>Ga0194126_10013011_pt1 | contig 10466 bp, 10 predicted proteins | sample TA2KigC150mmetaG_FD_148641 | JGI IMG/M metagenome (GOLD analysis project Ga0194126, IMG submission 148641) | Freshwater microbial communities from Lake Tanganyika, Tanzania - TA2015035 Kigoma Deep Cast 150m | ecosystem: Environmental > Aquatic > Freshwater > Lake | place: Tanzania: Lake...
CATCTGGAGGGCCATGTGCCGTTGGGCCAAGCCGTCAGCCCCGTAGGGGCGACCGATGGCTAGCCGTGGGCGCCAGCCCACGGAACAGGGCCTTACCTTCCTCTCCGGCCCCGAAGGGGGCCGGCGGAACCACCGAACAGCCCTCCGGCCACCGACGGGGCCGGAGCCGAAGGAACGGCTCGAGGCCGTGGGTTTCACCCACGGCTAGCCACCAGTCGTCCCCTTCGGGGACTGAACGACCTCGGTCCCGCACTCGCGGATAGCCGTCCGCCGTCGCCGTGCGAGTCGCCGTCGTAGGACGGAGCGCTGCTCCGTCACCGTCGTTGTCGAAGTGGGCCCTTCGAGCGACGACGACACATCCTCACGATCACGAGTGACGGCGACTAGTCATAATACTGCTGAGTTTGCGACACGTCACCCGTCCTCCCCCAGTCGTGGGGCAGGCATTCCTGCCCGCCCTACGACTGGAGGCGATTGACTCATCACCTAAGTGAGCAGTGTTGGGGCTATCCAGGGAGTGCCGCCACGTGCCACCGATCCATGGGTACCGATGCAACCAATGCGACTTCGCGTTCCCGGAGGGTTGGGGCGGGAATCTGTACGTCATCGACGATGCCGGTGACCGCCAGGTCGTATGCCACCTGGGTGAGAGCGTCGAGGTCGAGCGGGTACTGGGTCCGACCCCCGATGCGCGGCTGGTCCAGGACCGAACCGGCTTCCACTCCTTCTGCGTGTGCCTGGACTGCGTCGCGCAGTTCGATCTCGACTTGGGCGACGAGACTGTGAACCCGTGGCGCGAGTGGTACGCGAGGAAGGGCCTGTATCTCGGGAGGTGGAAGCCGGGGTGCTTCCTGGCGCCGGTTCTGTTGGGCGGCAGAGAGCGGATGCCTTGCGGCACGACCAAGGGGCGAGACACCCGCACGTGCCCCAAGTGCGGTTCGCCACACGTGCGCACGTGCTTCGAGATGATCGACCATCCGTGCCCGCAGTGCAAGACGGGCGTCGTGGTAGAGGTCGATACGGGGCTCGTCGCGTAACGGGCCTACTTCAGCAGCTCGGTGAATTCCTCAACGGTGAGCCCGGCATCCTCGAGAATGCCGTCCAGCGTACCCTTCCTGAGATCGCGGCCTCCATGTCCAGGCACGACAGCGCGGCGCTGGGTCGTGGGGTGGCGCAAGATGACGTGGCTGCCCGTCGTGTGATCCACAACGAAGCCGGCCTTCCTCAGGGCGCGGACGACCTTGGGGCCTGAGACGACCGGGAGCTTAGGCAACGCCAACCGCCTCGCCGACCGTCACCCTGTAGACCAACGCTTCGGTGCCGTTCCTCCAGTCGAAGGTCACGGTCGCCACGTCGGGTGGGAGGAGCTCGTCGTGCTGCTCCAGCGACTCGAGGTAGCCCTCGATCGCGTCCCTGGCCATGTCAAGGGCCTCCGGCAGCGTGTCGCCCTCGGTATGGCATCCCTTGAGAGCTGGTACGTGAACGCAGTACCCGCCATCCGCCTCCCGCACGAGTATCACCGTGTAGGTCATCGTGTTGCCTCCCTGGGACGGTGAGCGAACCCGCAGCCGAGCCACCACCCTTGTACCGCGTTGGGTGCGGCCGCGTCAAGAGCCGTGGTCGTGTCGTGCCATGATCCGCTGCTCCAGCACCTCGGGAGCTCCCCCCCGGTCAGTCCGACGCGCGTCCCCGACGAGTGGACCGCGCCATCCCCAAGGTCCCCCGCCCGTCCTACTCCTCGACGTCGATGACCGAGTTCTCGCCGCCGAACTCGTTGCCGACGCGGCGAGCGTTCGGGCAGCAAAGCCACTCGCCGTCGGCGATGAACTTGAACGGATAGCACCCGGGCGCCAGGTCGAGGACCGCCACGAACTCGGGCGCTCCCTTGCGGACGCGCTTCATGCGCCGGGCGGTCGGGTCCCAGTTGTTGAAGCTGCCCGCCAGGTACACGCTCCGGGCTCCCGGGCAATCGACGACGAACCGCACCTTCGCCATCCAGCTCACCCCCCTCGTGGTCTGCCAGGCGTGATGCAACGGCGTCGGAGCAACGCTCCGACCTACGACGGCGGAACGGCTGACGCGCCGATCAGCCAAGCCCAATGGTGCGCTTCACATCGCGTTCGACCCCCAACGCCAACGTCTCAGCGCTTTCGGCGACCTGGGCGAGGGGCCGACCCCGCAGCGGCTCGTGGATGTTCACGTAGATCTTCAGCGAGGGCTCCGTGCCGGAGGGGCGGATGATCACCCAACTCGCGTCGTTGCGGCGAAAGCGGGCGCGGAGGATGTTCTCGCCGCGCCAGCCCCAGCCGAGCTCGCCGACGTCGTCGTACAGCTCGCGCGCCGAGTCCCGCTGGTCGTCCCACCGCCGGGCGGACCGGCGGTTGCGGCCGGCCGGGTCGAAGACCTCGTCCTTGAGGGCGTCCTCTACGGCTCGCACTTCCAGGCCGCCCAGCCGCCGGGGGAAGGCGACCCGCAGCTCCCGCATGATCTCGACGATGCGCTCGAGCCCCTCGATGCCCGACATCCGCACGGGCGTGGCGCGCTCGGCGTGGTAGCCGTGCCGCTGCCAGAGGTCGACCAGGTAGTCGCGGATCGTCCGGCCCCGGCGCTTCAGGTGGTCGCACAGCTCGGCGGCCAAGAGCGCCGCGACGGCGCCGTCCTTATCGCGACAGTGCATCCCACGGACAAAGCCGTAGCTCTGCTCGCACCCGAAGAGGAAACGCTCGGGGGTCTGCTCCAGGCTGAGGCTGACCTCGCCCACGTATTTGAAGCCGACGCCCACGAGAACCTGTCGCACGTCGTGACTGCAGAGCACATCATCGACGAGGTGGCTCGTGACGACGCTCTTGACCACCGTCCCGCCCGCCACGGGCTGCCTGCGGGCCTTCAGTTGGCTGAGGGTCCACTCGCCCAGCACGGCGGCGAGTTGCCCGCCAAGGAGGAAGTTCGGCGCAGGCCCCGGGCGGGGGTCGACGACATGGATCGCGAGCCGGTCCGCATCGGGGTCGGTCGCGAGCACCAGGTCGGCCTGCACGTCCGACCGCTCCGCGAGTCCGGCCCCGGCCTGCAGCGTGCCCTGGAACTCCGGGTTGGGGATTCCGCCCGGGCAGCCGCGGAACTTCGGGTCGGGGCGCACCTGGGACTCCACGATGAACAGGTCGCGGCCGACCTTCCAGCCGGCGTCCTCGAGGACCGGGATGACGGTGCGCGCGCCCGTCCCGTGAAGCGGAGAGAAGACGAGCCTGGCCCGGCGGCGGGGAGGGCGGGCGGAGACCGGCGTCATGCCCTGGGCTCGCACGCTCGCGAGGTAAGGGGCGTCCAGCTCCCCGGCGATCGGCACGACCAGGCCCTCCCGGACTCCGGCATCGAAGTCCATGCCCTTCGCCGTCGCGGCCTGCTCCGTCACCCGCGTGATCGCGTCGGCACGGAGGGGGAGCACTTGGCCCCCGTAGTTCCAGTAGACCTTGATCCCGTTGTCTCCCGGCGGGTTGTGGGAGGCCGAGACCATGAACCCCACGGCAGCCCGCCGCTGCAGAACGGCATGGGAGAGCTCGGGGGTCGCCACGGGCTGCCGGAAAAGGTGGACTTCGAACCGGTTGCCCAGCAGCACGCTCGTCACCAGTTGCGCCAGCCAGGCGCTGTCCATCCGGGTGTCGTAGGCGACCACGGCCCGCAGTCGGGGCTCTCGCTTCAGCGCGGCGAGGGCGGCGTCGTCCCGACAGCCGCGCACGTACGAGCACACGCCCTGCACCGACAGCTCGATGATGTGGTCGTTGATCCGGTTGATCCCCGCCCCGACCGGGCCGCGCTGGCCGGCCGTTCCGAAGGGGATCAAGCGGTAGAACGCGTCCTCGAGCTCCACCAGTTGGCCGGACAAGGCCTTCGCGACGAGCTCCGAGTGCCAATCGGCCCGCTCGTCGGATCGGAGGCACGCGATCAGACGTCGGGCGGGCTCGCGACGGAAACGACCCTCCCGAGCGGCCTCGCGGATGATGCGGATGGCTGCTGCGCGGTCGGGGGTCAAGGTGAGAACTCACTCCGTGAGGGGATGGTGGAGGCGCTATCGCGTGAGGGCGATGCGGTAGAGCTCCTCGTACTTGCGCGCCGAGTCAGCCCAGCTGAAGTCCTGTGCCAGGCAGTTCGCCACCAGCGCGGCCCACTTTGCCTTCACCCGGTATGCGGCGGCGGCTCGCCGGTAGGCGGCCAGCACGTGAGGCGCGCTGACCTCTCCGTGCACGAAGCCCGTCTGCGGCTGCGTCTCCTCCGACACGGTGTCCGCCAGCCCGCCCGTGTGGCTGACCACCGGCGCCGTGCCGTAGGCCATGGCGATCATCTGGCCGAGGCCGCACGGCTCGTAGCGGGAGGGCATGGCGAACAGGTCGGAGCCCGCGTAGATGCGGCGGGCAAGCGGGTCGCTGAAGGCGATGGTGGCGGCCACCGAGCCCGGGTACTGCTGGGCCAGCGCGGCGTACCGCGCCTCGAGGTCGGCCTGCCCGGTGCCCAGGATCGCGAACTGCATCGGCAACTCGACGGCCTGGGGGATCACGTCGGCCAGCACGTCCAGGCCCTTCTGGGCGGCCAGGCGGCTCACGCAGCCGACGAGGGGGACCTCGGGCGTCACGGCCAGGCCCATCTCCTTCTGCAGCGCGGCCTTGCACGCCGCCTTGCCGGTGAGGTCCTTCCGGCTGAAGGGCGCGGGCAGCGCGGCATCGGCGGCGGGGTTCCACAGGTCGTAGTCGATGCCGTTGACGACGCCGTGAAGGTCCGCCGACCGCTCGGCGAGCACGCCTTCGAGGCCGCAGCCGAACTCGGCCGTCTGGATCTCCTCGGCGTAGCGCGCGCTGACCGTGTTGACCAGGGTGGCTCGGCGGATGCCGGCCGCCATGAAGTTGACCGAGCCGCTATGGCGCGACTCCGGGTCCCACAGGCACCCGATGGCAGCCGCCTTCCCCTCCGGGTACTCGCCCTGGTAGGCGAGGTTGTGGATGGTGTAGAGGGTCGGCGGTGAAGGAGCGACGCGCTCGGTGAAGAGGGGGAGCAACCCGGCCATCCAGTCGTTGGCGTGAACGAGGTCGGCCCGGAAGCCGAGAGCCTGCGGGACTTGCAGCGCCGCCGAGCTGAAGAACGCGTAACGCTCTGCGGCGTCGGGGTAGTCCGTGCCTCCCTCGCCGTAGATCTCGGGCCGATCGAAGAACGGGTTGTAGCGGATGAAGTAGACGGGCGTCTTCCGGTCGCTCAAGGTCCCCTCGAGCAGGTCGAACTCCAGCACCTGCGCGCCCAGCACGGCCTTGACCCCGCTCACGACGGTGTCGAAGGGCCCGTGCTTCAGGCACGAGCGGTGCAACGGCATCGCCACCCGCACGTCAATGCCGCGTTGGCGCAAGGCGCCGGGAAGGGTGCCGGCCACATCGGCCAGGCCCCCGACCTTGGCGAACGGGACGACCTCGTTGGAGACGAACAGCACGTTCATGGCCAACCCCTGGTCTGAGGTTTCGGGTCTCGAGCTTCGGGTTGCGTGGTCTGGAGTCCGACGTCCGCAGTTGCGCCCTCTAGAACGGCGCCCGGCGCGGGATGACCGCGACGCCCTGCTCGGTGATCTTGAAGCGCCGGCGGTCGGCTTCCAGATCGAAGCCGACCGTTGCCTCGTTGGGGATCTCGGTGGATTCCTCGATGATGGCGCGGCGCAGGTGAACGTACTTACCGATCTTCACGCCACCCATCACGACGCACTCATCCACCGCGCTGCCGTTGTGCACCTCGACGCGCGGCCCGATGATGGACCGGCGGATGTGTCCGCCCGAGATCACCGATCCGGGAGCCACGATCGACTGCTCGACCACGCCCATCGTGCCCTCGGTCGACACGCAGACCTTGGCGGGCGGGCGGCTTCCGAGCCCCGAGCGGATCGGCCACTCCTCGTCGTAGAGGTCGAACTCAGGGTAGCGGGCGATGAGGTCCATGTTCGATTGCCAGTAGCTGTCCAAGGAGCCGACGTCGCGCCAGTAGGCCGGCCCGGGTTGCTCTGCTGAGTTCAGGTTGTAGGCGAGCACCTTGCGGTCCCCGATCAGGCGCGGGATGATGTCGGCGCCGAAATCGTGGCTGCTGCCGGGGGTCTTGGCGTCTCGGATGACGGCGCGCACGAGAACGTCCGTATCGAAGAGGTAGATCCCCATGGAGGCGAGGGCCCGATCCGGTCGGCCGGGCATCGCGGTCGGTTCGTTCGGCTTCTCCTGGAAGCCGGTGATGCACCCGCCGGCGTCCACCTGCATGACCCCGAACTTGCTCGCCTCCGGCAGGGGCACGTCGATGCACCCAATGGAGGCCGCCGCGCCCTCGGCTCGGTGCCGGTCGAGCAGGGCGCGATAGTTCATCCGGTAGATGTGATCCCCGCCCAGGATCAGCACCCACCGCGGCTTCTCCTGCTCCAGCACGTACAGGTTCTGGAAGATCGCATCGGCGGTCCCCTCGTACCAGCGGTTCGGCAGCCGCTGCTGGGGGGGGAGGATGTCGATGAACTCGCCGAGCTCGGGGCTGAGGATGTTCCAGGTCCGATAGAGGTGTCGCTCGAGGGTCAGCGACTCGTACTGCGTGAGCACGATGATGCGGCGGATGTTGGAGTTGACGCAGTTGGAGAGGGTGAAGTCGATGATCCGATAGGCGCCGCCGAAGGGCACCGCCGGCTTGGCGCGTCGCTCGGTGATCGGGCGGAGCCGCTCCCCCTTCCCGCCGGCCAGCACGATGGCGAGGACGTGAGAGGAGACGCTGGCGACGGTAGGCACAGTGGACCCCCCAGGCGCACCGAAAGGTCGAAGCGCGCAAGACGTCTTCGGTCACAGCGGATAGTGTCGGGGCGGGATCCGCAACCGGCACCCGACTAGCCGCCGTCGGGCGGGTGCTTCTGCACAGCCCTGGCGACGGCCTCCAGCAGCGGCGACATGTCCTGGCTCTTGACGACGTAGGCGTCGGCGGCCCAGGCCAGGAAGTTGTCGGCGTAGGAGGGGTAAGCCGTGTGGATGACGACGGGAAGGCCCGGATCGGCATCCAGCAGCTCCTGCAGGGCGCTCAGACCGTCCCGCTCCGGCATCGCAATGTCCAGGACGACCACCGCCGGCCGCTCCTCCCGCAGCGCCTCCATGGCGGCATCCGCCCCGTCGACGCTGCGCACGCGGTAGCCCTGTCGCTCCAGCCGGATGCGGTACTGCTCCCGCTGGTTGGCGTCATCATCGACGAAGAGAATCAGCGGCGCGTCGACAGCGCCCGCCCGGTCTTCGCGTTGGTCGCTCATCGGTTTCATCTCCCCCCGCCGGCGGCGAGGCGCTCGGGTCAGGTCGGGTGCGAAGGGCACGCCGCCTCTTCGCCCAACGGAATGCGGATCGAGAAGGCCGAGCCTTGTCCGGGTTCGCTGCGGACATCAATCGAGAACCCATGGGCCTGCAGGATGTCCCAGACAATCGCCAGACCCAGTCCGCTGCCGAAGTGGCCGGTGGTGTAGAACGCGTCGAAGATCCGCGGGAGCTGCTCTTCGGTCATCCCGATTCCCGTGTCGCTCAGTTCCACGAGGACCCCGTCGCCCTCGCGGCGAGTGGCCGCGGACAGCATCCCCCCGCGAGGCATGGCCTCGAGAGCATTGTCGATGAGGTTGGTCAGGCAGCGGCGCAGCGGCGCCGGGTCGGCGCGAACCGTCGGCAGGTCCTCGGCATAGCCTCGCCGCAGGCGGACGCCCTGCTGCTGGGCCCGGTTCTCTTGCATCTGCAGGGCGTCCTCGACCAACCCGTTCAGATCGACGGGCTCCAGCTGCAGACTGCGCGCCGAGAAGGGCTCCAGGAGCATCGAGAGCAGCTCCTCGAGGTTCGCGGCCTCCTCGGCGATGATCTTCGCCGCGGTGGTCACGGTGGCCGTGTCGTCCGGGTCCTCCTGGACCACCCGCGCCCAGCCCCCCAGCGTGACCAGCGGATTCCGCAGGTCGTGTGCGACGCGAGCCGCCATCTCGCCGAGGGCCGCCAGTCTGCCCGTTCGCAGCAGCTCATTCTGCGCCTCTTGCAGCTCGTCGAGCGCCGCCGTGAGCCTGCGCTGGTCCTCCTCCATCCGCCGGTGCAGCTGCGCGTCTTCAACCGCCATGCCGGCGTGCTGCGCGAACAGCGACAGCATCCGCACGTGCCCCTGGGTGATGGGGGCGCGGGAGTAGAGGTTGTCCGCCATGATCACGCCGCGCGGCGCGTCGCCGACCACCATCGGCGCAATGACCAGCTCGGGAGCCCCGGCAAGCTCAGCCAGCTCCTGGTGCACTTCCGGCGTCTCCAGCACGTGGATCGTCCGGTTCTCGATCAAAGCCCGCACGGGCAGGGCGCCGGCGTCGCGCGTCAGGGAGAACCGCAGGCGCCGCACTGTCTCATGCAGGGGTTTCGGTTCCTCCGCCACCCACCGGTCGTAGGCGGCCGCGAACTGGTCCAGTGTCCGCGGCGAGGACGTCAGCGCCGCCCAGATCCGGTGTGCGTCCTCCTGCGAGGCCGGGCCGAGGGCCATCGCCCCCTCCAACGACCGGTTCTCGGCATCGCAGAGCAGGACCCACGCCCGGTTGAAGCCCAGGCCCCCGCTGCCTGCGGTGGCGCAGGTCAGCGTCGTGAAGAGCACGCGGTCGATGTCGGACTGCTGGCGAAGCACACGGATCATGTCGTGGAGCAGCGTCAGCTCCTCGACGCGTCGGCCCGCGTCGCCTACGCCGCTGCTGGCGATCAGCAGCACGTCGTCTCCGCGGACGGCGGTCGGCGTAACCGTCACATCGACGACGCGGTAGGGCTGGCTCTCGGAGAACACGCGGAGGCCCGACGCGTCGGCGGGTTCGCCCGTCCTCATCGCTTCCCTCGCCGCCCGTTCGATCGGCTCGCGCAGACCCTCCGGCAGCGCCTCCTCGAGCGCCGTGCCGACCGGAGGTGGCGCGGCGAAGACGAGCTCGTCCCAGAAGAGGGCGTTCCCGTCGATGACCCGCAGGTCGCGGTCCACCATCAGCCAGGCGATGGGCACCTGGTGCAGCGTCCCGCAGGGGCAGACACCTGTGAGTTCCGTCGCGGCCCGACTCATCTCAGCCCGCCGTCTCCGCCTGGTCGTCGAGCGCTTCCTCGGCCATCCGCTCGTGCAGGAAGGCCGTTGCGTTCTCCGGCGAGACCGGGTTGATGTAGAACCCCGTTCCCCACTCGAAGCCCGCGATGCGCGTCATCCGCGGCATGATTTCAATGTGCCAGTGGAAGTCGTACTCCAGCGTGCCCCAGTAGCCCGGACGCCCCGGTCGAGGCAGCGGGTTCGGCGCGGTGTTGACCACGTAGTTGTAGGCGGGATCGCCCAGCGCCGACCGCAGATAGTGCAGGCAGTCGCTCAGGATCTCCGCCAGCGCACGCCGCCGGAGGTCGTCCAGCAGCCGGAGGTCGTGCTCGTGTCGCTTGGGGAAGATGGCGAGCTCGAAGGGGAACCGCGCGGCGAACGGGCACAGTGCCACGAAGTGCTCGCGGTCCAGGACGACCCGATCGCCCAGCGTGAGCTCCTGGTTGATCACATCGCAGAAGAGGCAGCGCTCCTTGCGCGCGTAGTGCTGCTGAGCGGCTGCGAGCTTGTCCTTCAGTCGCAGGGGCACGATGGGGACGGCGATGATCTGGGAATGGGGGTGGTCGAGGGAGGCGCCCGCGCGCTGCCCGTAGTTCCGGAACAGCACGCAGTAGCGGAAACGACTGTCCCGGTACAGGTCGGCGAGTCGCAGTTGGTAGGCGCGCAGGACGGGCTCGAGCGTGTCCGGCCCGTCGTCGCCGATGGACCAGTCGTGTTCGGGCGTCTCGATGATGACCTCGTGAGCGCCCACCCCGCTCATCAGGTCGAACATCCCCAGCCCGCGCCGGTCGGTGCTGCCCTCGATACCCAGCGCCGGGAACTTGTTCGGCACCACGCGCACCTGCCAGCCGGCGGTGTCGGGCGCGGAGCCGTCGGGACGGATCGCCCAGATTTCGGGCGGCGTCTTGCCCTCATTGCCCTCACAGAACGGGCACGAGGCGCCGCTGGAGCCCGTGCGCTGCGACTGCGCCGACGGGAAATCGCTCGGACGCCGGCCGCGCTCAGCGGCGACGATCACCCAGCGGTCGACGATGGGGTCCTTCCGAAGCTCAGACATATCCTATGACCTAACACTCATGGGTTCGCCCCGTACTTCGGGCAGAGGGAATCTCCGGCCCGCGCCGGGCAATCGGACGCCTGCGCAGTATCCCCGAAACGGGGCGCCAACGTCAACCACGCCTGGCGTCACGGGGAGCGACCACAGAAAGTAGGTGGCTCCAGAAGCGAGCCGTCAGCCCCGAAGGGGCGACCGATGGCTAGCCGTGGGCGCCAGCCCACGGAGGATGGCTTCCCTCCATCCCGGCCCCGTGAGGGGCCGGCGGGCCGACCGGTTCCGCCCGCCCCTCTCGGGGCGGGAGAGGAGGGAGGCG
>Ga0194126_10013017_pt1 | contig 10463 bp, 7 predicted proteins | sample TA2KigC150mmetaG_FD_148641 | JGI IMG/M metagenome (GOLD analysis project Ga0194126, IMG submission 148641) | Freshwater microbial communities from Lake Tanganyika, Tanzania - TA2015035 Kigoma Deep Cast 150m | ecosystem: Environmental > Aquatic > Freshwater > Lake | place: Tanzania: Lake...
CGCCGCAAGCTGCGCCTCCACCAGCGCGAAGCACTGGCCAAAGCGTGCGTCGAGATCCAAGGCACGATCCATCCCGGCGTGCGCGTCGTCTTCGGCGAACGCAGCTGGACCTGTAACACCGCAAGGCACGGGCTGCGCCTGCGCTGGGACGCCGCCAGCGAGACCATCACCGAGGAAAACATCCGCTGATCTGCGAACTGCGCGACCTACAGGCGCGCGAAGTCATGTCGAGCGACGTCCAGTGGTGCGACGCCGTTGAGAACCTGTTGGCGGTCAGCAGCCGCATGGCCGCCAAGGCCTGCGCAGCCTGTTGGTGCGCGGCGAGCGCGACACCGACCTGCCCGGCATCGTCACCAGCAAGGACATCGTCAACCTGCTCGGCACGCACGACGCCGCGCTGCTCGACGAACTGCGCGTCGGCGACGTGATGACGCGCCCAGCCATATGCGTGCCGGCTCAGACCAACCTGCGCGACTGCATCAACCTGATGCGGATGAGCCGAGTTCGCCGCCTGCCCGTGCTGGATGGCGCCGAGGTCATTGGCGTGCTCAGCAGCACCGATGCGTTCCGCCGCGCGCTAGCCGACGCCTGAACGCCGTCAGCCGGTGCTGCCGCCACGCGGGTCGACAGGCGGTTGCTCCCACGGCGTCGCCGACGCGATCTGCGCGACGACCTCCTCGGGCGTGCTGGCGACGCGCCAGAGGCCACGGAGGCGCTGCTGGATGAAACCCTCGGCAACGCAGCGGTCGAGCATGTCGAGCAGCGGCCGCCAAAAGCCGAAGGCGTCGAGCACGACGATCGGTTTGTCGTGAAAGCCGAGCTGCTTGAACGACATGACCTCGAGCAGTTCCTCGAGGGTTCCGAGCCCGCCAGGCAGCGCGACGAAGGCGTCGCCGTTCTCGTCGAGCACGCGCTTGCGGCTGCGCATATCGTCGAGCGACTCCATCGTGTGGGCCTCGTCGCAGGCGACGTTCTTGTCGACGAACTGGCGCAGGATGACGCCGAACGTGCGCGCGTCGGCCCGGCGCGCCCCGCGCGACACCGCCCCCATCAGGCCGAAGCGGCTGCCGCCCCAGACCAGGTCCCAACCCCTGGCGCCGATCTGCTCGCCGAGGCGCTCGGCGACCGCGTGCCACTTCGGGTCGATGCGCTCGCTCGACGAGGCGTAGACCGTGACGCGGAAGCGCCGCTCCGGCGTCGGGGCGCTCATCGGGCGCCCCCGCGGGCCAGCCAGCGGTCGAAGAGCATCAGGCCCGCCATCGACTGTCCGTCGCCGACCGCCTGGCCGACGACGAGTTCGCGCGCCTGTTCGAGCGGCATGCGATGCACGGTGATCCGTTCGCTGGCCTCCAACCGCTGCGACACCTCGGACAGTCCCCGGGCGACGAAGAACCAGCAGCGCTCGTTGGAGACGCCCTTGTAGGGCGCGAACGAGCCGAGCGCGTCCCAGCGCGTCGCCGCGAGACCGGCCTCCTCGGCGAGTTCGGCCCGCGCCACCGCGAGCGGCTCCTCGCCGGGCTTCATGCCGCCGATCGGGAACTCCCAGAGGTCGCGACCAAACAGGTAGCGGTGCACGCGCACCAGCGCCGTCGTGCCGTCCTCGAACCACGGGATCGCCGCCGCGCTGCCCGGCATGTCGACGTAGAAGTACTCGCCGGGCGAGCCGTCGGCCTGCGCGTACCGGTCGCGGCGGTAACGATGCCACCGGTTCTCGACGAGCGTCTCGCTCGTCAGCCGCTCGAAGGGACGCGTCATCGCTGACCCAGCGAGAACCAGAGCTGGCGACGGGTGTCCGTCTCCTCGTAACGCCAGGGCCAGCCGAGGTCGAGCGCGATAGGGATCTGGAAGTACGGCAGCTCGATACGAAAGCCGAAGCCCGACGACGCACGCATCTCGCCAAAGGTCGGATCGTCGGGCCCGAGGCCGAGGAAGCCGACGTCCGTGAACACAAGCCAGCGCAGGATCTCGCGGTCGCGGAATTCGCCATCCATGCGCGTCGCCACCAGCGGGAACGAAACCTCAACCGTGCCGGTGACGGTGATCTCGCCGCCGTAGGGGCGGCCGAACTGCTTGGGGCCGGCGCGGCGGAAGTCGAAGCCGCGGAGGTTGGCGCCGCCCATGTAGAAGCGCTCAGTCAGGAAAACGTCGTCGGTGCCGCTGAACTCGTTGGCGACGCCGAAGAGCGCGTCGAGGTGCAGCACCGTCGGGTGTCCCGACTCGTTCTCGCGCAGGCGCACGTACACATTGCCGGTCTGCGTGAACTTGGTCAGGCTCTCCTCGCCGCCGAGCGGCCCGCCGACCATCTCGACGTTGGACGACAGCTCGAAGCCTGAGGTCGGGCGCAGCACATCGTCGTAGTCGCGATAGCGGCCGAACAACCGCAGGCCCCGCAGCTCCGTCTGGCCCTCAGCGTCGTACGCCAGCACCGTGGCGTCGGGCGCCAGCGACTCGATTTCCACCGAATCGGCGCGCACGCCAAGGCCGGCATTGAAGTTGTCGGTGAAGTTGTGCGACAGCGCGACGTCAGCGCCGAACGTGTCCGAGGTGTAGCCGTCGGGCAGCAGCTGGATGCGCCTGCGACCGCCGACGCGCAGTTCCCACGTGTCGAGGTGCTGCACGAAGACGTCTGGCTCGGTCCAGGTCAGCGAGAACGTGCTGAAGCGGCTGCCCGGCGAGACCAAGGCGTCGAGGCGTTGCCCGCCGCCGTGGAAGGCCTTGTTGTCGAGCACCTCGACGAAGCCCGTGACCGGGTTCCACGTCGACGGCGGCTTCCACAGGTCGAAGTTGTTCTTGCTGAACTCGAAGCGGCCGATGACGCCCTGGCCGGTGCTGACGCCGACGCCCCAGTTGAGCCGCCCAGTGGACCCATCGACGACGTCGAGCCCGACGTCGACGGCGCCAGGGTCGCCGGGGACGGGCTCCAACTGCAGCCGCGGCCCCTGCTGCGAAATCGGGTCGTTGAAGAATCCGGTCTGCTCGACCAGGCGCTGCGAGCGCCGCACCTGCACCATGTCAATGCGCTCGCCCGGGAAGATGCGGAAGCGCCGGCGAACGACACGGTCGCGGGTGAAACGGTTGCCGCGGATGACGATGTCGCGCAGGTTCTTCGGCACGCCCTCGCTGACGCGCAGCACGATATCGACCTCGTTGGCGACGGAGTACGTCTCGACCGGGGGCAGCACGCGGCACCCGCCGCGCACCGCGCTCATGCCGGGGAAGTTCTGCGGTGGATGACCACGCTCGCCGTAGAAGTCGAGGATCGCCTGCACGTCGCGCTGCAGCTTGTCGCTGTCGTAAAACTGGCCGGGCGTGACCTTGATCAACGCCTGGACCTCCGCGAGCGGCAGGGACGGCGCTTCCTGCAACGGCCCACCCTCGCCGTCGACGTGCTCGACGCGCAGCGAGCGCACGCGATACCGCACGCCCTCGACGACCACGAAGGTCAGGTCGACGACGTCGCGATCCGACGAGAACTGTACGTCGGCGAGGTCGACGGTCGCGTCGAGGAATCCCCGCTTGCGGTAGAACAGCCGCAGCCGATCGAGGTCCTCGTCGACCAGTTCGCGGCTGTACGCGTCGCCGTTGAGCAGGCCGCGCGCCGGCTTGCTGACGATGCTCGCATCGCGGATCAGGTAGTCGTCGGCGCCGACGATGCCGAACACCGGGTCGGCGGCGAAGCTGGCATTGCCGAGGAACCGGACCTCGCCAACGGTGACCTTGGGCCCCTCGTCGACGCGGAAGCGCAGGCGGGCAGGCGCGCGGCCGCTGACGTCGGACTGGGCTGGCGCGTCGCCGACGGCGTCGGACGACAATTCCTCGATCATCACCTCGGCGTGGGCGAAGCCGTCGCGGCGATAGCGCGCCAGCAGGGCCTTGCGCATCGCTTCGGCCTCGGTGCGGGTGATGCGCGCGCCCGGATAGACGCCGAGCAGCGCGTCAACCGTCGCGCGCTCGAGATGGTCCAGTCCCGTGTACTCGATGCCCGTGAACACGGTTGACTCGCGCGCGACGACATAGGTCAGAGCGACGCCATCGCCCTCGGGCGCGGCGAAGCAGGTGACGACGATGCGGCGCACGCGCCAAAGTTCGGCGCAGTCCTCGGAAACCGCGCGCGGCTCGAATGGCTGGCCGACAGCCACGGCGAGCCCGCGCAGATACGGCGCCGCCGCGTCGCCATCAACGCGCTCGAGCCGGTTGCCGACGAAGCGCCCGATAGCGATCGAACGCACCGGCTTGCCGGCGAGCCGGACGATCTCCTGTGGATAGACAACCTCGTCGTTCGCGACGCCTTGCCGCAGCGCCACGGGCGTGCCGGGTGGCGGCGGCTCCTGCCCCTGCGCGCGCAGCGGCGGCGTCGCCGCTGCCAGCGCGGCGGCAAGAGCGAGCGCAGGCACGAATCGACCGCCAGGTCGACGGCGCCCGCGGCCGTCACTGCATGGGTTCGGCCCTGCGGGTGTAGTTCTCAAAACGCATATACTCGCGGAAGAACCGCAGGACGACCTCGCCGGTCGGGCCGTTGCGCTGCTTGGCGATGATGATCTGCGCCAGGCCGGCATTCTGCTCCGTCGGCTTGTAGTAGTCGTCGCGGTGCAGGAGGACGATGACGTCGGCGTCCTGCTCGATCGCGCCCGACTCGCGCAGGTCGCTCATGCGCGGTCGATGGTCGTCGCGATTCTCGACGTCGCGGTTGAGCTGGGAGAGCGCGATCACCGGCACCGAGAGCTCGCGCGCGATGCTCTTGAGGCCGCGCGAGATCGCCGAGATCTCCTGCTGGCGGCTCTCGAAGCGGCCGCCGCCCGACATCAGCTGCAGGTAGTCGACGACCACCATGCTGATGCCGTGCTTCTGCTTGAGCCGGCGGCACTTCGCGCGCAGTTGCGTGATAGAAATGCCCGGCGTGTCGTCGACGTAGATCGGCGTCTCGTAGAGTTTCGCCGCCTCGTCCTGCAGGCGCTTGTACTGCTGGTCGGTGATGCGCCCTTTGCGCATCGCCGCGCCGTCGATCTGCGACCGGCAGCAGAGCATGTTCTGGATGACCTGCTGGTTGGACATTTCCAGCGAGAAGAAGGCAACGCCGGCGCCGAGGCTGGCCACGCGCTCGGTGATATTGAGCGCGAAGGTTGTCTTGCCCATCGACGGACGCGCCGCGACGACGATCAATTCGCCAGGCTGCAGGCCGCCCGTCATGTCGTCGAAGTCGTAGTAGTCGGTGCCAAGGCCGGTGAGCCGGCCCTCGCGCTCGCGCAGGCGATCGATGCGCTCGAAGGTGCTCTGCAGCACGTCGGCGATGCTGACCGCGTCGGCGGACTTGTCGAGGCGCGAGATCTCGAAGATCTGCCGCTCGGCCTCGTCGAGCAGATCCTTCGCCTCGAGTTCGTTGTCGTACGCCTTGCGCGCGACGTCGAGGCAGGTCTCCAGGAGACGACGCTGGATCGCCTTCTCACGGACGATCTCGGCGTGGTAGACGACGCCGGCCGCGGTCACGACCGCCTCCACCAAGTCGAGCAACTGCTCGTGGCCGCCGGCCTCCTGCATGCGCCCGCTGCGCGACAGTTCCTCGCCGACGACGATCGGGTCGGTGGCGTGGCGGCCGTTGTAGGCGTCGACGATCGCCTGGAAGATCACCTGATGGCGCGGCAGGTAGAAGTCGTCGGGCTTCAAGAACGTGACGTCGACAACGGCGTCCGAATGCAGCAACAGGGCGCCGAGCACGGAGCGCTCGGCCTCCAGGTTCTGCGGGACGCCGCGCCCGTCGAAGGTTTGCTTGAAGTCGGCCATGGCCGCGTGACATGCAGTCCCTTAGCGACCGCGAGACTTGGCGCAAGCGAGCGCCCGGTGGACAACTATTCAGAAGGTGTGAGGAGTCGTGGGCGACGCGCCGGCGGCGAGGGCCGCCGGTAGGCGTCACCCCAGCACGCGGCCGTGCGTGGCCTCGGCGTCGAGCGCCACGACGCTGCGCGCCGCGAGTTCGGCCAGCAGGGCCGCCGCGACCTGGTAGTCGACCCGCAACTTCCGCTGCAAGAAGACCGCGTTCGCGCGCCGCGAACTGGTGACCAACTCGATGGCCTCCGCGATCAGCCCCTCGTCGAGTTCGGCGCGGTCCGGCGTCGGCTCCGGACGCGGAATGACGACGTCGGCCTCGTCGGACGCCGTCGGCGCCGGCGTCGACGTATCCACAGCAGCGACATCGGCGGCAGCGGTCGTCGGCGCGTCCTCGTCCGCGGCGGCCTCGTCGCCGTCGAGGACCGCGCCGTCGCTGGCGGCGAATCCCGGATCGTTGGGATCAGCGAGCACGATGACCTCGTCGCCGAGACCGAGCGCATCGTCGGTCACCCGGTCGCCGCCAGCGTCGGCGGCATCCGACGCCGACTCGGCAACCGGCACTTCGTCGGGAAACACGATCGGCGCGCGCTGCGCGCGCGAGCGCGCCGACGCGTACCCGTCGTCCGACATGCCGCGCTGCAGCGCATCCACCACATCGCTCTCCACGGCCTCGGCCGTTGCGCCGGTCGTCGCGTCGATCGCGTCGACGACGCGCGCGGCGCTCAACTCGAACGGATCCATCGCCGACGGCTCAGCCGCCGGCGCGACAGCGGCCGCGCTCCAGCGCGACGCCATCGCCTCGCGCTCGGCCCGACGCTCGTCGTAGCTGTGGCGGCGCCGCGGCGGTTCGGCCTTGGTCGCCAGCGGCGTAGCCGCAGCGGCAGGCTCAGCCGCGGCGTCGACCTCGCGCAAACGCTTCGACGCCAGTGTTTCGACGCTGACGTCGCGCTCGCCTGCGGCATCGTCGGGCGGATTGGCGAAGAGCCGTTCGAAGCACTCCTGGAAGAAGAAGTCAGTCGCCAACAGCAGCGACGCGAAGGTCACCACCCACACCAGCACGAGGCTTGGCCAGTAGTTGATGCTGCTGACGAGCACTTGCGCCACCGCGGCGCCGAGTTCGCCCTTGTGCAGCGCCGGCGACACGCCGCCATCGCCGAGGTTCAACAGCACGCCGAGCATCACCGTCATCGCCGCGAGGCGCCCGAGCCGCTGCAGCGGGCGATTCAGCGCGCCGTTGACGAGCCAGATGGTGCTCCACAGGATCACCAGGCCGAAGAACATCACCGCCGGCGCGAAACCGATCGCGCGATAGAGCGCGGCATACACGTGCTGCAGGGACGACTGGACCTCGAAGGCATCCTGGCGCAGGTGGAAGAAGACGAGCGCCGACAGCGAGAAGGCGGCGAAGCCCATTGGCGCAAACGGCAAGAGCCACGCAGTCGCGGGCTTGGGACGGAATGCGGGTTCGGAGCCGAGCGTGTTCGTGGTCATGCGCCCCTCCCGGGCGAGTCCCATGCAGGCGTCCGGCACCACCGGACGGATCGGGAGCCAATCTACTGGCGGCACAGCGGGACCACAAGCCACGGAGACCAGCCGCTGTCCCGCCGCGCGGCGGCGCCGTCACTCGGCGGCGACCTTGGCGTCCGGCAAGAACGGCACCTCGTCCTCGTCGCTAGCCACGGTGGCCGGCGCTGCCGCAGCCGCAGCGTCGGCGGGGCCAGCGGCGGCGTCCGCCTCGGTCGGTTCGTCGGTCGCCGCGACGCCGTCGGCATCGGCTTCGGCGTCCTCGGCCTCGGCTATCGCGGCTTCGCGCGCCTCGTACTCCTCCCACGACATCAGCACGTCCCGCGACTTGCTGCCGGCGAACGGGCCGACGAGGCCGTCCTCTTCCATCAGCTCGAGCAGGCGTGTGGCGCGCGTGTAACCGACCGCGAGCGCGCGCTGCAACAGGGTCGCCGAGCCGCGCTGGCTCTGCAGCACGACCTTGACGGCCTCGACGTACTTATCTTCGCGATCGGCGATCTTCGGCCGTGAGCTGGACTGCGTCTGCACCAATTCCGGCGTGAAGCGCGGCGACTGGCCCTTGTCCTCGAGGAACGCGACGACCTTGTCCTTCTCTTCGTCAGTGACGAATGCGCCCTGCGCGCGCAGCATCGCGCCGCCGCCGGGCGGCATGTACAGCATGTCGCCGTGGCCGAGCAGCTTCTCGGCGCCGTTGGCGTCGATGACGATGCGCGAGTCGAGCTTGCGGGCGACGCGGAAGCAGATCTGCGTCGGCAGGTTCGACTTGATGATGCCGGTGATGACCTCGCTGCTCGGACGCTGCGTCGCCAGGATGACGTGCATGCCGACGGCGCGCGACTTCTGCGCGAGGCGCTGGATGTGCTCCTCGACCTCGTTCTGCGCGACGGACATGAGATCGGCGAACTCGTCGATGACAATGACGACGTACGGCAGCTTGACGCGCTCGGGGTCGGGCTCGCGCTGCAAGCGCTTTTCGAGCTCCTGCGCGCCGAGGCGGTTGTAGTTGCGGATGTGGGTCACGCTCGCGGCAGCCAGCAGCGCGTAGCGGTTCTCCATCTCGTCGACGGCCCACTGCAGGACGCCGGCGGCCTTCTTCATGTTGGTGACGACGTCGCAGCAGAGGTGCGGCACCTTCTTGTACGACATCAGCTCGACCATCTTCGGGTCGACCAGGATGAGCTTCACCTGCTCCGGCGTGCGCGTCATCAGGATCGACAACAGGATCGTGTTGATGCACACCGACTTGCCGGAACCGGTGGTGCCGGCGATCAGCAGGTGCGGCATCTTCGCCAGGTCCTCGACGATCGCGTTGCCCGCGACGTCCTTGCCGAGATACAGCGGAATGGCGTTCTCTTCCGAGCGCCCGAACGTGTCGAGCAGCTCGCGCATGTAGACCTTCTGGCGCTCGGCGTTCGGCACCTCGATGCCGACCGTGTCCTTGCCCGGGATCGGCGCGACCACGCGCACCGACACCGCTTTCAACGCCGCGGCGAGGTCGCTCTCGAAGCTGGCGATCTTGTTGACGCGGATGTCAGCGCCGAGGCGCAGTTCGTACTGCGTGACGGCCGGGCCGACGGAAGCAGCGACGACCTCGGCCTCGATCTCGAAGTTGGCCAGCTTCTCGATGATCGCCTGGCTGTTGTGCTTCAGGATGCTGTCGGCGATCGAGGCGTCCTGGTCGCCCGGCTCCTGGAACAGCTCAACCGGCGGGAACGGGTACTCCTCGAACGGCAGGTTCTGCGCCACCGGCTTGGGCCTGGGCTTCGGCCTCGGCTTGGGCTGCAGCACGATCATCGGCTTCGGCGGCTCGGCCGGGGCGACCGGCGGCTCGACCTTCGGTGGTTCGACCGGCGCGTCCAACTCGGCCCGCGCTTTGGCCTCGCCGTCCTTCGCGGCGCCCTTGTCCTTGCCAGCGCGACCGACGACCGCGATCTCGCCGTCGTCCTCGGCGTCGGCGGCAGCCTTGGCCCTGGCGGCGATGTCGTCGACTTCATTGGCGCCGTCGGCCGCGTCTTCGGCGCGGCGCGCGCGCGCCGGCTTCGCCGGCGCGTCGTCGTCCGCCACCGCGCCCTCGCCGGCTTCGCCCGCGTCGGCGACCACTGCTGCGACCGGCTTGCGGCGCTTGCGCGCGGTCATCTCCTCACCTTCGTCGTCAGCCAACGCCGACGAATGACCGGCGACGGCGGGCCGCCGCAGCACGCGGCGGAACAACGCATCGATCGCCGCAGCCGTGCGCGCGACCAGCTGCGAGAACAGCCATTCGGTCGCGATCATCAGGCCCATCGCAGCGCCGAACAGCACGATCAATACGCGGCCGGTGCCGCCGAAGCCGGCCTCGAGGCGCGGCGAGACGACGACGCCGAACACGCCGCCGGCGCCGAACGGCGTCGCCGCAGTGCGGCCGACCTGGCCGTCGGCGCCGGCGAGCAGGATCGCGAGCATCGCGGCGAAGACAACGGCGCCGAGCGCCTTGATCGTCGGCCGCGTCAGCGGCTTGCCAACGAACAAGCCGACCGCCGCCGCGAACAGCATCGCGAACGGCACCCAGCCGGCGAAGCCGAGGCTGCGCGCGAAGCCGTGCGCGAGGTAGTAGCCGACGGCGCCGCAGAGGTTCTGCAGGCCACCGCTCGGAATCGTGCCATCGAGACCGGCGAGCCGGAAGGTCGCGAGGCTGAGCATCGCGAATAGCGCGAAGCCGGCGAGCGCCAGGCCCACGACTTCACGCGCCCGCTGCGACATCGGCGCGCGCGGCAGGTCAGCTTCCGGCTTGGCGCGCTTGCGCGGCGTCGATTCGACTTCCCTGATGTCGTTCTTGCTCACGTCGTTGCCCTCTCCCGCCACAGTTGCACGGCCGCGGCGACGATCCTCGCCGCTGCCAGGTCCTTGCCACCGCGAGGCAACGCCTCGTCGCGGCCGTCCGCATGACACAACACGATGCCTGCCTCGTCGCTGCCGATCGCGTCGTGCAGGTTGACGACGACGAGGTCGAGGCCCTTTTGGACCAGCTTGCCGCGGCCGCGGGCGATCGCCGCCGGCATGCCAGCGGCCGCCGACTCGAGGCCGAAGCCAACGACGACGCGGCGGCCCTTGCGCGCGGCGAGGCCGGCGACGATGTC
>Ga0194126_10013023_pt1 | contig 10461 bp, 7 predicted proteins | sample TA2KigC150mmetaG_FD_148641 | JGI IMG/M metagenome (GOLD analysis project Ga0194126, IMG submission 148641) | Freshwater microbial communities from Lake Tanganyika, Tanzania - TA2015035 Kigoma Deep Cast 150m | ecosystem: Environmental > Aquatic > Freshwater > Lake | place: Tanzania: Lake...
TGGTAAGCCAGTACCTGGACACCGAATATACCGACGCAGCAAGCCTGCGCAATCAACTGGCATTCGGCGTCATAGAACTGGACGGCACAGCGGATGCCATCACACCCGAGCAGGCCGGCCTGCTCATCCCGCTTTGGCAGGCGCTCGTTTCCCTTTCCGGGGACTCCACCACTACCGAAGCAGAGTTGACCGCTATCCAGGACCAGATTGTGACTGCCCTGACTATCGAACAACTCGAGGCCATCGCCTTGATGCAATTGACTAACGCCGACCTGGACCTGTTCTACGCCGAATATGGGATCATATTCCCGACACCTGTCCCCGGTGTGACGAAAGTACCCGGCTCGGGGAATATGCTCAGCCAGGAGGAACGCGAAGCCACGAAAACTGCTGCCGAAGCTCTCGGTACGCCGGTCGGGACGGGCTCCAGCAGTGGCCAGCCGGCCCGGACACTCCTGTTCGAGAAGACCATCGAATACCTGCAGTCACTTCTGGGGCAATAACACCAGCATTTCATCCGGCCATGCAGGTGAGGCAGGATAATGGGATTGAATCAATTGCTTTTCGTCATTGCTAATGGCGTGAAGTACTCTCCCACCGGTCACACAACCGGTGGGAGTTTTCATCGCCAATCCCTGCCTGTTTATGGGGGTGGTGTTACAATTCCTGTGGAAACTCCAGGGTATCCCATCCCATCGACCGGATATGAAACAATCCCCCGCCCCCTGCGTTCTGAAGATCCTGTCCACCTGCCTCCTGGTCCTGGCCCTGGCTGGGAACGCCTCCTGCCGGGCGCGGGCGGAATCCCCGGCGCCCATCCCGCCCCCGGCGCCGCAGGTGGATGGCGAGAGCCAGGGCGTTGACTCCCAGGCCGGGGGGGCTCCCATCCCGGACTCCATCCGCTTCAACCACCTCGGCCTGGAGCAGGGTCTCTCGCAAAGCGCCGTCAACTGCATTTTTCAGGACAGCCGGGGTTTTCTCTGGATCGGCACCCAGGACGGGCTGAACCGCTATGACGGGCGGGATTTCAAAATATACCGCACCAACCCGAACGACCCCAACAGCCTGAGCAACAACTGGATCAACGCCATCGTCGAAGACCGGCAGGGCTACCTGTGGATCGGAACCATCCAGGGATTGAACCGCTACTCCCCGGTGGCCGACCTGTTCACCCGTTATGTCCACTCTCCCAATGATCCCGGCAGTCTCATACATGACAACGTCCAGGTCCTGCTGGAGGACAACCGCCAGGACCTGTGGGTCGGCACCTCGGAAGGGCTGGACCGGCTGTTGCCGGCGCGCCGGGAGTTCGTCCATTATTTTGCTGCCAGCGACAACCCGGCGACCATATCGAGCAACAGTATCACCGCCCTCCACGAGGATGGCGACGGGGCGGTCTGGATCGGGACGGCGGACGGCGGGTTGAACCGTTACCTGCCATCCAGCGGGGCGTTCACCGCCTATAAAAATAACCCGTCCCTGCCGTTCTCCCTGAGCAGCAACACCATCAACGCCATCGCCGGCGGGGGCACCGGCTTGTTGTGGGTCGCCACTCCCAACGGCCTCGACCAGTTCAACGCCAGCCGGGAGTTTGCCATCCACTACCGCAACTCTCCCGGCCTGCCCGGCAGCCTAGTCGATAATGACATCACCAGTGTGTTCGTCGATCGCTCCGGTAACCTGTGGGTGGGGACCGATAACGGACTCGACCGGCTGGACCCCGTGACTCACCAGTTCATCCACTACCGCCGACAGCCGGGAGACGAGACCAGCCTGAGCGCCGATATCGTTTCATCCCTCTTCCAGGACCGGGAGGGGCTGATCTGGATCGGGACCTTCGGCGGCGGCCTGAACATGGTCAACCCGGCCCAGCACCGTTTTACCACCTACACCCACCAGCCGGATGACCCGCACAGCCTGAGCGGGAATATCGTCACGCCCATCCTGGTGGACGCAGACGGCCGGGCCTGGATCGGGACCTACGGCAGCGGATTGAACATGTTCGATCCGCTCACCGCCGCTTTCACCCGTTTCCGCTCCGACCCGCTCGACCCGCACAGCCTGCAGAGTGACAGCATCCGCTCGCTCTACATGGACATGGAGGGCATCCTGTGGATCGGCGCCACCACCGGCCTGGACTGGTACGACCCGCAGGCCGGCATCTTCACCCATTACCGGCCCGGCCCCGACGAACTGCACCTGCTCAGCAATTCGGGCATACAGACCATCCGGGAAGACCGCCTGGGCGCCGTCTGGATCGGTTCCGACCGCGGCTTGTTCAAGTTCGACCCGAATACCCGGACGGTCGCCGCCCACTATTTCCACCGCTATAACAACGAGAACAGCCTGAGCGTCAACGAAGTCAATTCCATCTACGCCGACGCCGATGGCACACTCTGGATCGGGACATTCGGCGGCGGGTTGGACCACTTCGATCCCATCACCGAGCGTTTCAGCCATTACCGCTATGATGCGTCCGATCCGACCAGCATCAGCGACGAGACCATCCTTTCCATTTTCAGGGACAGCCGCGGGGCGCTCTGGATCGGCACCAGCAACGGCCTCAACCGCTACCATCCCGAGACGGATGGTTTCGCCGAATACCGCGACCCGGATGGCCCGCCCTATAATTTCATCTACGGCATCCTCGAGGACACCCAGGGGTATTTGTGGCTGAGCACCAATTACGGATTGACGCGTTTCGACCCGACCAGCGGCGCCTTCCGCAATTTCACCCTCAGCGACGGCCTGCAAAGCAACGAGTTCACCAGCAATGCCTACGCCGCTGCCCCGGATGGAAGGTTGTATTTCGGCGGCATCAACGGATTCTCGGTCTTCGACCCGGCCCAGATCGCGGACAGTTCCTACATCCCGCCAGTACTGCCGCTTTCCTTCACCCAGGACGGGATCGAGATCAACCAGGGTATGCGGGCGGATTATGTCGAAAAACTGACCCTCGAATGGCCGCGCAACTATTTCGAGTTCGAGTATGCCGTGCTCGGTTTCGCCCAGCCGGAGAAGAACCAGTATGCCTACATGTTGGAGAATTTCGACTCGAACTGGAACGCCGCCGGCTCGAGCGGTAACGGGCGCTATACAAACCTGCCGGGCGGGAATTACACCCTGCGCCTGGCCGGTTCCAACCATGACGGGACCTGGAACGACAGCGGTCATTCCGTCCAGGTGACGGTCATCCCGCCCTTCTGGCTGAACGCCTGGTTCCAGGTGACGGCGCTCCTGGCGTTGGCCGGCTCCATCTACGGCGGTTACCGCCTGCGCCTGGGGAGCGTGGAGCGCAATACGCGCGAACTCGAACGCCAGGTCACCGAGCGGACGCGTGAGATTGAGCGCCTGTTCGAGAATAACAAGGAGATCGCCGTCATGGAGGAGCGCAACCGCCTGGCGCGTGAACTCCATGACAGCGCCAAGCAGAAAGCGTTCGCCGCCCTGGCCCAACTGGGGGCGGTCAATGGCTTGATCGAACAGGAGAACAAATCCGCCCGCCGGCACATCCGCGAAGCCGAGAACCTGGTCTACGAAGTCATCCAGGAAATGACATTCCTCATCCAGGAGATCCACCCCATTGCCCTCAAACAGAAAGGCCTGGCGGTGATGGTGCGCGAGTATGCCTACGAATGGCAGAACCGCAACGGCATCCGCCTGGACCTGGCGATCGAAAACACCCGCTCTCTCCCGCTGGAGATCGAACAGGCGCTCTTCCGCACCATCCAGGAATCCCTGGCGAATGTCGCCCGGCACAGCCAGGCGGCAGAGGTTAAAATAACCCTGGCATATTCACCGGCCGAAGTCCAAGCCACCATCCAGGACGATGGCTGCGGGTTCGACATCACCCGCATCCCGACCGGCATGGGACTGCACTCGATCCGCGAACGGGTGGAAGGCTTCGGCGGTGGGTTCCAGATCGAGAGCGGTCCCGGCTGCGGCACATGCCTTCACATCCGCATCCCACTCATCTAGGAGACAGATATGGGCGACCCCATTTCGATCATTATCGTGGATGACCACGAAGTCGTCCGGAACGGCATCCGTTCCTACCTCGAGACGCTTCCGACATTCCATGTGGTCGGTGAAGCAGCCTCCGGCCAGGAAGCCATCGCCCTCGTCTCGGAACACATCCCGGATATCGTCCTGATGGACCTGATCATGCCCGGCATGGATGGGATCGAGACCACCCGCCAGATCAAGAAGATCAGCCCACGCACCCAGGTGGTGGTGCTCACCTCCTACCACGAGGATGTCCACATCTTCCCGGCGCTCAAGGCTGGCGCCACGGCCTATATCCTGAAAGATATGAAGATGGAAAAACTGGTGGAAGCCCTCCACCGCGCCATCCAGGGCGAGGTCACGCTCCACCCGCGGGTGGCATCCCGCGTCCTGCTCAATTTGCGGGGCGACGACAACGAAGACCCGCGCCTCTTCACCGACCTGACCGAGCGCGAACTGGACGTATTGAAACTGATCGCCAACGGCCTGAGCAACAACCAGATCGCCGAAAAATTGATCATCAGCGAGAACACCGTCAAAGGCCACGTCAGCAACATCCTCAGCAAACTGCACCTGATGGACCGCACCCAGGTGGCCGTCTATGCCTGGCAGAAGGGCATCGTCAGCCGCCAGCAATCCGCCGAATAGGGCGGGGGAGTCCGCTTGTGGCGAAGAGCGCCCTGCCTGTATATAACCAATCCCAGCCGGCAGTCGACGAGTATCCGGAGGAACCATTCAGATCGAATTATCCGAACCCGGTCCCCTGCTTCTCCCCGGCGGCCGCCTTGCCCGGGTGGGCTGGGCGCGCCAGCCTTAATTCATATTCGGCATCGCCGGGAGGGAACCCGTCGCGGTAGAGTTTGAGGATCCTGCCATCGCCCCAGGCATGGATTTCGGCGGTGCGGCCCAGCGCAATGGGTTTCGAGAGGGTTGGCACGGGGATATTATAACCACTGCCCGGTGACGATGCTCTCCCGAAGAACACCGGGACTGCGCGCGTTGTCACCCACAGGCGAGGCGCACTTCGCCGAAGGGCAGGTACCTTTGCTGGTTCAGCAGGTTCCCGCACGAATCGAGGGCTGAAACATTAGAACCTAAATGGTCAGTCAAGTTGTTAATGAGCTGGTGAATAGCAGATTATGCTAATGTTCAGATGCCATGATGGGGTTGGCCGGGAGACCTCACCCCAGCGAGATTTTGATAGTTTGAATAACCAGGGGCAGACCAGAGTAGCATCTTTAAGAATCGTTTTGCTCATTCACATTCACTAAGAGCTGAATACTCCTCTCCCCAAAACCGGGGAATATCCAATAAATACAAGTTGCCTAATTCTGTTATCGCTAATACATTTTCGTCAATAGGTGACCATGCTATCTGACCCCCAAATTTCGAAGTTTCGACTCTCAACTGTGGATTATGCAAACATTGAACTACTGAAGAATGATTTCCATTTTCAGCCACCTGAGTGTACGCAATAAATCTACTGTCTGGAGACCATGACGGTCCGGCAGCATTTTTCTCGGTTATATTACTTGCCTGACCAGAAAGGATGTCAAGAAGGAAGATTTCGCTATACGTAAAGCCGATATCCTCACTCTTCCAATCATAAGCGTGCGAGAAAGCAAGGATCTGACCATCAGGAGAGATTGCCAAGGATGCTGAATTACTACAACTAGTCTTTTGTGAATACAAGACCTTTTTCTCGCCCGTCTGTAAAAAAAACTTGTAGATTGTCATTTCATCCTGGCTTGGGTCACTATTAAATTGACAGGAGTAGATAATCAGATGTTCCCCTTCTGGTAGAAAAATACCCTGTGAGCCGGCATCGTCAGATAGAAGAACCTGAAATTCGTATGGCTCGCTTATCTTCATTGTCCAAAAACCATTTGGTGTATCAACGCCTCCGGAAGGGTTGCCCTCTGATGAGAATAAAAGACCTTCGCCATCTGGGGACCAATCCATCGCTCTAAAATCACCCTCGAGACTTATCAACAGGGTGTTGCTGCCTGTTTCAAGATCCACAATTCTGATCTCAGTTTCATTATCACTAAAAAAGTAGGATGACATAACGATTTTGGTTCCGTCAGGTGACCAAATTGGCGTTGTTGCATTGCCCCACATGGAGCCAATTCTTTGTACTCCAATCCATCTCAAGGAACATGAAGATAGAACAAGACCCAACGCGAACATTAGGCATTTTCTAAAAATGCTACACATAGTATTCCTCCACTACTACTTTAATATTTCCAGACCGATGCTGATAATCTTTTGACCAGTTGGTGTATCAATAAAATCAGAAAAAGATTTATTAGGATACAGGGGGTACAAGTAGATCGGGTAACCTAAGCCTTGACTATGGATCATATAATACTCGGCTCGCAGGAGAGTAATTGGGTCGTAGCTTAGGTCGATGTTCATAATTTTCCTATGGTCAGACCCAATAACTGGTTCTTCACTCTCTAAAGCATATCGTACTTCTAAGCCTATTTGCCAAGCCTCTAATTCTCCGTAAACCGAACGAGCAATTACTCTACCTTGTATCAGGTGAATGGTTTCGTGTATTATCCCACTCAAATTCCAATTCGACAGATTTGAAATCGAATCACCAGGCAAGTAAACATTTCCATCGACTCCCCAGGTTGCACCAGCGCCTTCATAACATATTCGGATCATTGAGGATATGTACGTTATTCTCTATCATGAACTCTATAGGGTTAATGACTTTCTCACCGCCATTATCAATTAATTCCAATAACGCTACCTCTTCATCTCCCGAATACCAAATCCCAACACGTTGCTTTAGCCAGTCCTTCGGGCTAAGATGTTTACCGTTGCTACCAAAACAAACTTCGTCATCGGTGCAAACGACATGGCCTGTTGGATCAACATTTACAATCGGTGAATTCAACACGTAACTGAACCGATTCAGACCTTGCGCTCCCCCCGGCACAATCGTATCCGGCTGCAGGAATCGACCGAGTGCGGGCGAATAAAATCTTGCCCGGTAATCCATCAACCCCAAATCAGCCAAATTCCGCTGTGACGTGTACCCGAAATCGGTCTCGGTGATCGTGCCCACATCGAGGCGCACCTCGCCAAAGGGGAGGTACCTTTGCTGGCTCAGCAGGTTCCCGCTCGAATCGAGGGCAGAAACAATAGAACCTAAATGGTCAGTCAAGTAGTATAGGAGTGTCGCCGTGCCGGTTGTTACCAAGACAGGTTGTTAAGGTGCAGATAATGTCATAGTAATCCTGCTGGATTCGTATATCAATTTCACCCCAACGGAATTCACATTTCCTCACGACTCAACTTACTTGACATGTTCCTGGAACTCTTCGAGAGTGACCCCTGCTTGCTTGAGAATGCTCCGCAGGGTTCCGATTGCGACTTCCCGGTGCAGTGGTACAACACAACCGATATTCCCCTTCTGGGAGGTCTTCTTCATCACCACGTGGCTTCCTCGTTGACGCACCTGGAAAAATCCCATTCCTTCCAGGGCCCGAATGATATCGCGCCCCAAGAGATGCGGTATTTCAGGCATAGACCGCCACATCGAACGTGGTCAGAAGGGAGCGGGAGACTTCCCGCAACGGGAACTCTTCCAGGTAGAGTTCGGTCGCTTCCTTCAGATTGGCAATTGCTTCTTCCACTGTCTTGCCCTGGCTAACTGTCCCCACTTCCGGACAATCAGCCACATACCAATCATCTTCTTTATGAACTACAGCAGTAAAGGTATGAGTCATCGCCATGCTCCTGTTTCGAGTTGATTATACATTGCTTCAGAACTTGTGAACATGCGCATGGATTTGCCATATCCTCAAGATATTCCCGCCTACTTCAAAGTGGCAAACTCAGCCTCACATTTTCAAACTGGGCAGGCCGGGAGACCTCGCCCCAACAAGAGGTGGGTTCTGAGAACCGGCATGAACGAGTTTTTCTTATTTCTCAGGAAGAATAATATATTCTCGATGGTAAACAAAACCCGTTGAAGTAAACAAGTCAATAGAATTACCATCGAGGTCTTGGATGACATAGCTTGGATCATTAAAGTTGCTACAAATAAACGATTCTCCTTCAATCCAATCAGGGGAATTACAAATTGGAGTAAATATCACCGTGCTTTCTGATATGGTAGCCAAGAAACGCAACGGTTCTCTGTCGGACATCATAAATATAAATCGATTTGAAATCGGTAACCAACGTTCAAAAGAACCATATCCAGTAAAGAAAATGATATCCGTACCGTCGTGAATATTTAGCAAGTGATATTCACATTCGGAACCTGTTCGAACACAGTAGACAATCCATAGCAAGTCTGGCGAGAGGTGTATCTCGGGAAATCCAAGTATGCTCGCTAGTATTTGTGGTGAAGGATTGTCTTCTGATAAATACCATAGGGACGTCTGAGCTTCCTCAATGGACCAGTCGGAAGGGCTAAGAAAAAGTACGAATTTTTGGGATTGGTGCTCCCAATAGGTATCAACTAACAAGGGGGCTCGAGGCAGGAAACTGGCTCAAACTCCATAAATGCTATTTGTTGCATGTCTTTTAGTCTATAGAGTGAAGAACTATAAGGGGTGGTAAATGCGAGTTTTTCCCCATCAGATGATAGAGACATCATTCCCAATTCGCCAAATGAAAGAATGCGCTCATATGTTTTCACTTCGATATCTACAAGATAGATATCTCCAAGTGGTCCAATGTTTAATAAAAATCTCTGACTGTCGGCGAACCATGTCATTTGGTAACCATAAAAACCCATCCCCGTGCTTTGGTAATTCGCACAATTGGGTGCAAAAGCTATAATCTCAGACTCACTGATAAGAAGTTGCAACTCACTATTATTTAGATCTAGCAAGTATATACTTGGGCAAGGATGAAATTGATTCCCGATGGATACGACCAGATATTCCCCATTTGGCGAAAGCTTTGTCAGTTCCAATAAAACAAATTCTTGGAGCACCATCATGTCTCGCAAGCTGCTTCCATCCCAGAACCACAATTGGTTGTTATCATCGTCAAAAGTTACTACTCAGCCTGTTTGAGCAAAAACCGCCACCTGTGGCGAAAAAGGCTGAAATTGCGCTCGTTTGTCATATGTAGCCATCCCAAATATGGCGATTTTCTGTCAAAACTGCCAAACGACGCCACAGGTTGGGCTTTCAATATTATGGCTGAGTAGTAACCGTCAAAAAATATATAGCGCAACCTGGATTTCATGGATAACAGATCATCTGAAACGCCCTCAGCCAATGTTGGTGTTTCTGTCGGATATTCCACCAATGTAGATGTAATCTGAGGCGACTCTGTGCTCTCTGGCGAAGCATAGTTTGGTGTTCTGCAACTCGCAAGAATAAACAAAACAATCACAATAGTGGTTGTTTTTTTATGAAATGGATACTCCAAGCATAAGGTCAAGGTTTTGCTCCAAAATTCCCGACAACATTAAGATCAATCGGCATGAATCCGCGTTGTCACCCACAGGCGGGGCGCTCCGCGTCCGGTCCTGGCGCAGAGGGCTGAAACGCTGTTCCGCCGCAGAGCAGCGGAACAAGATACTATCGCCCTAGATATAAAACTTCGTCGGGTCGATCTCCTCACGCAATAATCTCAACTCTTCGCTGCTGGGCGGGGCGTTCTGACCCACCTTCTGCGGGATGACCAGTTCGAAGCCGGTGTTCTCCTTCACCTCGTCCACCGTCACGCCCGGGTGCAGGGACTTGAGCCGCATGCGGCAGGTCCCCGGGTCGTAGTCCATCAGCGCCAGGGTGGAGACGACTGCCACCGGCCCGGCGCCATGCGGCAGCCCGGCGGCTTCGCGTGCGCCGGGTCCTGTCAGGAAGCCGGGGGTGGTCAGGAAGTCCACTTGGGGCACAAAACGGCGGGCATCGTGCTGCATGATGGCGATCGTCTGCCAGCAGAAACTGCCCACGTCGTTGCCGCCCCCGGAGCCGGGCAGGCGCGCCTTCGGGTGGTCGTGGTCGCCGATGGCGACGCTGTTCAGGTTGCCGTAGGGGTCGATCTGCGCCCCGCCTAAAAATCCGTAGTCGATGAAGCCGCGCTGGGCGGTCTCCATCGTATCGCAGATCCCGGCGGCCGAGATGCCCTTGTGGAAGGTGCGCGCCTCGCCGACGGCGCGCGGCAGTTCCTCCATGATGGCGCCCGTCCCGCCGAATTCGAAGACCGGGACGAGGTTGGGGGCGGTGGTCCTGGAGGCCAGCATGGCGGCCAGCATCGGGATGCCGGTGCCGATGAAGCAGGTGGCGCCGTCCTCGAAGAGGCGCGCCGCCACGCAGATCATCAGTTCAGTTTTGGAGTAAGTTTGCTCGGTCATCTTGATCCCTTTTCAACACAAAGGTACACAAAGGAAAACCCATGCAGGCTTTCTTTCAAGTCCTTCTCTCCCGCAGTTCGACCGCCTGTTTCAGGCGTTCCTCCCCGATGAACTCGAGGTAT
>Ga0194126_10013029_pt1 | contig 10459 bp, 2 predicted proteins | sample TA2KigC150mmetaG_FD_148641 | JGI IMG/M metagenome (GOLD analysis project Ga0194126, IMG submission 148641) | Freshwater microbial communities from Lake Tanganyika, Tanzania - TA2015035 Kigoma Deep Cast 150m | ecosystem: Environmental > Aquatic > Freshwater > Lake | place: Tanzania: Lake...
TGTCTTCGTGTGGCCCCTTGACTTTCTTGCTCATAGCTCGTCTTCCTATCCGTGCCCGCACGACACGGATTTCTCACGGATTACACGGATATTAGCGCGCTGCATTTGCATCCGTGTCGTGCTGCTCATCCCACCAGCACAGCACGGAAGTTCACGGATACATGGACATTGCCGCCTCACCTGTTCCGTGTATCCGTGCCCAGAATCCGTGTCGTGCTACTCGCCAGATGTCGGAGAAGAAAGCTTGCCTTGCCCTTGGTGATCGGATTTACAACGGTTTGTAGAGCATGGTCTTTTTCTCTTTCCACGCCCTACACATGGCTTACCTCAACCCCAGATCAAGCTGTGGCCCGCTCTCTATCTCCAAATCCAACCGCAACTGTTGCGGTTTAACCCGTCGGCGTTTCAGAATTTCACGTTGGGCGGCAGTCGGCACACACCATAGCCCCGTGGCTCCGTCCTTCCAGAAGTTTTCTTCCAACAACTCTTCAAGTGTACGCTTGATCCGGCTGCCCGCGCCCAAGGTGGCGATCTGCCACTGAGGTTTGAGGTCACTCAGTTTTTGGGGGTTGGCGCCCAAGACATGTTCCAGCCAAGACACGGCTGTGGTCTCGCTACGCACCAGGAAACCATGGCCGCTCAGAGTGATCGCCTCTTTAGGCAGATACCAGTGGCAGTTAATGTGACGGAAGAACCGCTGCAAGATGCGCTCCAATTGCTCCCAGGTCAATTCGATGCTGATCTTCTCGTTGAGCAAGGTGCGCAGCGCCAGGCTATGCAGATATTGGCTGGTGCGATAGTCGGGTGCCGGACCGGAGCGCAAGTGGTTGTCCACAGCGGCCACAATCAGCCGCTCGATACGGTCCTGGGCCTCGGGCTGGGCTACTGGCCTCGCCTCAGCCTTCTTGTGCAGGTTGAGCACGATGTCGAAGTTGGTGACGTTCTCCAGGCCCTTCTCGCCCCGGACACCCTTGAAGGAGCGCTGTTTCTTGTCGAAGTAGACAGCATTAGCCAGGTCGAAGCCAGCATCCTCAGCCGCTTGCTGGATGGCTCGCCACACGCGGTCATCGGAGTTGTGGAAAATCACCGAGGCCCAACGACTTGGCTTGAGAACGCGGTACATCTCCCGGAAGGATTCGGTCATCAGCCGGGTATAGTCCGGCAAGGTGTTCTTGTGCTTGTGCTTTACATGGACAACAGCCTCGAACTGCTCGTCGGTCAGATGACCAAGCCAGCTTTCCCACAGCAAACTGCAATCGGCGTAGAAGATGTTGGAACCAAACGGGGGGTCGGTAAAAATGTAATCTATAGATGCATCAGGTATATTAGCCAAGTCCGTGGCACTTTGAGTAGTCACGAGAGCAGGTGTACCCCTCTGTAGCTCATCAAAAACTTCCAAGAGCTTCTGGAACTTCCGCCAGGCGACAAGGCCTACATGCTTCTCCATCTGCAGCGACGGAGTATACAGAGTGCCACTCACTCCACCACCACCGCCCCCAAAACTCTGCTTCTTGGAGATATAAGCATTAATAGCCGTCAACCCAAATCGGAGTGCTTCCATCAGCCGATGGCACGATGTTTTCCCCACCTCATCCCAAAGTCGCGCCAGAGCCCACAAGTTACGTTTAGTGTAGAATCTGCTAACGTCGGTAATACCCTGATCACGGTGGGCTCCTCGCCACATCTCTCGTGACTCGTCAAAGGGTATAGTCGGATACCAGTAGGGAATTCTCGCAGCTTCGATCTCAGCGATGCGCATCTTCTCAGATGCAGTGACGCTGTGCTCAGCGCGCTTTGGTTTGCAACGGGAACATTCATAGCTGATTACCACCGGATCAGAACGCAATCGCTTGAGCTTGGTTTTTCGCCAGGTGGAGTAACAATAGGGGCAAGCAAATTCTCTGCTCACTCTTCCCGTGTCTGGATCCATCGCCGTATTCCACAGCACGATCTCCTCGCCACATCTGGCACACACAAAAACGTCGCTCCAGATCGTGTACAGGATCGTCGCCGGACCACCACAGCGGTCGCAGGTGGTGCCGTAAAGCCAATCGAACTCTTCCTTGACAGCAGCCTTGGTGCGCTCAACTTCCTGCTTGAGTGCCTCCACGTCTACTGGGGTGCAATAGTTGTAAGCAATGTGGGTGGCAGCCGGGCTGAGGTCGTTGAGGATCACCCGTCGTCCTAACTTGAGGGCAGCCACACCGGTCATGCCGCTGCCACAGAAGGGGTCCAGGATGATGTCGCCCGGTTCGGTGTAGTGCTCGATATACGGCTCGATCCCCTGCGGTGGCACTTTCGTATGATACGAATGGGCATTGTAAATTGGGGTGTTCTTGCCTGCTTTGACCGGGTAGGCGAAGGCCGTCCGCTCGTAGGATTCCTGGGGATCGTAAGGCCGGCCGTAATGGGCAATAAAGGCTCCAATCGTGGGGTTTGGGCCGTAAGTGTGTGGAATGATCTCGCCGGGGGCCGGCGGCGTCGGCTTAGCCTTTGGTATAGCTTGCTTGAGCAATTCTTCGAGCGCAGGCTCGGTTGGCTCGGGCGCCACCAACGGACGCAGCCGTCCCAGTAAGAACTTTACATCTTCAGGCGTTATTTCCACCGGGAACCCGTCCGGCTCAGGTTGCGGCACGGTGAGCGTCCCAGCTACGTCAGCGTAGGGGACTGGGGTGAAAGTTTCCAACAATGGCTGAACGGCTACCTCGCGTCGCCCACTGTCGGCGTCCCGAACAGGCGGGCGCAAGACCCTCGCAGCGGCCAGCACTTGCTTGCTGTCAGCGTCGTAAAAGACCAGTTGATCCTCTTTGGCCACACGTGACCGGCCGCGCCAGGGCACCAGGAAGACGCAATCGCCAGCCTTGGCTGGACGGGCCAGATCTTCCCAACTGGCAGCGTGTATGGGCACCAGCCAATGGCGTGGCACCGGGCGGACTGGCTTAGGGAGACTGACTGGCTTAGGGCGCACCCTGGGTGGGTAGCACTGGAGCGGTGTGTCACGCAAAGTCGGCGCGTAGAGCCAGCGGCCGGACCCTGGCTCGGTCTGATAAAAGCAGGGGAACATGCTGAGGATGGCGGCTACCGTGCGCCGGGTGGTAGGACGGATGACGTGAACCTGCGACCATATCTGCTTGTAGTGCAAGCTCGTATCAGGCGGGTAACTCTCAAACAGATCGCACATCACGTCCTTGATGGTGGCCTGGGCGGCTTCGACTTTGGCCCGCAATGCCTCCAGGTCGCGCAGGCGGTCCTCTTCGATGTAAGTGTCCTCATCCACCTCACAGAAAAATTGCTTCTCGTCGAAGGTGTGAGCCTGGGCTTCGTTGATCCAGATAGTGAAGTCGTACTTTGAGCCGCTTGAGCGCTGTATATAAAAGACACCACCAGCCGGCACCAAGTTGGCGGCGTACCAATCTTCCAGCCCGTACAGATAGCGAGTGTCGTTGTTGAGCCACACAGGGAAGGTCTGCCTAGTCAGCCGGTCCTCGAACTCCAGGCGCACGCGAGCAGGGCGGTTGGGAAAGAGATGGCGCTCACGAGCGTTGACTTTGAGCACACCGGACTGGCGCCAGTGGTAGGGCAGGACGAAAAAAACTTCGTTCAGGTAGTTTTCATCGAACTGAACTTCGGTAGCGTCAGCCTCTTCCTCGCCCACAAATTCAGCCGCCTCAGCCAGTGACTCGGACGGAAGCTCATCTGTTTCTTCGATAATCTTCTCCTCTTGTGGGTTACGCCAGCGAGGGATGGCCACCCGGGCCGGGATCTCCTCAATGTCGGCAGGCAAATGGGCAGCCAGCATCCAGGCTTGCTCCTGCACTTGTGCGAAGGTCTCTGTGTCAGCAGAAAGCGACGCATTGGCCAGAGAGAAAGCTGATGGGAAGTCCGAGTGGTTGGCATCAATTTCCAGGACGTGCTCCAGTATTTCCAGCAGACGAACTGGTTGATCGCGTCGGGTTTCCAAATACTCGGCGGCACGGTCGAGGAAGTCCTCCGCGAGTTGGAAAGCCGGAGCCTGGACTACTACAGCACGCGGTTCGGGCCAGGTTGGCTCAATCCAGATGTATTCTTTCGCATTTTCGTGCAGAAGGTGAAACCCCCGACTGCGAGCGAGAAAGCTGGATATCCGACGCAGGATTCCTCGCCGGTCAGTAGGAAAGGATTGCTTCGTAACCTCGCTACCGAGGCTTTTCCGAATCTTCAACAAGTACTTTTCGGCCAGAGTGACCAGATCAATCGGCGCCCCCTTCAAGCGCAGGGCCTCGGTAAGAACGGTGTTGAGGAACTTGTCCTGGTCGAAGACCTGTATGCCACGGCCACGGAACAGGTGAGGCTGGACCTCGAAACGATGAAAGATAGCGAGGTCCCACCTCTCCTCGTACGGCCAGAATACTTCCGGCTCAGCGTGGAGTATGTCGCGCACCTGGGCCTGAGTGGCCGGCGTGCCGCTATCCAACCGGAAAGCCAGGTCCTGCACCGTACGGTAGCTGGACTCTTCTAAAGCACGATAGATGGCAAGCCGCAAGTCGCTGATGGTCGAAGTGTTGCCGATCATTATCGCCTCCCGCTACTTTGCCACTCGCCGCCGATGGTTGGCAGAGAACGGGTATCTCCCTGTTCCAAAGCTCGGATTCCCTTCTCGGTCACCCCAATCAGCGGCAATAACTTCCCATTGATCTCTTTGTACACCGGAGTCACGTATCCCTGCTTTTCTAGCAACTTATAGAAGTCCCGCATATCCTCGTACCGATAGCCCCGCAGGGCCTTGAAATACTCGGAGTCGGTAAGGGTGCGAGGGAGGGCTTTCTTGTCCCAGGGGTTGAAGGACTGGCCAATCAGAGTGTAGATCACCTTGGTGCGGCCGAACTGGCCGTGGAAGTGGCTGGCGGCCTCAATGGCTACGTAGCCGGGATGGTAGACAGTGAACAGGTCTGGAAGGTCTACGTCAAAGGTCTGGGCCCACGGCACCTCTTCTGGCAGACCGCAGCGATCGCACTTATAGCAGCGGTCGTATCCAGGCTCCTCGCCGAAGTAGCGCAGAATGGCCGCTCGCCGACAACCCGGCGTCTCCAGGTACCCCTCAATGATTTGCTTCAGCTTGCGACGGGCGTTTTCCACATGACTGAGCAACGCCGGCCGGTCCAGGTCCAGCCCCTGGGCATCCGTCAGGCGGGGCTGTTTGAAGATGGTGTACCCCTTCTCCCAGGCGCGGAAGCTGAGCAGTTCGGCCCGGTTCAGTTCGATCAGCAACAGTTCTGCTTCCTCCAGGTCCAAGCCCGTCTGCCGGCAAAGCCGGGCCAGGTTGACACCCCGCTTCTCGCCGTAGTCGGCGATCTTCAGCCCGTCCAGCAAGATAGCCAGCTTCTGGCGACGTTCGGGCGACTCCACCCGGGCCAGCACGTCAGCCATCGGCTCGAAGATCTTGATAGCGCAGCGGGCGGCGAAGTCGTAGCCCCGACGGATGTACCCCTCTTGCTCCAGAATGTGCAGACCGATGCGCAACGCTTGCTCCTCGAAGGGAAGAGCGTCGGCCAGGTCCTCGTCGCTCAGGTAAAGCGCCTCGCCGGGCTGCCGACGAAAGAAGTCGAACAACGCACTCAAGACCTGGGGCGAAGGGACGCTTTTCTTGATGAAATACTCCTGGATACGCCGGTCGCGCGGGGTGTACAGAACGATAGAATAAGCCACAACTTGATCACCCCGGCCGGCCCGCCCCGCTTCCTGATAGAAACTCTCGATGTCACCTGGGAAGTGGTAATGGATCACGTAGCGGATGTCTGGCTTGTCCACCCCCATGCCAAAGGCGTTGGTAGCCACTACCACCCGGATCTGGTCGTTCATGAACATCTCTTGCACCACATCCCGGTCGTAGCGCTCCATGCCAGCGTGGTAGGCCCGGGCGGCGATGCCTCGGTCACGCAACATGCTGGCAATAAGATCGGCGTCCCGCCGGGTGGCAACGTAGACGATGGCTGGCTCAGTGGAACGGTAAAGCAGACGCATGAGCCAGCGTTCTTTGTCTGCCTCAGTACGGCAAGGTTGGACGACAAAGCGCAGATTGGGTCGGTCGAAGGAGTCCACGATCTCGTGACCACGAGATACCCGCATGTGGAGTTGCTCTTTGATGTCGGCTTTGACCGGCGGCGTGGCTGTAGCCGTCAGTGCCACTGCCGGCGGTCGGCCTAGACGGGTCATGGTGTCGTGAATGTACAAGAAGTCAGGGCGAAAGTCGTGACCCCACATGGAGACGCAGTGGGCCTCGTCCACCACGAATTGGATGACCCGGCAGTGGGCCAGGGCTTCGTGCAATCGCCTGTCTCGGAAGCGTTCCGGTGACACGTAGACCAGGCGTAATTCACCGTCCACCATGCGCTGCAGGATCTCATCTTGCTCGGAAGCCGATTGGCCGCTGACCACGTAGTCCACGCAACGGATGCCCTTCTCGTCGCGCAGCTTATCCACCTGGTCTTTCATCAGCGCGATGAGGGGCGAGACTACTAACGTCAGTCCCTCACGCAGAATAGCGGGCAGTTGGAAGGTGAGCGACTTGCCAGCGCCGGTGGGCAGGACGCCCAGGGTATCTCTGCCGCTGAGCACAGCCCGGATAATCTCCTCCTGCCGGCCGATGAAGCCGGGAAAGTCGAAGAAAGCTTGCAGGCCAGCCAGGAGCTTGGGACGGATACGTTCGTATTCTTGAGGAGTGAAGACTGTCTGGCGTAAGGTGTACTCATCCAACAACTGTTCAAAAGGCGTCCGCTGGCGTAGCAAATCGGCTTCAGTCAGCGTGCCGCCGAAAAACTCCTTGATCTGGCGGTAGAGCGCCTCTTCGGACGCTGGGGTGAACGTATGAGCTGGCAAAGAGCCCATGACAACGTCGCGATAGCTGGCCCGGCGTAGTGCCCGATCCATTAGAACGATAACCCCATGATCGCCGTTACGCCGGTAGAGCCGACCAAATCCCTGCTTGAAGTGGATGACCGTCTGGGGCAGGGTGTAACCATAGAAATCGCTGCCGGTCTCCTTCCTGGCCCTTTCCATGCGGGCAGCTACCACCGGATCGAAGAAGAGGGGAAAAGGCAACTTCTCGATAATCACGTAGGACATGCCAGGCGCATCCACTCCCTCCCACATCGTCTTCAGGCCAAATTGTACCCGCCTGGGGTTCCTTCGCAGTTCCTCAATGTCACCTCGCGAGCCGCTCTTTCCCTGGGCAAAGGGCTCCAGGCCCAGAGTCATCAAGTGATGGGCAGTGCGCTCGTAGATCGCCTCCATGCGCACCCGCGCATTGAAGAGCAACAGAGAGCGGTGGGATTGCAGGTGGAGAAGTTGATGAACCTCTTGACTGGCTCGCTCGATGAACTCGGCCGCCCGCCGGGGGTGATAGCGTCCCACATTCTGCGGAACGGCAAAGAGGATGTCCTCTTTGGTCTGAAACACCGAGGGCAGGATGCGGGCATGCACCTTGTCACGGTAGGCGGCCCTATCCAGTCCGAAACGATTCAGGAAGAAGTCAAACCCGCGATTGACGGTCAGCGTGGCCGAGGTGAAAACGATGGCCTGGACTTGCTCGTACAACTTCTGGCGAAGCACCCAGTCAATCTTGATCGGCGCCCGGTGCAGCGCCCACCGGAAAGTCGGCTTCTCCTCTCTGGCCGCCGGTAGCTCAACCCAGTAGACATTGTTAGCGTTCGCCAGGTTCAGGATGTCATCCAGTAGATCGAGGGTGCTCTGAATACGGGCATTGATCGCCCGGACCTCACCCAATGTGGTGCGGTTTACAGTCGAATCCAGGCTCACCTGGTCTATGAGGGTGGTCAGTTGATCCGCCATGCCTTGCAAGTGCTGGCACACCTGGGCATAAGCTGACTTGACTGGCGCCCAGCGGCCTTTGGCGTCGCGCACCACATCGCCCCATTGCAGACGGTAGCGCAGTGGATAGCGTTCGTCGGTCTCACTCTCATAGGTCTGTTGGCGGACAAACTCGACCAGACCATCGCCCAAGGCACGAAGATGAAAGCGCAACTGATTGGCATGATGTCGCAGGGCTTCTCTAACCGGCTGGTAGGCACTGCCTTGAAACTGGCGCAGGAGGTCGGCATCGGGCAAGACAGCGAACGCGCTCAGCGTGCGATCGCTCACGTCAGCCTGCACGGCCAGGGTAGCCGCGTCCTCCAGATTGTGCGCCTCGTCGCACACCAGATAGCCGATGGGCGGACGGGTTTGAGTGCCCCAGTTAGCGGTCAGGAGCAGGGCATGGTTGATAACCACCAGGTGAGCATCCCAGGCCTTGCGCAAAGCTTCGTGGTAAGGGCACTTGGCGTGCGGTGGGTCATGGCGATCACAGATCTCCTTGTCAGCGCACAGTCGGTCATTCAGGTCTGCATTCCTTTCAGCCCCGCCTAGCAGGCGATGCTTGAGTGTCCCCGGAAACTCGTCCAGGGTCCCTTCTTGCGTCTGATGCCGCCAGGAAAGTAGAAACGCTCGCAGCAGTGGATCGGTTGTCTCGTCAACCAAGCGTTGCCAGCGTGGCCAACAGACATAGTTGGCCCGACCCTTGAGGACGGCATACCGGACAGGAAAACCCATGCCCTGAGCCATCTCGATGGCTCCACGAATCTGATCCTGCAACTGTTTCGTATGTGCTGAGATGAAAACCCTCTGGCCTGTGGTTAAGGCCCAGACAATAGACGGGAAGAGATAGGCGTTGGTCTTACCGGTGCCCGTCGGGGCCTCGATGAGCCAATATTGGGCATCGGCAAAAGCACGCCAGGTTAACTCGGCCATGTCAGTCTGTGAAGGCCGGTCTTCGTATCCTGGGCCAAATTGCTCAGCCAAGATGCCGCCAGGAGTGAAGATGTTCCGCACTCCCGTTGCTGAGGCATACGGGGAGACGTCCACGGATGAGGGCATCAAGACCTCTGGTTGTAAGGGAAGGGGTATGGGTTCTGTTGTGTCATCACATAGGACGAAGGGGGCGTAGAAAGCATTGACTGCTCGGCGTACATCGGCCGGCTGTGCAGCCAAGCGTTGCAGTAGCCGTTGGAAGATTTCGGCCAGCGCAGATACGTCGGCTTCGGCACGGTGAGCGGTGAAAGGAGCCAGATGAAGGAGTTCGTTCACCCGGCTTTGGGTTAGGACCGGTTGGGTGGGGAAGAGGACGAGGGAAAGGTCAAGGGTGTCAATCAGGTTGTTCGTGATCTCTGGCAGGCTGTGAATGCGGCACCAATAGTTTAGAGTTGGCAGGTCGAAATCTCTGCCATTGTGCGCCACGAGAGGCCAATCGCCGATAAAAGTCACAAATCGAGGCAATACCTCCTCGATAGCGGGAGCGTCGGCGACCTGCTCATCGGATATGTGCGTCAGGCTCTGTGTAGCCGGATCAATGGCTTGGCCAGGATTGACGAAGGTCTGGAAGCGACCTGTCTCTATGTCACCATCAAACTTGAGGGCACTGACCTCAATGATCCGACGTTTCTCTATCGTCTCGGCCTTGAGCGTTTCTAGGTCGAAGACCACATAGCGGCCTTGGAACCGTCCGGCACGCTGGGGTGGAAAACTTTCTACCAACGCCGCTTGCTCTCGTAACAGAGTGGTTGTTTTGGGAGAACCCTCATCTTCGACGCCGGCGGGGCCTCCATCGGCTGCGACCAGTGACGCGTCCAACCACCGCCCACTGGAGCCTTTAACATACACGTCAGAATGACTGACCAAAAGGTCCACAATCATCTGCTTGGTGCCGCCGTAGTGCATGTCGGTCACCAAGCGATCATAGACCTCTGACAGCGTGAGACCAACTGGGTGAGCTTTGCGAAGGTATTCAGATATCTTGCGGCCTATAGGTGAACGGTGAGATGGCAGCATAATACTTTCAATTCCTCCAGAGGCAATACACACCTACCGCCCCAACCAACTCCTCCACCCCGCCGAAGCGGTGAGCTACGCACGCCGATGATGTTACCCAATGAATCACGCCAAGTACGCCTTGCAGAAGAATCGTGTGCTTAATCGTGTACTTTTTTGCCTAATCGTGTATATTGGTCTCTTCAACGTGGCCGGGGTAACCACGACATGAATCCCGACATTTTTCGCCTGATCCCGACATTCATGTGGCTATGTAATATGCGCTGGGTCCCTCTCCTACTCGTTGAGCGTACCCTACCGCTATCAGACCAGTGAAATCACGTAGGGCGGTACGATCTGTGATGCCAAATATTTCTCGGTACTGGCGGTTGGTGAGCTTTTGCCTCTCATTCACCATCAACCTGAGCGCTTCAATCTGCCGCTCGTTCAAGCCCAGGGTGCGCAGGTCGGTGACGCCCTCCTCCGGGATCAGGGCCAGGATGCGGTTATGTGACCTTGTTGCCCAACAACGGCCAAGGGATTGCTCAATAAATGCCCAATCAATGGTCCGAAAATCGCCCAGAAATGAGCCGGAAATGAGCCGATATGGGCCGATATGAGC
>Ga0194126_10013031_pt1 | contig 10459 bp, 6 predicted proteins | sample TA2KigC150mmetaG_FD_148641 | JGI IMG/M metagenome (GOLD analysis project Ga0194126, IMG submission 148641) | Freshwater microbial communities from Lake Tanganyika, Tanzania - TA2015035 Kigoma Deep Cast 150m | ecosystem: Environmental > Aquatic > Freshwater > Lake | place: Tanzania: Lake...
GCCCGCGCCGGTGAGGGCCACCTCCACGCGGGCGGCGTTGCTGGCGGTGGAGCGGACCTCGAGCTTGCCCTTGTAGGCGGCCTCGCGCGTCGGGCCAAAGGCGATCTCCACCGCGACCGAGTCGCCCGGCGCCAAGACACGGTCCTGGAGCGGCGTCAGGAGGGTGAACGCGGGACTGCTTTCGGAAATGCTGACGCTCTGAACCGTGACGTCCGCCTTGCCGGTGTTGGTGAGATCGAGCCGGAGGGTCGTGCTCTGCGCGAGCAGGACGCAGCCGGCGTCGGCCGTCAGGGCAGGCGTGATCGTCAGCAGAGGCAGATCCGACTGGTTTTCGCAGGCGCCCAGATCGATCACGCCGCTGGCCACCCGCGGCGCCCCGGTCAGATCCGTCGCCGGCAGGTCCGGAATCTCCGTTCCCGCGTTGAGGCACGGCGAGCGGCTCCGCAAACCCCAGTTGGCGGCCGCGGCGTCGTACTCAAGCCCCGCGCCCGCGCTGGGCTGGAGGAAGGCGGGATCGACACGGAGGTTGCCCTCCCCGGCATAGCCCCCCTGCACGTTGCAGAACGTCAGCGTCGGCGTGGACTCCTTCGTGGCCACCTGGTACAGGTCGTTGCCCCAGACGATCGTGTTGGTCGCCTCCAGGCCGTCCCAGGAGGCGGAGAAAATCCCGCCGGGCGAGTTGTTGACGATCGTGCAGTTGCGCAACTTCACCACGCCGTAGCCGTCGCTGCCGATTCCGCCACAGCGGGGAGTGCCCCCCAGCGACATGTTGTTCGCGATGAGAGTATTGCTGATCACGGGGCTGCTGCCGCCGCAGAAGATGGCCCCGCCGCCGTCGCCCAGGTTGTTCAGGAGGCGGCAGTTCTCGATTGTCGGGTCCGAGGTCGCGCAATAGATGGCGCCGCCGTGACTGTCCGCTTTCGCGACCGCCTTGGCGCCGCTGCCCTGGGTCGGGATGAAGCCACCATGCTTCTTGGCCCAGGTGAGCCAGCAGTAGCGCAGGACGTCGTCGTTGCCCGAACTGAGAAAGCGCAGCCCGCCCCAGCCGATGTCCCGGTTCCAGGCGGTGAATTCGATGGGATCGGTCGCGGTTCCCTGCGCCGTCAGCCGGGCATTTTTGCCGACCGTCAGGCCGTACGGCCCGGTGAAGAAGACCTTGACGCCCGGCTCGATCGCGAGCTCCCCATTCTCGGGCACCTGGATGGCGCCGGACACGAAATAGGGCGAGTTGGCCTGCGTCCACGTTCCCGACACGTCCCCGGCGGCAATCCGGGTCCCGCCGTCGAAGGCCCATCCCTGGAGAATCACGTACCGGACATTTCCGTCGTTATAGTGAATCGCGAGCGCCCCGTAATAGCCGCCCGCCCGTTGCGGACTGAATTTCACCGCAATCGGCTCCGTCTGCCGGGGACGCGTCATCGGGAACGACTCGATCCGATCCGAGAACGTGTCCTGCCGGGCAATGACGAACCCTTCCGGACTGGAGATCGAGCTCACGAGCACGTCACCCACACTGTTCTGAATCTTCAGAATCTGCGGTTCCGATTCCAGTCCCGGGACGCCATAGAAACTCAAGGTGGCCGGATCGGTCTGGAGCGCGGGCTCTTTCGGCCGAATGTTCAGGACGCTCTCGGTCACGACCATGCCGTGCGCGTAGACGTCCCGGGGAACCCGGTACCACATCTCCATCATCCGGCGCGGATGTCCCGAGCCCCAGCCCCAGTTGAAATGGTATTCGCCATCGGTGTTGTAGCCGTCACAGACGACCGCGTGACCGCCGAAGCCGTCGGGCACGCGGATGCCGATCATGGCGGGCAGGCGGTTGATGATGTTCTCCTGCAGCGCGAGGTGAGTGCCGGCGGACAGGCCGCCGAACATATCCGCCGAGTGGAATCCGAATTTCTTGAGCACCGCCTCCTGGGAGTCGTAGGGCGAGGCGCCGGACCCCTCGCTGGAATAGTCCATCTGCATGGCCACGCCGCAGGCAAAGCTCAGGGCGGCAACCTCCACGTCGTTCAGATCGACGCCGGCCCTGTAGGTCGCCTGGACGGCCTGGAGAAGACCGTTCAACTTTCCAAAAGAGGGGAAATCGTAGAGAGCGCTGTCCGCATCCATCTGCATGCCGCTGTACATCGTGTACGAGTCGAGCGGACCGAAGGTAGCATTGCAGGAGCGATGGAAATTCAGAATCTGCGCGACGGCCGTGGCCGCACACCCCACGTAGGACCGGCCGCCGTCCACGGTGTCCAGCGGACAGAACTGGTTGTAGGGCGGGTCCTGATCCCAGGCGGTCTGGAGCCAGCCCCCGGTGGCGGTGCTGCCCTCCGGCGGCCACTGCTGAAACGCGCCCGCCGAGGTGCCGGTCTGTCCGGCGGCCCAGAGGTCCCAGCGGCGGCCCCCCGCGGCGCTTCGCAGCTCGGGGCGCTCCGCCAGGGCCCTGGCCCGCCGCCGCATATCCTCGCGCACCATGCGATACAGCGGATGTTTCTTGTCCTGGTCGCCGGGGAACGAACTGAGGAAGGAATACGCGACCACCGGTTCCATATCCGCATCCGCCGACAGCACGACGAAGCCCTGCGGCTCCAGGTCGGCCACGTACGCCAGGAGCGTGCCGTCGTCATCCCGGATCTCCCGGTACCCGCCGGGCGCCAATCCCGCGGCGGCGTTGGCCGCCTGGGCTGCCAGGCCGGACGGGGCGGTCCCCGCTCCGGAACGCATGGCCTTCGCTTGAAGGAAGTTGCCGGTTACCGCTTGCACCCGGTCCAGATCCACCGGGCCGGCCCACAGGACCGAACCGAAAGACAGCAAGACCAGGACCGCGATGAATAGAAATGATTTTCTCCCGCCGCAACGACTCATGATGTAGCCTCCGATTCGGTCTTCTTCTGTCCGCACAAACGCACTCTACAGTCCCGTATCGCAGCCTTATGAAGCCGTCTCAGGGCAAGACCTCTCCTGCCGGGGTCTCCAGGGCCCGCACCCTCTCGACCCGTCCTCACAGGCACGCGACCAGTGGACTATGCGCCGCTCCCGGTTTCTCGTCCAGCTTCCTCGAAGCCAACGCCATGAACAGACGCACAGAGCGTGACCTTCAACCAGATGTCCTATAAGATACCCCAAGAACCCGGAGTTGTCAACACGAAAAAAATAATTTGGTGTCACGATATCGCGGATCGGTGGACGCCGGGCCCATGGCGCACTGACCCAGGTTTTCCCGCACTTCTCGAGACGCATATGAAGGCGTGTCGCGAACCTCTGGTCCGCGCGTGCCGAGAGCCTCTGGCCCTCGAATCGAAGGCACTCGCGCCCGCGACACGGCAGACAGTAGTTGTCATATACGTTCTCAGAGGTGTTCCGACGAGCGAATCTCGTGCTGCGGGGCCTGGTTCAGTTCCGGCCGAGTTGTGGTGGCACGCGTCCGGAATGTCTCCGCGTAGGGCGAGCGTCCCCGCTCGCCGAAAGTCGTGCGAGGACGCACGACCTACGAAGAGAACCCCTCTCGGCGTCACTGCAAACACGCCCACCGTCGCATCGGGACCACTCGGCCGATCGCACAAGGTGTTGCCCGGTTCTGAACCAGGCCTGCTAGGGCCTGACCGCCTGGTTGTAGACGCGGACGTCGTCGAGCAGACCGGCAAAGAAGGTGCCGGGCGCCCGGCTCGAGCCGCAGCCGAGAGTCAGCTCGCCGGTGGCGCTTGTGACGGCCCCCTGGATATCCTCGCCGACCAGAGCGTCATCCACATACAAGGCCCGGGCGGCACCGTCCCACACGACGCCGATACGATGCCAGCGGCCGTCGAGAATGCCGGCGGTGGACACCAGAGGGCCCGGGGCCTGGCGGCCGCCGCCCGGCCGGGACAGGCCGGTCATGAGCCTCCCTCCGGCGTCGAGCGACAACCAGTCCGTCCCTCCCGCCTGCGCGACAATCGCCTGCCCCGGCGCCCCGCCTTTGACCCATGCGAACACGCTGAACGGCCCTGTGGCGGGGTCCAGGACCAGGCCGGTCCCGATGTAGTCATCGATCCCATCCAACTGCACGGCCCCTCTCACCTTGCCGCCTTCCGGCTGCCAGAGCGGGTCCCCGTGCAACGCGCCGTCCTTGCCGCCGACGCTGTCTTTCGCCGTGCGGCCCTGGGTCTCGTCCAGCTTGTAGTGCGCCAGGAGGCGGTCATCTTTGAGCTTCACCTGGAAGAACGCCAGGGTCAGCCGCCAGGCGAGCTCCGCCGCGGCCTTGTTGTACGCGGTCTTCGTGTCATTGAAGAAGGCATGGGCGGCGCCCTTGTGGACGTAGATCCCGTAGTCGATGCCGGCCGACTTGAGGGCCGCTTCGAACGCTTCGATGCCCGCATTGATTCCCGTGTCGAGGGCCCCGTAGTGGCACAGCAGGGACGCCTTGATCTTCGGCACATCCGCCGCCACCGGCTGGCGGCCGTAGAACGGGACCGCCGCCGCCAGGTCCGGCGCATTGACCGCGACCTGGTTCGTCAGGGCCCCGCCCCAGCAGAAGCCGGTGCAGCCGACCTTGCCGTTGGTCAGCGGGTGCGTCTTGAGGTACTGCACCGCCGCCACGAAGTTCTTCGTCGTCTGCTGGCTGTTCAGTTGGTTCAGCAGCGTCGTCGCCTGGCTGGTGCTGGCGGGCGTCCCCCCGACCGGCGACAGGGCATCGGGGGCGATCGCATGAAAGCCCTCCAGGGCAAAGCGTCGCGCCACGTCCTCGAAGTGCGGTTGCAGGCCGGTGTTCTCATGGATGATGACGACCGCCGGATACGGCTCCCGATCTTTCGGCCGCGCCGCGTAGGCCCGCATGTCCCCGGTCTCGCCGCGATAGGTGATGTACCCGGTCTCGAGCCGGGGATCGTCCGCCGGCACGACCTCCCCCACCGCACGGCGACCGGCCCCTTGCGCCAGCAAGGCATACGCCGCCGCCGTCCCGCCGGACCACAGGGCCAATTCCTTGAGAAATCCGCGCCGATCCAGGCAGGTCCTCGCGCCGTCGCCGCCTCGGTCAACTCGAGAGGTTCGCTCTGACATCATGGGCAGTCCTCCTTCACAATATGCCCATCATCATACCGAGCCCCCGCCTCCCCTGTCAAGGGGCAACGACACAAAACAGCAAGACTGCCGCAACCCGAGCGGGCAGGACATCGCATTGGCTCATCAGACTCCTTCACCGTACCGGGCGGCCACACCACCGAAGGCAATTTCAGAGCTCGATCGCCGGCCTGCGTGCGCGCCGAAAATGACAAAGGGCTGCGGACTCCGTCCGCAGCCCTTCGCAGTGGGAAACGACAATCCGCAGTTGCTACTTCTTCTTGCCGTTTTGTTTGCCCTTGCCGGGGTCTTCTTTCTTGCCGATGTCTGACCGCGCGGCACACGAGACGATGGCGCCCTTGTCGTCCTCGGTAATCACGCCGGCGTCCAGCAGGCATTCCGCAGACTCCGTGACGGCGCTGACGTACTCACCATGGTTGCGGTACGTCCCACTGTCGATCACGGCCATGCGGTCGTTGATGGAGGTTCCCCGACCATCCCAGTTCAGGGCATTCTCCACGCCGGTGTCACAACCGGCCACAACGACGGTGGGAAGCACATTCGAATTCGGATAGAGGTCGCTCTTGTCTCCGACGCCGTCGCCATCGCTGTCCATCCACTCCGTCGGGTCGTCCGGGAAGGCGTCGCTGTTGTCACCCACGCCGTCGCCGTCACTGTCGACGCACTCGTCCGGGTCATTCGGGAAAGCATCGGTGTTTGCCCATAGAACGCAGTTAGATAATTGCGGGACGCAGCCCGTGGCGTTGTGGATGGCCCCAAATCCAGCGTAATAGGAGGCATTTCCACGAAGCGTGCAGTTGATGATGCCCGGGTTGCTATTGCCATAGTTGTAGATGGCACCGCCACGCGGGTAGATATGGGCGACACAGGGTGGAGAAGTCAGACCGAGGTATCCCCCCCGTTATCCAGAAAAGCGCAGTTGATGAACTGAAGGTCCGTGGGAGAGTATGAGTAGTAGTTGAATACGGCGCCCCCGTAGGTAGCCTTGTTTCCGGAGAAAAGGCAGTTCACGTACCGCATGCCCTGACATCGAAAGTTGTACACAGCGCCCCCCCCGCGGTCGCCACGTTGTTGATAAAGGAACAATTGGAGATCGTCGACCGAAAGTTGTCGGTGTACAGGGCACCCCCGGTCTGCGCGATGTTATCCCTGAATACACAATTGGTGATTACCGGACTGGCATTTGTGGCGCAATAGAGCCCGCCGCCCTGAAAAGGGTCGGCCAGGGCGCAGCCGCCCGTCACCGTGAAGCCATCGAGTGTGGGGCTGGCGGCCCAGCCCACCGTGCAGGTCACCACACGATGACTGTTGTCTCCTCGATTCGTGAAATCAAGGGCGTCATTGCCCAGCAAATCCCCACTGAGGGTACTTGTCCCACCGATTCCGCCTCGCAAGATGACGCCTGCCTTGAGGCTGAAGGAAACGTTGCGGTTTCCTGGGTTTATCCCCACTCCCCGGTCCGGCTTGTAGACGCCGGCGGCGACCAGGATTTCATCTCCGCTGGAAGCGGCCGCCAACGCATCCTGGAGCGCGGCGTAGGCGTCGGTCCAACTGGTTCCATCGCCGCTGCCCGCGGCATCATCATCAACGTAGATGGTCTTGGCGGATACGGCGGTCGTCAGCAGGATCGCCAGCAGCAGAAGTGTTGCTCTGGAAATACTCATCTTATGCCTCCTTCATTGCTTGATTGGTTCCCCCCCACCCTCTATCGACGGAGATGTCGTTTTCGTGACGACTGTCTCCTGGGGGACCTCGTGCTTTCGAAAGGCAAAATGTGTCTCTGTGCAAGCACATCTTTCGAGCAGACCTCTCGTTTCAATGAGGACGGTACGCCCGGAACTCCCGGGCAACGCGCGTCCTTCTGTGAGTTACGTATGTAATTGCATTTGGCAGAGTCGAACGTCCGGCATTGAAGAATGGCAGCTTGGGTAGAAACTCCCGTACGAAATCCCCAGGGTAAGGGCGCAGGAAAGAGGAGAGAGGTCATCGCGAGGCCTGCCAAGGCAGACAATCCCGGCGTCGTCAAAGGGGCCTTGACGTGAGTTCCGGGATCAAGCTGTGCCTCACGACGATTCCTCGAAAACCCTCATCCTCCAGAATCCACGCCCCCCTGTCCGCCGGACAACATTGCCCGGCAGGCGGAACAGCCTGTCCGCAGGGGATGAGCACCGCGCGACAAATACGAACACTCCACCCGTGTCGATTTGTATCGCCTGCTCTGGCTCCAACCGTTTCGAACTGCCTGCTGTTTCACGAAGTTCCCAGCAGAGGACCACAGTTTCAACGGTCGCTCTTGACACAATCCCGGCGGGGTGTCAAGAGAAAGACACGATTCCGGGACCTACTCCCATAAAAATACGTAGAAATACGGATAGTTAGCGGCGGGTCAGTGGGTTGGGGCTTCACAAAGGGCTTCGCTGGGTCGTCCCTCAAATTACAAGTCGGGGACGAAGAGGAGTTAAAGGGGTCCGGTACGAATGGCATCAAGATAAGCCAAGGCGATTTCACCGTGACAGGGTTTTCTGCATCTCCTTTCTCGGGCGGGTGAGCAGGTCGTAGGGTTTCGGGCGTCGCTTGACGGCACGAGGCTCGATGCGTTCCGGTCGCTCCGGCAAGCGATCGCGGGCAATCCACGCCGAGCAGCCGCTGGTATAGCCCGGCGGCTTCGGGGGTCCCGGCCAACAGGCCCAGGTACGGCGCGACCGCCTGAAAACGCTGCAAAGTCCCCGCAAAGCTGAGCCGATGGAGCGGCTGCTCGTGTGCCTGGGCCGCCTGCCACATCAGGGCCCGGATCAGGTCATAGGCGAGAAAACGCATGTAGATGTCCTTGCGCACGATGTCCTCGCTTTCGCCACGCAGAATCTCCATCCCCAGTGTCGTCTTTACTTCGTGAATGCGCAGCTCCACGGTCCAACGGTCGCGGTACAGGGCCGCGATCGTCTCCAACGGAAACGCCTTGGGGTCCAGCAGGGTCGTAACCAGCAGAATCCGGCGGCGGCGAAAACCTTTGACCCGGGTGTCGAAACGCGGCACGCGCACGGTCAAGGTCGCCGGCAATTGGGCGAATTCCTCCGGCGTGAGCGTGCGGGGACATTGCGCCGGACGTGACCACGTGAACAGCTTCCGCAGCCCATACTGGAACAGCGACAGGGGCAATCGTTGACGCCCCTGACTATACCCCCGAAGGGTCGGGCGACGCTTCCAGCGGGGTACCCGCCGTCGCGTGCTGGGCCAGAACGTGGGCCACGGCCTGCCGACAGGCCCAGCCAGCATGCAGGGCCTGCGCCAGGAACGTCCAGAGCGTCAGAAACGGTGTCCAGGTGCGCTCGCGCCAGTGATAGTCGGCCGCCGTGGCCGCGGCGGCCACATCCTCCTGCGACAGATACTCGCGCACAAATTCACTCTCGGGCAACGAGCCGTTTGCGTTGTCAGATGGCGTTCGCGGGGTAGACCGGGCACAGGGTCCGGAACCGAGCAGGAAAAGGACCCCACGAAAGCGTGGAGGGAGCGGGGGCGACGCAACCGCCAACCCGCGACGCCCAGAATCGCCGCGCCCGGAAGTGGAACGACCGTTGGACTTCCCGAGAGGTCGTAGAACCGGATATTGTCGAAGTAGGCCGTACCAGCACCAACGTAAGGATGGATGTGGTCAAAGCCATCTTCAACGGATTGGTCCCAGATTGCCGGCGTGACCATCCCCAGGTAGGTGCCGTCAAGATAGTAATGGAGGGATACATCTTGTGTGTTTCGGTGATAATGAATGGCAATCTCGTACCAGCGCTCCGTTTCGTATGTCCCTATGACACCCCAATTTCCTCCGAGAATGGTCCCCTCCCCATTGAAGCTCACCAAGCGGCGAGAAGGATTTGTCCAACCGGGCCAAGCAGCCCCGGTCCTCATAACAATCGCTGCTCGCATGCCATGCCCGCCACCGAGAATGTACTCCGAGCCATTGTACACCGAGGCTTCGAGAATGAACTCGTCAGGAAAGGACTGCGGACAGTACGCGCAAGTCCCCCAATAGGAGCCGACGACACCATATAATCTCAGAGCCTGGTTCGAAGGGTTCACGGGATCCGGCACTACAAGGCCGTTGGCATTGCCATCCATCGTCCACCCGGAGGATGGCCACGTGTTCGGAGGGTAGCTCTCGAAGTTATCCACGAGTTCGGCATTGGCGACAACGCACAGCCCGAACAGAATGAGTCCAATACTTGTGATGTTCTTCATCTCCTGCCTCCTTTTTCGAAATCGTCTTCTCGTGACACAGCGAACTGCGTTGCCCAGAGTCCCCGGGCCGGTTCGTAGCGCGCAGACCGTGGGACCCTGGGACATAGAACAGGGTACGGCGCTGCCCTTCTTCTCCCTGCCGGCATCGGCAAAGCGATGAACGCACAGGTCCAAGTCGCGCCTTCAGCGGCCGCTGCATGAAATGTCGGGAAGGGGGCAGGCGGTGCGCGGGCGCAGAGAGAGAGAGAACGTGTGTGCATATCAGGGCGAGCCTCGCCTCTGTCGACCATATAGAGACACCCTCTCGTCACATGGTAGATCCGGAACTGGCCCTCCGTGGTGCCAAGCCAAACGGCCGAATCCAACCACACAACGATTCTACCGGTGTCCGATAATGTATTTCAATCCGTCGAACTACCCGATTTTCGTCGCTCAATCGCATTTTCGGCCGAAGAACGGGTCTGTGAGAAAGAGGATGCAGGGAGGTGGTGTGCACAGCACACCCTACGCGAGGGATTCTCGAATGTGATTGACAGGGTCGGAGGCGCCGTCAATTGCGGGCGAAGGCGAGGAGGGTTTCGGCGACTTTGGTCAGGGGGACGATCGTTTCGGCGCCGCCGCGGGCGACGGCCTCTTTGGGCATGCCGTAGACGACGCAGGATTGCTCATCCTGGGCGATCGTGTGGGCGCCGGCGCGGCGCAGGTTCAGGAGGCCGGTGGCCCCGTCGTCGCCCATGCCGGTCAGAATCGCCCCGACGGCGTTCGGGCCGGCGTACTTGGCCACGGAGTTGAACAGGACTTCCACGCTCGGTTTCTGGCGGCAGACGGGCGGACCGTCGCGCAGGGTGACGAAATAGTTGGCGCCGGACCGCTGGAGCAGCAGATGCAGACCGCCGGGGGCGATCAGCACGCGGCCGGGCAGGACGTGGTCGCCTTCCGCCGCTTCTTTGACGCTCATGGCGCACTCGCCGTGGAGCCGCTGGGCAAAGGAACTCGTGAAGTGGGCGGGCATGTGCTGGACGACCACCGTGCCGGGGGCGTTCGCGGGCAAGGCGGAAAGGACGCACGTCAGCGCCTGCACCCCGCCGGTGGAGGCCCCCAGGGCGAAGATCTTGTGCGTCGTCTCGACCATGCTCAGCCGCTCCGGGAATGGCGGAGGACGGAGGGTGGAGGGCGG
>Ga0194126_10013034_pt1 | contig 10455 bp, 11 predicted proteins | sample TA2KigC150mmetaG_FD_148641 | JGI IMG/M metagenome (GOLD analysis project Ga0194126, IMG submission 148641) | Freshwater microbial communities from Lake Tanganyika, Tanzania - TA2015035 Kigoma Deep Cast 150m | ecosystem: Environmental > Aquatic > Freshwater > Lake | place: Tanzania: Lake...
TATAATTGGTGACCGTTCTTTGTTTCTCTACCTGAACGGGCACTTGACGGTATTTAGTTACTTCCCTATATTCAGTACGCTCAGTAGTCGTGGTTGCAGCCCCGTCCCAACTTAAAACCAATGTCAGCCTGGCGTACTTGTCAGCTCTTATATAGTGGGTGGAAAAGCGCATGAGATACATCCCCGAGTATTTAGGCACAAACTGGAAATCGTCAGACTGTGGGGCAACCTCTGAGCCTTTATACGTGTAAACCTGATTGAATCTGGGGTCGGTAATTGTAACATAAAATGCGTTAACGAAATCCTCAATTTCCCAGGAACCTGAAGCTACGGGACTCGGCTTTCCGCTCAAATCAATGGTAAAGTAAACCTCTGTCCCCCAACGGTCTGGCATGACTCTTCGACCCAATTCGACCAACGAACCATCATAGAAAGTCTCGGATTTCCTTCCCGTTGCCTCTCCTTCAGTAACTTTAACAGTATATGGCTCACGTTCGGTATAAGCTTCTTCTTTATATTCAGTCTCAGTATAGGTCTCAACAACTTCTACCGGCACCTTCTTGAAGGGGATGACAAAGACAACGCAAATAATCACTATCGCTAAAGTTAAGCCAATTATGGCGAATTTCCAGCCACCCCACTTGACCTTTGGTTTTTCCTCATAAATATCGTCCTGTTTTTGAAACACCATCGTCTCTCCTCCAGCTAAAGGTTTTTGCTGTGCTTGCGCTGGCCAATATAGCACTGCGCCACATTTTGGGCAAGCCGTAGATTCAGGCTCAACTTCAACACCACACCGGGGACATTTATATTTCAGGCTCTCTCCACAAGCCTAGCAGGACTGGGCACCTATAGCATTTTGTGAACCACATTTAGGGCATGAAAACAATTGTTGCATGCCATTGCTCTTTCACCGCTAATGTTATTACTAATTATACATCTAGCTAAACTAAAAGATAACACCCTTATGTCCTCATCTGGAGAAAATTTGTCACCGACCTCTGGGTGGGAAGAAGTATTCGGGATATATTTGATGATGTGGTATAATAATCTATGTAATTTCATAGCATCACTGGTTTGGAGGTGCACGTTCTGGAAGCGAAAGAAGTAGCCCGGCGAGCGGTTGAAATCGCCTCAGATAAACAGGCTAACGATATCGTTATGCTGGATACCAGACAGGTTTGCTCCTTCGCCGATTATTTCGTTATTTGTAGTGGGGATAGCACACGCCAGATTGAAGCTATCTGGCAGGAGATTCGTGAAACGTTAAAACGTGACGGCGTAGCCCCTCATCATATTGAAGGGGCTGCCGATTCAGGATGGATTCTCCTCGATTTGGGGGAGGTAATTGTTCACATCTTCTCTTCATCGCAGCGGGATTATTATCGGCTAGATGACTTGTGGCATGAAGCCACACCGATAGTCAGGATACAGTAAGCCAGATTGTTCACTCCTGCGAAATGAGCTCTCTTCACTTCTGGACTTACGCAACAATTCTGGCAAAAGTGTAATCTAACTAGTTACCTGAGCCGAGCACAGAACATTCAAATCAAAACCCTGCTCCCGGGGCTATTATACTTATGGGACTAATTAAACAAGTGGTATGAATTGTTGGGGCAGGTTGGAGGTCGACAATCCACTCCTTCACATTAGCTTCTTGCTTTTCATATTCTAAGAAAACGAGTGAGATTAGAAACATACCTTTACCAAAGTTTAGGTAGAAGACAGGTAAAATTGACTTGACGTTCCCCTTTATCACATGAACGTCTTAGCCGAAGTGCAAGGGAAGATTCATCACTCAATCCACTTCACCCTCCTGTAAACGCTATCCCAAAACATGTATTCCAGCTTCATAGCGGTCTCAAATGCCTTCTTCATTTTCAGCCTGTTTTCGTCGGTTGTCGCCCTCATGTATTTCTCGATGAAATCGACAACTTCTTTTGTTTCACTATTCTCCCAGGGTTCGTCCCCATATCCGTCGATCCATGCTTGATATTTATTACCCTGCACCTGTGCGGACTGATTCATGTCAACACCAAGCTGATAGTAGACCCATTGACAAGGCAGCGTCGCCATCAATCCTATCTCGAATGGTTCGAGCGTAGCGGTCTTGACGAGGAAAGAGTTGTAGAACTCAGTGCTGGGATAGGGTGTCGAGTTTAGCAGCTCTTGCCTGGTTATATGGAACTTCTCAATATAGGTTTTGTGAATACATTCGATCTCATCGTCTATTCCCTTAATCAAGTTCGCGATGAACTGCATCGCGGTCTCGTCCGGAGCCTTCGCGAGCAGAATGCCGTAAACCCTTTTATAGTTTTGAAGAAAATGATAATCCTGGATGATGTAGTCTTTGAACACTTCCTCATCGAGTTCGCCGCTGAGCAGTTCCTGATTAAAGGGCAGATTCAGGATTTTTTGATAGAACGAATAATTCTCCTCCCAAACTCGTTGCATAAAATGCTCTGAAGAGCCGAGTTTGCCTGCAATGGTGGTCGTGACTTCGATCATCTCATCCCAGCCTTTGTCGGGGTCGGGTTCTGGCCAGACGCTGGTTTGCACTATGACGATACGGTGGGTGGGATCAATGTAAATGGCCTGTCCGTAAATGCCCATCGCCATATAAACGCCGCCGTCGAGCAACCACCATTGGTAGGCATATCCCAGGCTCTCCGAATACTTGCTGTCAGGGCCGACGGGTTGGGGAAGTTCCGATGCTCCTTCGATGGTGGTGGACATGCGTACCCAATCTCCCGATACAATTTCATCGTCGTCTAATCTACCGCCGTTCATCATCATGAGGCCGAAGCGCCCGTAATCCCTGAGCGTAGCACAAAAGCCCGCCGCAGCTAAGATATCTGGTTGTTGTTTACCGCGATAAAAAAAGGCGTCATCGTCCGTGCCAAGTTTTTGCCATAGTTCCCTCTCACAATACTTATTCAGCGGCATGCCGGTGGCCTCCTCAAGAATCTGTCCCAGTACCTGGGTATTTATGCTCTGATACTCAAATCTTGTCCCTGGCGGCTCAACCGCTTTGCAGGCGGCAGCGAATTCTATTAAAGCCGGCTTGCCTTGCGCCCAAGCTTGCACAAAGTGAGAAAAATCGCTATCCGGATTCATGTAGTCTTCGTTCCAGCCAACTCCGGATGCCATTTGAAGTAGATGTTTGACGGTTACTCCTTTAAATCCGCTTTCCGAAAGGAATGGAAGATATAGCGTGACTGGATCGTCAACGCTTTTGACCTCTCCCCTCTCAATGGCGATGCCGGTCAGTACCGATATGATAGATTTGGCCATCGAATTGGAGATAAACCGGGTCTCCGGCCCCGAGTCATGAAAGTATTTTTCGAGCACAATCTGGTCGTCGTGAAGGACCAAAAAACCCAGGACAAAGCTTCTCTTGAAATATTCGTCGAGAGTATGCCGCTCGCCATGAAACGTGTAATCCACCGTAAAGACATCTTTTGTTTCCTTGAAGTGAAAAACAGGCGCTGTCCTGTGCACCCAGTCCAACTGGAGATTCAGTTGCTCCGTGTTGCGGAAATAGCGGAAGCTGTAGGGCTGGGTCATCAAGCTGCCATCTTCTGGCACCGCGCTTGCGGTATTCGTCTGACCGATATCGAGACGATTCGGGTCCTTGCAACCAACCTGCGCGACGGACAGCAGGCACAGAATCATCCATACAAGGGGAAACAATTTCCAGTTTTTCATCCTACACCTCTGTTTTTACTACATATATAGCTGGCTAATACCATACAGATTGAAAATTCAGATTTTTAACTCATGTCTTGCTATGAGCAATTGCTGAAGCGCTGTGACCTGCCCCCAACAATTATACCACCAGTTAGCTTCGATTTTTACCAAGGCGGTTTAACTTTCTAATTTTTCACTCGTAAAAACGGTGATGTTATTACCAGAAATGACGCGGCACGAGGCACATTCACTCACTTTGTTATATTGTCACCTAAGCAAGTCTCAGTGGCTAAATTTCAAAACAATATGTCTTGGGAAGGCTGATAATTATTTGGAATAATTAAAAATCTCTTCCGATGAAAAGAAGAGGCTGATTTCCTTTTCTGCGCTTTCTGCTGAATCAGAGCCATGAACGAGATTGCACTGAATATCCAGTCCGAAATCGCCCCTGATGCTGCCCGGGGCGGCTTTAAGCGGGTCGGTGGCACCCATTGTCTGCCGAATAGCTTCGATGGCTTTTTCTCCCTCGAAAACGGCGGCTATTATGGGGCCAGAGGTGATAAATTCTACCAGGTCGTTGAAGAAGTCTTTTCCTCGATGGATGGCATAATGCCGCTGAGCCAGGGCTTTGTCCATTTGCAGCATCTTCATAGCCACAATCTTGAGTCCCCGCTTTTCCAGACGGGAGATGATGATTCCAGCCAGTCCTCGCTGTATGGCATCGGGTTTGATTAGCACCAAACTTCTTTCCATTTTCAAAGACTCCTTTCAGTAATCCTGATTGTCATTGCGAGCGAAGCGTGGCAATCTCGGTGGTGAGGGCTTGAGTTTCTTCGCTACGCTCAGAATGACAGCACGCTTTGTTAGAAAGCCCTTTCTTGTTTTTATTTTACTTTCTTTTGGGTAATTGGTGGCTGGCGTAGATACAAAGGCTGAAGGGTTGCTGGATTATCCTGCTCGCCTTTGTTCAAACGACGCCAACCCAGTATTGCCAGGTAGCTGGCATGGCGCAATCTCGCTTCTGGGTCTGGTATTATGGCTTGCCTGGCCAGTCTCTGCTGTAGTTGTTCGACTACGGATGGTGGGATTTCACCACAAAACAGCGTTTTCCTTCTGATTTTCTGGCATAGTGCATCGACAGTAGTAATATGTTCTTCAACCAAGCAACGCCAGTCCTCATTCTGCCAGTAAAGAGCAGTGGCGATTTCGCCACGGCCAGCGTTGTGGATAGGACATAGAGGCAGTTTAGTGAAGGCGAAAGGGTAAGCTTCTATTTCAAGGGTGCTGATTCCTACCAGGGGGATATTTAAGGCTAATGCCAATCCTTTGGCTGTGCTTATGCCAACTCTAATCCCATTGAAGCTGCCCGGACCTTTGGCTACGAAGACAGCACTAAGTGATTGGGGACTACTTTTGGTCCGATTGAGTAAATGGACTATGTTTGGCACCAGTTCTACCGTATGACTTTGTCCTGCGTGCCAGGTCAGCTCAGCTATCGTCTCCCCTTGGTAGGATAAGGCGACGCTGCTGAAATCAGTTGAAGTATCTATAGCCAGTTCCATTTTTTCAAATCCAGGTTGAGCGATTTTAATAGCTGGGAGTAGCGCTTGCCTTTAGGTTCCAGGGTGATGGAGCGCTCTGTATCTGATATGTAGATTAACTCGATGGTCAGGTTCTCTTGTGGTAGCACTGCCATGCCTTTCTCTGCCCATTCGACGACACAAACGCCATTGCCGTAAAGGTATTCATCAAGCCCTAAATCCACAATTTCCTCAATGCGGTCGAGGCGGTAGAAATCTATATGGTACAGGGTAAGTCTACCATGATATTCTCTGACTATGACGAAAGAGGGGCTGAATGCATATTCTTTAACGCCTAGCCCCCAGGCGATACCTTGTGTCAGGCAGGTCTTGCCGTTTCCAAGGTTGCCGATGAGCAGGAAGACATCGCCAGCCTTGGCCAGCTCACCCAGGCGACTTCCTAAATGCTGAGTCTGCTCCGGGCTGTGGGAATTGAGTTTCAGGGTTGTCATTTTGGTGCTCATGTCTGAGATTTGAAGTGTTCCCAGCCGGCTTGCTGCCATGAGATGCTTTTGCCGGCAGTGTCAATCACAGCCAACTGTCCCGGCGTCCCTTTAGTTATTTCACCGATTACGGTCACCGGACATATGATGGTTTGCTTTACCCTGTCAATGATTCGACTATTTGCGGTAAACAACAGCTCATAGTCTTCGCCACCGCTCAGGGCTAGTTGCTGGCAATCTGATTTGAAATTAGCTCGAACTGCTGGATGGATTGGCACCAGGTCTTCTTTTATAGTGGCGCTGACTTTACTTGCCTGGCAAATATGGGCGAGGTCAGCTAGCAGACCATCGCTTATGTCTATGGCAGCCTTGACTCCCTGTTGTAGCAGAATATGTCCTTCATTTACTCTGGGCGCAGGCTGGAGGTGAGCTTGGCGCAGAAGTCGGCTAGTTTCGGCATCGAAGCTTAATTTTTGTTTGAGCATCTTGAGGCCAGCGGCTGATTGCCCCAGATATCCGGTGACAGCTATTTGGTCTCCTGATACAGCTGCCGAGCGGGTGAGGGCAAATTTTGATTTCAGACTACCCAACACGGTGACGTTGATGGCTGTTTTGCTTGCCGAGGTGATGTTGCCGCCGGCAATAGCGACTCCGAACTGGTTGGCTATTTGCACCATGCCGTGGTATAAGCTGGAGATGCAGTCTGTTTCGAGTTTGCCGGGCAAAGCTAGTGAAATCAAGGCGTATTTGGGGATGCCACCCATGGCGGCTATATCGCTTAAGTTCACAGCAACCGCTTTCCAGCCCAGCTCTTCCCAACTGGTGATGTTCAGGTCAAAATGTGTATCCTGTACCAGACTATCTGTAGTGGCCAGTTGGATGGAGACATCTCCTTTCCAGGCAGCAGCGTCATCGCCAATGCCTATAAGTAACCGCTGCCACGAGGCATCCCGGGCATTTTTAGATTTGTTGACGATATCGGCCAAGAGCTCGATTAAGCCGAATTCCCCTAGGTCGGAAACCTTCATCGTTGGGATTATAGCACACGCCCCATACTTTAGCTCAAATCTATACAATCGCTTACAGAAACTTATTGGTGCTACCTATGTAGTTGCGACCTTTTAGGGTCGCATTGGGGTGGGGCCTTGTGCGAAACTTAAGGCGTGCAGCTAATTTTTTCTTAAAAACAGACGCAGATTTTTAGTGAAAGTATTGTATGTGGCAAATACAAGTTATATAATGCGATTAAACAGGTAAGGAGGTTAGTATGGAGCAGACGGTCAGGTGTCCTAATTGTGGTTCAGAAAATCGTGCCGGCCAGCAGTTCTGTGGGGCATGTGGCACAAAGTTCGTAACCGAGGCACAGCAGCAAGGAGTCAGGTGTCCTAACTGTGGTTCGCAAAACCTCGGCGGTCAGCAATTTTGTGGCACGTGTGGAGCAAAATTGGCTGTTGTGGCTCAGCAGATGCCTGCTGCCCCAACTCAAGGGGTGCCTACCACGGTGGTTACTCCAATTGCCCCTCGACAGCAGGTTGAGGTCAAACCCAGCTGGGGGTTAGCCTGGGGCTTGTGGTGGCGGATGACGTTACTGGGGCTATTAATTGGTGGCTTAATCTATTTGATTGTTGTAATTGTGATGGTTCTTGCCTTTAACTACCAGCTTCCTTTTGGTTCGTGAGGCGACAAGGGGCTTGATAATATATGCAGCAAATGAGTAGTTGCCCGAACTGTGGTGCCCGAAGTGCTGGCCAGCAGTTCTGTACTAGTTGCGGTGCAAGAATGCCGGCTGAAGTGCAACAGCAGGCCTGGGGGGCGCAACCTGCACCAGGTGCTCCAACGGCGACCAGAGAGGCTGTACCAGGCCAGAAATATGCGGCCCTAAGAGCAGTTGCCACCATATATAAGATTATTGGCTGGGTGGTAATGGTAGGAGGCAGCCTGTTCTCAATTGCTTTGGCCGTGATAGCGGCACAGGGCACGGAAGGATTCAGTGAGTTCATCCCCTGGGCTTCAGGTGTCGGAATGGTGGGCATAGCAATTGTTGGGGTGATAGTCTCGGTGCTATACGGCTTGTTCTTGCTAGCTTTTGCCGACCTTTGTTATGTGCTTATGGATATAGAGCGAAATACCAGAGCGAAAGAACGAGCCTAGATTATTTGCCAGTCCCGGTAGCCCTGTTGAATAAGAGCCAGGTACTCCACGGATGGTTTTGCCGCTTGTGATTGCTCAATCTTCACGTAGGTGATGGCTTCTACCGGCTCGTTAGTCTCCGTCCACACGGTCACTTTCCGCCGGTCATAAACTGTAGGATAACCCTCATACCCATCCAAACGTTTTAAATCCCTCTCTGAGATTTCGTAAACAGCTCCTAGGACCTTTTCGCCTCTATGAGGAGTTATGCTGGCAACTCCACCTTGCCGACCTGGCCGTGCGGTGAAGGTGAGCTTGAAATTAGGCAAGGTGGCGATAAACTTGGGCTTGCTGTCCGGAGCGCGCTCCGCCATCTGCCTCCGATTTAAATTAGAGGCGTAAGCAAAATAATACATCTTGTCTCTCCTGATATGCCGCTGGCCTGCGACTTAACGTTATTTTACATCTTTCATTTCATTTATTCATATACCTACTCGTCAAACTTAACAAAATGCCTCTTTCCATTCCTATGTAGCTGCGACCCTTTAGGGTCGCCTCTTGCACTGAGCTGAATCTGTAAATTCGGCTGGATAAAGCGAGGCTAAAGCCTCGCCGCTACATTAGTGAACAATCTCTACGCGTCAAACTTAACAAAATGCTTTCTGGGTGGTATAGTTAGGCGGTATGCGTTATGCAATCCTCGGGGATATCCACAGCAATCTGGCTGCTTTTGAGGCGGTGCTTCGGGATGTAGAGAGCAGGGGAGGTTTTGATAAGATATGGTGTCTGGGCGATGTTGTGGGTTATGGGCCTGACCCTCATGAATGTATTGAACTTCTGTGTCAATATGACCATATTTGTGTTGCCGGCAATCATGATTGGGCGGCGATAAGCAAGATGGATACCACGGACTTCAATCCCGTGGCAGCTCGAGCCTGCCATTGGACAGCGCAGCAGCTAACGCCAGAAGATATAGATTACTTGCAAAACCTGCCTCTAAACTTTTGTCAGGATGATTTCACTTTGGTTCATGGTAGCCCACGGGAGCCTATTTGGGAGTATCTGCTAGGGAGCGAAGCGGCGCAAGACAACTTCGCCTATTTTGAGACAGCTTATTGTCTTGTGGGGCATTCTCATGTTCCACTGATTTTTGAGTTTTTTGAGGGTGTTGCTATCTACAGGGTGTTTCCTGAAGAAAATGGTTTGCCGTTAGGAGAGAACCGCTTGATTATCAACCCTGGTGGTGTGGGGCAGCCTCGAGATGGAGACCCTCGGGCAAGTTATGCTATTTATGATACTGATAATCAGACAGTCTATCATTATCGGGTTGAATATGATATTGCAGCCACGCAGAAAAAGATGACTGAGTATGGATTACCCTTGCCGCTTATTGTGCGTCTAGGCCAGGGCTGGTAAGCCTTGAAAAGTTCAGTACTCCATAGTAGTATTTGGTTGGGTCGTGCTAGACGGGGAGCTAGCGGTGCCCTGTACCCGAGATCCGCTATAGCGGGGTTGAATTCCGGCTCGAGGTTTATGTCTTTTGGGACTGCCGTGGTAAAGCGGTGTTGAGGACTGGGTCTTGCGCGGCGGAGGACTATGAATCCCGTCAGGTCCGGAAGGAAGCAGCGGTAAGTAGTATTCTCCGGGTGCCGTAAGGCTACCTGGTCGGAGCTGGCTAACCGTGGTAAGCTAGAAGGCAGGGTCGACAGTCGGTGCACGGCCCATATTAAAAAATGGGAGGACGCCAAGATGGATTTGAATTTGGCTGGTAAGGCGGTGATTGTTACTGGTGGTGGCTCGAACATCGGTCGGGGTATAGTCTTAGCCTTCGCTAGGGAAGGGCCGAATGTGGTAATTGCTGATATAGACGAGGTGCAAGCGCAAAAGGTAGCTAAAGAGGCTAACGACCTGGGTGGCAAGGCTATAGTTATCAAAACTGATGTTACCGATGTTGACTCAGTAACAGCTATGGCAAAGAAGACGCTGGAGCAGTTCGGGAAAATAGATGTACTGGTGAACAATGTTGGCTGGGGTATGGACCGGCTGTTTATCGAGAAGCCGAGGACGGAATGGGAGAAAGAAGTAAACATTAATTTCTGGGGTGTTATAAACTGTACCAGAGTGGTCTTGGACCATATGATTGAGCAAAAATATGGCAAAATTATCAGCATTAGCTCTGATGCTGGCAGGATGGGAGAGTACAGGGAAGCAGTCTATGCCGGGTGTAAAGGTGGTGTTATCGCTATGTCTAAAACTTTGGCTCGTGAATTGGGGCGCTATGGTATAAATGTTAATGTCGTTTGTCCTGGAATGACGCTGCCCGAGAGTCCTGAGCATGCTGGTGAGCTTAGTATGTGGAAAAGTCCAATGGCTCAATTCTTGACCCCGGAAGTTCAAGAGAAGGCAGCAAAGGCATACCCCTTGCGCCGGCTGGGTAAGCCGCAGGATGTCGCCAATGTTGTTGTCTTTCTGGCTTCAGACGTGGCTAGTTTTATAACCGGACAGACTATCAGTGTCAGCGGTGGTTATACAATGATGTAAAAGGAGGCTTTAGCATGAAAGCTATTGATGTTCATGTTCACCCGAGCACGGCGGCTTTTGACCGTAAAAGT
>Ga0194126_10013036_pt1 | contig 10454 bp, 8 predicted proteins | sample TA2KigC150mmetaG_FD_148641 | JGI IMG/M metagenome (GOLD analysis project Ga0194126, IMG submission 148641) | Freshwater microbial communities from Lake Tanganyika, Tanzania - TA2015035 Kigoma Deep Cast 150m | ecosystem: Environmental > Aquatic > Freshwater > Lake | place: Tanzania: Lake...
TTTATCCCCAGCGAATTTACATACCGCCAGTATGTCGTTACAAAGGGAAGCTTCTCCACATGAAATATCGCGCACAACATCGAATCTGTCTGTATATACAGAAAATGCCATACCCGGTTAAAACCTATAAACAAGAGCATGATAATACCATATACCATTGCGTGATGTCCCATCTTCGGCATTCGGGACGGCGGTGTATACAATCCTTCAAATATCTCTTTGAACTTTATCACCTCCATAAATTTTACCAACCCCAAAAGCCCTCCAAAAGGGCTTAGGCGCTCGCTGCAATAACTATGCGGTGTAGTAGAGTATGCCCTATTTTACTCGCCTTTGCAGGGCATTCTTCAGCCCCTTGCATTTTAAGCCTTTTCACGGTATCCTTATCTTGCTCTTTAACCATTTGGGTTACCTCCTCTTATTATTAGGTTAATGTCACTTACCTTATTATAATGAGGTAATCCAGATGATTTCACCTACTTTTTCTTCCCTCTCGTGCAAGATTCAGGTAATATATTAATATTGAGTAAGAAGGCTTAAGGGATGTGAGCTTCTCTGTGCAAAGGCATAACAGGTGGGGTTGGTTTTGCGTAACTTAACCTTGCAAAACGATTCCTTTTTTCATTCTCTTTCAAAAACAATTAAAAACTATGCAAATACCCCGTGCTTTTGCAGATATGGCAGATGGTTTTTTTCTTGTTTTCCTTCCCTAAAATCTCTTTCCGGGCGGAGATGTACATTTCGTTATTCCATATTTGGGCAAATGATTCCTTCTGAATATTGCCAAACGCAAATGTTTCACTGTAAACGGCGCAGCAGGGCAATACAGCGCCATCCCAGTTAATCACCGTTTCTGTCCAGGGAAGATCGCAGGCGATTCGTTTTTTCTTTTTCTTCTCAGAACCGACCATAAATTTCCGGTTTTCGGGTATCCACCCGGCGTCCCTTTGCAACGCACTTTGCGTCGTTTCAAAGATTTCTTTCCCCATGTCGGGCCTCATCTTATTTATTTTAATCTTAACACCGATATCTTTTGCCATTTTTCGCGCTTGCTCTCTCTCATGTTCATTGTGTTTAAAAACATGAAATAACCATACCAGTTTCGTTTTGCAGCGGGACATTTCCTTTTTCTTCTGAACAAGACGTTTCATGTTGTCCATCACCACATCAAAATCCCCTCCGACATGGTACCTGAGGTACGTCTCCTTACTGGTTCCGTTACAGGAAATATAAATAATCTTTAGCCCCGACTGTAACAATTCCCCAATATCGGCATCATCCAGCTTCAATGAAAGATTTGTGCTTATTTTTACCTCCACGCCATATTTCATGGCATAGCGGATCATGGGCAATAGTTCTTTATTTAAAAGGGGTTCTCCCCAATTATATAATCTTATCAGACTGAGGTGACTGCCGATCTCGTCAAGTATTTTTTTGTATAAATCAAAGGGCATGAATCCCTTTTTGGCGCTTTTATCATGCTGCCCTGTCGGGCATAAAGGACACCGTAAATTGCATATATTGCCGGATTCGATGGTGATTTTTGAGGGAAAATAGGGCAAGCGCGTCTTGCCAAGGAAGGTCGAGAGGCGGGATACTATTGAATTAGATATCTTTTTCATGATGAATTCTTTTCTCTGCCATTTCTCCGCGTACGTTCCCAAAGTTTTACGTATTTAACAAATATGTAAAAAGAGTTCGTAATCGCAAGGATAAAGCCGGGAAGTCCGTCTAAAAATCCCCTCTTCATTATATATACTTTGAGAAATTTGTAAACCGGCCTGAGAACAAGCTGGAACAAACTGAAATCTTTATCACGATCTATCATGATGCCGGCAAAAACGTCCGAATAATTATCGATTGTCCGTAACTGATGGGAAAGATTTTTATAGTTGAAGTGATACAAATCGTGTCTCAAATACCGTGTTTTTCCCTCTATAATTACCCTTCCATGAGGGTTTGTTCCCTGCCATGTTCCGCATCCTCTTTTGAAAAGACGCAATTGATAATCGGGATACCAGTCACCGTGAAATATCCAACGGCCAAGGTAACAGCTTCGCCGGGGGAAAAGAAATCCATCTGTTGTGCCGGGATTTTTAAGGACGTCTTGTATTTCTCTCGTAAGTTCCGGCGACAATCGTTCATCTGCGTCAAGGCAAAGGAGCCAGTCTTTTGTTGCCAGCCCTATCGTATAATTCTTCTGATCGATGTTTCCTCCCCACTGGCGTTGATATACCCGATCCGTATATTCTTTGCAGATATCAACCGTCTTGTCTGTGCTGAGAGAATCCACCACAATGATTTCACCCGCCCATTTGACGCTTTCAAGGCAATCGCGAATCCGGGCTTCTTCGTTAAAGGTAATAATACAAACTGAGACAGAATATGTATAGGCCATTTTACAGTGGTTGTTTTGAAATCCTTAAGCACGAAAGCAGGACATGATTATACTCTATGGGCTCATTATTTGTGATTTTATAGGCAATGCTGTACAATTCAATACGGACAAACGTAGAGACGCATTGCTATGCGTCTCTACAGTCCGTGCCACCTATTATCTGTGTAAAATGCACATTTTGTAAGTATGTTGGGTATCGTACGCCACAAGCATCCGTTTTTCGAAGGCTTCGACTTCGCTACCCGCGGGTTCAGGTTTGTAACCCAATGTCATTAAGTTTATTTGGTGGGAGATGCCCACCCTTATATGTTGCTTGTACCCAAACTCCCGTTTGGGCACATATTTTTAAAGACATCTTATTCCGGTTCCGGAATGTTGTTTTCTGTATCCGTTCCCATTTCCATTTCAGTTTCGGATTCGGATTCGGCTTCCATTTCTTCCTGGGGCGGATTTTCTTCGGGGACTACACGGGCAACCGAAATTAATTTGTCCGTTTTATCAATATCAAATAGTTTAACCCCCTGTGTATTTCTTCCGATAACCCGGATTGTGTTTACCGGAGTGCGAATAATCTTTCCCCCTTTTGTTATCATGATTAGCTCATCATTTTCCCTGATGTCAATCAATGCCACCACTTTTCCGTTTCTTTCGGTGGTTTTGATATTGATAACTCCCTGGCCACCTCTGTTTTTTGCTGAATACTCTCCAAAATCTGTTCGTTTGCCAAAACCGTTTTCACAAATGGCCATGAGTGAAGCCTGTTCATCGACAACAACCATACCCCGCACTTTATCATTATTCTTAAGCGTTATTCCTTTCACCCCGCGCGTGACGCGTCCCATAGACCTGACGTCTTCTTCCGAAAAACGTATCGCCTTCCCCTGCTCTGTACCGAGAATAAGGTCTTGTTTTCCGGTGGTCAATTTTACCCCGATTAGTGTATCGCCTTCATCGAGGGTGATTGCCATAATACCGCCCTTTTTCGGATTGCCATACGCATTGAGCACGGTCTTTTTGATAATCCCATTGCCGGTCGCCATCACCAGTTGCCGTTCGTCAAAATTTCGCACAGGAATGAGAGAAGTAACATTTTCACCTTCCTTTAATTCCAGCAGGTTAATAAGCGCCCTGCCTTTTGCTATTTTGCCCATTTGAGGGACATCGTACACTTTAAGCCAGTAAACCCTTCCCTGATCCGTAAAAAAGAGGATATAGTCATGGGTAGAAGCTACAAACAAATGTTCAATAAAATCCCCTTCTTTCATTTCTGCGCCGACAACTCCCTTTCCTCCCCGCTGCTGTTTGCGGTAGGCGCTTAATGGAAGCCGTTTAATATATCCCTCATGGCTGACAATGACCGTAACACTTTCTTCCGTAATAAGGTCTTCTATGTTTAATTCATCCACGGCGCCAACAATTTCCGTCCGGCGCTTGTCTCCGAAGTGCTCTTTTATTTCCGCAACGTCCTTTTTAATGATATCCAATACTAACTTTTCGTTCGCCAATATTGCCTGGTATTCTTTTATATCCGCGCACAGTTTTTCATATTCGGCTTCTATTTTTCCCTGCTCAAGTCCCGTAAGCCGCTGAAGCCTCATATCCAGGATAGCATTTGCCTGAATTTCCGAAAGGGAAAACGAAGACATAAGCCCTTTTCGCGCCATATCTACCGTATCCGACGTTTTAATTAACTCAATGACCTTGTCTATATTCTGTAATGCAATCCTCAGACCTTCGAGTATGTGCGCTCTGTGTTGCGCCTTTTCCAGCAAAAATTTCGTCCTGTTGACGATAACGACTTTTCTGTGATCAATGTAGCATATCAGCATCTGTTTCAAGTTCAGTGTTTCCGGACGATTATTTACCAGCGCAATCATGATAATGCTGAAACTGTCCTGCAGTTTTGTATGTTTATACAACTGGTTTAAAACAACATCTTCATCCTCTCCCTTTTTCAGGTCGATAACCAGGCGGCTTCCTTCCCTATCGCTCTCATTTCTCACATCGGAAATGCCCTTGAGTTGTTCTTCACGAACCAGGAGGGCAATACGTTCCAAAATATTATCTCTGTTGAGCTGGTAAGGAATTTCCGTTACGACAATGCTCTTTTTCCCGGTTTTGGATGTTTCTACGTGCGCCCGTGCCCGTACGATAATGGTACCCCTGCCCGTTTTGTACCCTTCATTAATTCCGTCTGTTCCGCAGATTAACGCTCCTGTGGGGAAATCCGGGCCTTTGATTACCGTCATCAGTTCTTCTATGGTGACGTCAGGGTTGTCAATTACCATGGTAATTCCGTCGCATATCTCATTGGTATTGTGCGGCGGGATACTTGTTGCCATGCCGACCGCGATGCCGGAACAACCATTACAAAGCAGGTTAGGGAATTTTGAGGGAAGAACAACCGGTTCCGTGCGTGTATCATCATAGTTGGGAGTATAATCAACCGTTTTCTTCTCCAAATCCTCCATGATCGTCATTGTCACGTCCGTCATGCGCGCTTCCGTATAACGCATTGCGGCAGGTGGGTCTCCGTCAATTGAGCCGAAATTTCCCTGTCCTTCGATAAGTGGATAACGGTAATTAAAATCCTGCGCCATACGAACGAGGGTAGGATATACTACCTGCTCGCCATGCGGATGATAATTTCCCGTTGTGTCGCCCGCAATTTTGGCGCACTTTCTGAATTTGGCACGCGGGCCAAGATTAAGATCGTTCATAGCAACGAGGATACGCCTTTGCGAAGGTTTCAATCCGTCCCTTGCGTCAGGAAGCGCCCTGCTCATGATAACGCTCATGGCATAGCTGAGGTATGAATCCTTCATCTCTTCTTCAATAAATAAATCTTTTATATTTTCTTTTCTTTCTGACATCTGTTACTTTCTCACCGGAGAAAAGGGTTATTTTTTTTCTCTTCTGCCAGTGTTGTAGAGGGACCATGACCGGGATAGACGATTGTTCTCTCATCGAGGACAAGTAATTTATTTTTAATAGATTGTATAAGCGTTTCCTGACTGCATCCCGGAAAATCCGTGCGTCCTATTCCTTCTTTAAAAAGGCTGTCACCGGAAAACAACACGGGGGGATGCCCGTTTTCCTGATTTTTACTGTAAAGGCATATCCCGCCCGGGGTGTGGCCCGGAGTATGAAGTATTTCAAAAACGCATTTGCCTACAGAGATTTTGTCTCCGTCTTTAAGCAGCCGGTCTGCGTGCGGTGATCTTACTGTCGCCCCGCCGTAAAAGGCGGCAAGAATCGAAAGATTTTTTGCCGGATAAGGAAGCATGTCCTGGTCTTTCTCGTGGATGCAAATTTGCATATCAGGAAACGTCTTTTTCAGCATGGCATTTGCCCCGATATGATCTCCGTGACCATGGGTAAGTACGATCTGTTTTGGAACCAGTTTCGATTCGGTGATAAAGGTGATTATTTTTTCCGCATCGGCGCCCGGGTCAATAATCATCGCATCAACAGAATCATTGCCTTTCACAATGTATGTGCATACCTGCAACGGACCGACATGTATTTTTTTGATAATCATCTATGATTATTTATTACCTTAAATACTCTTCTATCAAGGTCTTCAGTTCTTTCACACTTTCATTATTCCACAACCCGATGATTTTTCTTTCCCGCACCGCATTTTCCACTGCATCGGAAGCATGGGCGGCGTTTTTCATAATATCCTCCCCATAGATTCTTCGCACCTTGCCGGGTTCGCCTTTCTTTGAATCGGTAGGCCCCAGAATATTTCTTATCTCATTGATTGCATTCGGGCCGCGATACAAGAGGGCGATGCAGCGGGCCGTTCCGGGTTTCTTTTTTTCCGATGCTGTTGCCTTTGCCACATCCAGTCCGGTCATGTAATGCACAATTTTATTAAACTCATGTATCGCGTTCATTCCCTTTAACTGTTCCGTTAACTGCGCTGCATGGCCATTAATCGTCGCTTCCGGAATTTCGAAAGAGAAAATTGATTTAAGGCTTTCCCTTAGTTGCGCTGCGACCTTCTCGGGCTTGGGTTTTAGTTTTTCTTCAAATATGCTTACCAGCGGACCGTAAAATTCTTCCGCCTGCGCAATGCTCATGGTCAATAATTTTATGCCCACAATGAATAAACCGGTTCGCGAAAACATATCGATGATATTGCCGGGCAATGGGCTTTGCTTTTCGAAAGGTTTCAAAATTACCAGCGTTGTTTCAGGTTTTACCCCCTCGGAAAATGTAACGACATTTTCCAAAACCCCGCCGTCGGTTGCTAAATAATCCGCAAATAATTTAAGTTGTTTCTTGTTGGAGTTATGGTCGGCGGCAGTCAGAACTGCAGGTTCAAAATATTCAACCGTGCCGTCAGAACGTTCTATATAGTCGCCAAAACTGCCGCGAATCGTATGTCCCTGAAAGCTTGAAATAGGACCAATTACGTCGTCTTTTAGTTTTTTTATGGCGTTTTGTCCTTTAAAGAAAAGCAGCACCGACCTGTTGGTAATGCCAAATTTGTTGCCCTTTTTCAGGCCGTTATTAATATAATTAATCATAACTTCTTTCCATGAGGACTTTCCTTCCTGTTCCTCAATGGTGGCGCAATATTTCTCAACAAACGCATCGCTTGGAGCAAACATTGTCGCCCCGATAAATTCGAGATTTGTCAATGAAAGCAAACGGCCTAAAATACCCCCCGTGCGGCTCTTTAAAAGACTGTAAGGTGTTATTAACGCATACGTTAGTTCTTCTTCCATAATATCCTATATTCTCCAACAACAAGTAAAAAATCAAAGAGTTATAAAAGATTAAATGGTAGCACAATACGTAGTATTAATCAAATATTTTCAACGAAAGTATCCAGATATTACAAATTCACAAATTGCTGATTCTAAAGGAATTTCTATGACATTGACTCATTGTGCACGAAGTGATACACTTTTTTTATTTATACTTAAAAAATAGTGCAATGCTTCGACTCCGTTCAGCATGACTCCGCTGTCTCCCTGAGCGGAGTCGAAGGGTCTGTTTCTGAGTAAAAAACCTATTTAATATTTCGAAAACCATATTTGTTTGACGATAAAACATTTTCTTAATACAGGTGAGAATGGACTCCATAAGTTCCTTTGGTTTAAAATCATACGAAGAAGCATTCGGGTTTCTGAATAAGTCACTCGACTATGAAAAGCTCATCAGTTACCAGTATAATGCATCAACATTCAGCCTTGACAGGATGTTTCGTCTTCTTGCACATGTGGATAATCCGCACAAGGAATATCCCTCCCTCCATATAACGGGAACAAAAGGAAAAGGGTCGGCTTCGATCATGCTGTCAACTATCTTTCAACATGCTGCGTATAATACCGGGCTTTTTACGTCGCCGCATTTAACAGACATTAAAGAACGAATTCAGTTAAATCATAGAAATATACCCGAAACGGATTTTACCGAGGCATTGAACAGTCTTGTGCCATACATTCAGCATTTGAGAAATACAAACCCGTCCGAATCTCCCACATTTTTTGAAACGCTTACCGCGCTATGTTTTCTCTATTTTAAAAAACATAAAATCGATATGGCCGTATTGGAAGTGGGCATGGGAGGGCGTCTGGATTCGACCAATGTAGTAATGCCGCTCGTTTCCATTATCACGAACATCGGTCTTGATCATGTGAATATTTTGGGGCATACAATATCCGAAATAGCATATGAAAAGGCCGGAATCATCAAAAAAGGCATTCCGGTAATCTCTGCCGCGGAAAAGCAGGATGCCCTTTCTGTTATAAAAGAAGTCTGTAAAGAAAAGAGCGCACCCCTGTATCTTCTGGGCAAAGATATTCAAATAAACAACGCGCAACCCTCTATAAAAAATGGCATAAAAGGGCTGTTGTGTACTATTAAAACATGGCAACGTACCTATGAGAATTTATTTATTTCGCTCCTGGGAATTCACCAGGCAAAAAATTGCGCCGTGGCATTGGGGGCGCTGGAAGTCCTGAGGGAACAAAACAATATTTCCATCGACAACGAAACCATACGCGACGCGCTTGCACATATCCGGTGTCCCGGACGGATAGAGATTTTCAGGGAAAATCCGTTGATTATATTGGATTATGCCCATACCGTAGAATCGATGGCGTCGTTGCGGGAAACCTTATTTGAAAATTTCACCTTCGGTAAACTGATCATTATATTAGGATTTTCACAGGACAAGGAAATTGACAATATCCTCCCGGAGATTGTGCCCTGCGCGAACATTATTTTTGTTGCCAAGAGCGCGAATTCCCGCGCCGCGTCCCCTGAAGACCTGGCAAAAAAAATAAAAGATATATATGGGAAACAGGCAAAAATATGCGATGATGTCAGGCAAGCCGTAATGGGGGCGTTGCGTATTATCTCCCGCAACGATTTGCTGTGCATTACCGGATCGGCATACATTGCAGGTGAAGCAAAGAAGGAATTGATGTGTCAAAGCTTCGCTGCGGTATAATTTTAATAAAATGAATATCAGTTTACATAATAAAACAATTGCGGCAATAGCAACTCCTCCGGGAGAAGGGGGGATTGGCAAGATTATTGTTTCCGGGCCTGAGGCATTTGCAATTGCAAACAAAATCTTTGCCGGGAAACACATAAAAGACCTTTGCAATGTGGAAGATAACAAACTTTATTACGGCCATATTGCAGATGGCGTTCAAAAGATCGACGAGGTCATCCTGAATATTGAAAAATCCGGGAACAGCTTCACCGGCGAAGATATCGTGGAGATAAATTGCCACGGCGGCATCCGTATCCTCATGCGAGTGTATGAACTGGTTGTCTCACACGGGGCAAAAAAGGAAGAATGGGAGGGATTGGCTGCTCAGGCGGTTGAAAATAACAAAATTGACGGCATCCGGAAAGAGGCATTGAGTGAACTCATTACTGCACGCACAAAATTGTGCGCCAAAGTACTTTTAGATCAATATCAGGGAGCATTATCGAAGGCGCTCCATGAGTGTCTGGACATGATAAAAGAAGCAAAACAATTTCCCGGAGAGAATGAAAATACGGACGCAAGAAATGATATTTTTGTTGTAAAAGAAATAACGCATCGTATGGAATCCCTTCTCAACACTGCTCCGTTCGGCATGGCATTAACCTCTCCGCAGGCAATAGTAATCCTTGGAAAACCAAACGTAGGAAAATCAACGCTGATTAACGCAATACTCGGCGAAGAACAAATGATCGTGCATCATGAACCCGGAACCACACGCGATTATGGAAGTGAATTCATCTCTGTTAAAGATATTCCGTTTGAAATCATCGACACCGCAGGCATAAGAAAACCGGAAGACGTGCTGGAATCCATGAGCATTGAAATGACGCGGGAACAACTCAGGCGCGCGGATAAGGTGCTTGCCGTCTTTGACAATTCCAAACCCTTCGATCATGAAGATATGGAAATATTGAACTCCTTGAAGTTGTGGAAAGCGGCGAAAGACTCTGAAGAACAGAGATCGCATATCATAATTCCGCTGATAAACAAAAACGACCTCCCCGCGCAATTAGATAAAAAAGTCATTGAAGCAGAACTTGCCGCTCCGGTATGTTACATTTCCGCGCAGAAACAAGAAGGACTTGACATTGTATACGAAAAACTCGTGCAGGAGTTCGGCGCCCTTTATCACCCCGGAAAACCTGTCGTTTTTAATAAAAGGCAATTTTATTTGCTTTCGGGGGTATACCGGATGTTTGAAACAACCACATCCCAAGTCGCCGCTATACGTAAATTAAAGCATATCTTGACAGAATGTTTACAGGGAACCCCTTAGTGGGTTCAGGTTACAAACCAATGTCATTAACTTAAGCAACCCTGACAAAAGGGTGGATTAAGCGACAGCGAATCCACCTTTCCTGTGCATATTATTTGGTGGATTCGGCGTAAAATACAACGCCTTAATCCATCCTAAATTGGAGAAAAAGTTAGTAACTATGCAATAAAACCTTGCAATTTCGTTGTATTCTCTGTATATTAAGGCCATTTGTTAATTAATAACTAGCTATTGCTATGGCCTATATAATAGAACAGAAA
>Ga0194126_10013043_pt1 | contig 10452 bp, 9 predicted proteins | sample TA2KigC150mmetaG_FD_148641 | JGI IMG/M metagenome (GOLD analysis project Ga0194126, IMG submission 148641) | Freshwater microbial communities from Lake Tanganyika, Tanzania - TA2015035 Kigoma Deep Cast 150m | ecosystem: Environmental > Aquatic > Freshwater > Lake | place: Tanzania: Lake...
GGTCACGTCGACCACGACCGTGGTGGCCCCGGCGACCGCGACCACGCTGACGCTGCTGAAGGCACAGACCACCTACACGGTGGCCGTGCGGGCGTGTCGTGACAGCGCCTGTCAGGTGGCGGCCCGCGGCACCGGCACCGGGGCGACCGACAAGGAATACTGGCGCATGCATGGAACAGGCGCGTCGACGAGCGGCCTGACTCAGCCGGTGAGCGACGGCAATGCGCGCCTCAGTGCGACCCGATTCGGCGAGGCCGGGGTGAGCACGGGACGCATTCAGCTCTATTACGGTCCGCGCGGGTTCAACGGCCTGGCCGTGGCCACTGCGTCACAGGCCGCCGATGCGGCGCTGCCCGCCAGTTACCTGACCTTCACCAGCCGGGTGAACGTGAGCGGATTGCAGTCGCCCTCACCGGCTGCGACGCTGATTTCGCAGGTGGCCACCGGGCAGGGGGTGCCGCTCACCGAGGCGATGGGGGGGCGGGTGCGGCTGTTCTTCGAGGCGCAGGGCGCCGACGGCAAGACCCGCATCTTTTCGATCGACAGCACGGACAGCTATGCGGGGCTCGACTTCAACGGCGATGCCAGCCGGACCCTCTGCTCGACGGCGGCCGAGTACGGCACGGGCGGGTCGTGCGAACCGACCGTGGTGATTGGTGTGCAGGGGGACGCGGTGGAACCGAACCAGCGGTTCACGAACGTCCGTCAGCACAAGGTGGCCTGGCCGTCGATGACCTCGCCGCACTGGGATGGGGCGGCGGGCACCTTCATGGTGTTCACGACCGACTCGATCACCGGGTGCAGCAGTTCGCCGATGAATCATGGCTATGCAGTCTGGAGTGGCAACCGGTGGGTCGTGCAGTACGCCTCCTCGGGATGTCCGCGCCTCTTCACGAGCGCGCAGGCCGCACTGCCGATGCACATCACCGGGCACCGCTACAAGATGTACTACGGCGATCCGTCAGTCACGACGGGGAAGAATACCGGCTCGGGACTGCCGTGGCTGGGGCCGAAGAAGCTGATCTACGCCGACCCGGCTCTGAGCGGTTCAGGCAGCCAGGCGGACTTTGACGACTGGGAACTGCAGAGTGCGGCGCGCGATGTGGTCTTCCTGTGGCCGGATGGCAGCGTGTTCAATGACACCGCCGAGGGCTACATCGACGATTACCATTTCCTCGCGCCGACCGGTTCGCTCGACCTGCAGGTGATGTATCTGTCGATCACCGACGGCACGGTCGTACCGTTCGCGGCGACGGCCACGCTGGTCAACCCGTAACCGCCAGATCGCGGTCAGCGCGATTCGACGGCGCGGTTGTCGACGACCCAGGCCCTCACGGTTTCGGCCTTGGTCGCAGCGTTGCCGTTCCAGTTGCCGTACATCCCGCCGCCCGGCCGGGTTTCTCTGACGAGCGTGCTGTTGGCACTGCCGGCGACGACGGCCCGCATCACGCTGGCGTAGGAGGTGACCGAAAAGTTGCCCTCGGGCCGCGAGCCGGAATGGCAGCGGGCGCAGTCGGCCTGAAGAATCGGGCTGACGTCCTGATTGAAGGACACGGTGGTGGTTGACGTGCCGCCACCCGAAGTCGGGGGAGGCGTTGTGGTGCTGGGGGCCGTCGTGCTGGGCGAGGTCGGGGTCGACGAGGAGCCGCCACCGCCGCAGCCCGCGAGGGCGAGCGTGAGAGCGACGGTGACCACCAGCGTCGGAACGGACACGCGAGAGGACAGAGGGGCAATCATGACTGCTCCATTATGCAGGACTGATGCCTGCGCTATTTCAGCGAGGCCACTTCGATCGCGGCCAGCAGCCCCATGGCACCGCCGCGGTCGTCGGCTCCCGGCGAAATCGGCCGGTTAAGGTAGTACTCGAGCGTCGGTTCCGACCCTGTGCCGCTGCACACGTCGCGCGTCACCCCGTCGTCTGTGACCCGTGCGGCCACGGCCCGCCAGCCCCGATCGAGCACCGGCTGATAGGTGGCCCTGTCGAGCCAGCCCCGGCTGATGCCGCGCGCCAGAGCGGCCACGGTCATGGCCGTCACCGTGAATTCCTTGTAGCTCGAGGGCACGTCGACGACCTGATGCCACATGCCTTCCGCATCCTGATGCCGTGCCAGTGCGGCGACATGCTTCTGGAAAACCGCCAGGACCTTCGGCCGGTCTGGCCACGACTCCGGCATGTAGGTCAGCGCATCGAGCAGGCCCAGGAGCGCGAACCCGTTGCCGCGCCCCCAGGCATGCGGGCCGAGGCGGCTGTGTACGAACAGGCCATCGGGCCGCTGCAACTGCTCGCTGTAGCTCAGCAGCAGCCGACTGACCGCCGCCGCATATCTCGGATCGCGTGAGGTGGCCGCGACGCGTGCCAGCACCGACGTGGCCATGAACATGTCATCGGTCCACTGCCGGGCGAATCGCACGGGCCCCGCGTCGCCCTCCGGGGCCAGGATGAAGTCAGCGGCCTTTGCGGCAAGTGCGGCCGCCCCGGGCATTGCGTCGAGCACCGCGGCGTCGGCGAAGGCCTGATGACCCGCGAGACTCGTCAGCAGCCAGGGCTCGGCGATGGCGGCGGTGCGCCCGTCAAGAAAGGGCGCCATGTCGCGCCTCGGCTTGTCGCGCCAGCGCGCGTCACCGGTGAGTTGGGCGAGACGCAGCGACCCCGACCACGACAGCGCGGGGATATAACTCATGATGGGAGCCGAAGGGTAGCGAGCCGCGAGCCGGCGGGAGATGTCGAGCGGATCAGGTGGGGGCGTCGTCTGTGTGCCGGTCGACGCGCGCAGCGCGACGGCGCAGAGCAGCAGGCCAAGGACCCCGGCGAGTGGCATCACGCGACGCAGGGTACGGACCGGGGGCGCACAGCGGAGCAGCAGCATGCGCCGGATTGTATGGCAGCTCCCCGGGTTTCCTGCGATCATCCGTGCACGATGTCTGCCGACGCGCCGTCACTCGATGCACTGGGTGAGGCCTTCACCACGCGCACACTGGCCCGGGCGCACTGGACCCACGAGGCCCATCTGCGTGTGGGGCTCTGGCATCTGGTGCAGTACGGCGAGGCCGAGGCCCTCGAACGTCTGCGTATCGGCATCTGCGCCCTCAATGACGCGCACGGTGTGGTGAACAGCGAGCGATCGGGCTATCACGAAACCATCACGTGGGCGTTCCTGCGGTTGCTGGCCGATGTGCGACGGCAGCATCCGCCGTCAATGGCCCCAGACGCACTGGCGACGCTCGTCGTCGCAGCGCTCAGCGATCGCGCCGTGCTGCACCGCCATTACTCGCCGGAGCTGCTCGCCTCACCGCACGCCCGACGAATGGTGATGGCCCCGGACCGCGCACCGCTGCCCTGACAGCGTCGCCTCCCGCATGCCCCATGTGCAGCCGAGACGACGGCCCTCCGCGAGGGGTGTCAGCGGCGTTTTCGCAACCGGCGCAGGAGGGATGCCAGCGTGTGCGTCGCCTCGGTCAGCTGCGCCGCCGATGCCGCACCGTAACCCAGCACCAGACCTGCCGGCTGACGACGGTGGCTGTAGGTGCTGAGGCCGCGCACCTCGAGCCGAGCCGCTTTGGCGGCGTCGACAGCGGCCGCCTCGCGGATGCCTGGGGCCAGCCAGGCCACGACGTGCAGGCCGGCCTCGGGCGCGAGCACCGAGAGCACATCGCCCGCGCTGGTCGTCAGGGCATGCAGCAGGGCCTCACGGCGCTCGGCATAGAGCGCCCGCATGCGGCGCGCATGCCTGGCGAGGTGGCCCTCGGTCAGGGCATCGGCCAGCACGGCCTGATCGATGAGTGCGGCATGCCGATCACTGGCGATCTGCGCCTGCAGCACCGCATCGAGCACCCGGTGGGGTACCACGGCGTAGGCGATGCGGATTGCCGGCAGCAGGCGCTTGCTCATCGTGCCGATGTAGAGCACCCGGTCGTGGCGGTCGAGCCCCTGCAGCGAGGCCAGCGGTGGCCCCGCATGCCGGAACTCGGTGTCGTAGTCGTCTTCGAACACCCAGCGATCGGCCCCGGCGGCCCATTCGAGCAGGTCGACGCGGCGTGCCAGCGACATCGTCAGGCCCAGCGGGAACTGATGCGACGGCGTGACATACGCCCCTCGGGCGCGCGGCCAGCGTCGGCGGCCCTGCCTGATATCGAGTCCCTCGTGGTCCACGGGCACGGGACGCACCCGCAGCCCTTCCGAGGTCAGCAACTGAGCGGCGGGGGTGTAGCCCGGGTCTTCCATCCACACCTGATCGCGCGCTGCGAGGACGGCCTTGGCGGTGATGGCCAGGGCCGCGCGTGCCCCGGGGGCGATGATCACCTGCTCCCATGAGCATCTGACGGCCCGTGTATCGCGGAGGTGCTGTGCGAGTGCTTCGCGCAGCGGACGATAGCCCCCCGGACTGCCGTAGCCGAGCAGGGTCGGTGTGGCGGCGCGCCAGCGCCGACGGGTCAGTCGCGCCCACAGGTCGACGGGGAAGTCGTCGATGGCGGGCAGACCCAGGGCGAAGGCCCGCGGTCTGGCATGCCTCGCCTGGGGATGTGCCACTGTTGCGGCACGAGGCGACAGAGGCCCGGAGCGCGTGGTGACCACGCGGCAACCCGAGCCGCGGCGACAGTCGACCAGCCCGTCTGACACCAGTCGATCGATGGCCTGCAGCACCGTATTGCGTGCGACGCCGATCGCTGCTGCGACCGCACGCGTCGAGGGCAGTCGCGCCCCGGCTGGCACGCGCCCCGAGAGCACCAGTGTGCGCAGCGTCGCATAGACCTGCTGGCTCCGCGGCGGGGCCCCTGGACCTGTCGTGACCGGCGGCAGATGCAGCAGGGGAAGACCCTGAGAACGGCGAGGCATAAGTGGCTTAGTGAAATGCTAGCAAAGTGGTCTATATGCTGCGCCACTTTTCGGTCAGGATGTGCGGATGCTGTCGCCTGTCTCGCTGCTGCTGTCTGTCATGGCAGTCGTGTCGCTGCTGTTTGCCGTCACCTGGTGGCGGGCCTGGCGCGCCAACCAGCCGCCGCACGGACGGCCGTCGCTCCTGTTGCTGGGGTTCGGAGCGGTGTCACTGTTCTTCGACACGCTTGGCATCGGCAATTTTGCGCCGACCACGGCGTTTTTCCGCATCACAAAGCTCGTCAGGGATGAACTCATTCCCGGCACGCTCAACGTCGGTTCGGCGCTGCCGGTGGCCATCGAGGCCTTTGCCTTCATCACCGCCATCCAGGTCGACCCGACGACGCTGGTGCTGCTGGTGCCAGCGGCCTTCGCTGGTTCCATGCTCGGAGCCAGTGTCGTCTCTCGGATGCCGGTGCGTCCCATCCAAATCGGGATGGGCGTGGCGCTGCTTGTCGGGGCCTTCTTCATGACGGCCACGAATCTGGGCCTGTTCCAGGGCGGCGGCGAGGCTATCGGCTTCACCGGGACCAGCCTGATGGCCGCCACGGCCTTCAATTTCCTGCTCGGCTGCCTGAATGCGCTGGGGATCGGCAACTATGCGCCGGGTCTGCTGGCCTTCACGTTTCTGGGGCTCAATCCGCGATCAGCTTTCCCGATTGTCATGGGAACAGCCGCGTACATGCAGGCCGGCTGCGGTATCAGGTTCGTGAAGACGGGCCGCTTCGATGGCACGGCCGCACTGGCGATGACGCTGGCCGGCATTCCCGGCGTGCTCGTGGCCGCGTATGTCGTCAAGTCGCTGCCACTCGACGTGATTCGATGGCTGGTGGTGATCGTGGTGACCTATGCATCGGTGTCTATGTTGTCCGCAGCACGCCGCAGCGCGTCGGCGTCATGATCGGGAAAAGGAGATGAGATGACTGCCCCTGCACAACCGACCCCGTTTCCCGTCTCGCCGCGGACACGCGCGCGGCGGATGCCCGAGCGCGTGAGCCACATCGATGCCGAGGTTTACCGCATTCTCGATGCCGCCATGCTCTGCCACATCGCCTATGTCGTGGAGGGGCAGCCCTACTGCACACCCACCATTCATTGGCGTGTCGGTGATCGCCTCTACTGGCATGGGTCGAGCGCGAGCCGCATGCTGCGATCGCAGCACGATCAGCTGCCGGTCTGCCTCACGGTGTCGCACCTTGATGGCCTGGTGCTGGCCCGGTGCGGCTTCAATCATTCCGTCAATTACCGCGCAGCCATGTGCTTCGGCACGGCTGCGGCCGTCGAGGATGCCGACGAAAAAGCCCGGGCGCTGCACGTGATGCTCGAGCGGTTCTATCCCGGGCGCGACGCCGCACTGCGGCCCATCACCCCCCCGGAACTCAAGGCCACCAGCGTTGTCGGCATGACCATCGACGAAGCCTCGGCCAAGGTGCGCGCCAAGATGAATGCGGATCACCCCGAGGACATCAGTGTCCCCGTGTGGGCGGGTGTCGTGCCTGTGCAGACGGTGATTGGCGAGTGGCAGCCGTGTCCGCACAACGTGCCCGATGCGCATCGCGAGGGGCTGGAATCGTATGCGCCCGGGGCGCGGCTCGACGAGGTGTTTACGCGCCTCGCGCGCTGACCCGCGTCAGGGAGCCTGACGCCGGCGATAGACCGAAAAGTTGGGCCCTGGGTGCGTCGTCGTGGAAAAGCCGGCGTACGGTACAAAGAACGCATCCTGCCGGTCGTAGAGGGTCGGTCCATCGCGGTGACCGCGGATGACATGCACCAGGTCATACCCTTCCTCGAGCATGGCGACGGCCTCGGGCTGGGGCACACTCACCGGCAGCGGCGATTCCTGCATGATGATCCATGCGGGGCGCGTATCGGCAGAGGGACCGCGGGCCACAAACCGCAGGCGGTCGCGGTCCCATGTCCACAGCGCCCACTCGCGCCAGCGCACCGGCTGCGGATGGCCATAGCGCGACCCCGCCAGCAGGACAGATGTGTTGGCTGGCAGCGTGGCATCCATCCAGTGGGCCAGGGTGACGCGGGTGTCTTCCCGCGCGAGGATGCGCACGAACGACACACTCGACCATGCCGTCGGGGCCGCCAGGGCGATCACCATCGCCGTGGCGAGGGCCATCGCCTGCGGATGACGCATGTGCTTCGAGAGCCGTGTGGCGACCTGCGCCACCAGCCACCCGGCGGTGATGCAGAGGAACGGCACGACAGGCAGCATGTAGCGGACAAACACATTGCGCGAGGAACCGGCGACCGCGAACATCGCCAGGGGAAACACCGTGACCAACGCGCCGAGTCGCGGACTGGTCACCAGCAGGCCGACGAGACCGATGAGGCCCGCGCCGAGCAGCGGCCAGCCCAGGCCCCAGCGCAGTGATGTGGTGAGGTGATACGTCCACCCGTTGTCGATGTCGCGCGTCATGCCCGTCGACATGGACGACTGCAGCAGTTCCATGGCTTCGCGGAACTTCGGATATTCAAGGAACACGAACGGCGCCGCCAGCACAAAGGCCAGCGTGCCGGCGACCCCGTAGCGCCACACGCGGCGGGTGATCAGGGGGATGCGCGCGGAGGCGTGTGCAGGCTGCAGCAGGCTGAACGGCAGCGCGGCGGCGACGAGAATGCCGTTGTATTTGGTGGCAGCCGCCAGTCCGGCCCAGAGTCCGGCGCGCGTGTCTGCTTCGGGCGTGTGGTCGTCGGCCTGCAGCAGCGCATGCACCGAGGCCAGGGCCAGCATGATCATCGTGACGTCGGTAGTGCCATAGTGCGAGTCGCGCACGTGGAGAAACGCCACAGCGAGCAGGGCCGCGGCCGCCAGACCGGCCACGTCGCCGGCCAGGCGCCGGGCGATGCGCGCCACCAGCCACACAGAGAGCACGCCGCTTACGACCGAGATGCTGCGCGACATCAGGAAGAACGGTGGCCAGTGCGTGGGCCAGCTGCGCACGAAGTCACCGAAGGAGGCGAACCAGCCGAGGGCCACGCCACAGAGCGCGTAGACGCTGTACACAAGCGTCTCGACGAACATGAAGAACGTCGGATAGTCGTAGAACCGCGGCGACGGGATGCCTGACAGGAACTTCAGCGCCACATCGATGACGGTCGTCTCATCGGGGCGTGCCTGTGTGTAGGGCAGGCCGAACCAGACCCCGTAGATCCGCAACGCTGCGGCGACGGCGATGATGACGGCGAGGGTGTGCCTGGTGCGGCGGGTCATCGGACTGGCAGACATCGCGGGCAGGGGCCTATGGCACCTTGACGATGCGGATGGTGCCCGATTCGGCATAGGTCTGCAAATCGGTACGGCCATCGATGGCTGCACGCATCGTGGGCGCCAGGCTGTCAAGATGCAGCACCACGTGGGAAATGCCCAGTGAGCGGAGCATGTCGAATGACGCCTGATCGGGGAACTGCGACAGCGTGGCGTTTGTGACGCGGTACGAGCGTGGTGTCAGTCCGCTGTAGCCGTTGACCAGAGGCTTCCAGTGCCGCGTGGCATTGAGCATGTAGTCGGCATTGATGTGAATGAAGACGATCGACGGGTGAGGCAGTTCGACGACACCGGTGACCTCGGGGGCGGCGAGGGTGTCGTAGATGCGGTTGATGCCGTCGAAGCGCGTGAGGCCAAGCGGGGCGCGCAGGGCCTCAGCCGACACGAGCAGCAGTGCTGCCGCAGCGACCGCCTGGCGGAGTGATGCCCGTGTGATGTGCTGGCGCAGTGATGCGAGCCCGAAGCCGGCCAGCAGCGCCAGGCCGGCGAGGCCGAGCTGCCCGAAGCGGGCGGCACCGCGTATGGCCCCGAGCAGGGGGAAGGCCTGGTACAGCGTCGCATAGCCGGGCAGTGCCGGTCCGAAGGACAGCGCGATCCCGGTGACGGCGACGGCGAACGCCATGCGCGCGCGGGGATTGCTGCGCAGCGGACCGCCCACCAGGGCCACCACGCACAGCAGCAGCACGGTGACGCCGGGGAACAGGGCATCGCGCCAGAAGAACGGCTTGCTCCACGTGTCGTAGTGCAGGCGTCCTCCCGTCGAGAGCCAGGCCTGAGGCACAGCCGAGAAACGGGCGACTTCGGTCAGCGTGCGGGTGGTCTGCTGCAGTGCACTGGCCTGCTGATAGGGCCAGAGCATCGGCAGGCACAGCGCCAGGGCAAGGACCCCGGCGAGCAGCGCCGCAGGTCCCCAGGTGCGCAGGCGCCGCAGGGCATCGGGGCGTGCCAGCGTGGCGGCGATGAGGCCGAGGCTGGTGAAGGTGAGGAAGTAGATGGACGAGTACGCCTGCAGCACAAACCACAGAGTCAGTTGCAGGGCGTGACGGAGGCGTGGTTCACGGAAAAGCTGATCGAGGGCGAACAGCGCCAGCGGGAAGAACGCAAAATATTGCGCCTGAATGTGGGCGAGGCGTGTCAGCGTGTTGGCGTTGAAGGCCAGCGCGGTGCCGGCCAGCAGGCCGGCCCATCGATCGCCGGTCCAGCGGGTCATGACGACGCTGGTGGTGTAGCCGGTCAGCGCGAAACCGCCTATGAACAGCAGGTTGTGCACCAGCACGGGTGACCAGCCGGCCCACTGCAGGGGCAGCCCGAGCAGGGCGGGCACCAGCAGGTTCTCTGAGAATGCCAGCGCGTAGCGGTCGGGGAAAAAGATGGGCGGCTGAAACAGCGAGAGCGGGTCGGTGCGCAGCGCGTGTGCGACCCAGGCGAGGATCCACTCGTTCAGGACGGCATCGCCGTTGTCATTGCGGGTGAGCGTGCCGGGACTGCTGGCCATGGGCCAGGTGTGGACGATGGCCAGCAGCAGAAAGTAGAGGGGACCCAGAAAACGCGCCACGCAGGCGTTCAGCATAGGCGCGCCGTGCGCCGCTGGCAAGCGGCGGGGAAGAAACGCCGTGAACTGGGGAGGGGGCGGCTGTGGGCTCTGCCGGGGGGCGAGGCCTGAGGCCCGGGTTCCTGGAAGGAACCCGGACCTCGGCTGGTGCGGTTAAAACGCGAACTTGAGCGCGAAGCGAATCACGCGCGGTCCCTGGAACGAGTTGGCCATGCCATAGGCGCTGTTCTTGCGCTGCGGCGCGGTCGGGTCATTCAGGTAAGTGTTGAACTGCGACACGATGCCGCTGGTCAGGATGTAGTTCAGCGCGGCCGGTTCATCGGTCACTGGCAGCTTGAGGGTGCTGATGCTGGGATTGACACCCGCAGGCGTGTTGAAGAGGCCGAGCACATTTGCTTCGTCGAAGAGGTTCAGGGCGTTGACCTCGATGGTCATCGTGCGGTTGGCCGACGGGGCGTCGTACGCGGATCTGATCAGACTTGGCGAGAGCTCGCGCACGATTGCCAAGTGGAAGCAGCGGTTTCTGGACGCGCGGGTGGCCGGGCTGCACGGACGCTATCGCGGTAACACCCCGACGGTGCTGACGCCGGCCTTGGAAGCCCGCATCCTCGCGTGGACCACGCAGAAGACCCCGGCCAACGGTGCGACGCAATGGAGTACCCGGAGCTTGGCGAAGGCCCTGCGGCTGAGTAGCCACACCTTCGTGCAGCGCGCGTGGAAGCGCGCGGGGCTGCAGCCCCATCGCTTGGA
>Ga0194126_10013044_pt1 | contig 10452 bp, 10 predicted proteins | sample TA2KigC150mmetaG_FD_148641 | JGI IMG/M metagenome (GOLD analysis project Ga0194126, IMG submission 148641) | Freshwater microbial communities from Lake Tanganyika, Tanzania - TA2015035 Kigoma Deep Cast 150m | ecosystem: Environmental > Aquatic > Freshwater > Lake | place: Tanzania: Lake...
CTTTAGGCGGTTCACTGCAACATAAGGTCACAAGTTTTGCCTCAACTTCTCCATCAACTTTTCTTTCATAAACGCGACTTGTTGGCCTTCTTTCAAGTGTTGCTTCCATACCTTCTTCAATAAATTTTTTTTTTATCCGATCAATTGTTCTCATCCCAATCTTAAGCACCTTGGACATCTGTTCGTTGGTTACTTTTTTAGAATACTTCCCCTCGTCACAGTTTAAAAGAACGTAGGCTGCTCGAAAGGTTTGTGAAGTATGTGAGCCCTTGTTGATGATGGCCTTTAATTCTTCGACTTCTGACTTGGTTAATTTAATTATGTAATGTATCATAACAGTAGTTTTCTGCAAAGATACAAGATTATTTTGTTATTACGTCATATTACGATTAACTTAACACTAGTTGACATCAACGTGCTTCAATGACAACCTGGTTTAGGTTTCTTGGATTCTTCTATCTGACTCAAGATGCTTTCTTTCATCGTGATAAACTGACTGGGATTAATGTTATTCTTAAAGAATATTGATATTGCTTTATCAAGGTATTGAAGAGCTCTGTCATAGTCTTTTTTCATAACAGCTATTTCTGCAAGGAGCCCTATTATTCTAAAGTCATTATTGTCCAATTGATAAGCATTTCGAATCAAAGTATATGCTTTCTCCACGTAATTCGAGTCATCAGCAGAAATACCATACACCAACTAATAATTGATTTACTATTTTTCATTATTGTGTTTGTTTTATATTAATAAATAGAGAAGATCGATATGCATTGTCAGCAGCTACGGTGGTTCATGTGCAGCTCTCTCTATACGGAAATGGCGAAGTAGCGAAATGGTGGAGACGGGGAGATTCGGGAGCATAGGAATATGCGAATCCGGGAATGGGGGAATGAAGGTTATTCGCATATCCGCATATTCGCATATCCGCCATCCGCATATTGAAGAAATTTGATCGACAAAGATACAACACAAATTTTGTATGTCAATAGGGGATTTCTGTTTTTTTTTCATTCCGGATTTCCGGGATGCTTCCAAAAAAATTCGATTAAATAATAGATAATGAGGCCATTAAGAAAACCGACTGGCAGCCACAAAAAAATCAATGGGTTCTGAAAAACTGCGGAAAAATGGTCTTCAGGCGCTTATTTTTGCCACCAAAACGCGGAGGCACGGAAGGGTATGAGGTCACAAATTTCAGGGCTGCGTCGGAACTTGGCATTGAGCAACTGCAATCGTTGGTCTTCGAGGTGGATGTGGTCATGGCCAAGGCGATGATCCTTCATTATACCGAAACCGGATCATTTGCTTAGTTAAAATAAATTTTGAAATGTTTTGTTTAGTTCCAATAATCACTAATTTTGTGGGTGAATGGAAATAGGTAAATATGGCTGTTAGCTTTCTCGAATTTCGTGATACCCTGTATCCTCAGGGGCTTTTTTCACTTACCCAGGTGAAACTTCATTACCCGGAATTCAATACCAATAACCTGCTGTACTGGCAAAAGAAGGGATACATTATCCGGCTGAGGAGAGAATGGTACTGTTTCCGGGAGTTCACCCGGGTTAACGAATTCAATTTCCTGGTCGCAAATAACATATACGCTCCCTCCTATGTGAGTCACCAGGAAGCGATGCTGTTTTACGGACTGATACCGGAACACATTGTCGATTCAACATCCATTACCACAAAAAAGACCAAGTCTTTTGAAATTCTTGGGAAAACGTTCAAATACTACTCCATCCATCCCAGGCTTTTCTTTGGATATGAACTGAAGGAGATGACGGCAAACGGTTTCCGGCGGAATTTCCTCATTGCAGACCGGGAGAAAGCCATTCTTGACTTTCTTTATATTTTTGACTTTTACAAGACGGATGAGGATATTTCCGGGATACGGTTCAATGAGATCGCGCTTGAAAAGGATGTCGATTGGAACCGAATGGGAGGATATCTCCAGCGATTTGGCCTGAAAATTCTGGAGAAGAAAATGCAGGCAATCCGTCAAATTTACCAGGTATGATCGCTTTACACGAGATCGTCAGGCAGTACCCGGAAGAACTCAGGAAACCGGAATTTTATGATCCGATGGTTAAGGAGTACCTCCACCATCACATGCTTAAAACGCTATTCAGCGATAAACTGGCCGGCCGGATTGTATTTATCGGGGGCACGGCACTCAGGTATTTTTACGATCTGAAGCGGTTTTCCGAGGACATAGACCTGGATTGCTTCGACTTGTCGCGGACAGATTTTACGGAACTGACCGACAACCTGGTTCGCGAAATTCAGGCACTGGGCTTTGATGTCGAGGTGGAAGACAAGGAAAGGTTTGAAAAACTCAAGGCATTTCGCAGGGTTTTCGTCTTCCCTGAACTGAAGTACAGAATGGGACTGAGTCAGCAAAGAGAAGCCAAATTTTTCATCAAAGTCGAAGCCGAGCCGCAGAATTTTGATTATAAACCTGACATCAAAACCGTCAACAATTTTGGACTGACCTTTCCTGTAAGGACAATACCACTCAATATTCTGTTTTCTTCTAAAATTGCTGCCGCCTTGAACCGTCAAAAGGACCGGGATTTTTATGATGTGGCGTTCCTGATCAACTTTGCCAGGCCGGATTTCAGTTTCCTGAAGAAGAAATGCGGGATTGACGGTCCTGAGCAATTAAAACTCGCATTGCTTCAAGCGGCCGGTGACAGGAAACTCAAAACCCGGAAAGTTTATGATTGCGAGCATATGCTGTTCCGGAAAAGCGACGTGGAGAGGATTCAATCGTTTGCGGACTATATTGAACATTTTGATGCAAAGAAATTTAACGCATAGTTTAACTGAAGAAATAGTTGTACTGTCCCAAATATTTACTAAATTTGGGACACCAAATTAAAGCCATAATGACATATAATATTGTAATACAGATACTTAAGAAAATAAAGAAAGCCAGGAGGGGTACGCTATTTTTTGGTGAAGATTTCATTTCAAAAGGCAACTCAGAAGCGGTTCGGAAAGCGTTGCAACGACTTGTGAAATATGGAGAGTTGGTAAGGATTTCCAATGGCATTTATGTGAGGCCGGAGATAGATCCGGTTATTGGCCCGATCACTCCGGGCATTGAAAATATTGCCAAAGCCATTGCACGGAGAGACAAAGCCCGGATCATTCCAACAGGTTTGTACGCTTTAAACAGGATGGGACTTTCCACACAGGTTCCCATGAATGTGGTGTACCTTACCGATGGGGCCGCCCGGAAAGTCAAAGTGGGCAAAAGAACCATCACTTTTAAAAAAGCAACCCCTAAAAATGTGGCGGCAATCGGATCTATCAGTAGCCTGGCCATACAGGCGTTAAGAACCATTGGCAGGAATAAAATAACTCCCGATGAAATTATGGCCATTCAGTTATTGCTGAAAAAGGAAAAAACCACTCATCTGCAACATGATTTGCGCCTTGCGCCGGAATGGATCCGGCAGATTATGCTAAAAGCAATAAATCTTTAACATGGATAAGGCAGGCTTGAAAGCGTGGCATAACCTGACAGATCTGACAAAGCGGAATATTTTTAGAGAAACTTCTGCTGCAACAGGGCTTCCCGAGGCAGCCATTGAAAAAGACTGGTGGGTTGTCCGGACAATCGATCTTGTGTTCTCTTCTTCAATTGCTTCCTCCACAGTTTTCAAAGGAGGTACTTCATTAAGCAAAGCTTGGGGATTAATTGACAGGTTTTCTGAAGATATTGACCTTGCGCTTGACAGGAGATTCCTTGGTTTTGACAAAGCCACTCGGAATATGACCGGATCGCAGGTGAGAAGGTTGAGGGAGCGGTCTCATCAATTCATTTCGGAAAAATATTTCCCGGAACTGAAGGAAAAGTTTGCAGAATCCGGTTTCAACAATGTTACAGTCAACCTAATTCCCACAACATCACAGGATCAGGACCCTCTTATCATTGAGATATTCTATCCGATGGTATCTGATAAAATTCCATACCTTCAACCCAGGGTGTTGATTGAGATTGGTAGCCGTTCATTAATGGAACCTTTTAAAAAGAGAAGTTTTTCATCTTTCATTGGGGTACAATATTATGACCAACCTTTTGCTGATGTACCCGTCACTATTCCGACAGTGAGACCTGAAAGAACATTTTTGGAGAAGATTTTTCTCCTACATGAAGAATTTCAGCAAACCACGGATAAAATCAGGGTTGAACGGAAAAGCCGGCACATGTACGATCTTGAAAAGCTTATGGATACCGATTTTGCAAGATCAGCGCTAACGGATCAGGATCTGTATCGTACCATTGTCGAGCACCGACGGATTATAACACCGTTGAGAGGCATCAACTACGCAAATCACGATCCTGAAAATATCCGGTTGATACCACCCCCATCAGTTCTGGCTGAATGGGAAAAAGATTATCACTCTATGGCAGAAAGTATGATCAGTAAGCCCTCTCTTAATTTCCATGATCTGTTAAAAAGACTTGAGGAACTAAATAAAAGAATAAACAGGATCAGGAAAAGACAGTGAGCCTATCTTTGCAACATGAATGAGCGTTGTCGTTAGGCAACAAATATGGGCAGGAAAATGGAATGCATCACGGAAATATCCCGTCCCGTATGGGACGGAATAAAAAATAGACGCTTCTTTTCTACTCATATGAAATCCCTTACGGGATTTTTTTAACCGAACAGACAGATAATACAATCCAGTTAGTTGAGTTCCCGGTCAAGGTATTCCGACACCCTCGCCTTTCGTTTTTTGCCAATCACTGATCCTGCCCTCTTCCCCACAGACAATGCACTTCCAGAAAATGAAACCATCCCTAGGTTCCACCCTGATTAAGATGGTGCCGTCGCAATTCTGATGGAAGCATCTGATTCCGGTCTTTGGCTCAGGATCCAAGTAGCCTTTGGTGGCTGCATCGACAATCAGGGCGAGAAAACCCGCCATTTCCCTGCCTTCTTTGGGCATTTCCGCGGGGATGTTGCCTTCTTATTTGCCAAAAATCTGCATTGCTATCTGCCGTTAACATACGTCTGTGTATTTGTTGCATAAAATCATTGTATGTCATAGAATAGTCGATAAAATGATTAATACTCGACCTTTAACGAATTGCCAATGCCGTTTGCAAACGAGATATAATGAAACTCCACATCCGGGGCTGATCCCGCATTAAGAAGGTCAACCAAAGCCTTATCAATCAATGGATGTAATGCAGGTGCTAAGAAGTATGCTTTGATCTTTTTAGTTTTTGCGATCCGTTCAATGTTTGGTATATCGAACTTTTCATACCTAAATTGCCCTTTCTGAACACGATTCATAACGCAACAGTAAAAATATAGTTCGGTGATGATCCCAACTTTGTTGTTCCCTTCTGCTTTTAGTTCAAATATCAGCAACTCATTTGCTTTGCTGATACCCCAAATGTCAATTGCGCTTTTACCACGTGCAAAAATCGCATTCTCTTTGGACACCTTTTTTTTAATTGTGACGCCTGGGTCCTTGAAAACACCCACTGGTAATTGGCGATCAAGAAATTCTGCTTGTACCTCATTTTTCAAATACTCTGACCATTCGTCACAAACGAATTTATTTTCCAACCAGCTTTCTTTTCCTTCTTCACCTTGTGGCTCAGTATCACCACACCTATCCTTTGAAGGTCGGTTTAAATAATAGATGCTAACATCATTTATTAAAAGACTTTTCTGATAAGGAAGGCCGTTTGGTTTGACGAAGAACCACGATTTGAAGTAGCACGAGAATTTTTTCACTCTAAACAGGAATCGCTGGTAGTGCCCATATTCTGGTTTGGTTTTGCCAAACGATTGATGATCCCAATTTAGAATTACTTTGTCAAAACCACCCCATCTTTTCATTACCAAGGCCCAGCCTTCGAATGAAGCTTTATCTTCTTGCATATTTTTCCTAACGGCTTCCTTGGATATAATCATCTCGACCTCATTGCCGTTGGGCACAAATTTAATGTCAGAAGGTAACTTGATATAACTTTTTGATGGATGCTCACTGGGAAAATTTTCAAGAATCCGCTGTAAAACCCTGTCGTTGTTCATTTGTGCTAGTTAAAGTTGATATTCTATTCCATCGTCCCAGAGTTCAACATTCGTGAATCCTGCTTTTACAAACTCCTGCTGTATTTTTACAGGGTTCTCCGTATGTATTGGAACTATTTTCTTGGGGTCCATGGCTTTTGCCATCCGCTTCAAATCAAACAGGGTGGCATGACCACTGGTATGTATATGCTGAAAAGCAACTTCTTTGGAATCCGCCAGCTCTTGGATGGTTTCCGCACAATATGTCTTATGCCCTTCTTCCAGGTACCCTTTCCATTGGGAATAGATCAGGTTGATTGTTCCATTGTGCAGCAGGTCTTTGACCAGCTTGGTATTTGGACACCTTAAGAAGTAGACGAATTCCGCAGGACTGCCAAACACCTTATTCCCGATATCATTTTTTGCGATCCTTTCCCTGAAGCTCGTATATTCAACGCCAGCGATCTTTTCCAGTTGGTGAGGATGGTTATATACCAAGATATTATCCCAGTCAATAGTGGGTAGGTTCGGGGCTTTCTTCTTCACCATATCCAGCACCCACGCGTTATAGACATCAATCACCAGCTTTTTCTTATTGGTATTGCAAGCTTTTACGACCGAAACCAGCCGATCAATGTTCTGGGCGGAACTGACTACGAAAGTGACATTCTGCTGCTCCCTAATGACCTTATTAATGGCTTCCTGAACCGATTTTTCTGTGGGGTAGGCTTGGCTTGAGCGCTCCACCATTGTCCCCTCGGTGAGGAGAAGGTCAATCTTTGCAGGCGGTTCTTTCAGCAATTTGTAATAAAGTTTTCGTTTCCATCCCGTCGACCGGAAATCGCCGGTATAAAAAACCCTCTTGCCGTCAGCTTCAATAAGAAAAGCAAAAGCTTCGGGTGAACTGTGATCCATTAGGTAAGGACAAACCTTGAAAGTGTCAGCAATGGTCTTCCCATCCCATGGTTCAAGAACCATAAAAATGTTCGTTGGCATAGGTTTGCCAAGAAAGATTTTAGTTGCCCTTATCAGATCGAGTGAAACCCCGCCTATGTAAACAGGAATGGATTTATCGACATTTTCCATCAGTCCGTAATGATCCTGATGGGGATGGGAGATCAACAGGGCATCAACTCTCTTCTTGGTATAGGAAATATCGGGGTTAGTTAAATCGAGAGGCGCCCCAATGTCGATCCAAAGGACTTTGCCGTTGTTGGCGGTTAGCTCAATGCAGTTGCCACCGATTTCTTTAGTGCCGCGGTAAATGTTAATCTTCATCTGCGATTATTTGAAGTTTAGGATCGTATTGAGCGCATTCTCGGCACAGGCATAAACGATCTTTTCGAACTTCTTGAATCGCATTTTTTGTTCCTCAAAATCAATGACGATGGCGGAATTCTGGCTTTTGGGTCTTTCTATCACCTCGAAGTCATCATTCTTAATGAAGCCTTTCGATGACAATAAACTCAGCACACCACTTTCTACAGCCTTCTTCAATTGGGCAATTTCATCGGGAGTACCTTCTCGTCCAAGGTTTACCAAGGTCCCTTTTGATACCCTGATATCCAACACCCCGTCTTCAAGATCATTCACGGGGATGAAGGTGACCTTGGTTTTTAAGTTTTTATTGATCCGTTTGATGAATAAGTACTTGTTTCGTTTGTCGTTTTCCTCGTCTGTTTCACCTTTTTCGCTGTTTGCCTTAATCCCTTCCAGATGTTCCTTGTATTTGGTGTAAAGTTTCATGAGTCCTCTTTTTCCAGATTCTGCGTAACTATTGGTTTGACTGCTGATCCTGTAAGCAATGATGAAGACCGCTATGGTTACTAATAATCCGACAAGATCTTTTACACCATCCAGAAGATTCTCCGTTGTTGCGCCCTTGATGAAGAGGTTGATAACTATTGCAAGGGTACCGATGCAGGCAAACAACACAGAAATGAATTGTTCTTTTCTTTCGTTCATACTTTGGGGTTTATGAGTTCAACAAAACTTTCCAGACTTCTAATACGGCAGCATCCCTTTCTGGCATTTTCAACAATTCAAGGTCATTAATGCTGCGCTGGATGATTGGTTTGCAGTCGTCGTGGATGAACATGGGGTAACACCTGAACCAATCTTCATCTCTTAATGCTTCCTGCCAATAAGCTTCAAATGAAGGGTATTCAATTTCACCCTTACGCCACACTTCATCATCGTTTTCATCAAAGTCCATACAGTTAAATCGCTTGACAAAACGATCTTTGCCGTTGTCGGTGATCCGGTACACCTCAAAATCACCGCCTTCAAGACCATAATGAAAAAGTAGTATTCTACTCATTTGGTGAATAAAGGCCAAAAAGTAACCGCAAGGTACAACTAAAAACTAAAGTAATCGGAATTGACTTTAGGCTCATGGCATGAAATTTACCTTTCGACAGCCCCCAGCCAACCTTATGGTCAATAGCCTGACCCAAACCCCCGCAGGGGGGGTTAGCGATCAACTCCCGAGTTAATGGTTGAACAATAAAATAGCCGACGATTGTTTGTATAGGATAAATTTTGACGAAACCTTCCTCAAATATGCCCTAATTTGATTAATATTGCGTCTGCACGATCTGCTTTCAGCGTAACCGTAAAATTCTGTAAAACAGAGGATAAACTAACCGCACTCGCTATGGGAATAAAAAAATCCGAACTGTATAGCTCACTATGGGCAAGTTGTGATGCGCTGCGTGGGGGGATGGATGCCAGTCAGTACAAGGACTATGTGCTGGTTCTGCTGTTCGTGAAATATGTGTCAGATAAGTACTATGGCGACCCGAATGCTTTGATTATCGTGCCTGACGGCGGTGGCTTTAAAGATATGGCTGCACTGAAGGGCAAAGCCAACATCGGGGATGGGATTAATAAGATCATTGGCGCGTTGGCAAAGGCAAATGACCTGATGGGCGTGATTACTGAAGCGGACTTCAACAATGAAGAGAAGCTGGGCTCAGGGAAACATATGGTGGATACCCTTTCGGAACTCATTTCTATCTTCGAGAACCCATCTCTGGACTTCAGCCGGAACCGTGCGGAAGGGGATGACATCCTGGGTGACGCCTATGAGTACCTGATGCGGAACTTCGCCACGGAAAGCGGCAAGAGTAAGGGACAATTCTACACCCCTGCGGAAGTGAGCCGAATTATGTCAAAGGTCATCGGCATCAAGAACGCCACCAGCCAGACCCAGGCCATCTATGATCCTACCTGTGGTTCTGGTTCCCTCTTGTTAAAGGCGGCAGCGGAATCGGAAGCGAATGTGACCATTTACGGGCAGGAGAAAGAAGTGGCAACAGCGGCGTTGGCGCGGATGAATATGATCCTGCACAACAACCCGACCGCTGAAATTGCCAAGGGGCAAAGTACACTGTCAAACCCTTCGTTCAAGAACGAGCATGGCGACTTGAAATCCTTTGATTTCGTGGTTGCCAACCCGCCGTTTTCATCGAAAAACTGGGCTTCCGGATTTGACCCCGCAAACGATCTCTTCAAACGGTTTGACGGATATGGGTTACCCCCTGCGAAAAATGGTGACTACGCCTTCCTGCTCCATCTCATCAAATCATTGAAGAGCCATGGCAAGGGTGCGTGTATCCTGCCGCACGGGGTGCTGTTCCGGGGGAATGCCGAAGCGGAAATCCGTAAAAATATCATCAAAAAGGGGTATATCAAAGGGATCATCGGGTTGCCGGCGAACCTGTTTTATGGTACGGGCATCCCTGCTTGCATCATCGTCATTGACAAAGAAAATGCGAATACGCGTGAGGGTGTCTTTATGATCGACGCCAGCCGGGGCTTTATCAAAGACGGCAACAAGAACCGCCTGCGGGAACAGGACATCCACAAGATCGTTGATGTGTTCAACAAGCAACTGGAAGTGCCCAAATACAGCCGGTTGGTACCGGTGCCGGAGATCAGTGACCCGAAAAACGACTTCAACCTGAATATTCCCCGCTATATCGACAGCCAGGAACCGGAAGATATCCAGGATATCGAAGCCCATTTGCTGGGTGGAATTCCAATGTCCGACATGGATGCCCTGGAAAGTTACTGGAACGTTTATCCATCGCTTAAATCGGTGTTGTTTGCCGGAAGCGACCGCCCAAAGTATTGTAACCTCAGCATCCCGAAGGACAACATCAAACAGACCATCTTCACCCATCCTGAATTTGTTGCCTTCAGGGCTGAAATGGACGCCGTCTTCGGTGACTGGAAGGATCGCAACACCCGGCTGCTGAAAGACCTGAAGGTGGGTCTGAAACCGAAACAGGTCATTCAGGTCATCGCGGAAGACATCCTGCGATGCTACGCCAATAAGCATTTGCTGGATCATTACGATGTTTACCAGCATCTGATGAACTATTGGAACGAGGTGATGCAG
>Ga0194126_10013049_pt1 | contig 10450 bp, 9 predicted proteins | sample TA2KigC150mmetaG_FD_148641 | JGI IMG/M metagenome (GOLD analysis project Ga0194126, IMG submission 148641) | Freshwater microbial communities from Lake Tanganyika, Tanzania - TA2015035 Kigoma Deep Cast 150m | ecosystem: Environmental > Aquatic > Freshwater > Lake | place: Tanzania: Lake...
CTTCTCGCGCCTGGCGCGCGTCTCGCGCTCGGGCTCGCCGGCGATGCGCACCTTGTCGAAGCCGGGCGCCGCCGGCGAGCGGCGCAGCGACTCCAGGAACGCCGTGGTCTCCTGCGCGAACACATCCTCGGTTCCGAGGCGCCGTGGGTCGATGAGGATGGTGAGCATGCCGTTCCAGACGCGCTTCTTCGAGCGGTCGTCTGAGTGCCAGGTGCCGCCGCCGGTCAACGCGCCGCCCAGCAGCTCGCACACCACCGCCAGGCCGTAGCCCTTGTGCAGGCCGAAGGTGCGCAGCGCGCCGAAGGGCTCGACGACGCCGAACTTCGGGTCCGGCGTCGGGTTGCCCTGGTCGTCGATGAGCCAATCGGGCGAAACCCGCTCGCGCTTGTTGTGCGCGACGCGGATCTTGCCCTGCGCCACCGCGCTGGTGGCCATGTCCAGGATGAACGGCGGCTGGTTCGGGATCGGGATGCCGACGGTCACCGGGTTGGTGCCGAAGCGCGCATCTGCGCCGCCGTAGGGCGCGACGATGGAGCGTGAAATCACGTTGGTGAAGTGCAGCGACACCAGCCCCGCCGCCACCGCCTGCTCGGCCCACTGGCCGATGCGGCACAGGTGGTGGGCGCGTCCCAATCCCATCACGCACATGCCGTGCTCCTTGGCGCGGGCGATGCCGATGTCCATCGCCTCCAGCCCGATCACCTGGCCGTAGCCCTGCTGGCCGTCCAGCGACAGCATGGCGCCGCCGTCGAATTGGATTTCCGGATGCTGGTTGACCTTTAACCCCCCCTCCAGCAGCGAGTCGACGTAGCGCGGGATCATGCCCACGCCGTGGGAGTCGTGCCCGGTCAGGTTGGCGGTAACCAGGTTCTCCGCCACGATCTTCGCTTCGCGGGCGTTGCTGCCGCCGGCCAGGACGACGGCCTCAATGGCGCGCACGAGCGGCCCTGCCTTGACGATCCGGTTATCGGCCATGGTCATTGCGGCTTGATATCGCCCTTGTTGGCGACCTGCGTCCGGCGCTCCGGCCTGGCCTTCATGAAGGCAACGAACTCCGCGGCGATGGCGCCGTTGGCGCCAGGACTGGCTTGGCGGAAAAGGCCTGCGCCTGGGCGTGCGGTCCAACCAGCCCCGCCGCCGCGCTCAGCAGGACAGCCACCATGCGAACCATCCGGTTTAGCATTTTTGGTCCTCAGGGGTATCTCGTTGCGGGGCGCCAAGTTTACAATGCCCGGCCCAGCCATTACGGGTCGCCAAGGAGCACCAATGAAATTCCAAGCCGCAGCCGCCAGTCTTGCGGCGGCACTTTGTGCCGCATTTCCGACGCAGGCCCAGCAGTACCCGGCCAAGCCGATCCGCCTCACGGTGCCCTACGCCGCAGGCGGCACCTCCGACATCCTCGCGCGCCAGATCGGCCCAAAGCTCACCGAGGCCTGGGGCCAGCCGGTGGTAGTCGAGAACCGCCCAGGCGCAAACGGCAACGTTGGCGCCGAGTTCGTCGCCAAGTCCGCGCCCGACGGCTACACGCTGCTGCTGACGGACCTCGGTGGCCTCGTGATCAGCGCCAGCGTCTACCCGAAGCTGCCGTTTAACCCATCGAGGGACTTCTCGCCGGTGGTGATGGTGTCCTATTCGCCGCACGTGCTCGCGGTGCACCCGGACGTGCAGGTTAAGAACGTCGCCGAACTGGTGGCGATGGCCAAGGCCCATCCGGGCAAGCTCAACTTTGCGGTCTCCGGCATCGGCGGTGCGCCGCAACTGGCGGGCATCGAGTTCGCGCAGCGCATGGGCGTGAACTGGACCTACATTCCGTACAAGGGCGGTGCCGACGCGGTCACCGCGGTGGCCGGCGGCCAGGCGCACGTGCTGTTCAACGGCATGCTTGCCACGTGGCCCTCGGTCACCGGCGGCCGGCTGCGGGCGCTGGGCATCTCCAGCGCGCAGCGTGTGCCCTCCGCGTCGAGCACACCGACCGTCGCCGAGCAGGGGTTGCCGGGCTTCGAGACCGGTTCCTTCCAAGGTATCGTCGGCGCCGCCGGCACGCCCCGCGACGTGGTGGCGAAACTCAATGCCGAACTCATCAAGGTGCTGAACGCGCCGGACATGAAGGCGCGCTTCGCCAAGCTGGGCACCGACGTGCGCACTGGCACCCCGGAGTCCCTCGGCGCCTGGTTGCAGTCCGAGCAGGCGAAATGGGCCAAGGTGGTGAAGGACTCGGGCGTGAAGTTCGACCTGTGACGACCATGGAATTGCCCAAGAACGCGTTCAAGCGCGCGCTACAGGAAGGGGCCAACCAGATCGGGCTGTGGTCCAGCCTGTCCTCCAACTACACGGTCGAAGTCATCGCCGGGGCGGGCTACGACTGGATCCTGCTCGACCAGGAGCACTCGCCCAACGACCTGGAGAGCCTGCTCGCGCAGCTGCAGGCGGCGGCGCCCTATCCTGCCGCGGCGGTGGTGCGCGTGCCCTGGAACGACCCGGTGCACATCAAGCGCGTGCTCGACATCGGCGCGCAGTCGCTGCTCATTCCCTATGTCTGCTCGGCCGCCGAGGCAATAGCCGCGGTCGCGGCCACGCGCTACCCGCCCGAGGGGGTGCGCGGCGTTGCCGGCACCACGCGCGCGACGCGCTTCGGCCGGGTCAAGGACTACGCAAAGCGCGCGCATGAAGAACTGTGCGTACTGGTGCAGGTCGAGACCAAACCCGCGCTGGACCAGCTCGAGGCCATCTGCGCAGTGGACGGGGTGGACGGGGTGTTCATCGGCCCGGCCGACCTGCACGCCTCGATGGGCCATGCCGGGGAGACCTCCAACCCCGCGATCCTGCCGCTGATCGAGCAGGCGATGCGCCGCATCCGCAAGGCGGGCAAGGCGGCGGGGTACCTGTCCCCGGTCGAGGCCGACGTCAGGCGCATGATCGCCGCCGGCTGCAACTTCTGCGCCGTGGGCGCCGACGTCGGCCTGCTCGCGCGCGGGGCCGAGGCCTTGCGCGCCAAGTTCAACAGCTGAAAAGGGAAGTCCATGAAGCCGGAGATCATCGTCACCGGGAGACTCTTGCCGCGCACGCAGGAGGCCCTGGACCGGATCTTCACCTGCCACAAGCTCTACGAGGCGGCCGACCACCTGGCGTTCCTGCGCCAGCACGCGCAGCAGGTGCGCGCGCTCGCCACCTTCGGTGCCTCCGGGGCGGACGCCGCGCTGATGGACCAGCTGCCGAAGCTGGAGATCATCTCCAATTTCGGCGTCGGCGTGGACGCGATCGACCTCGCCGCGGCGGCCAAGCGCAGGATCATCGTCACCAACACCCCCGAGGTGCTCACGGAATGCGTGGCCGACACCGCGATGGCGCTGGTGCTCGCCACGCTGCGGCGCTTGCCGCAGTCCGAGAACTACCTGCGCGCCGGCCAGTGGGGCACGCGCGGCGCCTATCCGCTCACCACGTCACTGGGAGGCAAGACCCTCGGTGTGCTGGGCCTGGGCCGCATCGGCGAGGCGATCGCCAAGCGCGCCGAGGCCTTCGGCATGAAGCTCCGCTACCACAACCGCAGCCGCAAGAACCTGGCCTGGCCCTACGAGCCCGACGTGGTGTCGCTGGCAAAGAATTCCGACGTGCTGCTGGTCGCCGCCCCTGGCGGGCCGCAGACCCAGCGCATCGTCAACGCCGCGGTGCTGGATGCGCTCGGGCCGCAGGGCTTCGTGGTCAACATCGCCCGCGGCTCGCTCATCGACGAGCCGGCGCTGCTGCGCTACCTGCGCGAAGGCAGGATCGCCGGCGCCGGCCTGGACGTGTTCGACAACGAGCCGAAGATCGACCCGGCGTGGTTCTCGCTCGACAACGCGGTGCTGCTGCCCCACGTGGGCAGCGCCACCGAAGAAACGCGCACCGCCATGGGCGCGCTGCAGGTCGAGAACCTGCAGCTGCACTTCGCCGGCAAGCCGGTCAAGACGCCGGTGACCTAGGCGTGTAGGCGTCGTGCGTAGGGTCGGGCGGCCCGGCGGTGCTGCTCGCGGGCAACGGCCACGTGCGGCGCGATCTCGGCGCTCCCCTGTACCCTTGCCAGGCCTTCGGCAAGCGTAGAGGTGTCCTGCGGTATGATTCCCCCTCTCACGCCTTACCTAATCTCTTGGAGGAGTACGGAATGAAACTCAAGGCTCTCGCGCTCGCAGTGGGCGCAATCGGCGCGCTCAGCGCGCTTCCTGCCGCCGCGCAGCAAGTCACGTTCATGACCGGCCCTCAGGGCGGGGTCTGGGTGCCTCTGGGCGGCGCGCTGAAGGGCATGTGGGAAAAGGCGATCCCCGGGCTGAACGTCACCGCCACCCCCGGCGCCGGCATCGCCAACATCCGCGGCGTGGACGAGGGCAAGGCGCAGATCGGCTTCGGCAACTCCAGCACCACGGTGGACGGCATCGCCGGCCGCGCGCCCTATCCAAAGAAGGTCACCAACGTATGCCAGCTGGCCAACATCTACCCGCAGTACTTCCAGGTGGTGGCCCTCGCCAGCGCCAACGTCAGGGCACTCGCCGACCTGAAAGGCAAGTCGCTGGTGACCCAGCCCAAGGGCAACACAGGCGAGTTGCTCACCGAGGTGGTGCTGAAGCTGAACGGCCTGTCCTACCAGGCGCTGTCCAAGGCTAATTTCCAGGCTTCCTACACCGACGCGGTGTCGATGATGAAGGACGGCCACGCCCAGGTGTTCACGCTCGGCACCACGGCGCCGGCCTCCTCGGTGATGGACCTCGCCAGCGCGCGCGACATCAACCTGGTGCCGGTGGACGACAAGACCATGGCCGCGCTGAAGAAGGAAAACGCCGGCTACAACAAGCTCATCATCAAGGCGGGCACCTACCCGAAGCAGGCGCAGGACGTGCCGGTGATCGGCTACTCCACCCACGTCATCGCCGCCTGCGACCTGCCCGAGCAGGTGGTCTACAACATGGTGAAGACCATGGCCGCCAACGTGGACTCGATGTCAGCGGTCAACAAGGCCATCGCCGGCATCACCCCCAAGGACATGGCCACCGACATCGGCGTGCCCTTCCACAAGGGCGCGGCGAAGTTCTACAAGGAAGCGGGGGCGATGTAAGCTTGCCGCAGCCGGTCTGACCCGGGACGGGGGCGGCGCAGCCGCCCCCGTTTTCGTTCCAGGACCCGAGGGGGGAGCCTTGCCCGAGATCGCCACGCCGAGGACACCGATCCAGTCCGACGAGAAGCCGGCCACCGCGCCCGGCTCGAAGCTGCTGCGCGGGCTGGTCGGCGCCATCGCGGTGGTGATGTCGCTGTACCACATGTACGTCGCCGGATTCGGCCCCCCCGAGGCGGTCATCTTCCGCGGCACGCACCTGATGTTCGCCGTCGGGCTGGTGTTCCTGCTCTACCCCACGCGCCCCGGCGGCGGCATCGGCTGGCGCCTGCTCGACTGGGCGCTGCTCGGGCTCGGCCTCGCCTTCGTCCTCAACATCTTCCTCAACTACCAGGCCTTCACCAACCGCATCATCTACATCGACGAGCTCACCACGGCGGACAGGTTCTTCGCCGTGGTCTCGGTGCTGGTGGTGCTGGAGGGCACGCGCCGCGTCATCGGCTGGGCGCTGCCGCTCACCGCGCTGGTGTTCCTGGTCTACGCCGCGGTCTTCACCCAGGTCAAGCTGCCGGTGCTGATGGAGCAGGTCTACCTGTCCACCGAGGGCATCTTCGGCTCGACGCTCGGGGTCTCGGCCTCCTACGTCATGCTGTTCGTCATCTTCGGCGCCTTCATGGAAAGGAGCGGCACCGGGCAGCTGTTCATGGACTTCGCCATGTCCATCACCGGCCACAGCGCCGGCGGCCCGGGCAAGGTGGCGGTGGTGAGCTCGTCGCTGTTCGGCACCGTCTCGGGCAGCGCGGTGGCCAACGTCATGGTCGACGGCCCGATCACCATCCCGCTCATGAAGCGCACCGGCTTCCGGCCGCCCTTCGCCGCCGCGGTGGAGTCGGTCGCCTCCACCGGCGGCCAGATCATGCCGCCGGTGATGGGCGCTGCCGCCTTCGTCATGGCCGAGTTCCTCTCGGTGCCCTACGCGCAGGTCGCGCTGTGGGCGCTGGTGCCGGCCCTGCTCTACTACGCCGCGGTATTCTTCGCGGTGCACTTCGAGGCCAAGCGCCACAGGCTGGCCGGGGTGCCCAGGGACCAGTTGCCGCGCTTCACCCTGGTGATGGCGCAGCGCGGCCACCTGTTCACGCCGATCCTGATCGTGCTGTTAGGCCTGTTCATGGGCTACTCGGCGCCGCTGTGCGCCCTGGTGGCCGCGATCAGCTGCCTGCCGGTGGCGGCGATGCGCGCCACCACGCGCGAGGGGCTGCGCTGGAAGAACGTGCTGGAGGCGCTAGAGGAAGGCGCCAAGAACGCGCTGTCGGTGGCGATGGCCTGCGCCTGCGCCGGGATCGTCATCGCCTGCGTCACCATCACCGGCCTGGGCATCGTGTTCACCCAGATCGTGATCGCGCTGGCGCAGGATGCGCTGATCCTCGCGCTGCTGCTCACCGCCGTGGCCGGGATCATCCTCGGCATGGGCATGCCCACGACGCCCGCCTACATCGTCATGGTGGCGCTGCTGGTGCCGGCGGTGATCAAGATGGGCGTAGTGGCCCCGGCGGCGCACATGTTCGCGTTCTACTTCGCCATCCTGTCGGCCATCACCCCGCCGGTGGCCCTCGCCGTGTTCGCCGCGGCGAGCCTGGCCAAGGCCAACATGTGGCAATCGGGCTTCGCCGCGATGCGCGCCGCGGCGCCGGCCTACATCGTGCCGTTCATGTTCGTCTACGAGCCCCGGCTGCTGCTGATCGTCAAGGACTGGGGTGCCGATTGGCCGTTCGTGCTCTGGTCGGTGGCCTCGGCCACGGTGGGCGTCATCTGCCTCTCCGGCGGCCTGTTCGGCTGGCTGCTGGGCCCTGCCTTGATGTGGCAGCGGGCGCTGCTGGTGATCGCCGCGTGCTGCCTCATCAAGCCCGGGCTGGTCACCGACGCGGTCGGCCTCGCGCTGCTCGCCGTGGTGGTGGCCGCGCAGCTGCTGGAGCGACGCCGCGCGGCGGGGGCCGCGCAGTCCTAGTAGGCGCGGGCCCCGGCGCGCGCGGCGTCGCCGGCCTGCGCCGGCGCCGGTTCCGCGGCGTCGAAATCGATCTCGACCCTGGCGCCGTTGGGGTCGAAGAAGAACAGCTGCCAGGTGCCGTAGGCCGGCAGCCGGCGCAGCTCGTAATCCACGCCGCGGGCCTTGAGCTTCGCCACCGCCGCGGCAAGCCCCCTGCCGGTGAAGGCCACGTGGTCGATCACGCCCTTCACCAGCCGCTCGCGCCCGATGCCGGCCACGATGTGCAGGATCGGGTCCGGCCCCTTGCCGCCGTCGGCATAGAGCCAGGCGCCGGGGAAGGTGAACGGCGGCCTTGCGCCGGCCTTGAGGTTGAGGTGTTCCTCGTAGAACGCCAGCGTCGCCGGCAAGTCGTCGGTGAGGATGGTGAAGTGGTTGCAGGCCAAGACGGTCATGCCCCGCCTCCCCGGCGCCTCAGACCTTCGCCGCCACGCTCGCCTGGCGCGTCTTGTCCAGCACCGTCATCGCGGTGGCGACCATGCTGCCGACGTCGCCCGCGCTGGCCGGCAGGATCAGGGTGTTGGAGGTCTTGGCGAGGTTGCCGAAGGCGAGCACGTACTCCTGCGCCACCTTCAGGTTGGCCGCGTCCATGCCGCCCTTGTCGCTGATCGCCTCGGCGACCGCGCGCACCGCGGCGGCGTTGGCCTCCGCGATCAGGCGCAGCGCCGTGGCCTCGCCCTGGGCGCGGTTGATGGCGGCGGTCTTCTCGCCCTCGGACTCCAGCACCGCGGCCTGCTTCTTGCCGTCGGCGAGGTTGATCTCCTCCTGGCGCTGGCCCTCGGACTTGGCGATCAGCGCCCGCTTCTCGCGCTCGGCGGTGATCTGTTGCTGCATCGCGCGCAGGATGGATTCCGGCGGGGTGATGCTCTTGATCTCGTAGCGCAGCACCTTGATGCCCCAGTTGCGCCCGGCCTCGTCCAGCACCGCCACGATCTGGCGGTTGATCTCCTCGCGCGACTCGAAGCTCTTGTCCAGCTCCATCTTGCCGATCTCGCTCCGGAGCGTGGTCTGCGCCAGCTGCGAGATCGCCGAAATGTAGTTGGCCGAGCCGTAGGAGGCGAGGCGCGGATCGGTGACCTGGAAGTACAGCACCCCGTCCACCGCGAGCTGGGTGTTGTCCTTGGTGATGCAGACCTGCTCGGGCACGTCGAGGGGCACTTCCTTCAGCGAGTGCATGTAGGCGACGCGGTCGAGGAACGGGATGATCAGGTTCAGGCCCGGCTCCAGGGTGGCGTGGAAGCGGCCGAAGCGCTCCACCACGTAGGCGAACTGCTGCGGCACGATGCGCACCCCCTCCATGACGAAGGCCACCACCACCGCGAGGAAGAAGATCCACACCGCGTACTTCTCGGTGGCGGGGAAGAGCGCGGCCGCAATGGACACGACCAGCGCGATGACCATCTTCATGAGCATGGGGAACTCCTAGGTTGAACTAGCCCGGGCGCCGGGCGGTGACCTTCAGCGTGTTGCCGTTGGCCGAGAGCACGTACAGCAGCGAGCCGCCCTGCGGCGAGCCCTCGCCCGCGTTTTCGTCGACCACCACGGCGTCCCAGCTCGCGCCGCGGTAGCGCACCCTCGCCAGGCGCGCGCCTTGGTCGATCCAGGATTCGAAGCTGGCCGGCTGGCCGGCGTCGATGTGCGGCATCTGCGCCGCGGCGTTGCGCACCCGGTAGGCGTGCGCCCAGTAGCAGCCGGCGGCGGCGATCGCGGCGGCCACCAGCGCCTGCACCGGGGTGTCCTGGCCGAGGTGCGCGGCGGCGGCGGCGCCGAAGGCGGCCACGCCGAGCATCAGCAGGTAGAAGGTGCCGGTGACCAGCTCAATGATCACCAGGGTCAGGCCCAGGATCGCCCAGGCCAGGGTAGGGTCCAGTTCGCCGCTCATGTGCCTAGTCTAATTTAGAATCGGCCGATCATGGACGCCTCGGCCGTCGCCAACGAACTTGCCGCATTGCACGATCGCGCCGGGCTGGCGGCGCCCTTCACCAGCCGCGACCCGGGTTTCACCCCCGCCTCGGGCTACGCAGCGGCGCGACAACTGCACGCCCGGCGCCTCGCCGCCGGCTGGCGGCCGGTGGGCCGCAAGATCGGTTTCACCAACCGGTCGATCTGGCCGCGCTATGGCGTGCACCAGCCCATCTGGGGCACGGTGTACGACCGCACCCTGACGCGCGCGGCGGACAACCGCGCCACGGTGCCGCTGGCAGGCTACGCGCAGCCGCGCATCGAGCCCGAAATCTGCTTCGGCCTGAAGGCGCCACCGCCACGCTCACGCAACCCCGAGGCGCTGCTGAGCGCCATCGAGTGGATCGCGCACTCGGTGGAGATCGTGCAATGTCACCACCCGGACTGGAAGTTCACGCTGGCCGACTGCACCGCGGACAACGGCCTGCACGGGCACCTGGTGCTGGGCACGCCGGTCGCAATCGGGCGCATTTCGGGCCTCGCCGCCGCCCTGCCTTGGCTCAAGGTGGCGCTCAGTTGCAACGGCGAAGTGCGCGACCGGGGCGTCGCCTCGGTGGTGCTCGACAGCCCGTTGTTGGCGCTGGCGCACTTCATCGAGGTGCTGGCGAACCAGCCCGATGCCGAGCCGCTGCGCGCGGGCGAGATCATCAGCACTGGCACCATCACCGACGCGCACCCGGTGAAGCCGGGGGAAACCTGGAGTACCGACCTGCACGGCTTCGCGGTACGGGGGATGGAGATCACCTTCGCCTGAAGCGGCCCCTCGAGGGCATCACCGTCGCGGGCCTAGAGCAGGGCATCGCCTGAGCGTTCTGCACCCGGCAACTGGCGCAGCCTGGGGGCGCGTCATCAAGCACAGAGGAAATCAGGGTCGAAACCAGGACCAAAACAGGGACCGGACCTCGATCTTCCGCTGTGCGAAAAATCGTGGTCCGTCCCTGTTTTTGACCTGGGCTAGGTTTTCTTGCCGACCTCGATGCCCGCGGCCTTCGCCAGGTCGCGGTGCACGCGGGCGACGCGCTCGACCTCACCCTTGGCGGGGAAGCGCTCGTAGAAGCCCTCCTCATTGAACATCTTCGCCATCTCCGACCAGGGCCCGAGGCGGTGCTCCCAGCGCGCGAGGCGCCCCTCCTCCTTGTCGCCGTCCTCGCGCGACAGATCCGAACAGACGCGGATCATGGCCTTGATGGAAACCGGCTTGGTGACCATGTAGCCGTCCCTGCCCCAGGCCTCGCCGAAAGCGCTCTTCGCGGCCTTGAAGAAGTCGCGCACCATGCCGTAGTAGCGCGGCACTTCCTTGGAACTGCCGCCCGCGAGCTGGATCGAGCGCCACTTGCCGCGCACCCAGCGGTGGATCTCGTTGAACA
>Ga0194126_10013051_pt1 | contig 10450 bp, 9 predicted proteins | sample TA2KigC150mmetaG_FD_148641 | JGI IMG/M metagenome (GOLD analysis project Ga0194126, IMG submission 148641) | Freshwater microbial communities from Lake Tanganyika, Tanzania - TA2015035 Kigoma Deep Cast 150m | ecosystem: Environmental > Aquatic > Freshwater > Lake | place: Tanzania: Lake...
TGGGGCACGGCCAGGGCAGGACGGCGGTAAACGACCGCATGTTCACCGAACAGGATGACCTTACCCGGGGCAGAGGCAGTGATTTCCATGGCTATCCTAAAGGAGATAGAAGATGATTACGACTGCCGCCATCCAGAGGATGATCCCGACCTGGAAGGGCCGGTCTGAGAGCAGGATTTCCTCCGGTTCACCGCCGATCTTTTTAACCTGGACCAGGTAGAGGTAGCGGAAGATGGCATAGACGACGAAAGGGATGGTGAGCATCAGGGCGTGGTTGCCGGGGGCTTCGGGGCGGAAAAAGGTGTAGAGGCTGTAGGCTACGATGGTAGTCCCCGATACGATGGTGATGAACTGGTCGAGTAACGGGATGGTGTAACCGTCGAGCACTTTGCGGTGGTTCGTGGCATCCTCGGCCAGGAGCGCCAGTTCAGCGCGGCGCTTCCCAAAACCAAGATAGAGGGCGAGCAGGGTCATCAGCACATACAACCACGGAGAGAAGCGTTCCACCACGATCAGGGTAGTCCCGGCATGGACGCGCAGTACGAATCCCGCCGCCAGGATGAGTACATCCAGGATGGGAAGATGTTTGAGCCATTTCGAGTATGCCAGCATCAGCAGGAAGTAGGCCAGGACGGTCAGGGCGAACTGCCAACGCAGGAAATAAGCCGCCGCCAACGCGCCGAGTGATAGGACGATTCCCGCCAGGACTGCCAGCGGAAGAGGCAACGCGCCGGAGGCGATGGGGCGGCGCTTCTTGACCGGGTGCAGCCGGTCGGACCTGTAGTCCAGGCTGTCGTTGATGATATACACGGCGCTCGAGATGATGCAGAATAATCCAAATCCCGCCAGGGTGTAGAGCAGGTCGCTGGGATGGAAGAGTTTTCCATCGAAGACGAGTGCGGCGAAGAGAAAGGCATTCTTCGTCCACTGGCGGGGACGCATGGATTTCAGGAGGGCGCTCAGCATGGGGGTATTTTACACGATAGCGGTACAATACGAACATGCCAAAAGTACGTTTGGATCTCCTGCTCGTAGAACGTGGACTTGCGGAAAGCCGCGCCAAAGCCCAGGCATTGATCATGGCCGGTCAGGTTCGCGTCGATGGTCAAATAGTGGATCGTGCCGCATCGAATTTCCCGAATGAGGCAAGTCTTACTCTGGATCATGGGCCGCGCTTTGTTTCGCGCGGCGGAGACAAGCTGGAGGCGGCGCTGCAGGCATTCCCGATCGAGATGACGGGGAGGGTCTGCGCGGACGTGGGGGCTTCCACGGGCGGTTTCACCGACTGCCTGCTCCAGCATGGCGCGGCGAAAGTCTATGCCATGGATGTAGGCAAGGGCCTGCTGCACTGGAAACTTCGCACCGACCCGCGCCTGGTTGTGATGGAAAAGACCAATGCCCGCTTCGTGGAGAAACTGCCCGAACCAGTCAGCCTGGTCACGATTGACGCGTCGTTTATATCGCTGAAGATCTTGCTGCCGGTGGTGAAGAAATGGTTTCCCCTTCCCCCTCTCCCGGTTTTGGGAGAGGGGGAAGGGGCAGGGGATGGGGGTGAGGGCGAAATCATTGCCCTCATCAAACCCCAGTTCGAAGCCGGCCGGACCCAGACCGCGCGAGGCAGGGGTGTCATCCGCGACCCTGAAATCCACCGCGCCGTTCTACTTGATGTGCTGGCCTTCGCTCAGGAGACCGGCTTCGCCATGCGCGGGCTGGCGCGCAGTCCCGTGATCGGGCCAAAAGGGAATGTCGAGTTTTTGGCGTGGATGGGATTCGGGGAAAGCAACAGCAATCTGGATCCTTTGGTCGAAAGGGTTCTATCATCGGGGTGAGTCGAAGGACATGATACTATGAATTTCAGCGCGTCCTTGTGGGGTAAAAATCAGGTATACTACCGGCGTCATGACAGCCGATATCCGCAATTTCTGCATCATCGCACACGTCGACCATGGGAAATCCACCCTGGCCGACAGGTTGCTGCACCTGACCGGGACCGTCCCCGACCGCGATACCACCGAGCAGATCCTCGATTCGATGGACCTGGAACGCGAGAAGGGCGTCACGATCAAGGCCTCGGCGGTGCGTATGGCCTATTCGGCCCAGGATGGGCAGACTTACGAACTCAACCTGATCGATACCCCCGGCCATGTGGATTTTGGTTACGAGGTTTCGCGGGCGCTGAACGCCTGTGAAGGGGCGGTACTGGTGGTGGATGCCACCCAGGGCATCGAAGCCCAGACCCTCGCCAATCTCTATTCCGCCATCGAGGCCGACCTGGCCATCATCCCGGTCATCAACAAGATCGACCTGATATCAGCCAGTCCGGATGAGGTGGCCGAGGATGTCGGCAGCCTGCTGGGGGTCGCCCCGGAGTCCGTGATACGGGTCTCGGCCAAGGATGGGAAGAACGTGGAGGCAGTCCTGGAGGCCATCGTCGCCAAGGTCCCTCCGCCGAGGGGAACGGTCGACGCGCCGCTGCGCGCCCTGGTCTTCGATTCCCACTATGATTCCTACAAGGGCGTCATCACCTACGTGCGGGTCACCGAAGGCCGCCTGACGCCCAGCGAGAGCATCCACCTCATGTCCAGTGGCGTGAATGTCAAACCGATCGAAGTTGGCGTCTTTGCCCCGATGATGAAACCGGTGTCTGAATTATTGGCGGGGGATGTGGGGTATATCGCCACCGGTTTGAAGACCGTCCACGAGGCGCGGGTGGGGGATACCATCACCAGTACCATCCGCCCAGCCCCGGACCCGCTGCCGGGATATCGGACCCCGAAGCCAATGGTGTTTGCCGGGGTCTACCCCTCCGAAGCGGACGATTACCAGGACCTGCGCGAGGCGCTCGAAAAACTGCAACTCAACGACGCCGCCTTGACATTCCAGCCGGAGACTTCCCAGGCGTTGGGGTTCGGCTTCCGGGCGGGTTTCCTGGGACTGTTCCATATGGAAATCATCCAGGAACGGATCGAGCGCGAATACGACCTGGATGTAGTCTTTACTGCCCCCACGGTCGCTTATGAAGTGCTGTTGCATGAAGGGACGACAACTATCGTCGCCTCCCCGGCCGACCTGCCGGATGAGGGGCTGGTGGCTGAGATCCGCGAACCCTGGATGACGATAGAGATCATAACGCCCACCGATTATTATGGTCCGATCATGGACCTGGTGACCAAGCGGCGCGGCATCTACAGGCAACAGGAATACCCGGCCCCGCACCGCGTCCAATTGGACTATGAGATCCCGCTCTCCGAGATCATCGTCGATTTCTTCGACGCCTTGAAATCCCGTACCCGCGGTTATGCCTCCCTGGATTACCAATTCCTAGAATACCGCGCCGACCAGTTGCAGAAACTCGAGATCCTGGTCAACGGCGAACCGGTGGATGCCCTGGCGGCCATCGTCCACGAAAAGGATGCCTACCACAAGGGCCAGCGTTTCATCACAAAACTAAAGGAATTGATCCCACGCCAGTTGTTCGATGTTGCCATCCAGGCTTCGTCCGGCGGGCGTATCATCAGCCGCGCCAATGTCAAGGCCTTGCGCAAGGATGTTCTCGCCAAGTGTTACGGCGGCGATATCACCCGCAAGAAGAAACTGCTCGAAAAGCAGAAGAAAGGCAAGAAACGCCTGAAGATGGTGGGAAATGTGGAGATCCCCCAGGAAGCCTTCATGGCGGTTTTGAGCCTGGAAGAGGAATGATTCTTAACACAAAGGACACAAAGTTCACGAAGGAAAAGATTCACGAAGGTTTCTTTGTGTTTTTTTCTCATTGTGCACCTTGGTGTCCTTTGTGTTGAAAGGTCTTTATGTCGAATTTCTGGAAATCAGCGCGCAGGTGGCTGCCGGGTGTGGTCATCAGCCTGGCAGCCATCGCCCTCATCGTCACCTTTGTCGACCTGGGTCATTTCGTGGCTGCCATGCGCTCGGCCAACTACTGGTTGTTGCTGGGTGTGTTGGCGGCATCTTTCGTCTGGCTTGCCATGAGGGCGGTGGTCTGGCGCACCATCCTGCGCGGGCGGGCTGCATATCGGGATGTGTTCCTGACCCTGAACGAAGGCTATCTGCTGAATAATTTCCTGCCCTTCCGCCTGGGGGAAATGGGACGCGCTTTCCTGCTGGGGCGCAGGTCCAAGCTGGGTTTTCTGGAAGTCTTGCCGACTATCATCATCGAGCGGGTTCTGGACCTGGCATTTGCCGCCGCCATTCTCATGAGCGCGGTTCCGTTCGTGGTCGGCGCGAAGGAGGCTGGGCGGATCGCCATCGTCATCGGTGGACTGGTCGTTTTCGGGCTGGTTGTGCTCTACCTGCTGGCCCGCAACCGCGAGCGGGCGTTGCGCCTTTTCAACCGGCTCTTTGCGCGCATGCCTAAAGTACGGCAAGTGGGCAATGGGTTCCTCGACTCGCTCTTCTCCGGCCTGGCCATCCTGACCGACGGCTGGCTGTTCCTGCGCGTCCTGCTGTGGATGACGGTTAACTGGGCGTTTGCTGTTTTCCAGTTCTATCTCCTCATCCTGGCCTTCTTCCCGCAAGCGGAATTGCCCTGGTCGCTGTTTGGGCTGGGCGCGGTGGCCTTCGGAAACGCCATCCCGTCCCTGCCGGGCGCTGTCGGAACTTATGAAGGCGCGCTGGGCGGGGCGCTTGCCTTGTTGAGCGGCGACCAGTCCACGGCGCTGGCCGCGGCGTTGACGGCGCACCTGACCAATTACATTTCCACCGGCTCCATAGGGATATTTGCATTATCCGCCGAAGGGGAAACGCTGATGGGAGTTTACCGGCAGTTGCGGAAGAAAGAGCAGGAATAACCATCCCGTCGTTTCGGGAAATCGAACGGAGGGGAGCGACCCCTGCCAGTGCAGGATGTTGCTGTTGGTAGAGAAAGCCTCGCACCGCCAGATCGAGAGGAGTTGTCTTGTCCAATACCTATTTCATCACCGGCGGGGCCGGTTTCATCGGCTCGAATTATGTCCACCGCCTGCTGGAACGCGGCGAAAAGGTCATCATCTATGATGATCTTTCACGCGCTGGCGCGCTGCGCAACCTGGCCTGGCTGCGTGAACAATTCGGGCAGGATTCCTTCCAATTGGTGGTCGGGGATGTACGCGATGCCGCCCTGCTGACAGGATCCAGCCGGGATGCGGATGTGTTCGTCCATCTTGCTGCCCAGGTCGCAGTGACCACATCTGTCGCCGACCCGCGTAACGACTTCGAGATCAACGCCCTGGGGACGTTCAACCTGGTAGAGGCAGCCCGGCTGAACGAACGCAAGTCGGTCGTACTATACGCTTCCACGAACAAGGTCTATGGCGGGATGGAAGATGTGACGGTGGTGGAACATCCAACACGCTGGGAATATGAAGATATACCATACGGCTGCCCGGAATCCCAACCGCTCGATTTCCACTCGCCGTATGGTTGCTCGAAAGGGACCGGCGACCAATACGTGCGCGACTACGCCCGCATCTACGGCCTACCGACCGTCGTCCTTCGCCAGTCCTGTATCTATGGCCCGCGCCAATTTGGCGTGGAGGACCAGGGCTGGGTGGCGTGGATGGTCATCGCAGCCGTCACAGGGCGGCAGATCACCATCTACGGCGACGGGAAGCAGATCCGGGATGTGCTCTTTGTGGACGACCTGCTGGACGCTTACGACTCCGCCATTGACCGGATCGACCGTGTTAAAGGCCAGGTCTACAACCTGGGCGGTGGGCCGGGGAATACAATGTCCATCTGGGCCGAGTTCGGGCCGCTGATGGAAAAACTGCTGGGTAAATCCATTCTGGTGGCGCGCGGCGACTGGCGTCCCGGCGACCAGAAGGTCTTCGTAGCCGACATCCGCAAGGCGGAGCGCGAACTGGGTTGGAAGCCGAAGGTCGGCGTGGAGGAGGGAGTGGGGAGGTTGTTCGAGTGGGTGAAAGCCAACCGGGAGGAATTATAAGAATGGAACATCCCCATCTGCCCGACCTGACCCGCCAAATCACCCGCCGGATGGCTCTTTCCCTCGTGATCACTCTGGTATTTGTCGCGGTCGAAGTTGTCGCCGGTTTGCTGGCGAATTCCCTGGCCTTGCTGACGGATGCCGCCCACAATTTCACCGATGTACTGGCATTGGGGCTCTCCTGGTTTGCCCTGCGCCTGGCGCTGCAGCCATCCCATTCGGCCAAGACTTTCGGCTACCACCGCGCCGGCATCCTGGTGGCGCTGCTCAATTCCACCACCCTGGCGCTCATCTCGCTTGGGATTTTCTATGAAGCATACCGCCGTTTCATCGATCCGCCGGAGGTCGAGGCAGGCATCCTCATATGGGTCGGGCTGGCTGCGGTGGCCGTCAACCTCGTCACAGCCCTGCTCGTCCGTCGCGGGGCGGAGCACGACCTGAATATCCGGAGCGCCTTCCTGCACCTGATGGGCGATGTCCTCTCCACTGTCGGGGCGGTTATCGCCGGGGTGGTCATCTTCTTTACAGGTCTGGACTGGCTCGACCCGTTGGTGAGCGTTTTCATCGGGATACTCATCCTTTGGAATGCCTGGAAGATCATCCGTGAGGCGACCGAAATCCTTATGGAAGCCACCCCGGCCGACATCGACATGGACGCCTTGATCGGCGATATCCAGGCCGTGGAAGGGGTAACCGGCGTGCACGACCTGCATGTCTGGTCGATCAACCAGTCGCTGCGCACACTCTCTGCCCACCTGGTAACGACCGACCTACCTGTCAGCGCCGGGACGGGCATCCAACTGGCAGTTAGCGCCATGCTGCGCAGCAGGTACGGCATCGCCCATTCCACCCTGCAATTGGAATGCAAGGACTGTGCGCCGGCAGCATTGTATTGTGACTTCCAACCTGCCAGCCGTATTCACCTGGAGTGATGGGAGTCCCTGATCGTTGACAACAGCGGAGATTGCCAGGCAGCAATCTCCGCTGTCCTTTCCCGATTATCCGGGCAGGGCTGGTTTTCGAAGATAGAACCTTTTTCAGTCTCTCCAGAACTGCGGCAGGTAGGTTTTATACGCGTTCAGGTAGGCATCCAGTATCTGCCTGGCCTGTTCCATGTCGTTGACCATCGGGTCCAGCAGCAGGCATTGCAGGGCTTTTTCGCGGCTGCCTTCCACTGCTGCGTCCACGCATAATTGCGCCACCGCCGTCTCGCGCCGGCAGAGTTCCGCCACCCCTTCGGGTAGCGCGCCGACATGCACCGGGTGGATGCCGGAGCCATCCACCATCACTGGCGTTTCCACCGTCGCCCCTGGCGGCAGGTTGGAGACCTGCCCGGCATTGGGCAGGTTGGCTGCCAGGTGGTAGTGGTTCCCGGCGCAGGCGATATTTTCGATCATTTCCAAAGCGCCTTCAGAATCAGTCTCTGCCAGGCCTTCGATGGTCGCTTCGCCGTTCGCTATTTTGTCCAGGCGGTCGAGTTCGAAATCGCGCACGGCAGCCATCAAGTCCCATTCGTACAACTTGAGGTCGTACTTTTCCCAGGGCATGGTGACCGGGTCGGTCACCCAGGGAAGGTACTCGCACAGGTGGGTGTCGCCGGGGACGGGGAAAGCGCCAAAGGCCTCGAAGACACGGCGGGTCAGCGGCTCGAAGGCCGGGTCCAGTTCGAAGAAACGTTTACGGAAGAGCGGATAGAGGTCCTCGCCGGTCTGCCGGTCACGGATGGACAGGATCCAGGAGAAATGGTTCAACCCGGCGGCGCGGATGTCCACCCGCGGGACGATCTGCCTGCGGACGACATCATGGGCGGCGTACTGGCTGACGGCAGCCTCCATCCCCGTCAACTCCGGCGGGACTTCGATGCCATACTCCGCGCCGAGCGCCACACCCACCATGATATAACCGATATAGATCTGGTGGCACAAGCCGACGGCTTTGATGCGGCTATGGCGGTTGACGGCATCGCAGATGCGGACCATGGGATTGGTGAAGTTGATGAACCAGGCTGCCGGGCAGGCCTGTTCTATATCATGCACGATTTCCATCACCGGGCCGATGTTACGGGCGGCATGGGCAAATCCGCCCGGACCGCCGTTCTCGGCGTATGGCTGGCGGATGCCGTACTTGAGGGGGATCTCGAAATCGGATCTCCACAGCGCCTCCCGCGGGCCGACCTCGATGGCGGAGACGACGAAGTCACTGCCGGGCAGGGCTTCGGCGTGGTGGGTGTGGGCGCTGATGGAAAACCCCGCCCTCCATTCGATGTTGAGCCTGTCCGCCAGCCGGCGGACGATGTCGAGGCTGGCCGCGTTGCGGTCCACCAGCGCCAGGCGGGCTCCGGACAGTCTGCGCGAACGCAGGATGGCGGATAATGTATTTTCGCCGAACGATGCGCTCCCGGCGCCGATGACGGTTATCTTGGTCATGGTCTCATCTTGTCTCGGTTATCTTCTGGATGCTGCGCGGCATTTCGGGATCCAGCCCGCGCGCCTGTGTCAGGTGGTAGCAGAACAACTGGGCCGGGATGATCGCCAGCAACGGGCTGAGCCATTCCGGGATGCCGGACGGCATTTCGATGGGGGACTGGGCAAGTTCGAGCGCCTCTGGCTGGTCCGAGATGACCACCAGTTCGGCCTTGTACGCCTGGCGCAGTTGTTTCAGCAGTTCGAGCACGGAATCGAAAGTCTGCCCGCCGGGGGCAACAGCCATCACCGGGAAGCCGCGCTCGACGATGGCGATCGGTCCATGCTGGAAATCGGCCGAGGAATATGGCTCGGCAACGATGTAACTCAATTCTTTTAGTTTCAACGACCACTCGAAGGCGGTGGCATAGTTGAAGCCGCGCCCGATCGCCACGCAGTGCGCCATATAGCGGAAGCGTTGCGCCATATCCCGGATGGTTCCATCCAACTCCAGGATTTGTGCGCTCCAGGCCGGGACATGTTCCAATTCCGCCAGGCGGGTTCCGTCCTGCGCCAGGGCTGCCGAAAACATTGCCATTGCCAGAAGTTCGGCGGTGTAAGTCTTGGTGGCTGCTACGGCTTTTTCCGGCCCGGCCAGGATCTCAAGTACGAAATCAGCGCAGCGCGCCAGGGGGGAGCCGGGGGCGTTGGTGATCGCCAGGGTCGGGCAGCCCTGCCTCCGGCCTTCCTCGAGCACGGCGACAATGTCCGGCGATTGCCCGGATTGCGAGATGCCAACCACCAGGGCATCCTTTAGACTTGGCGGCTGGTTGTAGTATGTAAACAGCGACGGGGTCGCCAGGGCGACCGGCAGGCGGTTGTATGCCCCCCACAAGTAATTGGCGTAGCGGGCGGCGTTGTCGGAGGCGCCGCGCGCCGCCAGGAACGCATAGGAAGGCGCGCGGCGCTGAACCTCATCAGTTATGCGCTGGATCTCCTCACGGGCAGACAGGAGGCGCCTGAAAGCCTGCGGTTGCTCGTGGATCTCGGAATGCAGGGACATGGGTAAATGACTCCCTAATCGACCAGGCCAGCCAGGTAGACGATCAGCGGTGAGACTGCCAGCGCAGGCAGGAAATTCCCGACCCGAATCTTCCTGATCTCCAGCAGGTTGCTGACGGCGATCCCGGCCAGGATCACCCCGCCCACGGCGGTCATCTCGGCCAGCATGGCATCGTTGAGGATGGCGTCGAATTGCGCCGCCAACAGGCTGATCCCTCCCTGGTAGACAAGGATGACGAACACCGAGAACAACACACCAATACCCAGGCTGGAGGCGAAAGCCAGCGCTGCGAATCCATCCAGCGCCGACTTGACGGCGAGCAGTTCGTAGTTGCCGGAGAGGCCGTCCTGGACCGAGCCGAGGATGGTCAGCGGCCCGACGCAGAAGAGCAGGGAGGCAGTCATGAAACCGCGTACGAAATTCCCGGCATCGCTCCCTCCCCGTTCGAATAGCCTATGCAGCCAACCGCCCAGCGATTGCAGGCCGTCCTCGATCCGCCACCACTCGCCGAGCAATCCCCCGACCAGCAGCCCACCCAGGACGAAGAGCGGATTTGTCGTCCCGAGGAACATTTTCAAACCGACCGCCGCTGTGAACAGGCCCATCCCTGCCACAATCGTGGATTTGATCCGCTCCGGCAGGCGCGCCCCGAACAGCAGGCCGAGCGACCCGCCGGCCAGTACGGCTGCAATGTTCAGCACGGTCCCGGTCACCGTTCTGTTCCCCTGGCGCGCCGGGTTTTTTTGCCGATTGCCTGGTTCTCCAGGAGTTCGAGCGCGAAACAGAGGGAGGACAGGCGGTTGAGGTATTGCAGCAGGAGTGGATTTTCCACATCCTTGCGGTCGAGTAGTTCCGCCACCCGGCGCTCGGCGCGCCGGACGACCGTCCGCGCCAGGGACATCGCCGCGCCGGCGGGTGAATCACCGGGCAGGATGAACTCATCCGGGACGGGGACCAGCGCCGATACAGCCAGGGTCTGCGCTTCGAGCCAATCGATGCGCGCCGACTCCAGGGCGGTCCCCTGCGCCTGCCGCAGGTCGCGGAGACGCC
>Ga0194126_10013052_pt1 | contig 10450 bp, 6 predicted proteins | sample TA2KigC150mmetaG_FD_148641 | JGI IMG/M metagenome (GOLD analysis project Ga0194126, IMG submission 148641) | Freshwater microbial communities from Lake Tanganyika, Tanzania - TA2015035 Kigoma Deep Cast 150m | ecosystem: Environmental > Aquatic > Freshwater > Lake | place: Tanzania: Lake...
GCGAGTATGAGGAGAGATAACAGAGGCAGCCATTGCCATCGATCAGTAAATGCTATCCCCCAAAATGCCATCGTGATGAGAATGCACCCCAGAAACACGCGTCCGACGAGGATGAACGACGGAATGGAATTCTGTTGTTCGGACTTCACTTGTGACGAAGCCGTTTTCAATTTCATAACATCGATACGGCAGAAAACGGTCGGTGCCAGCCAGGTGCCTCGGCCATTCCCACGGTTCTAGAACCAGCGACACATCCATGGCACTTCCGAGCCAGTTGAAATGGCACACGCCTGACAAATCGCAGTGCCAAACACCGTGCAGGTTGCTGCTGATGCTACTGTAATGGCGGCAGGCGTCCCGAAAGACTCACCAGTGATTCCCAGGCTAATGACTGTGTAGACGGTGCGCGTTCCAACGAAGCATCCAAGCACTCCGGAGCATAGATAACGCATTTCGGCCTCGTCCAACGGTTTTGCGTTAACATGTCTCGCCACCAAATCAACTAGCATGCCTCCTGTGCCCCCTACAAAACCTTGGCTAACTGTCGACGTCTAAGTGGTAGAGGAATGAGCCTCGGAGTAATGGAACGTAAGCCGGACTCAATGAGAGCTCGGCGGATCACACGACGGTCAAACGCGGCCCGCTCGTGCGGGGTCGCAGCCAATGAATGTGTGGTGGTGAGGACTTCTCGCAACGCCGACTCAATGTGTTGGATGCACTGAGGGATCGCCTGTCGTTCCTGATCGTCAATCGGCGGGGCTGAATGCCAGATCTCCTGGGCCGTCCGCACCGTGCCCGTATCCGACACAGACGCTTCATTCGCGTGACGGCGGGCAGTATCCAGATCGTCACTCGTCCACAGACCGGCGCGCCCGGCGAGGGCCGCTTGCTCGTGGGTGCGCAGCTTCATCGCGCCGTTGCCCGCTTCACACGCGCCATTGTACCGCGGGGGTGGCACGTGCGCACCGCGGGCGGAGGAAGTCCGTGCTGAAGGGCAAGGGGCGCGACCTTGGCTGCGCGTTGGCGTGGGAGCACTGGCTCGCGCCGTTTCGCACGCTGAAGTGGAGCGTGCACAGTCGCAGCTCGTGGGAGCCGCGCAAGGACCGGCTCGAGCGAAGGCGGAGTGTCTTTCCGCGAGTTCCGCGGCCGCGTGGCCCGAGCGTCCGCGGATCGCGAACCCGGCCGTTGGCAGTGCTCGTGACTACTCCATCGGCTGCACGGCCAACGGCAGGAGGCGGACCGGGCCGAACAGGCCGGCTTCCATGATGTCGAGGTTCTTCCAGGGCCCGCTCTGGAGGTCGCGACCGAGACCGCGTTGCGACTGATGGATGTTGGTTTTGGTCCAGCGCGGCACGGCCCCGCGGGCTTCGCCCACGAGGCGGTTGTGCCAGGTGCCGACGACCTCGACGACGAGTTCATTGGAGCCGTCGCGGAGCGCGGAGGTGCAGTCGACGCGGAAAGGCCGCGTCCACACGACGCCGAGCGAGTGACCGTTGAGCCAGACTTCACCGATGGCCCACAGGTGTCCGAGGTCGAGTTCGACGCGCCGGGCGCGGGCGCGCCAACCGTCGGGCAGGTCAAAGGTGCGGCGGTACTTCCCCGTTGATGGGAAATAGAGATATTCCGGCGCCGATTGACTCGTCCATGGAGCGACCCGCGGCAGGGAAAGCGGGGGTGGAGCGCCGGCCGGCGAAGCAAACTCCACCGTCCAGTCGGCATCTAGCATCACGGCATTCGGGAGCGGGGCGACCGTGACCTCGGTGCGCTCGCCCGAGCCGAAGATCACCGTGTACGTGCCTTCCTGGTCGGTGACGAGGCAGAGGCCGTCGGCCCGATGTTCCACGGCGGCGGCCGGGCTCACCGAGGCCACTTCCCGCACCGGCGGCCGGTCGCGGAACACGACGAACACGGAGCCGAGCGGAGCGAGTTCGAGGGCCACCTCGAGGCCGCCGTCGGTGCGGCGGAACAGCCCGGCCGGGACGATGGTGGCGGTGCACGGATCCCACAGCTCCGGAGTCCGGCCGACGACGCGAAAGGTGGCGGCGCCGCTGAAGGCGGTCGTCTCCCGATTGCGCACGAAGTAGATGTCGGCGTCGCCGTCTCGGCGGTGAGTATAATCGAGCGCGGCGGGCGCGACGAAATCGGGCGTCACGCCCAACTCGGCCAGAACGCTCCGCTCGGCGCGGCCCTGCATCACGCGGCCGGCGCCATGCCGGCGGCTGGTGCGAACCTGGCCGTCGAGGTCGTCCCAGAGTATGGCTGCCAGTTCTTTCACCCGCATGTCGCTCGCGGGATAGTCTTCCAAACCGCTGGCGCGGGCGGGGCGGCGGCCGAGCACGGTCGCGCCGGCGGCGACCAGCGACTCGATCCTGGCGAGCACGGCGGGATGCATATCGTCCTGGTCGGGCAGCACGAGCAGGGCGTAGCTCGTGCCGTCGGGCAGCGTCAGGCGGCCGTCGCGCACGGCGAGGCGGTTGAGGATCACCTCGGCGTTGACGACATCGTAATCGTAGCCCGGCCCGAGCGACGTCGGATTGCGCCGGGGACCGACGAAGTTGGCGCCGCGGTCGCCGTAGTAGTAGAGCACGTCCGCGACGAACAGGCCGCGTTGCAGCAGGAACGAGCCGCGGGCGAGGTAGCCGAGGAATGCGGGCGCCTGCCGCCACCAGGTGACGTTGCGGTTCAGGTGCGTGCCCGCGCCGTAGACCCAGCCGGGCGCGCCGGCCGCGGGACTCTGGTGCGTCCACGTGTGCCACACGAAGTGGTTGCCGCCCTCGCAAAAAACTCGGTCGGCGCTCTCCTTCAGGTCCTGCGGTCCCTCGGCCCAGTGACGCGAGGACGTGAACGACTCGAGGTGAATGCGGCGCTTGCCGTAAATGTGGCCGGCGGAGGCGGGTTCCTTGATGACGTTGATGGCGTCGCTGAGGGGCCGGAACGGCCAGAACTCGCCCTGGACGTTGTCGACCGCGCCGTGGGCTTGCAGCGCCTCGATCGGCGGCGTGTGGATCGGCGGGCCGGGTCCGCCGGCCTCGGATTTGATCCGCAGGCCGGCGGCGTGCGCCACGTCGGCAGCGGTGCGATAGTAGGCGTCGACCACGACCTCGCCGAGCGTCTTCTCGTAGTCGACGAGGAACCGTTCGGTCATCTCGTCGTTACCGACGCGGGCGCCGAAAACCGCTGGCATGTAAGGCGTGAGCGCGTAGCCGCGGCGGCGCTGGAACTCGGCGGCAAAAACGGGCGACCAGACCTTTCCGACCACCTCGTAGCTCGCGAGGTAGAAGTTCGTGAGCCCGCTCCGCGCCAGGTCGTCACCGAGCCCGCGTTTCAGTTGAGCGACCACGTGATTCATATGGAGGCGCGTGGCCTCGGCGTTGAGATGGTCGCTGGCGAGTCCGTCGGACGCCGGGCTGGGCACCTTGAGCTTCTCGCCCGTGACCATGCAGACGTAACGGAGGATGACCCACGGGCCCGGCGGCGCGTCCCAGCGCAGACAGCCCTCGCCGTCCACGTGGGTCGTGACGTCCACGACGTCGCGTGGATCGGCGATGTCGAACGGCGGGAGGCCGAAGGTGCAAAAGACGCCGCCGGGGCCGGTGACGCTGCCGTTGTTGAGGTTGCCGACCTTCCAGTCGTTGTAGGTGAGCGGCATTGGCGCGCGGACGGTCAGTGCGCCGTCGAAGAGGCGGTTGACGGTGTGCGAGGCGGCGAGGTTGCGGCCGTCGGCGTCGCGCACCTCGAACTCCCCCAGCGTCCAACGCGGCCGTGAGGCGTCGTGGCCGCTGCTGAGACGCAGTCGCACGTGGCGCGCCTTCGTGCCCGCGGGCAGCGCGAATCGCTGGGGACCGGGGGTCGCGGCGAGGGAACCGCGGATCACCTCGCGAAACTTGCCGACGCTCGCACCGGCGTCCGACACGTCGACCGCGAAGTCGCGCACCGGCGTCATGGTGGATGCCAGATCCGGCGCGGCACCGGGCTTGCCCTGGTCCAAAACGACCTCGGTGATCTCGTGCCGCGACGGCGGATCCAGCCGCAGCACGAATTCGTGCGCGGGCAGCCGACGCGGCGCTCGAAGCGCCAGCACGGCAACGTCGGTCCAGTACGCCGGGCGGCCGTCGGCGCCGCGCGGGGCGGCACGCTCGGGAGTGGGGAACGGCAGCACGACATCAATCGGAGCGCCGCCCGTCACGTTGGTCTCGGTCGTGTAGAGCGCCATCGAGGCAAGACGCGGCTCGATCCAGGGCCCGCCAAGGTCCCAACTGCTGATGACGGACATGTCGACCTGCAGACCGAGCGCACGCGTCTCGGCGAGCACCTGCCGCAGGTCGGCCACCCACTCGGCACTGAGGAAGGCGGGGCCGGCGGGCGGGAACGCCTGAGCCATGCCGCGGGCGCCCATTTCGAAGAGCAGTACGCCGCTGAGACCGGCCGCCTTCATCGCCTGCAACTCCTCGCGGGCCGACGCGTGGTCGACATGACCGTTCAGCCAAAGCCAATACGTATGCGGCCGCGCCTCCATCGGCGGCGAGCGGAAGCCGTCGGCCAGCGGATCGGATGCCGCGGCCGCCGTCGCGGCCAGCGTGACGCTCAACAGCCAAGCATTTCGGATCGAGCAACAATCCACCGTTCAGGCCTCCTTCGGCACGTTGACCGCCCTGACGCGAAGCCGCGAAGCGGTGCGGAGCGTCCGGTCCTGAATGCGAACACCGCACGAACCCGGGCCGAGTCAATCAGGGTTCGATGCAAGACAGTAATTCTCACAGAGCCACAGAGATCCATGAGAACTTCGGCGAGGCGTTGATGAAAGATGGCATTGCTCGAATTGTCCACGGCAAGCCGTGAATGGTCCTCCGTGGCTTCGTGCTTCCGCGAGAAACGAAGGACGAGTGGACATAACGAAGCACGGGGAGCGGCCGTCGGCGTCGGTGAAGTATTCGTCCCTGTTGATCGGCAGCAGGTCGCGACAGACGAAGCACGTCGCCAGCGTGTTCTCCGATTACCGATGCGGGCGCCACTCGGAACGTTTCGCCTGTTTGACGGGCGGGGTGTCGGCCGACGGTTGCGGACCGGGCCGCTTGTTGCCCTCCGACGTCGCTTGGCTGCCGACGTCTGGGGGAGGAGCCTCGGGTGAAGCCGCGGGTTGGTTTTCGGCCATTCGAGGATCGGACGAGGACAGACGTTGGAGCGACCGCGGCGTCCAGCGCGCGGCCAGAGGCGCGGAGGGCCCGATGGGGATTTCGCAATCGGCCTCGACGGGTTGTCCCGCGGGAGTCCAATAACGCACGAAGAGATGGGCGCGTGGGATGTCCGGCGTCTCCTTCTTCCACGGCAGCCGCAATTCGATGCCGCGATGGTCCGGTGCGTTGTACAGGGCCGCTTCCGTCTGTGCCTCGTCGAACTCCCAGAGGTCAATGCGCGCACGTTTGTCCGGGTCGAGCAGTGCACAAGTCACGCGGCCCGGCACCGGCACGAACTGGTTGTTCGCGTTGCGCGGTTCGAAGACGACGGTGATGCCTTCGCCGTCGGGTCCTGTTCGGCCGGCGGTCAATTCCTGATTGATGTGGAGTTGGGTGACGAGTTGGCTCGGGTCGGTCGACGATTTGCTTATCTCGTTCGTTTCTTCTCCCGGTTCGAGTTCGGGAGGTTGGAGGTTTTGGATTTCCCCTGGTTTCGTTGTTCCTCCCGGGCGTGGTGTTGAAGGGTCGGTGGGCGTTCCCTCGTCGATGCTGGGCGGGGCGAGTATGCTCTTGGGGTCAGGCCCGGTGTTGGGAGGAGCGGAGCGTGTGGTGGAGCCGCTGGTGGAGCCGCCTTTCAGCGCGTCGAGTTCCTTCTGCACTCTCTTCAGCTCCTCCAGTTTGGCGTCGTAGTCGTATTTCAGTTCGTAGAGGCTGTCTTCAAGGACGCGTTTCTCCGCGTTCATGTTCTCGATGTAGAACTGCATATACGGATCCCGGCGGCAGCCGGCAGCCGGGAGAACGGCCAGCGCGACGATCAGGAGGAAGCGAACGTTCATCAGACCCTCGCACCGAACCGCGACACCCTGGACGTCCTCGCGCTGCCGGTCGGACCCGCTGGGAACGCGGGGATGCGGCAGCGCGATCAGGCGTCGCGGTCCGTTCGGCTCCACGCTCTTGCCCGACGTCGGCAGGGGGAGTGAGCACCGCGAATGGGCTCACCTCGCACCGGAATATCAAGCGAGTCCGAAGAATCCGCCTTCGGCTGCCACCTGCATGCATCGACCGGACAATTCTGGAGACAAAGGTAACTTCCTGTTAGGGGCGCCATCCTGGGGTGCGGGAATGATGGCAGCCGGTTCAGCGGGACGGCGGGGCGCCCGAGCGCCTTGCGTGAGCGGTCGGTTGGCCGTCATCCCGGATTTGTTCGTCCTTGAACGGGTACTCCTGGAACCTACGTTTTCGGTTTTTCCATGTGCGCGACGACTCGGTCGATCAGACCGTATTCTCGCGCCTCGTCGGCGGTCATGAAGCAATCCCGGTCGGTATCTTTTTCGATCTTGTCGAGGGTATGACCGGTGTGTCGAATCAAGATCTCATTCATGCGGGCCTTGACGCGACGGAGTTCCCTGGCGTGGATAAGGATGTCCTCGGCGGATCCTTCCATGCCGGCCAGCGGTTGATGGATCATGATGCGCGCGTTGGGCAGGGCAAACCGCTTCTCTTTGGCGCCGGCAGTGAGCAGGACGGCTCCCATGGACGACGCCTGTCCGATGCAGTAGGTGGCGACATCGCACGTGACGAATTGCATCGTATCGTAGATGGCCAGTCCCGCGCTGATGCTGCCGCCGGGTGAATTGATGTAGAAGTGGATGTCGGCCCGGGCGTCCTCGGACTGCAGATACAGCATTTGAGCGACGACGGAATTCGCGACTTCATCCATGACTGCCGAGCCGAGGAACACGATGCGGTCCTTCAACAGGCGGCTGTAGATGTCGTAAACGCGTTCTTCCCGACCGCTCTTCTCAACAACATAAGGAATCAGTGGCATCGCTTCCCAATGCTCCGTCAGGGCCCGTATCGAGCTCCGGTTTGATTTGAGTTGACACCTCGCACGTGCATTCGAGGAGTGGTTGTTCGTGGCACGTAAATCACCATTTCGCGTCGGAGTACAGCATGCCGAGTCCGAGGCACCCCATTCAAAACGCGATCACGGAACGGGCACTCTCGCCCGTCATCCGGGTTACGGCGGGCCGTGGTGCCCGTCCCGCCTAGGTACTGGCCGCCGCGTTCCGACAGGCTGTTACTGCTTGGACGGTTTTGACTCCGCGGACGACGCCTGTTCCGCCGCCGACTTCTGTGTTTCCGCGCCTGCGAGTTGCTCGTCACCGCTGGCGACGTGTTTTTTCAGCACCTCATCCACCAGACCGTACTCCACGGCCTCCTGCGCGCCGAGGAAGAAATCGCGATTGGTATCCGCCTCGATCTTCTTGATGTCCTGGCCCGTGTGAAACGCGAGGATCTCGTTTAACATCTGCCGGTTGCGGAGGATTTCATGGGCTTGAATCTCAATGTCGCTCACTTGGCCGCCGACGCCGCCGTACGGTTGGTGCAGCATGACGCGGGAATGCGGCAACACAAACCGTTTACCTTTTGTGCCACCGGTCAGCAGCACGGCCGCGCCGCTGGCCGCCTGACCCACGCAATACGTGGCCACGGGACAGCTGAGGATCTGCATCGTGTCGTACACGGCCATCGTGGCCACGACATCACCGCCGGGGGAATTCAGATAGAAATGGATATCCTTGCGGCGGTTCTCGCTCTGCAGGTACAGCAGCTTCATCACGACTTCATTGGCGTTGGCCGTGTAGATTTCGCCCTGGAGAAACACGATCCGGTTCTCCAGCAGCAAATCGCCCAAGGTCAACTGGCGCTGCCGCTGGTATGACTGGTACGAGTAGGAATTCGAAACGGGAGCAGGAAACTTGTGGCTCATGCCATTCAGTCCTCGGGCCTTCAATCCACGGGGTTGTGATTCACTGGCCGGCAGCGATCGGGCCACCAGTACTTCATCAGGCGTCGCACGGCGCGCTCGGAGTGCGGTCCGACCAGGACACATTCGGGCTTCTGGCATCCCGTCCGTTCGGCGGGAAGACTCCTGGCGAGTTCACGGCAGGCAGTGAACTTGGCCGAACAGGTCACGAGTAACGGTCGGCGCGACCACGCATCTCCTCGGCTTCACCTCCATGTTTTGCCTCGGGTATCTCTGACGTGCCGTGGACACCGGCCAGCGCCAGGTTCACGGCAAACACATCGTCCGATTTTTCATCCAGCGGCACGTCCCGGATGTACGCGTGCCCACAGATCAGGGCGACCACCTTACGTTCGACAATCTGGTTGCGGAGCACGTCCATTTGTCCGCGTTTTTCCAGCCGGGCGCGCACGCGGCGCGCCGAGTCACCGCTTTGGTCGGCGATCAACCGGATTTCGTCTTCGTAGTCATCTGCTTCGGCTTCGATCTTCGCGTCCTCCGCGATGCGTTCGAAGATGAAATGCTCCTTGATCGACCGCGCCGTGACCGCGAGACTGTTCTGGTGGATCTTGTTCGCCTGCTTCCGAATCATCTCGTCCGAGAAACCGCTCGACTGCAGTTCGAGGACGGTGCGCTCCAACTCGCGTTTCGCCTGTCGGCGAAGGAGGTCCGGGGGCAGCTCCCAATTGGCGTCTCTGGTCAACGCGGCGGTGATCTGTTGCCGCAACCGCTGTTGCTGATAATACAGCACCTGGCGGTTCAGCTCTTCTCGCACGGCCTCCCGCAGATCGTCCTCGTCCTCAAAACCGCCCAGTTCGTCCAGGAACGCGGGGGTGAGTTTTGGCGGCTCCAGTTGCTTCACGCCGTGCACGTGAAAGTCGACATCAACTTCTTTGCCTCGCAGCGCCACGTTTTCCGCGCCCTCGGAGATCGTCACCTTCGTGTGCCGCGACTCGCCCTTCAGGACGCCTGCCATGCACTGCTGAAATCCGGTAACCGTGGCATCGCGGAAACTCACGTCCGGCGCCACCCTCAGCTCCAAATGCTCGTGCTCCGCCAGCAACTGGCCCTCGTGCGTGACCCGCACGGAAGCATCCAACAGGTCATCGGGCTCGGCGCCCCCTGCCCGCTCGACAAGCTGGCCGTGGCTTTGCAGCAGCTTCGCGGTGCGGCGATCGATCTCTTCCTCCGAATACTCGTGAACCGCGCGCTCCAACTCCAGGCCCTTCCAGTTGGGAGCAGCGAACTTCGGCCGCACCTCGACATCGAATTCGAACGTGAACGGGCCGTCATCGGGGATTTCGATCGCGTCGAAATCAAACGACGGTTCGCTGATCGCGGTCAACTCTTGCTCCTCGCTAATCTGCGCGAGCGTGTCGGAGAGCAAAGAGCCCTTGACTTGATTCGATATCTGCTCCTTGAAACGCGATTCCACCAACTTCCGCGGTGCCCGGCCAGGGCGGAATCCGGGCACTTCCGCCTTCGGCCTCAATTCGTCAAACGCCTCCTCCATGTACCGCTCAACGTCCGCCCGCGCCACCGTAACCGTCACGTGCCGCTGGCATGCCCCCGGCTCGTCAATCTTGACCTCCAAAGACAGCTTCTGCTTCGGCTTCTCTTCACCGTCTGCTGGTGCCTGCGGGTCTTCAGGATCAGTGTCTGTTGAACTCATGAATGCGCCACCTGGACCGTCCCACTGAACTTGCCGCAGCAAGCATTCCAAGAAGTGAAAAAAGAGCGGGTGATGGGATTCGAACCCACGACAACAACGTTGGCAACGTTGTGCTCTGCCAACTGAGCTACACCCGCTCGGGCGAATGGCATCCCGTGCCGGCTTTACAAAATCACAGCGAAAACCTCACGGAAAACAGGATTATAGGGCCCCTTGGCAAGCTTGCAAGGGCAATTGTCGGTCGCGCAATCGCCCGGCCCCCGCGAGGATTTCCACCACCCACGGGCGGAAGCTCCCTGACGCAAGGCAATTCGCCAAAAAGACTTGCGAAATTCTACGCCACGTTCATTCAGCATGCAAGTCCGCCTCCGCCGGCCGCGGAGGACCGCACAATCCCATCGGGCACTCCGACCCAAACGGTGCCCCGCTCTCCATCCCCCGCGCATCCGACACCGCTGTCGCAAGTCCCACTCCCGGACCGAACGCGTTGGCACGGACCATATCACCCACGCGTGGGATAGGCCTCCGGCCTGTGAGTCAGGCAAGACAGGCAGAATGCCCGACCCTCTTCCCAGCTTCGTGGATCATCCGGGCTGATGAGCCTGATCCGGCGGGATGGTGGGGGCGGCGGAGGGACGGGCGCGGCCCTTTGCCGCCGCAGTGCACGGCGCATGGACCTGTGCGACGATCGGTGATGCGAAGGGCGGCCGCGGTCAACGGCGGAGCATTTCGTCGAAGGCTTGGACCACGGTAGCCGGATCACTGACCATGCGATAGGTGATGATACTGATCATG
>Ga0194126_10013054_pt1 | contig 10449 bp, 9 predicted proteins | sample TA2KigC150mmetaG_FD_148641 | JGI IMG/M metagenome (GOLD analysis project Ga0194126, IMG submission 148641) | Freshwater microbial communities from Lake Tanganyika, Tanzania - TA2015035 Kigoma Deep Cast 150m | ecosystem: Environmental > Aquatic > Freshwater > Lake | place: Tanzania: Lake...
TGGTCTCCGTCCTTCCGTCAAAGATTGCTATCAAAGAAAACGTGAACGTTCATGGTTAACGTTTACTTTGAGGAAATAACTATGCAGATCCGACCGTTTTTGACGGCTTTTTTCTATTGCGCAGTCGCTGCCTCGCTTGCCGGCTGCACGTCCATCGGGCCGCGCGGTATCGAATTGTCGCGCACCGATTTCAATGTCGCCATTCAGCGGACCGATGCCGAACAGCTGCTGCTTAATGTCGTAAGGCAGCGATATAGCGATCCCGTCATGTTTCTCGATATCTCATCGGTATCGAGCTCCATGTCGAGATCAGCGAATCTCAGCTTGTCGGGTTTTTTCCCGCAAGGCCTCGGGTCAGATTCATACAATGGCGGGGTCGGCGGTAGCTTCAGCGAATCGCCACTCGTTTTTTACTCACCGAACACGGGTGAACGTTTCGTCCGACAAATGCTGACGCCCATCGATCTGCGCACACTATCGCTATTGCTGCAATCGGGCTGGAGTATCGAGCGAGTGCTACTCCTTGGCGGCGAATCGATCGCCGGCTTAAGTAACTCGGCGACGGGCGACGACAGCTTCCGTAAACTTGTCGATCAACTTCGCATCTTGCAGCGTACAGAACAATTGTCTTTTGCACTTGAGACATACGGAACCGTCGATGTCCTCGTGATCATCCCTGCGGCAAGCGCTACTACAACCGCTGCATATCTGGAGGTATGTCGTCTGCTGCAAATCCTGCCCGATGGCAAGCCGATACGGATGCAGCGCGCTGTGGGCTCGCGCGACGCGACCGGCAACTATCTTTCTATCGTCACGAGATCTCTGTTTTCGTCGCTTTATTACCTCTCCAACGGCGTCGAGCCCCCCGTCGCGGATACAACAAGTGGCGTACTGCAACCACGTGCAATACGTGGCGGAATTTTCGATGGCGGAGACCTTTTCAAGGTGCGCAGTAGCGACTCAATGCCGACTAATGCAGCAATTCGGGTTCGCTATCGGGACCGTTGGTTTTACGTTCCGGACTCGGATCCAGACACCCGAACGACGTTCGCGTTGTTAAGCATTCTGTTGCTGCTACAAAGTAGCGATACCACGAAAATGTCACCACTGGTCTCGCTATCGCCGTCCCGGTAAGGCAAGTCGGCGGCGTGAGAAACGGGATTTACAGCTTTGTAATACGCCATAGTCGTCGCGATCAGATATTTTTGGTGCTGTTGTCGATAGCGGCATTACCGTCACTCTACTACTCGTTCGAACTGCCAAAGCTTATCGTTAATGATGCTCTCGCCTCGAGCAGCGCATTCCCCAAATCTTTACTGGGGGTCGATCTAAGTCAGATTCAATATCTGATCACCCTGTGTTGTGCCTTCCTGGCCTTGGTGTTGATCAACGGCGCATTCAAGTTCTTCACCTCGACTTATCGATATCGTATCGGTGACCGCCTTCTCCGTCGATTACGTTATGACTTGGTCGAGCGTTTACTTCGTTTTCCAGTCAAGGAATTTCGTAATCAATCGTCGGGACAAATTGTATCGATGGTTACCGCGGAAACGTCGTCGCTTGGTCTTTTCATGTCGGAAGCTCTGACGGTTCCGACCGTAGCGATAGGCACACTTTCCACGATCCTGCTGTTCATCTTCCTCCAAGATTGGAAGATGGGGGTCGCTGCGCTGTCAATGTATCCACTGCAGATGTACTTGATTCCGCAACTTCAGAATACGATCAACGGACTGCAGCGCAGCGAAGCTCTCGCAGTTCGGCGGATATCGGACAACGTCGGAAATATTATCGCCAACTCCGCGGAGATACACGGGAATGACACTGCACGGTATGAACTGGCAAAGGTCTCGAAACGTCTGCAGGTAATTTTCGATCTCAGGGTAAACATCTCGACCAAGCGTTATGTGGTCAATGTCCTGAATCAATTTTTTTCACAACTTACCCCCTTCTTTTTCTTGCTGATCGGCGGGTATCTCGTGATCCGCGGAGATATTACTCTTGGCTCCCTGGTGGCGATCCTGGCGGCGCATAAAGATATGTATGCACCCTGGAAAGATCTGATCGATTATTACCAAAAGGCAGCGGATGCTCAGGTCAAGTTCGAACAACTGCACGATTTCTTTCCAGCCGAAAAGCTTCTGCCCATGGAAGTCATCCATGCCGCTCCGAAAAATGATCGGCTGCTTGGAACAGAGCTTGTCATTTCCAACGCGGTAGTCGACGAGGGAGACGGTATCAAGCCCGTTGACGGGGCGAGCGTTCGGCTCAAGCTACCGGTGCACGCGCTGTTCATCGCAAGCGTCGGCACCACCAGAGACGAACTTGCTCGCCTCTTGGTCAGGCAGTCCACTCTGACCTCCGGTGAAATAAAAATCGGCGATCACAACCTTCTGCTGCAGCCAGACAGTTTTGTTGGGCGGAAAATCGGTTACGTCGGACCTAATTCGATTCTTGATTCCGGATCGATAAGAGACGCGCTGGTATATCCGCTTCTGCGCTGCCCGTCAGGGGCAAACACCCAGAGCGAATTTGTTGAAGAAGCACTTCTTACCGGCAACAGCATCCACGATCCCGATGGCGACTGGATAGACTACGCGGCAGCAGGATGCGCTGGCCCAGACCCGTTAATGCGGCGACTTCAGGAAGTACTGGCGGCAGTACAGCTCGAGAACGATATTTTTGGATGGGGGATGCGGCGACCGATAGGCTCGGCGTCTCACGAGGTCAAAGAACGGCTGCTATTGGCGAGGCGACAGTTTCTCGACGCTCTCACCCAGGCGAAACTGCGCGATGCGATTGAAGTATATGACGAGGACAAGTTTCTGGGGTTCGCGACGCTCGAAGAGAACATCGTTTTTGGAACGCGACGCCCGAGCGCGGACGAGAACGATATCGCGGAGTACAAGAGATTCATAGAAATTACTCTTAGCGAAACGAACCTCGAGGAATTATTCATCGAGTGCGGCGTGAAAATCGCCGCACTCATGATCGAAATGTTTCGCGATCTCGACCCAACAGACGATTTCTTCCAAAGCCTCTCTTTGGTTCGGGTCGAAGAACTCGCTGGCTTCAAGCAGGCTATTCGACGAATCGAAACGGCTGGCTATCGGGCACTGGCGAAAGAGGAACGAGCTCGATTAGTGGACTTGTCGTTGCAACTCATCAGCGCGAAGCACTCGCTCGGCATCGTGGATTCCGCTTTGCGTCGCGCAATCCTGACGGCCCGTCGGTGGTACAAACTGAATGTGCCTACATCCATACGGGCGACAGTCGACTTTTTCGAGGCTGACAACATAAATCTTGCCGGAAGCGCACGTGACAACATTCTTTTCGGAAAGACCATTTCGTCGAATATCGACAGCACCGTAAAAGTCGATGAGCTCCTGCGACGGGTTGTCGACCAGTGCGGGCTCACTCGGTTTTTGATCGGTCTCGGCATGGCATACGATATTGGTGTTGGCGGCTCGCGACTCACGGTTTCGCAAAGGCAGCGGTTAGGCATCGCACGCTGCCTCTTGAAGAAACCTGACATTGTCGTTTTGAACGAAGCACTAACCAGTGTTGAGACTGCCTATCAGGAGCCGATACGCACGGCGTTACGCCGCGATCTTGCGGAACGTACGTTGATAATGATCGAGAGCAGCGAACGAAGTTCTCAGGGCTTTCAGAGAGTTTTCGATGTCGCTCAGGGGCGAATTTCCGAGCGAGTACTTGATCACCACCCGCCATCCGAAAGTAAGTCCACGCCACAGTCAGAGGATGATCATGACTCAACTCTCGGTCACACCGCAGAGTTACTGTCGCGAGTTCCGCTTTTTAGCGGGATCGACCGCGGCAGACTCAAGTTGCTGGCGTTCACGAGCGAGCCAGTAACGTTTAACGTGGGTCAGGTCGTCTTCCGCCAAGGTGATACCGGCGATCGCGCGTTTATCATTCTGCGCGGAGAAGTCGAGGTCGTGCTGCACGGCGAGCGAACTGAGTCGGTCGTGGCGCGGCTCGGCAAACATCAGGTTTTCGGCGAAATGGCACTGCTCGTCGATCAACCGCGGAGCGCGACGATTCGCGCTGTGACCGACACTGACATGCTCGCATTGAGACAGGACGTATTCGTTCGCTTGGTAAAAGAAAATTCTGGGGTCGCCTTCGGAATCGTCCGGCTGCTCATAGATCGTTTGGGAAATACTCTCAGGGGCGTCGCCAAATCTTGAGTGATGCTTCAACGAATCGACGCTACACCGATCACGGGATTGCCGTCATGGTCTAGCTCGGGCCAAACAACGAGCCCCCTCTCACCATCGCTGATGACTCGCGGAAAGCTGGTAGATCGTCCGCGCAGCGCAGGCTCCGCAATCGGTACGCTCAACTCGGCTCGACCGCCCGCATCCACCACCGCAACTTCGATGGCTGGACGATCTCTTGCTCGACTTATCCAGGTCAAAAGAAAACCATCGCGCCTGTCCAGCCCGCTTTGATTGGTCCAGTGTTGAAGTTAGTTTAGCCAGCCTTTTTGCCGGTTATTGAGTTGATCCGAGGGCTGGGGGAAAAACGGACGGATTTGTAAGACTGGGCCCGCTTGGATTCGAACCAAGGACCAAGGGATTATGAGAAGACTGGACTCAGCAATCCCTGTTTGCCATCAATGACTTACACGTGTCACTAAGCGGTGTGTAAGAGAATGTGTAAGTAACTATCGTGTTTTTGACAGCGTTTTTGAACTGCGAAAACACTTCCGCACAGAGAGCATAGTCAAAGATCAAAGAAATTGGGGTGATAGTCAAAGTTTTATTTTGGCACGGTCGTGGAGGGACTGAACGAGAGATCATTGTCTTTTAAACGACAATCGACGGACGTGCGATCGACCGCCACTTACGGATTATCTCCTAAGTCGTGTATCTCTGCTTCGCCATCGTCCACGTCTCCTGTCCCTTTTTTGAACATTTAACATGGGCCAAAAATACCGGGTCAGGTCAAGAACATATCCGATGATGCCTGCCCAAACGTTGTAATGCTGTTTACCGGAGAAGTCTATGAAAGCTATCGTCCGCGGGTATGCCGGCGCCGGCGGCGCTCAGCTGCACTACCGGGAACTTGGCCAGGGCTTACCAGTAATTTTGCTCCATGCTAGTCCACTCTCATCGGCGTTCATGCTCGGACAATTACGATCGCTGGCATCGGCGGGGTTCCGAGCGATCGCCCTTGACCGCCGTGAACTCATTCATCCGCGCAACTGCATCGCGTTAGCGGCGTCACTTACTTGACAGCCACACCTGCATTTTTGATGGCCATTTCTGCAGCCCGCCAAGCCTCGTCAGACTCGAAGTATTGAAAAAATGAAACTACGTGATCGTCGGGATCGACAATCGCGAGTTCCGCAAAACGGAGTCGCGGCGTTTGTGTCGTTTCCGGTATGTCAGCAAGTTGCGGTTCAATGATCCGAAAGCCAGCGGCTTTGGCCCGTTGCCGAATTCCGAGCAGATCGTCGGTTTCGAAAAGTACCGTGAAGGCTCGCGGCCGCTGCGCAAACTTCACCGGCATGTCCTTGATTTCTTGCAGCGTAATACCGCGGATTTCGTCGGATGTGTTCAGCATTGCCATTCTCTTGCGAGCCCCTTGCGCTACACCGAACATTTCATAGCCTAGGGACTGAGGATTGCGATCGTAGTACGGATCAACGGAGTAGAGTTCCAGACCGATCACGTCGACATAAAATTTCAACGAACGCTCGAGGTCCGATACGATCAGCAGCGGGCGTTTGACCCGCAGTAACTTGCCGGTAATCGGCTGCTGATTGTATGAGCCGTCGCGGATATGTGGCGCATCGGGGTACAACTCGGGTGAATACCAGGATTCGCTCTTCCAGTTTCGGATTTCTTGCGCATGAAGTATCGACGGCCCGAGAACGAGCAGAGTTCCGAGAAATAACCTGCAAGTGAATTTCATATCAGGTCACGCGCTTTGGCGCGCATGCTCAGGTCTTTTGGGTGGCGACTATTTCGTCTATCGTCAGGCGCGATCCTTGATGTACCCCATCCAGATAACAGGCGGCACAGACCTGAAGCAGGTTCTCGCCGACCTTTTCGTCCGTCACTCCGCTTTTGGCAATGGCTTGACTCCATAGCGACCCATACACTTTGATCACTTCAGTCCGTGCCTCGAGGTGATCCGCCAGCGTTTCGGGGTCGGCGTTGTCCGGGTTCATGGGTTCGTTCATAAGCCATACCTCTTGAGATAATAGTCTCGCGCTTTTTCAGCGCCCGTCTTTGAACTATACATGCGTTGCCGAAAGAGCCAAGCCGGCTGAGTCTCATGCCTCATAGGCAGCAAAGATACGCCCAGACGCAGTCGCAGGACAGCTTCAAGCGTTACTCCCGAAATGTCGTATTCGTCGGCAATCGAAACTCGGGTGTCTAATGGATCGCGGCAGCAACCTCGGTGCATATCTTCAACGGTTTGGTCTGCTGGCCGGTTACGGCCTTTATCTCAGCACCAAGATGAAGAGGGGCGTTCGCACCATCGAGATCCCGGGAATGGCAAAGCTGATTTACATGCGAACGGGGACCTCTGATCGAAGTGCGTTCAACGAGGTGATCGTCAAGCGCTGGTACTGTCCAGCCCGCTTTGATTGGTCCAGTGTTGAAGTTAGTTTAGGCAGCCTTTTTGCCGACTATAGAGATGATCCGAGGGCTGGGGGAAAAACGGACGGATTTGTAAGACTGGGCCCGCTTGGATTCGAACCAAGGACCAAGGGATTGGATCGCGAGCTCACAAAAATGACCACGTAGGTGCCCGACGTCATACGGGCTGTACCGATGCCGTCGTGCGCCACCACGCGATGACCCCGATCGCCAGGCACCCAAGCGCAACGACATCTGCCTTGAACACCGTGGCAAGCTGAGCGTTGAATCCACCCACAGACCACGCTAAAACCATAAATGAGATCACGCTGATGAGCCCTGCCAATAGAGCAATCCCCTGAAATGGCGGCTTGAAGGCAGCATAGATCAGGAAAGCGCCGAGTAACCCAAAGAGCACGGCACGGTGCCGCATGAGTATTTCCAAATTTGGATCGTCGATCGGAACGCCGTATAACGAGACGAGACGCGCGCCGCCGAGCACCCCAGACAAGGGCAGCAAATGGATAACTCCGACTACCATCAGCATCGCTGACACCAACCATCTCATAGTAAAAGTTTACCTCAGGGCTCATCGAGTCGGATATTAGGAAACTCGTCATGCCACCGTATATTTCAGGAGACCACCTATGCTGTCTGCGATATCCGTATCCGAACAGCGCCTTTTGACTAGCGGACTATTTTTATTCTTAGTGGGGTTGCTCCAAGGGGTCGCGGTGCCTCTGTTTGCGAGCCCGCGTCTCGCTTTGTCTGCTCATATTGCGGCGGTGTCAAACGGCTTGGTCCTCGTTGTGTTTTCTCTCGTGTGGCCGCGGATACCGGCAACTATTCCGACCGCCTATCGTCCGCATCAGTGTACGCTCGGACTCGCGCTGAACGCGGTAATCGATCAACTACAGCCATCTCACCAACCGTTCGCCCAGGCTGTATCGTCGCGAGCAGTCACCAGCCATCGGAGATCCTCATGTCGCAAGCCCTCGTCCGCGGATACACCGGCGCCGCCGGCGCGCAGCTTCATTACCGCGAACTGGGCGAAGGTCCGCCTGTGATGCTGCTGCACGCGAGTCCGCTGTCCTCGGCGTTCATGCTCGGGCAGTTGCAAGCGCTCGCCAAAGCGGGCCACCGTGCAATCGCTCTCGACACCCCAGGCTACGGGCAGTCTGATCCTCTGCCCCATCCACCGACCTCACTCGCCGAGTATGCGCAGGCCTTTCTCACAGGGATCGACGCATTGGGGATCCAGGCCTTTGGTCTGTATGGCACCGCCACGGGTGCGCAGCTCGCGCTCGCCATCGCCCGGGCGGCACCTGAGCGCATCACGCGTCTGGTGCTCGACAACTGCGGTCTATTCAACGAAGCACAGGTGGCCGAGTGGGAGCCGAAATACTTCCCCGATCTCAGCCCTCGTGCAGACGGCAGCCACATGATGAGTGTCTGGGAAGTCGCACGTCGGCAGTTTATTTCGTTCCCTTGGTTCTCCGATACACCGGAGCACCAGCTCAATCGTCCGTCCTCGCCGCTCTCGATCGTGCAGTCGATGGCCAATCACTTCCTGTTGGCGACGCCGAGTTACGACACGGCCTATCGCCTTGCCTTCCACGCCGAAAATGCCGGGAGTTTCGCAGGACTCCGCGTGCCCACCGTCTTCATCGACTGGGAAGGATCGATCGTGCGTCGGGAAGCCCAAGCGCTAATCGCCGAGGGCCTGCCGGCGTGCGTCACGGTGGCGACTGCCGCCTCGAGCATGGAGGCGAGATTCGAGGCCGTGGCGGCTGGGTTCGCCTGACGCTTAGGATCTCGAGTCAGAGCGGCTGCTACTCGAAGCCGGCCGAGATATTAGTAACAGGCCCGATTAATATTGGATAGCGGTCGCGACGTCTGGCAACCGAAGAGTAGCCGCTAGAATAGTTATCGACCTTGAAAGTATCCGGTGCTACGAGTAAGGAGCTCAGTGCAGGATCCGGTAAGATTGCTGGGTGCGAAGCTTTGATCCCAATCGCCGCCAAACATTAGCGGCTGGCATCGCGGCCGTGGCGGCATTACCGGCTGCCACCGGTGCCTACTCAGCCGCAGTTCAATCTCCTGCTTCACAAGGCACCAAGATGCGCGCGTACCAGATCGGCCCCCAGCAAGATCTCAATTCCCTGGCCTTGGTAGCCCGAGACCCGCTGCGGGCCGGTCCCGGCGAGGTAGTCGTCGAAGTCCGAGCATCGGCTCTTAATCATCGCGACCTCAGCATTCTGCGAGGTCTCTACGGTCCTCGGAAACCATTCGATCGGATACCCGTTGGTGATGGTGCGGGGGTGGTACGTGAGGTCGGTGAAGGAGTTCCATCGTTCAAGGTGGGTGACCGCGTTACGGCGCCGCACTTTGTGCTTTGGCAAGACGGCGTCTATGAGCCAAACGTTTTTAGCGCAGACACTGGTAATTCTAAAAATGGCTGGTTGGCCGATGAAATTGCTCTACCTGCCAGCGCTCTATTGCGCTTGCCTGACGCAATAAGTTTTGAAGAGGCCGCCGCCCTTGGGGCGGCTGGTATCACCGCTTGGCATGTGGTTAAGACGTTGGGACAGGCGAAAGCAAGTGACACCGTTTTAGCGCTAGGCACTGGAGGGGTCTCCATACTCGCACTGCAAATTGCGAAACTTAACGGTGCTCGGGTTGCCATCACCTCATCTAGCGACGATAAACTTGACGTTTGTCGAGAGCTTGGCGCAGACATCACCGTGAATTACCGCAAGCAGCCGGCTTGGCAGAACGCCATCCGTGCGGCAACTAACGGTCGTGGCGTCGATATCGTAGTTGAAACTGTGGGAATTACCACGTTGGCGCAGTCACTGGCGTGCTGCGCGCCGAATGCTCGGGTTGGGCTATTGGGCGCGCTTGGCGGACCTGCGTCCGGGACTACACAGCTCGGTGCGCTGATTCTTAATAACATCGTACTCAAGGGCATCACCTCGGGCAGCAAGCGCATGCTTGATGAACTTCTTAGAGCCAGTACTGATCACGGCTTACAGCCGAAGATTGACCGAGTGTTTCCTTTTCTTGCAGCGGCGGAGGCGTTCGCGTACTTAGACTCGGCAGCACACATCGGCAAGATAGTGATTCGTCATGAGGCCTAAAGACTCCCCAGTGATACTCGCTAAGTTGCGTATATCTCATAATTTTTTCGCTCTATTGGTAGCTAGTGCAGACCAAGGCCGATGAGTCCCCCGTCACCATTGCCGATCAACAGGCCGAGGCCGTCATTCTGGCGGGGCTCGCGAACCTCGATCCCGGGATACCCGTCGTCGCCGAAGAGTCGGTCGCCGCCGGTCGCGTCCCGACCGTCGATGCCCGCACGCCACGCTTTTGGCTGGTCGATCCGCTCGACGGCACCAAAGAATTCATCAACCGCAATGGCGAGTTCACCGTCAACATCGCTTTGATCGAAGCCGGGGAACCGCTGCTCGGTGTGGTGCTGGCGCCGGCGCTCGGCGGCAGGAACGGCACGCTTTATAGCGGCTCTCGCGGGCTCGGCGCCTTTCGCCGCGATGCCGCGGGACGTAGCGCTATTCTTTGTCGGCCTGTGCCGGAGTCGGGTCTTGCCGTGGTAGCGAGTCGCTCACATGGCGATGAGCAGGCGCTCGATGCCTTGCTCGCGGGGCGCAAAGTGGGCTCGTGCGTCAATGCCGGCTCATCGCTCAAACTCTGTCTTTTGGCCGAGGGCCGTGCCGATCTCTACCCGCGACTCGGGCGCACCATGGAATGGGATATCGCCGCGGGCCACGCCGTGCTCGCGGCCGCTGGCGGCAGCGTCACTCAACTTGCCGACGGC
>Ga0194126_10013055_pt1 | contig 10449 bp, 8 predicted proteins | sample TA2KigC150mmetaG_FD_148641 | JGI IMG/M metagenome (GOLD analysis project Ga0194126, IMG submission 148641) | Freshwater microbial communities from Lake Tanganyika, Tanzania - TA2015035 Kigoma Deep Cast 150m | ecosystem: Environmental > Aquatic > Freshwater > Lake | place: Tanzania: Lake...
AGTTGGGTTTAATAATATGGGTTTTCGGTTGATCTTTTGAACTGTTGGTTCCAACGAGCTGACTAGTCGTGGGTGTGACATTACCCATAAATTCAGACAGCTGAGCATGAGTTAACACAAACGAACACAATGTAAGAAGGGATAATAGAATTTTTAACATACATTTATTTTTTAGGTGAAATTAGAAAAAATAATTCTTTACTTTACTGAAACAAACATATGAGTTGTAAAGTTTTACTTGCACCAACAAAAAGTACACATCTTTCTCCGAAGCGTTTCCAAATTATTTCAACGCCATATTTTTTAGCAGAGGCTAATTTCTTGGTGGAGCAATTAAAGTTGAAAGAGCCACATGATCTAGCTAAATTGATGAAGATTTCTGGGGAAATTGCAACCCTGACCTACCAACGATTCCAAAAATGGAAAATAATCCACGGTGAATTATCTTTTCATGCCATTCAAATGTATGCAGGAGAGGCATTTAAAGCATTTGATTTAGACTCTCTGGATGAAAAACTCTATCCAAATCTTCAAGACAGCTTGCTTATCCTCTCCGGTTTGTATGGCATCCTTCGTCCATTTGATTTGGTCTATCCTTATCGTTTGGAAATGGGATTAACATATTCTCCATCAGCTGTCAACAAGAATTTATATTCTTTCTGGCAAGATAAAATTCAGGATTATTTTAAGGTAAACGTTTGTAAGAGCAATCTCATCATAAACCTTGCATCCATCGAGTATAGCAAAGTAATAGATTTAAAAAAACTTAGTTCACGGAGTATCACTCCTATTTTTAAGGAGTATAAAAATGGTGAATTAAAAATGGTGATGATGCATGCTAAAAAGGCCAGGGGAAAAATGGCGAGGTTTATCCTTGAGAATGACATAAAATCTGATGAAGAATTGAAAAATTTTCAGCAGGATGGTTACTCTTTTGATCAAAAGAGATCCACTCCAAGTGAGTGGTTATTCATCAGATAGGCGAAAATTTTTCTCCTTTTTCGAGTAGATCCCAAGTATGGTCTGCGAGTAATTTTACTGTTGCAATAAATTGTAAGTGCTGACCAGATTTTCCCCACTGTGTCGGAGCAACCATTGATAAAATGAACATCCCTTGCTCTCTTCGATAGAGGTGGTAGATATGATTTATAAAAGGTTCAAAGCGAATCTCTGCCTGGTAAATGAATTCAGAAATTTGTTTTCTTTCTTGCAATTTCTTTGCTTGCTCTGCTAATAAATGCATTTGCTCATAAATTTGACCAAGTTGCATATCCGTTTGGTGCTCCATGGCATTGAGTGCGCGACTTTTAATCTTACCCTGGTCCTCTGGTTTTATTAAAGCACTTCCTGCATGATGCCCATATTCTAAGGCATGAGGGGTTAGTGTAATTTTGTCAGAATCTATTGGATTCACGAAATTATCATTAACTGGTCTCTTATCTTCGTTCATTTATGCTTTATTAGCGAGTATGTAGCCAACCTCTGTTCCAATTGCGACTCCCATACCGCCCAATTTAACACCACAGGAGACCTTATTGTTCAATTTTTTAATGATTGGTTTTTTATCTTTTCCAATTCCCATAATTCCAGACCAAGAGTAATCTACCTCCACATTTTTATTTCTAAGAATATTTTTCTTTAGCAAATTGACTAAATAATCTTGAATCAATGCCGTATTTTGAAATTCCGTTGTGTTTTCTTCAGAGAAACTTAGGTTTCTTCCGCCGCCGAGTAAAATTCTGTTGTTGACATTTCGAAAATAAGTGTATCCCTTGTCAATATGAAATGTTCCATTGATAGCCAAATTTGATATTGGTTTTGTTATAAGAACTTGCGCGCGCGCAGGCTCGATTTCCTCATTTTTTAAAAATTGTTTGGCAAATCCATTTGTGCAAATGCATACTTTGGCTGCTTTAATTTCTCCCACAGAGGAGTGCAATAAGATACTAGAGCCATTATCCTCATAGTCTATCACATTTATTCCAAACAATGTATTAACACCTTCGTGAACAGTTCTTTTGTATAATTCATGAATTAGTAGATTTGTGTGCAGACTACCTTCTAGCCTATTTTTGTAGGCAGTAGAAAATCCTTCAAATCCAAAATGCTTAATGGAATCACCATCTTCACTGTAGACACCCTTGATTCCCGTTATTTTAAATGTATTCTCATTTAAATAATGTATAAACTCAGGATCTAATATATCATCTCCCTCGCGAATTAAATCCCAAGAACAACAAGCTTGATAATTTAAACGTTCTTTTTCAATAAGTGAAAATAAGCGATTCAAACCGCGATATCGCAGGTCCACCATATCCCACAAATCATTTTCAGACATTGATCTTAAATCGTCTTTTAATTCAGTTGGGCTACCAAAACAGGCAAAACCGGCATTTTTAGTGCTTGCACCTGTGGGTAAATATCCACGTTCTACAACCATTATTTTTGCTTTATAATGCCTTTGTTTTAGGTAAATAGCCGTGGAAAGACCAACGATTCCTGCACCAATAATTAAGAAATCAATATCTTCAAAATAGGACTTTTTTTCCCAGAAGCTTAATTGATCTATCTTTAGCATTTTTATTCTTCGTATTTTTTAACGAAATTCGTAACAAAATTAGACTATTTCGTTACATTCGTCCAAAAGATTTTCAAATGAAGAATTGTATTATTTTTATTTGTATTTTCTCGTGTTCTTGGTTTTATTCTCAACGAGTAGTGAGTATTTCGATTCAGGGTTATGTTAAGAATTATTCAACAAATAAGAATATATTCGGCTCTACTTTATATTTACAACAAAACGATAAACTTATTTCTAAAGCTGTTTCTGAATCGAACGGAGAGTATTTGATTTCTGGAAAAATCAATATAGCATTTCCTTTTGAGTTGGTCTCCTCTAAGTCCGGTTTTATAACAAAAAAAGTATTGTTTGACCTCAAAACGCTCATTGTCAAAAATACATCCTCTCCTTCTGTGAAAATACTCCCAAGATTTACTTTTCAATTGTATGAGGATCGTCCGAATACTGACCTGAGCTTTGCAAGTAAGGATTATGCAGAGCGACTATTTTGGGATCAAGAAAAATATTGTGTTATTTCAGATGGTAAAGAGAAAGAATTAAGTCGTAAAGTTGAATTGGCCTATAATAATCTATCGGTTAAGGTACAATTGAGTGCAGCAGATAGCATACAAAAACTTCAAGATGATGCTACTATTGAAAAGCAAATACAGTTAGTATTGAGTAACGCCAATTCATTGGAAAAGGCCGGAAAATATGCCGATGCAATTACTGAATACTCAAAGGTTCAATTACTAACCGCGAATGTTTTTAATGAACAAAAATTTTCAAAATATCTAGCCTCCGCAGCATCTAGTATTCAAGATGTAAAAGTAAAAAAAGATGCAGAAGAGTTAGCATTTAAGGGTCAAATAAAGCTGGCTAAAGAAAAAATTGCACTTGGGCGTATGGGTTTAAATACAGCAAATAGCGTGTTGAAATCTGAACCCATGAAAAGTAGGTCATCAGATCCTGAAGTAACAATATTAAAAGATCAGATTGCTAAATTGCAGCAATATTACAAGGATAAAGATGCCGCATATAAACTTTTAAAAACAAATAAAAATACGCCAGGCGCCCTAATTGCTTTACAAAATGTCTTTTCTACTGCGACCAACAATAGTGAGTTTACAATCTCATCAGAAATTACTCAATTGAAAAAATCAATAGACTCACTTAACAATATTTTGAATCCCACTCTGAACCAAACGATTGCAACCAGTAATCAGCCTACTAATGTCAATAGATTGAGCTCTCCGGGACAAAAATTTAATGGCAGTGCAAAAGATGCGTTTAACAATTTGGATAATACAACCCAACTAAACACTTCATCTAAACAAGAGCAAATGGAAAATGCAGTTAATGAGGTTGCATACGAAAATTCCTTGAATAAAAAACTTAACGAGTCACGTGCAATTGACGCTGCTGTTGAAATAGATAAAAGGAAAGATGTGAAAGATCGATTGGCTCGTGAGGAGGATTCGTTGCAGGAGATAAGACAATTTCAAATGGAGGAGGCCACGTTAAAAAATGAATATGAAAAATACAAGTTGGATTCTTTGAACCTCATGAAAACATATGTCCAAGCAAGACAGTTAGAACAATTACAAACTGAAAAGGAACTCCACGATATTAATGAGAAAGAAAAGCTGGAAATTACTCATGAAAGACATAAAGAAATGGTAGACAATCACAATAATCAGATGCAAATGCAACGTGAAGAGGATCTTAAGAATCAACTTTTACGTCAGGTGGATATGGAAAATGCAAAAAATGATGTTGAAAAAGCATTGTATTCAAGTCATTTAGAAAACGAAAAAAAACAAGAGCAACGTATGTACGACCAGCAACAAATGATTGAGGACAAGCCAGTATTGCAAAATCAACCCAATTTTCTAGCAGATTCGGATGGAAATATTTATAAAAATGACTCGACTTATGAAGAAGTTTACGAGTTAAAAAATGAGCAAGGATTTGTAGAAACTGTTATCATTCGAAGAATAATTGTTGATCACTATGGTTATGGTCTTGTCTATGAACAAACCAAAAATGCTAAAGGTATTTGTTCATACACGAGAAATGGCTTCCCCATCACAGAATTTGAGTGGCAAAATGAGTCGAAACGAAAGTCTCCTTTTAAAAAGTAGCTTTTAAATAATCGTTGTGCGTAACTATTTTAGTTATCTTATAACTGTTTATTATTTGTAGTTATTTTCGTCCTAAATTAGTTGGGAATGCATGTACATTTTATAGCTATTGGAGGAAGCGCCATGCATAATTTAGCTATTGCGTTAAGTCGAAAAGGAGCTAAAGTCACTGGTTCAGATGACGAAATATTCGAACCATCAAAATCGCGTTTAGAAAAACAAGGAATACTTCCTTCCCAGTTGGGTTGGCAGGTAGAATCAATCACGACTTCTTTAGATGCGGTTATTTTGGGCATGCATGCACGTGAGGACAATCCTGAATTATTAAGGGCAAAGGAATTGGGTTTGAAGATTTTCTCTTACCCAGAATATTTGTACGAACAAAGTAAGGATAAAGTAAGGATTGTCGTTGGCGGCAGCCATGGAAAGACAACTATCACCTCCATGTTGTTGCATGCGATAAATAAACTTTCCATTGACGTTGATTATATGGTGGGTGCCCAACTCGAAGGATATGATTGTATGGTCAAATTAAGTGATGAGGCAAAATATATGATTTTGGAGGGCGATGAATACCTTAGTTCTCCCATTGATAGAAGACCAAAGTTTCATTTGTATAAGCCTGATGTTGCCATCATTAGTGGAATCGCATGGGATCATATTAATGTATTTCCAACATTTGAAAATTACGTTTTACAATTTGAGAAATTTTGTGAATTAATTGAACCAAACGGCAAACTAATTTTTAACCAGGAAGATACGGAAGTCGCAAAGCTTGGAAGTGTATTTGCTTCAAAAATCCAAACTATTTCGTACCAAACTCCGGAATTTGAACCAAGTGAAAACGGAACATTACTTCATTGGAATAATAAACAGTATTCATTGTTAGTTTTTGGCCCACATAATTTGCAAAACTTAATCGGAGCAATGCGACTGGCGGAAACTATGGAGATTTCTAATCATGATTTTTTAAACGCAATGTCGGATTTTACTGGTGCAGGTAAACGGCTTCAAAAGGTTATTGAAAAATCTTCCTTTACAATGTTTAAAGATTTTGCACATTCGCCTTCAAAATTGAAAGCAACAACGACAGCAGTAAAACACCAATATGAAGGAAGAAAACTAATTGCCTGCATGGAGTTACATACTTTTTCTTCCTTGAAAAAAGAGTTTTTACCGCATTACAAAGACGCCATGAAAAAAGCGGATCATGCCTTGGTGTATTTTAATCCTAAGGTTGTTGCGCACAAGAAATTAGAACCTATAAGCGAAGGTCAGGTATTAGCAGGGTTTGGTGGAAATGTTAAGGTGGTTACCTCTACAAAAGAAGTATTTCAATTTATTAAACAATTTGATTTAACGCAGAGTGTACTATTGATGATGTCATCCGGTAACTTTGATGGAATCGATTACGATAAATTTGGGGAAGAATTGTCTGCTAATATTTTGCTTTCATAACCTTCGTTTCATTTTCTAGTCACAAAAACATATGGCCAAATAAAAGGTATTGTTTGTTGAGACTATAGGATTCCTAATTCCTAAAAACGATTCGTCTGTATATTAGTGAAATGATAAGAGAATTTATCGCACTGAAAATGGTCAGACCTAGGAGTGTAATGACCATCGTAAACTTGGGGCTAAACATCATCTCCGTTTGGTTCATCATCAGCGTCTTAATCTCTTTGTCTGATTTATTGGAGAGGTCTTGGTTGTTTTTTTTAAGCTCATTAATATTATCAGGATCATTTAATTGATGCTCCATGTATTCTATTTTGCTCTGCGTATAGTCGGGAAAAATATTTTGGTAATAAAAGAAAAGAAACACACCTACCACAACGGTGTAGGGTAATCCGGCAGACATTCCATTTTTAACATCATTGAGATAGTTGCTGTCCTCCTCGTATCGTTTTACCTGATAAAGAGAGTAGGCAATAGCAGCGGTGACGAGGAACATATTTGTAAATACGAAAGGTTTGATTTCATATAAGGACCAGCCTATTTTCAGCGAAATCAATTTTAGTAAAATGAAAAATAAGGATGTAAGAAAACCGACTCGTAACGGAATTGTCATTCTAACTATTCATTGAAACTAAAAACTCTTCATTAGACAGCGTATTTTCCATGTGAGATTTCAGAAATTCCATAGCTTCTACTGGGTTCATGTCTGCAATGAATTTCCGGATAAGCCAAACGCGCTGCAGAACCTCTTTTCCAACCAGTAAGTCTTCTCTTCTTGTTCCTGATGCCGTAATGTCAATTGCTGGATAGATTCTTCTGTTCGATATCTTACGATCCAACTGAAGTTCCATATTTCCTGTTCCTTTGAATTCTTCGAAGATAACTTCGTCCATTTTGGAACCTGTTTCCGTCAAGGCAGTTGCCAATATAGAAAGCGATCCTCCGTTTTCAATTTTTCTCGCAGAACCAAAGAAACGCTTTGGCTTGTGCAATGCGTTTGCGTCTACACCACCAGAAAGTACTTTTCCAGAGGCAGGAGAAACGGTATTGTATGCCCGGGCCAAGCGTGTTATTGAATCTAAAAGAATACAAACATCATGGCCACATTCAACCATTCTTTTGGCTTTTTCAAGAACCATATTCGCTACCTTCACATGTCGTTCTGCAGGTTCGTCAAAGGTAGATGCAATAACTTCAGCCCTAACACTTCTTGCCATATCTGTTACTTCTTCTGGTCTTTCGTCAATCAACAGAACGATCAAATATGTTTCAGGATGATTTGCTGCTATGGCGTTGGCAACATCCTTCAATAACATTGTTTTTCCCGTTTTTGGTTGTGCCACAATCATTCCTCGTTGACCTTTTCCAATAGGAGAAAATAAATCCATAACCCGGGTGGATAAAGTTTCTTGTTTGTGTCCTGTCAACTTAAATTTTTCATCTGGAAACAGGGGCGTTAAATACTGGAAAGGAACACGGTCTCGAATGTAAGATGGATCGCGACCATTTATTGATTCAACCTTAACCAAAGGAAAATACTTCTCTCCTTCCTTTGGTGGTCGAATGGTTCCCTTCACTGTATCTCCTGTTTTTAACCCAAATAGTTTTATTTGATTCTGAGAAACATATATATCATCTGGTGAAGGTAAATAATTGTAGTCTGAAGATCGCAAAAACCCATAACCGTCTTGAATTACCTCTAAAACTCCTTCAGCTGAGACAATTCCAACCAGGTCATAATTTTCTTCAAGTTTATTATTCAAATGGCCTTCTTGATATTTCGGTTGCTTGCTGTGTTGTTGCTTTTGAATTGGATGGTCCACCCTTTCGGTTGATTTTTCATCAAAATGAATTGTTTCATCTCCGGAAAATACTTCCGATTCAGATGAAGTATCACTAACCTCTTCAGCAATCTCACCTTCCGGTGATGATTCAATTGTTTCGAAAAATTGATCTTGTTTTTCACTCTTCGATTCGAAATCTTCTATCGCTTTTCTTGGTCTTTTCCCCTTTGAAATTTCGTTTGTAAATTCCTCAGTGTTTTTTGGTTCTATTGCCTGTTCCGACAATGTGCCTCCCATTATAAGCTCAATGAGATCCTCTTTCTTTAAGTTTTCATAATTTGTAAGACCTACTGCTTGTGCAATTACTTTGAGGTCTGAAAGTTTTTTTTCCTCTAAGGCTTGTTTGTCCATGTAACGGTTTTGATTTTATAAAGGGAACGGGGGTTGTTATGAGTCGCAGGCGCGATAGTTTTCGATGCAATGTTAACTAAAAGTTTTTAATTGACAAACCAAAAAGCAAAAAATCTATGTTTTTCTTTTTTTCTTTTTTGCTGCAGGGAACAAGATATTGTTTAGAATAAGTCTGTATCCGGGTGAGTTGGGGTGTAAATTAAGATCTGTAACAGGATCACCAACGAAATGTTGATAATCCTCTGGATCGTGTCCACCGTAGAAAGTCCATGTGCCCTGCCCAAGTTCACCGTGTATGTATCGTGCTGTGCCTGCTGCTGTATTTTCTCCGAGAATAAGCACATTTGGTTTGATAAATTCTTTTCTAAAATCAGTAGTTTGACCCATAAAGCCTTGCACTACATCTGTATGGCACTGGGTAAGCATGGTGGGAACAACATCCCATTTCGCAGAAAAGTCGAAAAGTATGAATTGATCAATATTTTCTGTTATTACCCCGGAATTCCGTAAATCTGTTGCGTCGATATCAGAATATTCATATATCATTGGGTCTTTTATGATATTGAAATCCTTGAATGCGAAGGTTTGATTAAAGTCTAATTTTTGCTGCGCTTTTGGATCTGAATGATCTCCGTCAAATACAGACTCGCAAATGTCAACGCCTTGCGCCGCGAGGGCAATATCGTAACTATCTGTTCCACTGCACATGGTAAACAAAAATCCACCGCCCAAAACAAAGTTTTTCAGGCCTTGAGCAACTGCTAATTTCATTTGTGAAACTTTCGGAAAACCGAGCATCTTCGCATCTCGCTCTGCAACATCAATTTGTTCTTGATACCAAGCTTGATATCGCGAGGATGAGTAAAACTTTCCATATTGCCCGGTAAAATCCTCATGATGAAGGTGCAACCAATCGTATTTTGGTAAAACTCCCATAACAATAGCCGAGTCATAAATTTTATCGTACTTTATCTCTGCGTACTCCAAAACCAATGTTACGGCATCATCCCAAGGTTGTTTATTTGGTGGAGTATATACGGCAATTTTAGGTGCTTTTTCTAATTGCACAATTTCCATATTCACCTCAGGATTGCCTATTTGATTTCGAATAGTATTAACTTGCCCATCCGTTAAAATTTCGTAACTGACATTTCTTACGATTAATTCCTCTTCTATGGCACGTAGATTTGGCATAAGAAATGATCCTCCGCGATAATTTAATAACCACTCAATAACTACCTGATTTTCGAGCGTCCAGTATGCAATTCCATATGCTTTTAAATGATTTTTTTGAGATTGATCCATCGGTACAAGTATCTGTGTACACCAAGATTTTTGGCAGGTGAAAAATACGATAAAAATAATCAGGATAAGACGCATTTGACTAAAAAGGAGTTTCCTCGTTATCGACTTTACCAAAATCCTCGCCAATATCATCCTTTACATCCATTTTGCTCTTTACAATATAGGTCATTTGTTCATTATCAAAACCTTCATTAACTTTGAGAGGCGCAGGTACATCCAGTTCGGGCACTTCATTTAAATTTTCAAAGCGCGCATATTCCGGTACAAATCTCAGTCTAACTCTGTCAAGAGCACCATTTCTGTGTTTAGAAATAATTATTTCAGCCATACCATAATTGGCATTTCCATCATCATCTTTGATTATGCCGTAATATTCAGGGCGATAAATAAACGAAACAATATCTGCATCTTGTTCAATAGCACCTGACTCCCGTAAGTCAGACAGTTGTGGGCGTTTATCTCCTCCTCTTTGTTCTACAGATCGACTCAATTGCGCTAGGGCAATGATGGGGACGTTTAATTCCTTTGCAATTTCTTTAATTGATCGCGAAATGGTAGAAATTTCCTGTTCTCTGTTACCTCCACCTTTTCCATCTTTAGCGGACATTAACTGCAGATAATCAATTATTATGAGGTTGATGTTATGTTGTGCTTTTAGCCTCCTGCATTTTGCTCTGAAATCAAAAATACTGATACCCGGTGTATCGTCAATAAAAATTGGTGCAGTTGCCAACTTATTAATTCGGGAATGTAATTGTTGAAACTCGTAGTCTTTTAAATCTCCCTT
>Ga0194126_10013062_pt1 | contig 10445 bp, 8 predicted proteins | sample TA2KigC150mmetaG_FD_148641 | JGI IMG/M metagenome (GOLD analysis project Ga0194126, IMG submission 148641) | Freshwater microbial communities from Lake Tanganyika, Tanzania - TA2015035 Kigoma Deep Cast 150m | ecosystem: Environmental > Aquatic > Freshwater > Lake | place: Tanzania: Lake...
CCGGAAGCGCGTGAAGGAGGAGAAGAACAAGCAGGGCTCCGTGCTGGCGGACCTTCCGGAAGAGGAGCACCGCGCGTTCGGAGAGCGGGTCCGCGACGCCTCGGAGCGTGCGATCGCGGCGTACCGCGCCCTTCTCGAAGAGGGGACGGCGAAGGAGCTGGCCCGGATCGTTCTCCCACTCAACATGTACACGCAGTTCTACTGGTCGGTGAACGCGCGCGCCCTGATGAACTTCCTCAGGCTTCGTTGCGACGAGCACGCGCAGCACGAGATCCGCCTCTACGCCGAGGCCGCGCGCGCGATCTTCCGCGAGAAGATGCCTTGGACCGCGGAGGTGTTCGACTCGCTCACTGGAACTCGGGAAGCGGGAGGGACTGGACGCCGCTGAGACGCGCTCGGGTTCGGGAGACGGGGGAAGAGGGGGCTTTACCTATCGCGGCGCCGCGCCCGGCTGCTCCGACGAGCGCGCGCTCGTGTCCCAGCTCTCCCCGGGCGGGAACTGGCCCGGCGAGGAAACTGGGGTCTTCGGCGCGCCCTGCGCGGTCTCGCGCGCGCCGCCGAAGATGCGCGCGATGTCGTCCGCGAGCTCGCCGGGACCGAAGAGCGAAAGCACCGCGAAGTTCAAGAGAATGAGAAGGGCGTAGAGGAAGACGGAAATCCAGCGCCCCTTCTTCCTCCACGCGCGCCGGCGCGCTGAAGACGAGACGAAGGCCGGATTCCGCGGAGTCCCTTCCTCGTGGGATCGGAAGGAAGCTCTCCCGCTCGACACGGCACCTCTCCAACAAGCGACCTTGGTCGGTCTCTTCGTACGCGCTCAGCATACACCTCCAGCGGGATCCCTCGCGAGCCTTTTCGCGTTCCATGCGATCGGACAAGCAGACGGCGGGAGCGTCCGGAAAGGAGGAAGGGCGCGCCCCCGCGAGAGGACGCGCCCGGTGGTTTTGAAAACCGAGGATCAGTGCGTTGGGCGATAGTACGGGTTCTTCCCGCCGGCGTGATCGGTCGTGTCGATGACGGCGCGGATCGACGGGATCTTCTCCTTGATCATCCGCTCGATCCCCTGCTTCAGCGTCACGTTCGCCATGCCGCATCCCTGGCAACCGCCTCCGAGGCGGACGAACACGTTGCCGTCCTTCACGTCGAGGATCTCGACGTGCCCGCCGTGCCCGGAGAGGGCCGGGTTGATCGCGCTCTCGACGAGCTCCATCACCGCGCGGCCGTTCTCCGGATCGGACCAGACGACCGGGTTCGGGTTGTTGAAGACAAACCCTCCCCCGGAAGCATCCTCGACATACCCCCGGAAGCATCCTCGACATAGTCGATCGTCGTCCCGCCGAGGAGCGGCGCGCTGAGGGGGTCGACATACGCCTTGAAGCCCCCCGCGTCGACGGACATGTCGTCGCCGGCCTCCCCTCCCGGCTCGACCCACGAGAGCTCGTGTCGATAGCCTTCGATGTGCCGGCCCGCGATTCGCACCCGAATCCCGCAGTCCGTCTTCTCCTGCGTCTTCATGATGGCGAGAATCCGCTCGCGCGCCGCATCGCTGAACGTGACCATTCGCATACTCCCTTTGTCCATGAACGATTGTTTTCCTTCGTCCCGACCCGATCGAGCGCGAGCCGAACGATTGTTTTCCTTCGTCCCGACCCGATCGAGCGCGAGCCCGCGAACGAAAGCTCCTTTCCAATAATATACCGCCCCGCCCGACCGGCGCAAGCGGCTCGCCGCGATCGGTCGCTGGCCGGGCTTTCGGGCGGAGGAGAACGTCAGGGGACCGTCGCGGCGGGGAACGAAAGCCCGCTCGCGCCCTGCGCCGGCGTGGAAAGCATCGCCGGAGGGGGCGCCATCTCTCCCCGCACCCGAAAAACCCTCCTTTGAAGGCTCTTGCACGCGCAGATGGGGACCTATCGGAAGAGCGATTCTACCGATGTCCGTACGTACTCGCCCTGCCCCGATGGCGGATCGGAGAGTTTGCTGACGCTGGACAGAGGGGCGGCTACGAGAGGAGCGATGCGGGCAGGGTCGCGGTGCCGGGCTTGGTGATCGCGGCGTGGGCGGCTCGGAGCACGTAGTTTTTCGGCTCGACGCCGGCGAGCTTCGCGGATTTGAAGAGGGAGTAGAAGAGAGCGGCGACCTCGGTGCCGCGTCGGGAGCGGGAGCCGTAGTGGTTTTTGCGTCCCACGGCAACCCCACGGAGAGCCCGCTCGACGGCGTTGTTGTCGAGCGGGATGTTCGGGTCCTTCAGGAACGCAGTGAGTCCTGTCCAGAGGCCGAGCATGTAGTCGATGGCCTGGCCGAGCCCGCTTCGGAGAAGCGGTCTCTGCGCGAGCGCCCAGTCCCGGATCCGGTGAACGATCTCCTTCGATCGGGTGTTGCGGAGCTCCGCGCGAAGGCGCCGCGCTTCCTCGTTCCCGTTTGGGCTCGGGACGATCTCCTCGACGGCGTAGAGCTCGCGGAGAAGATCGAGCATCTCCTTCGACTCGGCCGGGTAGTTCTCTTCGATCTCAACGAATTTTCTTCGGACATGCGCCCAGCAGTGGACGAGCCGGAACGAAGGACCGGCGCGTGTGAGCGCGTTGTAGGCTCCGTACGCATCCGCCATCACGATCCCGCGATAGCCGCCGAGGACTTCGGATGCGGCCGCCTTCGACCGGCTATCCAAAATCGCGTAGGCGGCGAGCTCTCCGTTCGTGAGCGCCCAGACCCACCACCTCTTCGGATGACCGCCCATCAAGCGCCACGGAGTCTCGTCCGCTCCGACGACAGCCGACTCCAGCACGGTGTGCCGGATCGCCTGAACCGTCGGCGCTAGGTGATGCGCCAAGAGGTTCGTCTGGTCCCAGAGCGTCTGCGAGTCGATCGCGAGGCCCTCGCGACGAAGGATCCTTGCCTGTCGCTCGAGAGGCAAGTGATCGAGGAACTTCGACGCCGCGAACTCCACCGGCCCCGGTCCTCCCGCGGCCGACGGGTCGGAACTCCGGTCGCCCTACGGGCTCCCTCCGTTCCGACCCGCTCCGTCCCACTCTTGTTGGTCTCCATGGACTCCTCCTCCCCAAGAACTCACCCCATCATCCCCCCAAACCCCTGTCCAAGGAAACCGGGAACCGATCCAGCCTCGCGGTCCCCCGGCATCCTCGGTTCTCTCGCCGGGCCGCCTCTCGAAATCGACGCGCTCGTCCGTCCATCGCTCGCCCTCCTCTCGAAGGCACACGATGACCGAACTCTATGCAGCTTGACTAGACGGGGTCAGGCGAGGAGTTACGAAATAGGTATCGTGTCCCCAGAATACAAGAAAACCACGTGCACATCACGAAGGGCTTTTCCCTCCTCGCGGTCAGCGAAAGAGGCCTTTGATCGTTCCCCAAGTCGGTTGTTCCGAAGCCGTCGGCTCCCCCGGCTCCACCCGAACATAAGCGCGAACTGCGTATGCAAACTGGTCACAGACGAGTTCCCCGTTACAGTAGAGAGAGCCCTCCAGATCGACCGACAGCTCAGCGGTGGCTCCCTCGACAGCAGCAGTATACGTTGCAGATCCAACATGATATGCGGGCGGGCCCGGTTCCGAAAACGTAATCGCCTCAAACGTGACACACTCGCTGTCCGCCACGATCGGCTGCCCCTCCCACGTTCCCCACAACATATAGGTCCCGCTCGTGAAGCTCAGGTACCTATCGTGGTTACAAAGGCGCACCAGCAGGTATATTATCATCCCGTCATGATCTTCGATCCAAACCTCTGCCGTCACTGAGTCGCCCGCCCCGACAACCACAGTATCTGGGCCATTTCCCAGCTGCCCGTCTAGGTCAACCTCGACTCCAAAGTCCTGGCCGCGCGCAGCCAGGGGCCAGATCAACACCAACGCCACCGCTCCCAGCCCCAACACGAACGTCCTTCTCATACCGACCACCCCCACTCGTATCGCTTGTCTTCGCGCACATGGTCTCGTCAACGAACTAAGACCACTCTCCGTATGTCATATCCACTTTCAGAACCCAGACGCACAAAATAGACTCCCGACGGTACGTCGCGGCCCTCTCCGTCTCTCCCATTCCACGTGACCGTTTGGCGACTCCCCCAGCTCGACTCCTCAGGGGTAATATCCCTTACCAGCCGTCCAGAAACGTTGTACACACGCAAGCTCGCCTTCCGTGGGTCGGCAGCATAGTAATCGATCGTTACGATTGGGTTCGCCGGGTTTGGCCTTACCGCGAGGATTCGAGAGAGCAGTGCCTGAGTATCATCCGCGCTGCCACCCGGCAACCAAGTTGCTGTAGCGCTGTCGAGTTTCACAAAATATGAGAGGTACCACTCATTCGGGGTTGTTGTGTCAACGGGCATCCAGAAGTCGCCAATGTCAATTGTATCAGGCCCCGCTCCCGTGTCAACGATCGCCTCCGTAAATCGCCAGAGATACGTCCGCAGTGTCGCTTCACCCGTGTCAACCTCAACCACTTCGCAGAACAAATCCTGGTAGAGCGCACGAACCGAATCCGGTGTACTTGGGTTGGCCCATCCAAGCGTGCGATCACCCATGTCACTATGCGCGCTCTCGCCGATTCCGGCGACAACCGGAAGAGCTGTTCCTCTGGGGAGAGACACCGTCTTGTACACGGCATATGGGGTTCCGATGAACATGCCCTCCTCCATCAGGCTTTCCCCGCTGCCATCAGTCCATACATACACGGTCCTGGGGCTGAGCGCCGTTAGCGAGTCCCGACCCGTCGTCCTGCTACGAAACCATTGCCTTGGGAATTGCGTGTATCCTATGGAGCGATCGGCTCGCACGAAGCCGTACCCGCACGAATCGTTGGGGATACTCCCTTGATTAGAACACGGCTCCGCCCCCGCCTTTATCAGTGCCTCGACTTCCTCGTGCAGGAGCTGTCGACCCGGGTAGTGCCCGATGACAGCCGACATGAGCAATGCCGCGACAGCAGAGACCTGAGGAGCCGCAAGAGATCCCCCTGACCCGCCAAGTCCCAATGCCGGTCCCTCCTTGTATGTACCGGCCGTGTCCGCTACGACCATCCCCGCCCCCTCAGGTGTGCTTGACGTGATGACGAGGCAGTCGATGTAGTTGGGATTGCCCGTCTCTCCCCTTCCAGATCTCCGAATCCACTCCCCCTGCATATTCCCTGTGTTTACCGCGAGCATTCGGTTCGGCTGAAGGGCGGCTGGCACCACAAAGTATGTATCTGCGTTGAACCCACTGGTTCCGTTCGCGGCGACAAGAGTCATGCCCGCCTTGTAGGCTCTCGTGAAGGCCTTCGCATCCGTGACACCATGCGCCATATTGGGCTGCTGTTGAAGCTGGCTCGGAAAGTATCCATTGCTCATGTTGATGACGTCGGTCCCCTCACGAATGGCTCGGTTGACCATCTCGACATACCCTTCGGTGGAGCTGCCACACCCATAGTAGTAATCGTAGAATTGTACGGCGACGCCACAGCTGTCCGGCTTGCAGGTTCGGCCCGAGCCTCCGCTGATGCCAGCAATCCCTTCATACTCCCCGGGAGCCCCCTGCTTGACATTGTGCGTGAGTGCAGCGGCGAGTCCTATGACCCACTGCCCGTGGGGGTTGGGCCCGCAGGACGGGGCCAAGGAGCTATCACAAACATCCACGTACTCGAACCTGTATCCCACGCTGTCGGGGGTCTGGCTTGAATCTCGAATCACAAGATCTCGGTGTGAGGGGCACACAGGGTGATCGTAGACTCCAAGGCGTATCTCTGGGCTCCCCGTCGTAATCGGCCAAACTGCTGGCATGTTGAGGCCGAAGCCATTCGTGGAATCGAGGTGCGGCTGACGCCCGAGAAGAAAGACTGAATCACCGGGAGATCCGTCTTCGGGAAACCCGAACATCTCGAGAGGATATACCGGTTCCGCATAGTCATAGGCATAAGCACACCGGCGGATTGCCCCGAGGATGTCGCGAGCAGACTGCGATCCGGATGTTCGGAGGTAATAGGTCCGCGTCAAGTCCGACAAGTCAAACCTTCTCCCGTACTTCGAGTAGATCACGGGATTGTCCGGGTCCACGGTCTTCGCCAGCCTCTCGATCTCCACAACGCCCGCGTTCTCAAGCGCCTCTCTCACTCCATCGTCGGCGATGTCGAGGGCCACCGGGGAGCACCGGAGAACCGAAGAAGGAAGATCGAGGTAGCCTCGGCGAAACTGGACGATTACTACATCGTCGCGGGCGTTGGATCCATCCCCGGGGAGCAGTGTCACGCCGTGTCTCCTGGTTAGGAATCCTCCGCCTCCGTCTTCTTGGCCACCACCCGGCCCATCTGCTTCATCTCCCCCCGCACCCGATCCCTGGCCCCCACCGTCCTCCCCTCCTCCTCCCATGCACACCGACGCCCCCTCGAAGCCTCCAAACGTCCCCTCCTCGAACTCCGTGTTCTGCCAGCCGCACATCGTGGAGTCCCAGGCGAAGGTTGCGCAGGCGCCTTCCTCGACCGCCACGAAGCGGAGCCGAGCCACTTCGGAAGGGAGATGCAGCGGCGCGCTGAAGGAGAAGTCGTACGGCTGGAGAAGGAGGAATCCTTGCTCATCCTTGAGGACCGAGAACCTCGTCCACTCTTCCGGCAGAACGAAGATCGCGCTCGCCGAATCCTCCACCCACGCCAGGACCCCGCTCGTGTCCCCGATGGTGATGCCGAAGCCGAACAGAGAATCCGTGCTGTCGGCGATCCACACGCGAGCGAGAACCGTGTCGCCGGACGCGACGTCGAGCGTGTCCGGTCCGTTCGTCGCGTTCGAATCGAAGTCGACTACGATATCCCATTCCGCGACCGCGGACGAAGCAAGGAGCAGGATGCATGCCACGAACACGAGGATACGGGGAGCCATTGCGTTCTCCTTTCCGCCAGGTTTGTGGCTCTCCTACCGGACAAGCACCGTCTTGAGCGTCCTTTCGTTCCCCTCGTTCCGCACCCGGACGAAGTACACGCCCGAGCCCGCGGGATTCCCTCGCTGATCCCTCCCATCCCACGAGAGCGTCTGCGCGCCCCCTTCCATGAGACCGCGAGAAAGAACCCGCACGCGTCGGCCGCTCACGTCGAACACGTCGGCCTCCACCCGGCCCGGTCTCGGGATCAAGAGGTGGATCGTGGTCGCCGAGGGGGCCGGATTCGGGCGCGCGGGAAACACCGTGAGCTGGGGCAGCGACTCCCCGCTCGCCACGCCGGTCGCGGTGACCACGAACGATACGGCGCCCATGAATATGCGATAGTCATTACCGGAAGAGGCGCTTCACCCGCCCCCACGTCATCCCTTCCGTGGCGGTCGCATCGATTCGGATGACGCCGTTGATCCCAGCCACGAAGTCGCCCGCGTCATACGCATAGTCGATCCAGTATGAGTTCCCCAAGTCCACTTCAAGATCGGCGAATGTCTCCCCTCCGATCAGGTCGTACGTCACCCTCGAAAAGAGAAAGGGAGCCGGAGTCGCACAGCCGATGACGTACCCCGTCCCCATCATGCCCGTGCATGCGCCGCCGGATACCGTCTCCGTGTAGTACTGCATGCACGGGTACGCGACGGGCCCCAGAGTCCATTCCACGAACTGCAGCCACCCGTCTTCGTTGCACAGGGTGGCGTAGACAAGAAGGAGACCCTGCCACTCTTCTCCCTGCGTATGTCCCATCACCCAGAGATCCACAAACAAGCTCTCCCCGACAGTCGCAGCCACGGTGTCGGGCCCATTCCCCGGGACCCCGTCAAGGTCCACCTCGAGCCAGTACGGCTGGGCACGCGTCGCTCCCCCCGCAATCACGACAAGCAGCCACCCCAGCAACCCTCGCCAGGCCATCCACGCACCTCCCATGATTCACCTCCTGCGCAACTCATCTGAAACCCCATTTCTCAACGCCCTCAATGAAGCACCACGATCTTCCTGACATCGGCCTTCCCTCCGCCTGCGGCACGCACGAAGTACACTCCAGAGCCAACCGGTATGCCTCCGGCGTCTCGGCCGTCCCACACAAGGAAGGGCTGCCCTGCCTGGAGAGTCTCGCGGGTGAGCGCCCTCACGACTCTTCCAGAGACGTCAACGACTTCCACGCTAACAGGCAGGGGGTGACTAAGCTGTAGGGTGATTCCAACGGTTGGATTCGCTGGGTTTGGGGTGACTCGCAGTATCCTCGGGCCGAGATCGGACCCGACAGGCGTCTCCCCATCTTCAATTGCCGTGGCGGTGGCGGAGTCAACCTCGTAGAAGATTCCGTAGTACCAGTTGTTCTCGCTCAGCGTGTCTCTGGGCATCCAGAAGCATGTGTCGACCAAGGCACCCTGTCGAAATATCCCCGTAAACTCCCACAGCGTAGTTTTCAACCTAAACCCATAAGGCCAGACACTGTCGACCTCGCAACAATAGTCTTGATACAGCGCTTCAACTGCATTCATGCGGGCCGGGTTCGCCCACCCGCTGGTATAGCAGCTCGACCCGGGCGCGCCTTCCCCAATCCCTGCCACGACAGGCATTGATTCACTTCCCAAGTGCGGATCTTCAATCGTCAAGTAGACCGTGTACGGCTTCCCCACATAACGGCCCTCAGGCATGAGTGTTTCCGCCCCATCATCGTCCCAGACGATCACCGTTTCCGCCAGTGCGCTTCCGTCGACGAAGTCTCGGCCCGTCGCACACTTTCTCTCCCAGTACCAGGGGGGTTGCGTGAAAGCTACTGACCGATCGGCCCTCGCAAAGCCATAACCGCAGTTCTCATTCGGGACATCCGAATAGTCTGTGCAGCGTTCCGCGCCAGCCTTGATCAGCGCCTCAACTTCCTCGTGAACGAGCGACCTCGCGGGATAGTGGAGTCGCACCGCCGACATGAGGAGAGCCGCGACACCGGAGACCTGCGGTGCAGCCCACGACGTCCCATAGCCGCCCGTTGGCCACATTTCTCTGATCCGCGCATAGCTTCCATTCGGCCCCAGCGCGAACATTGTGGAATCCTCCGCATCCGTGGTCACCGCCGCCAGACAGTCAAGGTTATTCCCGATAGAGGTGATCTCGTGCGATGCCCCGGTAACCCTGCCAGAACCTACAACAAGCATCCGATTGGTTTGGGCATCCGCTGGGATTTGAATGAGCCTTGGACCTGAGCTCCCTTGATTCCCCGCCGCCGCAACGAGTGTCATGCCACTCTTGTAAGCCCTGACAAGTGCCTTCGATACCGTGACTACATCCATCGTGTCAGGCATCCAGGGCCCCCCAATGGGAGTAACACCAGAGCTCATGCTCACAATGTCCACCCCGTCGCGGATTGCCATATGCAGCATGCGGACGTATGCCACGGGCATCCACTTCAATGTATCACCCGGAGCCACAACGCTGTCCTCGCAACCCAGGTGGTCATAGAAAGTCACGGTGACTCCGCACCCTGTATCAGCACATGCCCCACCCGCACCACCTGCTATACCTGCAATGCCCTCGTAGATGTCGCTAGTGGGCTTGCGGTTGTGAGTGAGTGCGGCAGCGATTCCGAGAACAACCTGTCCGTGGCCGGCCGTTGTAGCGGTATCCTTATTGCATACGTTTCTGTAGATGTATCTACTCCCAACAGGATCTCCCTGTTCATCGCGGACAGTCAAATCCGGGTGAAGAGACGAATCCACTCCGACGTCGAAGATCCCAAGATGGACCCGGGGGCTTCCTGTCGTTATGGGCCAGACAGCCCCCATGTTCAGCCCGTACCCCGAAGACTCGAGTAGGTGAGGTTGGCGGGGTTGGGTTTCGAGGTTGAGAACGAAGATCGAATCGCCCGGCAGGGTAGTCGGCGGTTCCGGGAAGTCGAACCGCTCGATCGGATAGCACGGTTCCGCGTAGTCGTAAGCGTAGGCGACGGCACTCAGCGCGTGCAGGAGATTCCTCGCCGAGGACGACCGCGATCCTCGAATAACGTAGGTTCTTGTGAGTTCCGTGAGATCAAACCTGCGTCCGCTCTTTGCATAGAGGACCGGGTTCTCCGGCCGCACGCTGGGATCGACGCGCTCAATCTCCACAACGCCGGCACGGGACAATACGTGCGCAATGCTGTCATCGGCGATGCTGGCCTCCTCAAGCATACACTTGTCTCGATTCGAAGGAATGGCAAAGTACCCCTCCCGAAACTGTACAATCGCCAGGCCATTCAAGGCATTGCTCTTCTCTCTCGGATAAAACGTAATCCCGTCCGAGAGGTATGCCGGCACTTGGGGCTCATCACCTCCCTGACTCTCGGGCGGAGCAGCTCCGCCGTCTGCTCCTTCGTCACCGCCGGAGGATCCGTCCTCGGCTTCGTCCCCGCCTCCCCGCACGCACACCGTCGTTCCCTCGAAGCCTCCAAACGTCCCCTCCTCGAACTCCGTGTTCTGCCAGCCGCACATCGTGGAGTCCCAGGCGAAGGTTGCGCAGGCGCCTTCCTCGACCGCCACGAAGCGGAGCCGAGCCACTTCGG
>Ga0194126_10013071_pt1 | contig 10440 bp, 8 predicted proteins | sample TA2KigC150mmetaG_FD_148641 | JGI IMG/M metagenome (GOLD analysis project Ga0194126, IMG submission 148641) | Freshwater microbial communities from Lake Tanganyika, Tanzania - TA2015035 Kigoma Deep Cast 150m | ecosystem: Environmental > Aquatic > Freshwater > Lake | place: Tanzania: Lake...
TCGTAAAAAGTCGTCACTCCGGCCTGCCTGTGCCTGGCAGACAGGTGAAAACCGGAGTCCAGAGTATTTATAAGCATTTGAAAATACTGGATTCCGGCTGGAGTTTATCCCGATGAAAATCGGGGCCGGAATGACGGAAAAGGGCATTGCGAGCGCCAGCGAAGCAATCTCGTTTTTATAAGTGCCCGAAAATACAAGATTGCTTCGTCCTCCCGCAAATGCGGAACTCCTTGCAATGACAAGAACGGGACTTTTTGCAAATCCATCAAGTATTAAAGGGGAGATGAAATTGTTTCAAGTTTTTGAATATCAGATAAAAACGCAAATCCTTTATGGCTTAAATAGTATTCTTAAGATTGGTGAGATTTGCCAACAGCAAAAACTGGCAAAGGTACAAATCATTACGGATAGTGGCGTCGCCAAATCGGGGGCCCTCGATAGTATTCAACAATTATTAAAGGAAGGGAAGATCCAAACCGTTGTTTTCGATGAGGTTGAAGCTAACCCAACGGTTCAAACCACCGACAAAGCTAAAAAGCTCTTCTCTGAGGAGAATTGCCAAGGAGTCATTGCTTTGGGCGGCGGTAGCCCCATGGATGTAGGTAAAAGCGTCGGTGTTCTTGCGACCAACCCTGGTTCGGCCTCTGATTATCTTGGACCAGCCAACTGGGGAAAAATAAAAAATCCGGCCGCGCCAGTGATTTGCATACCAACCACTTCAGGAACAGCAGCTGAGATCACAGATGTTGCCGTATTGAGCGATCCAGATAAAAAGGTAAAACTGGGAATTTTCAGTCCGTACATTGCACCTGCTGTCGCTTTTTTAGATCCATGCCTTACCCTCAGCCTGCCGCCGGAACCTACAAGGGATTCAGGTCTCGACGCCCTGACGCATGCCATTGAATCCTTCATAAGCATCAAATCATGGGCGGCCACAAATGTACTGAACCTTAGGGCAATTGAACTGGTTAGTCTCCATCTTCGAAAAGCCGTTCACCATGGCAGCGATATTAATGCCAGGGACGGCATGATGACGGCAAGCCTCGTGGCTGGCATGGCATTTCTTAATACAAAACTCTGTCTTGTACATGCTATCACTGGTCCTTTGGGAGGATTTTATAACCTTCCTCATGGTGCTGCCAATGCGATTGTTTTACCCCATGCCATGCGGTTCATGCTGCCGGGAGCCGTTTCAAAATACGTGAATATTGCCGAAGCGCTTGGGGAAAAGGTGGAAGGCTTGTCTGAAAGGGCAGCGGCTGAAAAGGCCGTTGAAGCACTGTCGCAGTTGTCGAAAGATGTGGGATTGCCAAAGGGCTTGTCAGTGTATGGCGTAAAAGAAGAACGCCTTGAGAAAATATCCGAGACAGCTGCTGCCAATTTTCAAAACGCCCTATCCCCCCGAAAAGCGAGTCCGGAGGAAATCCTGGAAATATTGAGAGCGGCTATTTAATCTATTTCATTTTTGCAGATAACCAAAGAAACATAGGGGAATATTTTAAAATATTCCCAAATTAGTTGGGGGCACAAATTGAATATGTTTTTCCAATCAAGTTATTAACACCCCCACCCTAACCCTCCCCCATCCAGGGGGAGGGAATTTTGGATCCCCCAGTATCTCCCCTCCCCTGGCGGGAGGGGGTTGGGGGGAGGGGGATAAAAAAGGAAATTCCTATACAATTAAATTATGGGGCTATCTCCTTGACTCCTCCAAATTATCTATAACATATTGGATTTTATAATATTTTCGATATTTTTTATGTATGTACAGCAAAATATAGAAAAAGTCTTTATTATCATGTAGATAGCCTCTATGTGGGGAAGTCAAGGAGGTAGCCCAATTAAATTATTAAAAATTGAGGCTCTTGCAAAAGTATTTTTTTGTGGTTCGACAAGCTTGTCCTGAGCGAACCGTTCACCCTTCGAGAACCTCAGGGCGAACCGTGAGTCGAAGGGCTCACCACGAACGGAAAAACTAAATAATTTCAACCTAAGCCCGTTCACCCAGAGCCTGTCGAAGGGTAAATTACGGACTTTTGCAAGAAGCTCAATTGTTACAACATTAAAAAATGGAGGATTTTATTATGAAGGCAAGAGCTAAAAAAGCAATGGTCATTGGAATCGATTGCATGATCCTTCCAATTCTGGACCGGCTGATAAAGGCCGGAAAATTACCCCACATGAAAAAGCTAATGAGACAGGGGACGACCACCAGGGCCTGGAGTGAGTACCCCACGGCCACACAACCGAACTGGAACGTGATCCAGACAGGGGCCTATCCAGGGACAAGCGGAGTCTATGATATGACGATCCACAATCCGGGTGAGCCGCTCGATGTGGTTCATTCGGGGTTCGATGCGAAATTCAACAAGGCGGAGACCATTTGGCAGGTCATGGATAAATTAGGGAAAAAACCTTTTCTCCTGAAATATCCGGGGACCTGGCCACCCAAACTCAAGAACGGGTACCAGGTGGACGGCCACTGCGCCCCCTCGGGTTTGATCCAGTTCTATTGGGGAAGCTCCAAGGTAGCCGTCCATCCAAACCGGTGCTATACAACTGATGTTTACCGGGCGGCCGACAGGATCGCTTTCACCCCAGGTCAAAACTGGGCCAACGTACCGGCGAGTTCCTCACCTTTTCTGGAATCAGCGATCAAAATCGTACCCGGGGATGGGGAGGTGCGATACCATCTGCTTTTGGTCGATTCAGAAGGAAAGGGATACGACCGGCTGATCATCTCGCCGCTCCGCGATGTGGCCAAGAAAATTGCCGACTTAAAAGCGGGGCAATACAGTGAATTTATAATCGAAAAGTTCAAAATTCCAGGCAACCCGATATCCGGTAGCTTCCGCTTCAAGCTGATGGACCTTAGCCCTGATGCCAAGCATTTCAAACTATACGCCAGCCAGGTATATCCCACGGAAAAATTCACCCATCCCAAATCCTTGGCCAAGGAACTGATCCAAAACTACGGCCCCTTTCTGGAATACACGGGCATGCAGCCTCTGTACCTGGGGTGGATCGACGACCAAACCTTTGTGGAAACCATTGAATACCACACCAAGTGGATGGAAAAGGCGGCCAATTATGTTCTTTCCAAATACAAATGGGACCTCTTCATGATGCAGTGGCATCCGGTCGACTTTTCCGAACATCAATTCTTCCAGTGGGATCCGGCCTGCTTCGATTACGACAAAGACAAGGCGGATTACCAGCGGGGAATCATCGACTACTGCTACGAGCTCATGGACGGGCTGGTGGGCTCCCTCATGAAGTTCGCGACCCCGGACACCCTGTTCGCCGTTATTTCCGACCATGGGGTCACCGCAAGTTGCTGCGAATTCATGATCAACAATATTCTGATCAACGCAGGTCTTCTCGAGGTGAACCGGGAGAGGACCGAAAAGGGGGAGGAAAGATTGGTCATCGACTGGTCGAGGACCAAGGCCTTTGCCCCCTACGGGTGGGGCGTGCAGATTTACGTGAACCTCAAAGGTCGAGATCCGCAGGGCATCGTGGAGCCAGGAAAGGAATACGAGAAGGTATGCGATGAGATCATCAATCTCCTGCACAACGTTCAAGAACCCAAAAGTAAAGAACGACCGGTGGTTCTGGCCCTGCGTCGGGAGGATGCCATGTCCCTCCTCCACTGCGGCCCCAACTCCGGAGATGTGATCTACGCTCTTAAAGCCGGCTATGAGGCCTCGGCGGTCTTGCGCAGTAATCTCGTCGAATTTGAAGACCCCCATTACGGCGGGGTTCATTCCTCAGCCCTGCCCAATGGCACATTCGGAAAGGGTACGCTGGAGGCCGCAATCATCCTGACAGGAGCCGGCATCAAGACGAACCAGCGTCGGGAAAAACCGTTCCGGTTAGTGGATTTTGCACCAACATTAGCCTATGCCCTGGGGGTGCCGGCTCCGGCGCAGGCCGACGGAGCCGTTGTTCTGGACCTCTTTGAATGAGCTTTTTCGAAGCACATCACGGACAAGAAAGGAGGAGGGAAATGGAAAAAAAGATAGGGACTTTATTTTTCATCTCGATTCTGGCAGCGGGCATCGTGCTCTTGGCAAGGCCTTCCCTTTACGCTTCCTATCCGGAAAAGCCGGTCACCTTCATCTGCGGATTCCCGGCAGGAGGGGCCATGGACATGACCGCCCGGGCCATTACCGAGGCCGCTAAAAAGTATTTCCCCAAACCGATGGCCGTAGTCAATCGGCCGGGGGCTGCGGGTACCATTGGGGCAGCGGAGATCATTCAAGCAAAGACCGATGGATACACCATCGGCATCAGTGCGGTAGCGGTCTTAACCCTTCAGCCCCACCGCACCAAACTTCCGTATGGGTCTCCGGAGGATTACACGCCGATCCTCAAACTGGTCAATATTCCTGTTTGCCTCACGGTGAAGAGCACAGCTCCCTGGAAAACCATCCAGGAGTTTGTAGCTTATGCTAAAGCGAACCCGGGAAAAATTCGAGTAGGGCATCCCGGAATTGGCACCATTCCCCACTTGGATGTGGAGCTATTAAAAGGAATGGCCAATATTGATTTGACCACCGTTCCTTTTGCCGGCGGAGCGGAAAGCGTACCCGCTTTGCTCGGAGGGCATGTGGAGGCGATCTCCCAGCACCATGGAGAAGTCCTGCCCCATGTTCAGGCCGGGAAAGCCAGGGTCTTGGGGATCTTTGAGGAGAAACGAAACCCCATTTTCCCGGATGTGCCGACCTTTAAAGAAAGCGGATACGACATCACCATGGGTGTGTACTACTTAGTCCTTGGGCCGAAAGGGCTTTCCCCCGAGATCGTATCGAAACTCCATGAAGCTTTTAAAAAGGGTATGGAAGATCCGATTTTCACCAAGCCCATGATTGGAAAGGGGTTTGACATTTCCTATGAAGGTCCGGAGGACCTAAAGAAACGCTTGTTCCAAGATTATGAGGCGAACGGGAAGCTCGTAGAGCGTCTCGATCTTAAGGGAAAGTGACATTGATGATTCGAGCCGTGCCGATCGCTTCTTTGTGCTTTGTTGCCCTGGGGGGCGTTTACCTGGCCAAAAGCCTCGAACTCCCGATGGGATCAGCCGCCCGCCCAGGGGCTGGGCTTTATCCTTTGCTGGTTGGCATCGCCCTGATTGTCCTGAGCGTTTCCTTTCTCATTCAGTCGTACCAAGCAAAAGAGACCCAGCCGGATCGGGAAGAGTCTTTCCCTAAAGGAAAAGACCGCCAGCGGGTAGTGGCCGTGGCGGCAGCGCTCTTCTTCTTTGTACTTTTTCTCAACCCTTTGGGATACCTAATTTGCAGTATCGCTCTGATGGGGGCGATCCTCAGGCTATTGGGCCTGCGCAGTTGGGGAAAAATCGTTTTCATCTCTATCGTTACCGCGGGCCTATCATATTATCTCTTTTTCTCTATCCTCGGGGTTCCCCTGCCCCGGGGCTTCTTCTCTTTTTAACTCTATGGATGCACTTCAGGGATTGGCCTATGGTTTTGGAGTCGCTTTGAGCGGTCCCAACCTGCTGGCCTGCCTCATCGGAGTCCTGGTTGGAACAATCGTGGGTGTGTTGCCGGGCATTGGGCCCATTGGAGCCATGGCTCTTCTGATCCCTTCTACCTTTGCCCTGGGTCCGACCACGGCCCTGATCATGCTGGCTGGGATTTATTACGGGTCCATGTATGGCGGCTCGACCACCACCATCCTGGTCAATGTCCCTGGGGAAGCAGCTTCGGTGGTGACGGCCATTGATGGATATCAAATGGCCAGGAAAGGGAGAGCCGGAGCAGCCCTGGCAGTCTCAGCGGTGGGATCTTTCGTGGCCGGCACTTTAGGGATTGTGGCCCTCATGTTCTTTGCCCCCCTTTTGGCCGAATTGGCCCTTGAATTCGGCCCTCCGGAATACTTTGCATTGACCCTTCTCGGTCTGATCTTGCTCTCGCGGCTCGGCGGGGGCTCGGCTCTTAAATCATTTCTCCTGGTCGGTTTGGGCCTGCTATTAGGCACAGTGGGGATGGAACCAATATCCGGTCTCCCGCGTTTTACCTTTGGGAATCTGGAGCTGTCCCAGGGGATTGAGTTGGTTCCTGTGGCCATGGGCCTCTACGGGATCGGAGAGGTGTTGTTGATCGCCGAAAGGATTACAGGGGTTCCCCAAATGATCCGGGTCAAGTTCCGGGAGCTTTTCCCCACTCTTGCCGAATGGAAGAGGGCTTTTCCTCCGATGCTCCGGGGGGGAGGTGTGGGTTTCTTAATCGGACTAATTCCCGGGCCAGCAGCGATTCTTTCCACCTTTACTTCTTATGCCCTGGAAAAGAAGATCTCCAAGCATCCCGAAGAATTTGGTAAGGGGGCCATTGAAGGGGTGGCCGGGCCGGAGGCGGCCAACAATAGCGCAACAGCCGGCGCCATGGTTCCCCTTTTGGCCCTGGGGGTGCCCTTTGCCCCGGCAACGGCTATGCTCCTGGGGGCCCTGATCATTCATGGGGTCCAACCCGGCCCACTACTCATGAAGCAGCAGCCGGAAATTTTTTGGGGAGTGGTGGCCAGCATGTATATCGGGAACGTTGTTCTGCTCATCCTCAACCTTCCCTTGGTAGGCGTTTTCGCCAGCATTCTCCGCCTGCCCCAGCATCTTCTCATGGGGCTTATTTTGCTGCTCTGCTTGGTGGGTACCTACAGCGTCAATAACAGCTTACTCGACCTTTATATCCTTATCATCATGGGAGTTGCAGGATATTTTTTACGGAAACTCAAATTCGATATGGCTCCTCTGATTTTGGCGTTGGTCCTGGGGCCCATGTTGGAGAAGACTCTCCGCCAATCCCTTTTCATGATGCGGGGAGATGTATGGGCGATAGGCCTTCGACCCATAGCCGGCACGCTTCTTTTCATCGCCTTACTTTCGATCGTGCTACCCCCCGTTATTCAACTGATAAAAAGAAAATAAAGCTTGCAAACAAAAAGGATCGATATGAGGGGGTCTCTGAAAAAAGCTAAAGTTCCAAATAGAATCAATTTTAGCAGCGCTTTTTCCGTTTGAGGTTAAAGCAAGGAGCTTCGGAAGGTGGAAAACAAAAAAAGGAAAGCCATCATCGCTGCCCAGTCCTGGGTTCAAGATCAAGTGATCAGGATTGAAGAAAACGGGGCATCCGTAAAAATAATCCCCGCCAGGATCGACTCTGCTTTTATGCAAGAAATCTCTGCCGCCGATGCCCTCATTGTGGGAATCCTGCCCATCCCCCGGCAGGTGATGGAAAAGGCGCCCGACCTCGCCATAATTGCGGTCCAAGGCGTGGGGTACAACACCGTTGATCTGCCGGCGGCAGATGAATTCGGAATCGTTGTGACCAATACACCGATGGTCAACTCCGATGCGGTTGCCGAATTCACTTTTGGCCTAATGCTGGCCATCACGCGCCGAATTCCACAGGGATGGGCCGAGATGACCGAGGGCGGCTGGAACCGCCTGAAATTTTCCGGGACGGAGTTGAGGGGAAAAACGCTTGGGCTCCTTGGCTTCGGGCAAATCGGGCGGCGGGTGGGTAAACTGGGAACAGCTTTCGGAATGGAGGTTCTGGCCTGGGACCAGATCCTGGATGAAAAGGTTTTCAAAGAAGCGGGAGCCGAGCCGGTGTCAAAAGAATGGGTCATTCAGCAGGCTGATATTTTGTCCCTTCACTTACCGCTGACCCCGGAAACCCGAAATATAATTGACAACCGCGAGCTGGCCATGATGAAACCGACTTCGTATCTGATCAACACCGCCAGAGGCGGGCTGGTAAACCGAGACGCTCTGATGAAAGCCTTGGATGGAGGAAGACTTCTTGGGGCGGCCATCGATGTCTTTGAACAAGAACCTCCGGAGGATCGGATCCTCATCGAACATCCCAAGATCCTCGTGACTCCCCACATCGCGGGGTTTACCGAGGAGGCGAGGTACCGTATGGGCATGACGGCAGCAGATCAGGTCGTCCACGCCCTGCGGGGGGAAAAACCACCCTGTCAGGTGAATCACCCCCAAAATCCTCGCTATGAGAAATTTTATACTTCACCGCCTTAAATTTTGATTTTTTAGGTTGATTCGTGCCCGGCGAATTAACGGCAAAATCGAGATCCATTTTTTCATATTATCTTTTCCGCGAGGTTCACCATGATAGGCTTGGCAGCTCTTTCCAATCCTTTTCAGATCGGAAATTTAAAGTTGAGCAACCGCATCGTTATGCCCCCCATGGCCACGAATTTTGCGGGCCCGGGTGGTCAAGGGAAAACTTTTCGAGCCCTCCCTCCTGGAAAAAGAACGGCCGGACGCGGCCATTGTGGCGACCGGAGCCAGGCCCTTTCTTCCGTCCATCGAAGGAATCCGAGAAGCCGCAACCTTCTCCACCTGGGAAGCTCTTTCCAAGCCGACGTCTCTTGGACGAAGGGTCCTGGTCGTCGGCGGAGGCGGGATTGGAGCCGAGGTGGCGGATTATCTTTCGGAAGAGGGCAAGGAAGTCACCTTGATCGAGATGCGGGAAGGGATCGGCTTGGATCTGCCTATCCACCTCCAGCATTTTCTGAATCTTAGGTTGCAATCCAAGGGGGTCGAGGTTCGGACGTCAACCAAGGCCGTACGCTTTGAAAAGGACGGCCTCTGGATCGAAGATTCCCAGGGAACCGGGAAACTCGAAGGTTTCGATTCCACGGTCATGGCCCTGGGGTCGGCACCCAATGATGAACTGGCCAATCCTTTGAAAGAAAGAATATCCGAGGTGTTCGTTGTCGGCGACGCTGCCAGGCCCCGGGAACTGATGGAAGCCCTGGCAGAAGCAGCGGAAGCCGCCCTAAAAATTTAAGGTAGACTTTCGTTTACCCTAAGCTCCCTTTTTGCGGCGGCATGAAGGGATATTTATCATCTTTGAAAGGAGGGCATATTATGAGCAAGGAAAATGTTGGTAGGAAGATGAGCAGGCGCAGGTTCTTGAAGTCGGCGGCCGCGACCCTCGCCTTCGGGGCGGTGGGCTTGAAGGCCCCGGTTGTCTTGGGCCAAGCCAAGAAGTTCAAAGGCCTAACCCTGAATGGGGCAACTTTTCAGCATATGCACGCCAATCACATAAAAGAATACCTCCCTGAGTTCGAGGAGGCGACCGGCATGAAGGTCAACCTCGAGCTTCCTTCATTTCCGATCTATAATCAGCGGGCCGACCTGGAGCTTTCCACCAAAGGAAGAGCCTGGGATTTTTTGAACATCACCTTCATCTATTCGGGACGATGGATCGGCGCCGGCTGGTTCACCAACCTTGAGCCCTTCATTAAAGATCCCAACCTGACGGAGCCCGACTGGGAACCCGGAGATTTCGTGTCCGGAGCCCAGTCATGCCTGGTCGATGCCAAGGGCAACCGGTATGGGTTTTCCTGGGAGGCAGGGGCCATGATCATGGCAGCCAGCCGGGGAGACCTTATCGAAAAGGCGGGTCTGAAGCTCCCCGAAACCTTCGATGACCTCACCAAGGTATGTGAAGCCACAAACAACAAGGAAGATGTCAAGGCCTTCGTCAACGATAATCTCCACCATTGGCACCTGGTGCCGTACATCATGGGGTTCGGCGGAAAAATCTTCAAAGACCCCCCCGAGAACCTCACTCCCACGCTGGACACGCCCGAAGTGGCCCAGGGTGCCGAGTATTACGCAAACTTGCTGCGAAAGTACTCTCCCGACGGCGTTCTTTCCTATACCATGGATCAGGCCCACACCGCGATGCTGCAAGGGAGAGCCAACATCCAGACCCAGAGCATTTCCTGGCAATTTCCCCTGGCCAAATCGGAGAAGAGCCAGGTCCGCGAAACGGTTCGGTTTGGCTTCATGCCTGCCGGCCCGGCGGGCGCGTTTCCCTGTATCAACTCCCACGGCTTTGGCATTCCTCTCGGGGCAAAGAACAAGGAAGCGGCCTGGGAATTCATCAAGTGGGCCTTGAGTAAAAAAATGGTAAGACGTTTGGCGCTAAAGAAAGGCTACACCCCCGTCTGCCGCAGGTCGGTCATCAGCAGCCCCGAATTCAGGAAGAATATGACCCATAAAGGACAGGATATCGCCTCTCTCTATATGAGGGTACTGGAGCTGGGCGGGACAACCGGCTATATGAAGTACCGCACCGTCCCCGTATTTCCCCAGGTGGGTGACAAGATTAACAAAGCCCTGGAGCGCATCGTAACGAAACAGCAATCGGCCGCCGACGCTATGAAACAAGCCCAAACCGAAGCAATCGCCGACCTGAAGAAGGCCGGGGTCAAGATGGACATCTGAAGCAGGGGACGGCAAGCAGGAAAACCTTAACTGGATTGTATAGGAATTTGCTTTTCTATCCCCCTCCCCCCAACCCCCTCCCGCCAGGGGAGGGGAGATACTGGGGGATCCAAAATTCCCTCCCCCTGGATGGGGGAGGGTTAGGGTGGGGGTGTTAATAA
>Ga0194126_10013076_pt1 | contig 10438 bp, 6 predicted proteins | sample TA2KigC150mmetaG_FD_148641 | JGI IMG/M metagenome (GOLD analysis project Ga0194126, IMG submission 148641) | Freshwater microbial communities from Lake Tanganyika, Tanzania - TA2015035 Kigoma Deep Cast 150m | ecosystem: Environmental > Aquatic > Freshwater > Lake | place: Tanzania: Lake...
AAAAGAACAGGTAAAATCAGGGGAAATCGATATTCTCATCGGTACCCATAAAATTGTAAACAAGGACATTGAATTTAAGGATCTCGGACTCTTGATCATTGATGAGGAACAAAAGTTTGGGGTGAAAGTGAAGGATCAACTCAAAAATTTTCGGGTCAACGTAGATGTGCTTACGCTGACCGCTACCCCAATTCCACGAACCCTACATTTTTCATTGATGGGCGCAAGAGACTTGTCGGTCATCGCCACTCCCCCTCCCAACAGGCAGCCCGTAACTACTGAAGTACAAACCTTTCAAGAGGAGGTGATTCGGGATGCCGTATCTTACGAACTTCGCCGAGGGGGCCAGGTATTTTTTGTCCACAACCGAGTGGGAGAAATTGACAGCATTGCCAATCTTATTCTAAAATTGGTACCCGATGCCCGGGTTGTAGGGGCTCACGGTCAGATGGATGGAGACAAATTGGAAAAAGTTATGGTGGATTTTATCGATCACCACTACGATGTCCTGGTCTCTACCAATATCATAGAATCGGGACTAGACATCCCCAATGCAAATACCATTTTGATCAATCGTGCCCACATGTTTGGCCTTTCTGACCTCCACCAAATGCGGGGTCGGGTAGGACGAAGCAATAAAAAAGCATTTTGCTACCTACTCACTAGCCCTCTTTCAGGACTCCCCCTAGAAGCGAGAAAACGACTTCATACCTTGGAAGAATTTTCTGATTTGGGAGATGGGTTTAAGGTAGCCATGAAAGATCTGGACATACGCGGGGCAGGCAACCTACTTGGCGCAGAGCAAAGCGGCTTTATCACCGATTTGGGATTTGAGATGTACCACAAAATCTTAGATGAGGCAGTCCAAGAGCTGAAAGAAAATGAATTTGCTGCCTTGTTTCAAACAGATTTGAAAGAAAAAGTTCAAATCTTAGTACCTGATTGTTCCATAGAAACGGATCTAGAACTTTTGATTCCGGAATCCTATGTGGCCAATATCAGCGAACGCCTAGGACTGTATTCTAAATTGGATAACTTACAAAAGGAAGAGGAGCTACTTGCTTTTGAAGCTTCTTTGTTGGACAGGTTTGGCCCATTACCCCAGCCCGTGCTCGATCTGATGGAAACGGTAAGGCTGCGTTGGAAGGCAGAATTGCTGGGCATAGAAAAATTAGTCTTGAAGGCAGGGCAAATGAAATGTCACCTACTTCCTTCTTCAAAGGAAAGTTACTACGCCTCTCCCATTTTTGGGAGCATCATGAAATTTGTGCAGACTCATACAAGGTCATGTAAAATAAAAGAACATAAAAATCGTTTACTTCTGAGCATAGATGAGGTGAACTCGATCCAAAAGGCACAGCATTTGCTAGAAGAAATGAAGTCTTTGGAGTTTAAGAAGGTAGAGTAATCAGATACAAGTAAAAAATATAGTAGTTTTGCCTTCCTCAATTGCATCAAAGGGATTTTAAAAAGCCTCTTTTGAAAAAGACAAAAAAGTCAATTAAAGAGTTTAGCATTGGTACAAAGCCCAATGCCATGTATATTAGCAACATTAATAGATCAAACTAACTATACTATGCGTCTAAAAAATACTTCCTGGGGCATGTGGACAATCGCCTTGGTGCTGGTATCCGCTTCTATTTTATCCTCTTGTCAAAAGAACAAAGGCTATAGAAGAACTGCAGGGTCTCCTGGAAAACGTAGTGCCACCACGGGTGCCGACTTTTCCTTTAACGCAGAAGATTCTACCCAATTTTTTGTTTCCAAAGATGCCGAACAAATTCCAGGGCCCAATCTTAGATTTATTCAAGGCGGTCGAGCCGTACTAGGCTCTCAAGAGGAGGATGTGATGGCATTTCGAGATAATCTGGAGAGGACCGTTTCCATTTCCAACTTCTGGATGGACGAAACGGAAATGACCAACAACGATTTCAAGGAGTTTCTATTTCACATGAAAAGAAAGGTAAAAGCTGATTCCTTGAAAAAATTGGAGCCCTCGGAGAAAGTTTGGAGAGGAGCCATGACCTTCAACGACGTGTACGAGTCCTACTATTTTAGATTTCCTGGCTTTAATTTTTACCCCGTGGCAGGGGTTTCATGGTCACAGGCCAATGCCTATGCCAAATGGAGAACCGAGTTTGTTCAAAAGCAAATCGTAGATAAAATGAAAATGGATACTACCCTTACTCGAGCCCAACTTATCGAGCGAGGTGTAGTTATCGCTGAGTTTAGGTTGCCCAACGAAGCGGAGTGGGAGTATGCAGCAAAAGCTATGATTGGTACACAGTACTTAGATGAAAATCAAGAATATGGCAGAATCTATCCTTGGGACGGTAGAGGTGTAAGAAATCCATACGACGGGAGAGGGAAAAAAGGAGGCAAACAAGGTGATTTCTTAGCTAATTTCAAAAGAGGAAGAGGAGATTATGCAGGTATTTCAGGAAGTATAAAAAACGATGGAGAAATTCTGCCTACCAACGTGTACGACATGCCCCCCAATGATTATGGCCTGTACCACATGGCGGGCAATATGAACGAATGGGTATATGACGTCTATCGACCGCTCTCCTTTCAAGATGCCGATGACCTGAACCCGCTACGAAAAGATGGGGTAAATGATGAAAAAGATACCTACGGCACATCATTACTGAATGATTCCATTCGAGTGTACAAAGGAGGCTCTTGGAGAGACGTAGCCTACTGGCTTGCTCCAGGAGCAAGACGATTTATGCACCAAGATTCTTCTACCAATCATATTGGTTTCCGATGTGCTATGGTGGCTATTGGAGCAAAAGGAAAATAAGAACTAACGATCTGATTCAAAAGGCTCAACGGATGTTGAGCCTTTTTTTGCTTTACTAGGTTCCCCATTTTTTGAAATCAGGATTTCTAGTACCTTGCCATTCTTATTTAGTTGACCCCCACTTATGAAAATTGCCTTCTCCCGTATCCTTTGGGTAGCACTTGCCCTACTTATCGGACAGCCCCTATTTGCACAAGGAACCTACCAAACTCCCCCGGCTTCCATTGCAGAGCTCTTCAATGCGCCAGCCACTCCATCCGTATCCTTCTCTCGGGATGGGTCAATCCTGTTGATCCAGGAGCGGAGCGAAGCCCCCAGCATTGAAGACCTTGCACAGCTAGAACTTCGCATTGCGGGCATACGAATAAATCCAAGCACCTCCGGCCCAAGCCGTACAGGTGGATTTACCAATTTGATCGTGAAAAAAACCGAGAGCGGTGAAGAGATTCAAGTCAAAGGCCTGCCCGCCAATCCCAAAATGAATGGCTTTACCTTTTCCTTGGACGAAGCCTATTTGGCCTTTACCCAAACTGAGGCCCAAGGCATCAGCCTTTGGGTAGTGGACATGCGTACCTACGAGGCAAAAAAACTCACCGAACCCATTCTCAACCAGGTGATGGGAAATTCGGTTTCCTGGCTGTCCAATACCAGCCTCATCATCAAAGCCATCAACCCCGCTCGAGACGCCATGCCCAAGGCACCGCTTGCCCCTGTGGGACCCATCATTCAGGAAACTTCCGGAAAAGCCGCCGCTAGCCGTACCTACCAAGATTTGCTAGCCAATCCACACGATGAGGCACTGTTTGCCTACTTTATGGATTCCCAACTCATGCAGGTAGAAGTAAACGGAACTACAACTCCCCTGGGCAAACCGAGCATGATCAAATCCATGCTTTTGAGCCCTGACAAAAATTACATCTTAGTAGAGACCATTCAAACTCCTTTTTCCTACCTCGTGCCTGCGGACAGATTTCCTTACACGGTACAGGTCTGGAGCAATGGGGGTGAAGTCCTCAAAACCATCGCCCAAATTGGCTTGGATGAAGTTCGTCCCAGTGGATTTGACGCCACGGTAAGCGGCATTCGCAATGTCAACTGGCGGGCAGATGTACCGGCTACCTTGTATTGGGCAGAGGCTCAGGACAAGGGAGATCCGAAGGTGAAGGTAGCCGAGCGAGATCATGTGTACACCCTGACAGCGCCCTTCACCCAAGAAAAACAAAAACTAGTAGGCACCACCCTCCGCTTTGGAGGCATCAGTTGGTCTGACGATACCTTTGCCTTACTGAGCGAACTCTGGTCCGCGAGCCGTACCGAAAAAGTCTCTGTATTCCAACCTGGAAACCCCATTCAATCCCCTCGAACCATCATCGAACGATCTTCGGACGACCTCTACAATGATCCAGGAAGCCCGCTCTTCACAGAAAACACCTTCGGTCGACGGGTAATCCTCCGAAAAGGGGACTTGATTTACATGACCTCCGAAGGGGGTAGCCCCGAAGGCAATATGCCTTTTCTGTCTACCTTCAACAGCAAGACCAAGGAACAGCAAATTCTTTGGAGATCCCAGGCACCATTCTACGAGCGCGTCACCAAAGTACTCAACGCAGATGCGAGCTCCTTCATCACCATCAAAGAAGGAACAGACACCCAACCCAACTACTGGGTACGCCACACCAAAAAGCGAATTACTCCCAAGCAAATCACCGCTTTCGCGGATCCCTACCCCAGCCTGAAAGGTATCCAAAAGCAACTGGTCACCTACCCGCGGAAAGATGGCCTCAACCTCTCCGCAATTCTCTACACTCCTGCCGGATATTCACCAGAAAAAGATGGCACACTACCGGTATTGATGTGGGCCTATCCCCGAGAGTACAAATCTGCGGCTGTTGCCGCCCAGGTGAGAGGCTCCAAATACACCTTTACGCGCCTCAGTTGGGGCTCTCCGATCTACTGGGTGACTAGGGGCTATGCCATCATGGACCAAACCGAAATGCCCATCGTAGGTGAAGGCGAGCAGGAGCCCAACGATTTCTTTATCGAGCAGCTCGTGGCCAACGCAGAAGCGGCCATCGATAAGGTGGTGGACTTGGGCATTGGTGACCGCAAGCGCATTGCAGTGGGCGGCCATTCCTATGGTGCCTTCATGACCGCCAACCTCCTTTCCCACACCCAACTATTTGCCGCAGGCATCGCCAGAAGTGGGGCCTACAACCGTACCCTGACTCCCTTTGGATTCCAGTACGAGCAGCGTAGCTACTGGGAAGCCCCTGAAGTGTATTTCAACATGTCTCCTTTCTCCTTTGCCCACCAAGTGAAGACCCCAATCCTGCTTATACATGGGGAGGCAGACAATAACTCGGGGACTTTCCCCATCCAATCCGAACGCTATTACAACGCGCTCAAAGGACATGGTGCGACAACAAGACTGGTGCTCCTCCCACACGAAAGCCATGGCTATGCGGGCAAGGAATCCGTGCTTCATACCCTCTGGGAAATGGACAGCTGGCTAGAAAAATATGTGAAAAACAGGAAGTAAGCGGTTTAGCGAATTGAAAATGGAGTCCGTAGAATTGGTCAACAGTACATGGTCGACGGTCGACAGCTAATTGTAATGAACCTCAAGCCTAGTTCCTACTAGGAACAAATTCACTTTGAAAATACAAGTAAAAAAGAGGCTGTTTCCATTCGGGATAGCCTCTTTTTGTTAACAAACCAACCTAGATCAGCTGATTAGCCACAGCTACTTTTAAGGGAAGAATAATGCTTGAAGTTAAATTATGTGAGCCGTGGACCGTGGACTGTCGACCGTTGACAATTTCAAATAACTTACAAGTCCGCTCCCCACATCAAAATCAAAAATAAAATCCCGAGACCAATTCGGTACCAACCAAAGGAGGTAAAGCCATGGGTGGAAACGTAGGTCAAAAATAGTTTCACTGCTCCCCAAGCCGAGGCAAAAGCCACGAAAAAGCCAATTCCTAGCAGCATCAATTGCTCGCTTGTAAAGGCTAGATCCGCCTTCAAGAGATCATATCCCCCAGCAGCCATCATGGTAGGCACGGCAAGTAAAAATGAAAATTCGGTAGCCTGCTTTCGATCAAGTCCATTAAATACGCCTCCGATGATGGTAGCTGCTGCACGGGAAGTGCCCGGTACCATGGACAAGCACTGGCAAAGCCCGATGAAGAAGGCATTTTTAAAGGAAATATCTTCTACCGCCAATACGTTACTGCCCTGAGTGGCTACTTTCTTGTCAATAAAAATCAGGATGATCCCACCCAAAATCAGGGAAAAGGACACCACGATGGGATTAAATAAATAAGCCTTGATGTAGTCGTAAGCCAAAAACCCAACTACCGCTGTGGGTAGAAATGCCGTAATCAACTTGTAATAAATGGTCAGGTTGCGGAAAAACCGCTTGATATACATCAAGGCTATGGCCAAAATGGCGCCCAGTTGAATAAATACTTCAAAGGTTTTCACAAACTCCTCCTTATGAATACCCATGGCCGTAGAGGCTAAAATCATATGGCCCGTAGAGGAGATGGGAAGAAACTCGGTGAGGCCTTCTACAATGGCAATGAGAATACTCTGAAATAGGGTCATGGAACTAGGGTTTCCCTTGCAAAACTAACAATCGCACCCAATCCACAAGAAAATTTTCATCTTTATCTGCCATTTCTACGTAAAAGGTTGGTATGGAATAGATTTTTTTGGTTGATTCAACTTCTAATAAAGCCTTATGAAACACTCCCTCTCCCCTCTACTTTTCCTTTTCCTTGTACTGCAGGGATTTTCTCAAGAATTAAAGGAAACTCCTCTTACCAATCAAATCAAAGAGGTGACCCTCTTCCTATCAGGAGCACAAGTATTCGAGATAGCAAGCGGGACAATTCCAGCAGGTGAATCTATTCTCCTAGTGAAGGGACTCTCTCCCTTTCTAGATGAAAAAAGCATACAGGTGAAGGGGCAGGGTAACTTCACCATACAGGCGGTCAACAAGCGACTAGATTTTCTCCAAGAAAAAGAGCAAGGAGAACAAGCAAAAGTCCTGGAAAAAGAAATTTCAGAAATTGAAAAGCGCCAAAGCAGTTTGCGAAATCGGATTCAGGTGCTGGGTACTAAAATGTCTGTACTTTCGGCCAACAAAAGTATTGGCAGCAACCAAACAGGTACAAGCATGACTGCATTAAAAGCCACCTTGGACTTTTTTGATGCCGAACACACCAAAATTGTCAACGAGGAATTGCAAATCAATACACAGCTTGCCGCAAACGAGCAGGAACTGGAAGCCCTGCGAAATCAACTCTATGCACTGCAACAAAGCGATGATAAAGAAAAAGCGGAGATCAGAATCCGCGTAAAAGCCAGCAGCGCTGGTCCAGCCACCTTTCAAATCAATTACCTGGTGTCCAATGCAGGCTGGTACCCCAAATACGATGTCCGCGTCAAATCCATCACAGAGCCCCTTCAACTGCAGTACAAGGCAGAGGTCTTTCAAAATACAGGAGCAGATTGGAAAAATGTCAAACTCCGCTTTTCCAATGCCAATCCCAACCAAAGTGGACAGGCCCCAATCCTCGAGAAGTGGGAACTCAACTATGCCCGATTTACTACGGTCAATAAGTTTGCGCTACCGCAGACCCCAGGTTCCATTAGCGGATTGGTTCTCGATGAACAAGGACAAGCTCTTCCGGGAGCCACAGTCTTGGTAAAAGGCACCACAATCGGAACTACCACAGATTTGGAAGGCAGGTATTCATTGACCTTACCCACCACCGCAAAAACCTTGGTTTTCCATTTTATAGGCATGCGTTCGGAGGAACTGCCTATCCAAGGAAGGTCAAATTTGAATGTAACCCTCATGCAGGATAATCAAGTGCTATCTGAAGTTGTGGTTACTGGATATTCAGGACAATCGGAAAAGAGAGCCTTGGGAGCAGCGCCGGTTAACAGTGCTATGGATACAACTCCCTTGATGACCAACTTCGTAGAAAATCAAACCACTGTGGAAATTCAAGTGGCCGAACCCTATTCCATCAAGACCAATGGGGAACGAACCCTCGTCGATCTGAAAACCTACGAGATTCCAGCTACCTATCGCTACACTGCCATCCCAAAACTAGATAAAGATGCCTTTCTACTAGCTGAACTCTCCGACTGGAGTCAATACAACCTCCTGGAGGGAGAAAGCAACCTGTATTTTGAAGATGGCTTTGTGGGAAGGTCCATACTCAACCCAGCGGCACTCCAAGATACCCTCCAAATCTCCATGGGCAGGGACCGATCCCTGGTGATGCAGCGGGAGAAAGTAGGCCAGTTTTCCAAAAAGCGGACCATCGGATCCAATACCACCGAAAGTCGTGGCTATGAGATCACGCTAAAAAACAACAAATCCCAGGCGGTAACCCTTCAAGTGAAAGATCAAATCCCCGTTTCTGTCAATTCCAGTATCGAGGTGACCTCCGAGGAACTCAGTGGGGGTAGCTTAGATCCGCTAACGGGCATCGTCACTTGGGAAATTACCCTTGCCCCAGGAGCACAACAAAAATTAATCCTGCGCTACGAGGTAAAATACCCTAAGGCAGAACGAATTATTTTAGATTAATTAGTGCCCTCATGAAAAATGTATTTGATCCAGCAGTGACCGCTGAATTGATCCAGCGAATCGAAAAACTAAGCCCTGAAAGCCCTGCCCTTTGGGGCAAAATGTCTGTAGACCAAATGCTGGCCCACTGCTGTGTGGCGTATGAGATGGCCTTTACCAACAAGCACCCCAAGGCAAATCCCCTCATGCGTTTTATCTTAAAGACCTTTGTCAAGCCAGGAGTGGTGAATGAAGTCCCCTACAAAAAAACCTACCCACAGCTCCCGCCTTTCGAATCAAAAACAAAAAAAACTTTGCCGAAGAAAAAGCGCGACTGATTGCTTTTGTAGAGCAAACACTGTCCACCGGGGAGGCGGAATTTGAAGGAAAGGAATCTCCTTCCTTTGGTCCCATGAACGCCAAGGAATGGAACAACCTACTCTATAAGCACCTGGATCATCACCTCACTCAATTTGATGTGTGAAAAGAAATGGATTCTTGGATTCCTCTTTATTAGCCCTCGAGCCACCCCTTCTTTTTCCTTACTCATAAAATGCTACAACCACCTGTCTAGGTGGAGGGACTTCCATCAAATTGATCGTGGAAAAATTTAGAAAAATCCCCGAATTCGGGTAATTTATTCTCCCTATTTCCTACAACTTAAACCCAAAATTCCATGAGTTCTTCCTTTTCTCGACGAAAATTTCTTGGTGCCAGCTTATTGAGCGGTGCTGGACTTAGCCTTTTACCTCATCTTTCTTTGGGGGCTTCCCCTTCTGCAACTCCCTTGTTTCTAACTGCCCACGAGCGGGTTCGACTTGGATTTATTGGTCTTGGTCGCCAAGCCATGGGCTTGCTCAACAATTTTATGCGCATCCCAGGGGTGGAAGTGATGGCAGGAGCGGACGTCTATGCCATTAAGCGGGAGCGATTTGCACTTCGAGTTCAAAAAAATCTCACGGAAGCAGGCAAGACCCTTACTGCACCCAAACTCTACGAGGACTACCGAGAACTCCTCCAAGATGCCAACGTGGATGCGGTAGTCATCGCCTCTCCGGACCATTGGCATGCGCTCATGGCGATCGATGCCTGCAAAGCCAAAAAGGATATTTACCTAGAAAAACCCCTCACCTTCACCATCAAGGAAGGGCAACTCCTGGTGCAAGCTGTGCGTGAGAATGGCGTAGTTCTAGCCGTAGGCTCCATGCAACGTGCCGCAGTCAACTTTCAAACAGCCGCTATGCACGTGCAGCGCGGTCAACTGGGGAAAATCTCTCAAGTGCTCGTTCACGTGGGCGACAATCCCCATCCCAAGCCCTATGACCTGGCGGCCCAACCCATTCCGGAAGGCCTCAACTGGGAAAAATGGCTGGGACCCATCCCTTCCCTTCATTTCAATGACCTGCTCAATCCAGGCATTAGCCTCAATCCTGAAAAGAACGAAACTGCCTGGGGTGCTTGGCGCTGGTACAAGGAAACAGGTGGAGGCTTGATGACCGACTGGGGTGCGCACATGATTGACATCGCCCAGTGGGGCCTAAGCAAGGATAGAAATGGTCCAACCACCATCATCCCAGGATCTGCAACTCAACCCCTCACGTACCGCTATGCCGACGGGGTAGAGATGCTAATTACCAAGTTTGACGAAGGCCGCCAAGGGGTGAAATTTATCGGAGAAAAAGGCTGGATCAAGGTGTCTCGGGGCAATTACGATACTTCAATTCTAGAATTACAGTTGGGAAAGGAGCCGGAGAATTTTAGTTTTGGTGCCCACCATGTGGATTTTATCGATTGCATCCGCAAGCGCAAGGACCCCATCGTACCCGTAGAAATTGGGCACAGCACCTGCACGGCCTGTACCCTAGGCAACATTGCCCACGAACTAGGGCGTACCATCACCTGGAGTCCACAGACCCAACTGTCCACAGACGCTGCGGTGAATGCCAAGCTTCACTATGCCTATGAACGAGGCTATAAACTGACCTAAATCACTCAATCGTAAAGAAATTTCCTTTCTCCAAAAACCTTGAAGACCCTTCTTAAGT
>Ga0194126_10013077_pt1 | contig 10438 bp, 10 predicted proteins | sample TA2KigC150mmetaG_FD_148641 | JGI IMG/M metagenome (GOLD analysis project Ga0194126, IMG submission 148641) | Freshwater microbial communities from Lake Tanganyika, Tanzania - TA2015035 Kigoma Deep Cast 150m | ecosystem: Environmental > Aquatic > Freshwater > Lake | place: Tanzania: Lake...
TTACCCTCTCACCAGCCGCTTCGCCGCCGTCGCGACGCTGCTGGAGTTGGGGAGGGCGCAGCTCTCCAGAGGTTGCGAATAGGGGAGCGGAACGTCCTGCGCGGTAAGGCGCAAAGGCGCGGCCTTGAGCGCCTCGAAGGCGCTGTCGGTGATGGTCGCAATGATCTCGGCGGCGGCGCCGGCCGTCTGGCAGTCCTCCGTCAGAACCAGCACGCGCCCGGTCTTGCGCACCGAGGCCAGCAGCGCATCGGTGTCCAGCGGCACGAGGGTCCGCAGGTCGATGACCTCCGCGTCGATGCCGTCGCGCTCGAGCCGCTTCGCCGCATGCAGGGCGATGTGGACGGCGCGAGCGTAGGTGACGATCGTGAGGTCCGTGCCCTCGCGCTTGACCGCCGCCTTCCCGAGGGGGATCGTGTACTCGCCTTCGGGCACCGGGCCGAGGTCCTGCAGCAGCCCCTTGTGCTCCAGGAAGATGACCGGATCGGCATCCCGGATGGCGGCCGTGAGCAGCCCCTTCGCCTCGGCGGGAGTCGAGGGGTAAACGACCTTGAGTCCCGGCGTGTGCATGAACCAGGCCTCAAGGCTCTGGGAGTGCTGGGCGCCGCGGGCGCGACCCGCGCAGCCGGAGGTCGCCCGGATGACCATCGGCACGCTCACCTGCCCGCCGAACATGTAGCGCATCTTGGCGGCCTGGTTCGCGATCTGGTCCATCGCCACGGTCACGAAGTCCGAGAACATGATCTCGCACACCGGCCGCAGCCCCTGCATCGCCGCCCCAACCCCGCAGCCCACAATCGCCGCCTCCGAGATCGGCGTGTCACGCACGCGCTCGGGCCCGAACCGCTCCATCAACCCCGCGCTCACCTGGAAGGCCCCCCCGCGCTTGCCGACGTCCTCCCCGATCAGAACGACGCGGGAATCCCGCTCCATCTCCTCGGCAATCGCCTGACCCAGCGCCTCGACAAAGGTCTTCTCCGGCGAGCCCTCCGGGACCGGGCCGGAGTCGGGCGCCGGCTCCTGGGGCGTGTAGATATCGACACACGTCTCCACGGTCTCCGGGCAGGGCTCATCATCCTTCGCCAGCCGGTGCGCCTCGCGGACCTCCCCGCGCACCTGCTTGCGTAGTGCCTTCAGCTCCTCGTCCGTCGTCCCGCGCTCCACCAGCAGCTGCCCGGACCGCTCGACCGGATCGTTGTTCTTCTCCCACCACTGCTTCTCTTCCCGGGGTCGGTAGCGGTCCGGGTCCATCGCGTAGTGCCCGCTGATGCGGTAGGTCTTGCACTCCAGCAACGTCGGCCCGCCGCCCGCACGCGCGCGCTCGACGGCCTGGGCCGTCGCCTCCCGCACCGCCAGCACGTCGTTGCCGTCCACGATCACCCCCGGCATCCCGTAGCCCGCCGCGCGATCCGCGACGTTCTCAATCGCCATCGACTCGTTGGCCGCCATCGAGACGGCATACTGGTTGTTCTCGCACACGAACACCACGGGCAGCTTCCAGATCGACGCCAGGTTCAGGGCCTCGTGGAAGGCCCCCTGGTTCGAGGCGCCATCGCCGAAGAAGCACAGGCAGACCTGCCCCGTGCCCTTCAGCCGCGCCGCGAGCGCGATGCCGTTGGCGATGGGCATCCCCGCGCCCACGATGCCGTTGGCGCCGCAGATGCCCAGCGAGAAGTCCGCGATGTGCATCGAGCCGCCGCGCCCCCGGCAGTAGCCGCTGGCCTTGCCGTATAGCTCCGCCATCATCCGGCGGATGTCGGCGCCCTTCGCGATGCAGTGCCCGTGACCCCGATGGGTGCTCGTGATCAGATCGTCCGGGCGCAAGGCCGCCATCGTCCCGGCGGCAATCGCCTCCTGTCCGAGGCACAGGTGCGTGGCGTCGGCCAGATCGCCCCGCCGAGACGCGTGAAGCAGCTCGGTCTCGAACTCGCGAATGGTCACGATCTGTCGGTGCAGCTCGCCCAGCAACTCGAAGTCCAGCTCGGTCACGGCCATCGTGCGCAGTCCTTTCGGCACAGGAGTCCACCGAGCCCAGACTGTACCGCCTGCGCCGGCATTAGTCAATTGCCGACGCGCAGGCCCCATCACCAGGGTGCGTTCTTCGGTGGTCGGGTGGGCGGACACATGGGTCCGCCCCTACGCCTGCTCGCGGGTGTTGTAGGGGCAGACCAACGTGTCTGCCCCGCCCATCCCGACATTCAGGGAATGCACCCCATCACCACAGGCGGTTGCAGCAGCGCGGCCTGGGGGGTATAATGGGCCCATGGACAACCCACGAGTCATCGCCGGAGGCTACGAGTTACTGACGCCGGAGGCGAAGGTGGCCCGCTTCCGGGCGCGGACGGTCGAGGAGCGCTACCACGTATTCGAGAGCTATCTCGAGATGATCATGGGCTTGCGGCCCGACCTGGTGAGCAACCGCCATGCGGCCTACCCACAGGGATCTGTACGAGTCGTTCGCCTCCCACGGCGTTAGGTACATCCTGATCGGCGGCGTGGCCGTGATCCTGCACGGCTCCGACCGCCACACCCTCGACGTAGACCTCTTCATCGAGCCTACGCCGGAGAACGCCGCGAAGGCTCTGGAGGCCCTGCGGGAGATCGGCTTCGGCACAGCCTACGAGGTGGAGCCGGAGGATCTGCTGGTGGAGCAGGTCACTATCTTCGATGACATGATCCCCGTTGATCTGCACACCAGGCCCCCCGGTCTTGACTTCGAAGGCGCATGGCGCCGCGCAGAGCTCCATGAACTCCACGGTGTTCCAGCCATGATCCTCTCCCTCGAAGACCTCATCGCCAGCAAGGAAGCCGCCGGGCGGCCCCAGGACCTGGAAGACCTCGAATGGCTCCGCCGGTTCCAGCGTGAGGAGCCGTGAGAGGCGCCTCCTCCCCCCGGTCAGGGCCCCTCTGCTGCCATGAACCAACGGTCCTCCGCTGACGCGCAGCGAGAGCCTTCCACATAGTATGTGCTCTTGAATCGAACATATGTTTCGTGATCTACGTCACAGACGCGGTGTGAGGAGGCGGTCTGTAATGCGGGTCACACACTGCGGGCGTGCGCAATCCACAACGCTGTCAGTCAGCCCCGAGTGCCGCAACGCGCGCCTCAAGCTGGGCTACCCGCTCTCTCAGCGACTCCACATCACGGTTCGCCGCCGCCAGCGCGTTTCGCTGCAGCCACAAGAGCCCAGCCAGGCAGAACACCCAGACTGATGCGCTCAGGGCAAGGGCGTCAGACCAGCCCACCGGCCACGACCCGGCCGCTGAGAGACCAAACGTGACCAGGGCGATCGCCAGCGTAACCGCAGCCAGGCCAAACATCAGCCTTACGTAGAGTAGCGACACCACCTGCGACTTCCCCTCGCTCCAGACAGTCGTCATCCCCAGCCTCCCTTCCTCCCGACCCACTTCAGGCCGTGGGGGACGCCCATGCGTGCAGCATTCGGGGACACGATCCCGATCCGGTGCGGCTGAACTGGGTCATGTCCCCGAACACAGGCCTTGGACGGTCCCTCACGGCGACGGCTGACCGCTTGCCACAGCAGCCGCCGAGACGGCGGCGGTCCCAGGAGACGTCAACGACAAGGCTACAGCTTCACGATCTTGCCGGTGGCGGCGGACTTCTCGGCGGCGAGGCAGGCTTCGACGGCGGCCATGGACTCCTCGGGCGTGATCACCGAGGGCTTCACGTTGTTCTCGACGCAAGTCGCGAAGTAGGACAGCTCCTCCCGCAGGGCGCCGGCGCGCAGGCCGTGGAGCTCGGGCCAGTAAGTGGTGTCCACCGACTTCCAGCCGTCCTTGCTGCAGACGCTGAAGTTCGGGTGCACCTCGTGGATGTGGATCGAGCCCTCGGTGCCCAGGATCTCCATGCGCTCGTCGATCTGGAAGGCGGTCGTGTCGGGGAGCATCCAGCAGTTCTCGAGGACGGCGGTCGCGCCCGAGTCCAGCCGGTACATCGTCCAGCCCATGTCGGCGTGCTTGAAACCGCGCACGTTGATGTCCTGCGCGTACGCGCTCACGACCTTCGCGCCGGTGTACCAGAGGATCAGGTCGGTGTCGTGGACGCCGTCGCCGATGATCGGGCCGATCTTCGGGAGGACGCTCGCGCCCACGAAGGCCGGGATGTTCCGGCGCGCGTAGCAGGAGATGATCCGCCCGATCTTCCCCTCCTCGATCTCCCGCTTCGCCGCGGCATAGCGCGGGTTGAAGCGGCAGATGTGGCCCACCATGAAGAAGCCCTTTGCGGCGTTGGCCGCCGCGACGATCCTCTTGCAGTCGGCCACGTTGGACGCCATCGGCTTCTCGAGGAAGACGTGCTTGCCCGCCTTCAGCGCCGCGAGCGTCGGCGCAGCGTGCTGGTCCCACATCGTCACCACGCTGACCGCCTGCAGCTCCGGATCGGCGAGCATCTCGTGGTAGTCGGTGAAGGTCCTGCTGACCCCGAACTCCTTGGCGAGCGCCTTCAGCCGGCTCTTCGTGCGGGTGCACAGGGCGTAGAGCTCGACATTCGGAATCCCCGACAGCGCCTCGCAGTGCTTCTCGCCGAACCAGCCCAGACCGATCACGCCGTACTTGACCTTGCCCATCGGGAAGCCTCCCTTGTTGAGGCGACGGCTGAACCACGAAGACCACTAAGAAGGCACGCAGAGACACAAAGACGACTTGGCCTGCCTCGTGTGTCTTCGTGACCTCTTCGTGGTTCGGCCTTGCCGTTACCGCTATGCGACGCCGACGAAGCGCTGGAACTGCTGCAGCAGGTCGTCGGACGGCTCGAACGGGAAGTCGACCGGCCGCGCCTCGACCGTGCTCAGGTAGCCCGCGAGGATCACGAGCCACTCGTCCAGCGATGTCGCCAGGTTGTTCGGGTGAACGCGCGAATCGTCCTCCACCCAATCACACATCGCGGTGGTCAGATTGGCCTGGCCGACGATGTCCTGTTCGGCGTAGTCCTGGTCGCCCTGCTCCACCGAGCCATCCGGCAGGGACTTCTCATAGCCGTACATCCGCCAGTGACGGAAGCCGTGGGTGCCGTACACGGCGATGCGCTTGTGGCCCCAGCTGGGGGCTTCGACGAACTGCGGCGCGCCCTCGCCGGCCTGGAGCGCCCCGCGCGCGCCGTTCGTGAAGGTGATCAGCGATTCGGCGGTGCGCGGGCTGGGGTGCGTGCCGTTGATGTCGTCGTAGCCCGACGACGCGCCGAAGACCGTCTGCACCGGCGCGTACCCGTTGAAGGCGAACATGAGGTCCAGCACGTGCACGCCCTGCCCGCTCATCGGCAGCACCGCTGAGGCGTCGAGGAACCGCACCTCCCCCAGCTTCCCCTCCGCGACATCCGCGAGGTACTCCAGGATGCGGGGATGATGCCGGAGCTGGTGGTTCACCGCGAACTTCGTCCGGCTCGCGGCCTCCAGCTTGCGCAGGGCCTTGTAGTCGTCCGCCCCGATGCAGATCGGCTTCTCGACGATCACGCCCGCCACGCCCGCCTCCGAGAGCTGCGTCATCAGCCCGACCCGCAGCGTCGGCGGCGTGACGACGTGCACGACATCCGGCTTCTCCTTGGCGAGCATCGCGTCGAGGTCGGTGTAGCGCGTCGCGACGCCGAACTGCTCGCCGAACGCATTCAGCCGCTCCTCATTCATGTCGCACAACACGGCCAACGTCCCGCGCGTGACGAGCTCGTACGCCTTCGCATGTCCCGTCGCCCGCGGCCCGCATCCCAACATCGCGCACTTCAGACTCATGGTCGAATCAACTCCGGTGAGAGGCAGTGGTGAGACTCAGCGGGGAGTTCGCCAGGGGCGGCAGGCATTCCTCATGTGGCCGGCGAAGAGGTGGCCGGGACACCACGCCTGTGAAGGAGGCCGGGCCATGTCGCCACAGGGTCAGGGGATCGGTCGTCGGGAGTTTCTCACGTATGCGGCCGGGGCGGCAGTGGGGACGGCGGTCGGCTTGCGCGCGCCGGCAGGCGCCCAGCCGCCGGACCCGTCGACCATCCTGAACCATAGCCCCAACATGGAATACCGGCGGCTCGGCAAGACGGGGCTGTGGGTCTCGGCCGTCTGCCTGGGCGGGCATTGGAAGCGGTTGCAGGCTGCCGAGGGCACGAGTGGCTGGGACCTGCCCGGCGAGCAGGCGATGCAGGCCCTCATCGCCAACCGCACCGAGGTCGTCAGCAAGTGCATTGATGTCGGCATCAACTACGTGGACGCGTGCGCCGGCGGGGAGATCATGGCCTACGCCGAGGCGCTGCGAGGCCGGCGAGAGAAGATGTACCTCGGCTTCTCGTGGTATGAGAGCGAGCTGCGCTTTCCCGAGTGGAGGACCAAGGCGAAGCTCATCGAGGGGTTTGACAACGGCCTGCGGCAAGCGAAGCTGGACTACGCGGACGTGTGGCGCGTCTCGGCGCTGATGACCGAGCCCCAGCCCGAGGCCGACATGGAGGCCATGATGGAGGCCTTCGACGTGCTGCAGGAGCAGGGGAAGGTGCGGTTCCTGGGGCTCTCCTCACACCACCACGAGTTCCTGAAGCACGCCATCGAGACCTGGCCGCAGATCAGCGTCATCCTCTTCCCCTACACGGTCAACAGCAAGGAGTTGCCGCAAGACAGCCTCTTCGAGGCGGTGCGGGCCCAGGATGTCGGGGTGTTCGGCATCAAGCCCTTCGCGAGCAACTCGATCTTCCGGGGAAACAGCCAACTCGACAGCCCGGTGGCCACTGATGACGACGAGCTCGCTCGCCTCACGCTCCGCTACATCCTTGGGAACGCGGCTATCACGGCACCGATTCCCGGCCTGATCAACACTCATCAGGTCGAGAACGCCGCGCTGGCCGTCCGCGAACGCCGGGGGCTGGACCTCGGCGAGCAGGCCCGGCTGCAACAGGCCGCCGATCAGATGGCGGCCAATCTGCCACCGGACTATCAGTGGCTGCGGAACTGGGAGTGGGTCTGAGCCTCCGCGCGCCTGCAGCGGGTACGGGGACACCACCATGGGACGACTGGCGTGGGTTCTGGCAGCAACGGCGCTCGCTGTCGGCGCCGCGGCCCTCGCGCAGGGCCTGCAGGAACGCACGGCGCGGGTGAAGCGCCGCTTGGCGAAGGAGGCGCAGGCACACGCCGGCCTGCGCGGGTCGCCGGGCACCTTGCCGACCGACAACTCCTTGTGCCTGCTCTGTCACGCCAACTTCCGGAGCGAGGAGCTGGTCACGGTGCACCTCGCACAAGGGGTCACGTGCGCAGTCTGTCATGGGCTTTCCTTCGAGCACATGAACGACGAGACCAGTCGCACGAAGCCGGACCTCCTCTACGGCCGAGCGCAGGTGTCGAGCTTCTGCACCCGCTGCCACGGCCGCCACGCCCAGCCCGAGAAGGTCCAGGCCTTCCTGATCCAGTGGAAGGGCAAGACCCGCCCCAACGGGCGCCTCATCCTCCAACAAGCCACCTGCACCGACTGTCACGGCCTCCACGCTCTCCCCGACACCCCCGTGCTGACGGGGAGGTAGCGGCATGTGACCCCCGGCTCGGGCGAGCCGCGCGGACGGCCCCCGCCTGGATCGCGGCTTGTGCCGCCTCGCCCCGCGCAGGTCCCTTCTCCCGCTCTGCCGAACCCTTGCGCTGTGTTGGCTGGTTGCACCCCAGGCTTGATGGGAGGCACGCGGCAATGGGCGCTTGCCCGCGGTGCAGTGCGACGCTTCGGGAGCAGACGGTGGGGAGATTGGTGGTGGAGGGGTGCGATCAGTGCGGGGGCGTGTGGTTTGAGGTGAACGAGCTGGGGGTGCTGGCGCAGGCGGGGAAGCCGACGGTGGGCTGGGCGGAGCAGCTCTTTGAGCCGGCGACCGGTCAGTTGGTGACCGACGAGGCGCTGTGCCCGAAGTGCGGCGTTGGGCTCTACAAGTTCGAGTTCAAGCACACCCCGGGCATCGAACTGGACGCCTGCCCGCGCTGCCGGGGCATCTGGGTGGATGATCGAGAGTTGGAGGCGATCGCCGGGCGGATGCCCGGCGCGACGGAACGGCGCGGCTCAGGCGAGCCGCAGGCACAGCCGCGGGACCCTCGCGAGCGGGCACGGGCGGCGGCGGGGCTCCTTCAGCAGTTCCCGTGTCCGGCGTGCGGTGAAGGGAACCCGACCAGCGCGCTGGGGTGCTGGAAGTGCGGGGCGGCGTTGCGCGGACGACGTGGGGCGATGTTCTGCCCGCGTTGCGACGGCCCTCTGTGCTGCAAACCCGCTGACCTGTCGGACCTGGACGTGGGCGACGCGCGCATCGACCATTGCGAGGACTGTGGCGGGGTGTGGGTCGATCTGGGCGCCCTCACTGCGGTGATGGCGCTCCCGGCGACGTTCCTGGAGCAGTGGCAAGCGCGGTTGCTGGCCGCGGCGCGGGCTGCGGCCATCGACCGCGTCCATCGGCTCCTGTGCCCCATCTGCCAGATCCCCCTGGAGGAGCAGCTGTTCGGGGAGAAGTCGGAGTTGTACATCGACCGCTGCACCGCTTGTCAGGGGACCTGGCTGGACCGGGGCGAGCTGATCTTGGTGAAGCGCGTGTCGATCCGGCAGGACGTCTGGCGCGGGCGGGAGTAGGCCCGCTCAGCCGGGAAGGCCCTCCCGGCTTCCGAGCGGGTCCGGAGCCTCGCCCTGACCAGCGCGGCGGGCCGGTCCCGCGGGGGCCGGGCGGCGACGGCCGTTGCGTCGCCGTCGAGGGTGCCCTGGACAAGGGCAGCGCCTTCGCCAGCGATCTCCCCAGCCCGGCTTGACGTCGGCCGAATGGCCCCAGCCGCTGCCTCCAGGTCGTCGGAAGGTCGCACGCCGACCAGGGAGGAATTCGGGTGAGTGCCGTGTTAGCCTGATCAGCGAACGCCCGCGGAGCGGCGCTTGTGGCGCAGGCTTCCAGCCCTGCGGTTGTGGCGTTCGCCGTTGGCGTTCGTGCCCGAGGCTCGTTGCCGCGAGGGATGCCCGTGGAACTGTTGCGCCCAGAGTTCGACGACCAGTTGCGGAGTCTGCGGGACCGCGTCATCGCGATGGGCGCGTTCGTGGAGGAGATGCTCCACGACGCGATGCGGGCGTTGGTGACCCGGGATGTCGCCCTCGCCCGGGCCGTCCGCAAGCGGGATGCCCTCGCCAACGAGTTTGACGACGAGATCGAGACGGCAGCCGTCCGTCTGCTGGCCCTGCAACACCCGATGGCCGGAGACCTGCGCGTCGTGGCAAGCGCGCTGAAGACCGTGACCGATCTCGAGCGCCTCGGTGATTACGCCTGCGACATCTGCAAGTGCGTGATCGCGCTGGCTGAGGCTCCGCTCTTCACGCCGCTGGAGGACATCCCCCGCATGGGGGAGGTCGTGGAGGGCATGATCCACGATGCGCTGGGGACCTTCGTCAGCCGGGACATCGTGGAGGGCAAACGCATTCGGGACCGGGACCGGGAGGTCGATGCGCTGTACAAGCGCGTCTTCGCGCAGTTGATCGAATGGATGGGCCGCGAGCCCGCCGTCGTGCCGCAGGCCGTGCAACTCCTGCTCGTGGCCCGCTACCTCGAGCGACTCGGGGACCACACGAAGAACCTCATCGAGCGCGTGGCCTACATGGAGACCGGCTCGCGGTGGCCGTGGCGGTCGGATGAGTGGAAGCAGGCGTACCCGGCCGAAGACGCCGTCGACCACGAGGAGTGATCCGCGACTGTGGGTCCGTCGAGTGTCTGGTCACGCACGGCCGCGGCCGTGTTGCTGGTGGTCTGTCTGGCCGGCCTGCCCGCGTGTCGGCCGTCTCAGCGGGGCGGGCTGACCGTCGCCGGTTCCACCTCGGTGCAGCCCATCGCAGAGCTGCTGGCCGAGCGGTACATGGCGACCCGTCCCGGCGCCGTGGTCAGCGTTCAGGGCGGGGGTTCGTCGGCCGGCATTCGGGCCGCGCTCTCCGGGGCGGCCGAGATCGGGATGTCCTCCCGCGAGCTGAAGCCCGACGAAACCGGGCTGGAGGAGTTCGTGATGGCGCGGGACGCGATTGCCCTGATCGTCCATCCCTCCAACCCCGTGCAGGCGTTGACCACCGAACAGGCGCGGGGGATCTTCTCCGGGCGGTTTGCGCGCTGGGAGCAGGTGGGAGGCGAACCCGGGGAGATCACCTTCATCACCCGTGAGGAGGGCTCCGGGACGCGCGGGGCCTTCGAAGAGATGGTCATGGGCGAGGAGACGGAGATCGCGCCGGAGGGGATCGTGCAGGACTCGACCGGAGCGGCGCGGGCGATTGTCGCGGGCGACCCGAACGCCATCGCCTACATCTCCCTGGGGATGGCGACCCCCGAGGTGCGGGTCGTGGCGCTGGACGGCGTGGCGCCCACGGAGGAGAGCGCCGCGGATGGCAGCTACCCGCTGACCCGGCCCTTTCTACTGCTCACCAAGGGCCGGCCGACGTCGCAGGCGCAGGCCTTTCTGGACTTCCTGATGGCGAC
>Ga0194126_10013080_pt1 | contig 10435 bp, 6 predicted proteins | sample TA2KigC150mmetaG_FD_148641 | JGI IMG/M metagenome (GOLD analysis project Ga0194126, IMG submission 148641) | Freshwater microbial communities from Lake Tanganyika, Tanzania - TA2015035 Kigoma Deep Cast 150m | ecosystem: Environmental > Aquatic > Freshwater > Lake | place: Tanzania: Lake...
ACCAAGGGCCAAGGCGCGACCTATGTCGACTGCCGCTGGTACCCGTTCGAGGAGTCCAACTCCCTGCTGATGTGGAACGGCAACCTGAAGGACGCCTCCTTCTCGCGCGAGAGCGGGGTTGGCATCCGGGCGCTCTACAAGGGCGCCTGGGGCTTCTCGGCCTCCTCGGACATGGGCGACCTGGCGGCCGTCTTCGACAAGGCGCTCGATAACGCCCGCGCCGCCGCCGAACGGGTCACCTTCCCGGTGCGGCTGGCGGAGAAGGACGCCATCCAGGCCGAGTTCGCCAGCCCGTGCAGGATCGATCCGTTCGAAGTCCCGCTGGGCGATAAGGTGGGCTTCCTCAAGTCAATGGACGAGAAACTGGACCGGAAAGGCGTGGAACAGCGCAACGCCTCGCTGACCTTCATCCGCAAGCAGATCGTCTTCCTGGATTCCGAAGGCAGCCATATCGAAAAACGGATCACCGAGGTCTTCAGCCAGTTGGAAGTCTCCGGGCGGGACGCCCAGGGCATGAGCCACGAGCGCAAGTTCCGCCTGGCGCAGCGCGGCGCCAGCCGCGGCTGGGAATCGGTGGACCCCGGCTTCTTCGGCGAGAACGCCGAACGGATCGTGAAAGAGATGAACGAGACCCTGGCGGCTGAACCCTGCCCGAAGGAGGAGCGTTCGGTCATCCTGCTGCCTGGCATCATGTACCTGCAGACGCACGAGACCATCGGCCACGCCCTCGAACTCGACCGCATCCTGGGTTACGAACTGGCTTTCGCCGGCGGCTCCTTCGTCACCTTGAAGGACTTCGGCAGCCTGCGCTACGGGTCAGAGAAACTGACGGCGCGGGCCGACGCCACCCTGCCCAACAGTCCGGGCAGTTTCGGCTACGACGACGACGGCGTCCCGGCGCGCGATAATTTACTGATCGACCGCGGCCTGCTGGTGGGCGCCATCACCAGCCGCCAGATGGTCGAGGAGGCCAACATCAAGGCCAAGCGCCAGATCTTCGACGGCAGCGGCGGGGCGAACCGCGCCACAGCCTTCTACCGGGCGCCGATCGAACGCATGACCAACATCAACATCGACCCCGGCACGGACGGCACATTGGAAGATATCATCCGCAAGACCGAGAAGGGGATCGTGATGGACGGCGACAAATCCTGGTCGATCGGTTCGAACCGGGAGCAATTCCACTTTGCCACCGAGGTCGCCTGGCTGGTGGAGGACGGGAAGATGACCCGCATGGTCAAGAACCCGACCTACAAGGGCGATACGCTCACGTTCTGGAACTCGCTCAGCGCGGTCGGCGACAAGTCCACCTGGGAAGTGCGCTTCGTGGATAATTGCGGCAAGGGCCAGCCCAACCAGATCATGCAGTTAGGGCACGGCATCCCGGTCTGCCGCTTCGACAATGTCCGGATAGGAGAGTAACCGTGAAGGAGAGAATTCTAGACACCCTCGGCGAACTGCGGCGTTACGCCCTGGACAAGGGCTACGAGGTTTCCCTGTTCTACCACGAAGAGGACAGCGCCCTGATGCGCTTTGCCAACTCGGCTATCTCCCTCAATACCAGCGAGCGCCTGGTGCGGCTGGAGATCACGGCCCACGCCGGGCGGCGGCGCGCCAGTACCGGTCTCATCACGGACCTGGGGAAGATGGACGAAATGAAGCAGGGCGTGGACACCGCCGCAGATATGGTGCAACACGCCATGCCGCTCGATTACGACCCGACCATCGCCGCCTTCGAGGCCGACTTCGCAGATGAAAGCAACCACGATCCCGCCCTGGCGGCCATGGGCAACGCCGACAAACTGGCCTTCTACAACCAGGCCGTCAAGGGGCTGGAGACCGAGGAACTGAAACTATCGGGCATCTTCAACAGCGGGACGAACACCGTGGCGGCCATGACGACCCGCTCCCCGCACAGCCTGTATTTCGGCGCCAGCGACGCCCAGGTCTCCACCGTGCTGGCGCATGCCACCGAGAAGTGGGAGATCTCCTCCGGCGGGTCGGCGCAGCAGCGGCCGGACCTCGACCCGGCCCCGATCCACGAGGAACTCTCCTTCCTGCTGGAACGCTTCCGCAGGGAGCCGCGCCAGCAACTGCCGACCGGAGCCTACGATATCGTCTTCAGTTCGACCGCCATCGGCCAGATGGTGGCGATCATGAACTGGATCGTTTTCAGCGGCGGATCCTATAAACGCGGCTTCTCCTGCCTGAATGAGGAACATGTCGGTAAAAAAGTCCTGTCCGACAAGTTCACCCTGGTGGACGACCCCACCCGGCGTGAGACCTTCCCCTTCCGGCGCGACCTGATGGGGATGGAACGCAAGCCGTTCCCGTTGTTCGAAAAGGGCGTCTTTAAGGGCTTCACCTGGCTCCAGGACGACGCCGACGAGTTCGGCGCCAAACCGACCGGCCATACCGTGATGCACAAGAGCCTGGTCCTGCAAGGAGACAGCATGAAAGCCGGTTCCCTGGCGGAACTGGCCGCCCTGCCGCGCGATAACGACCTGCTCTACATCCCGCACCTGCATTACATGAACATCGTCAACCCGTCGAAGGGCGTCATCACCGCCAGCGCCCGCTTCGGGGCGCTCCTGCTCAAGAAGGACGGTTCGATTGTCGTGCCGTTCAACGTGCGCATGACCCAGAGCCTGCTGGATGTCTTCGGCGACAAGGTCGCCTGGCTGGCGGAACCAACCCGGGTCTACAACTCCTCCGCCAGTTACGGGGCGCGCAACCCGACCGCCCTGGTCCTGCCGGCCTTCATGCGGGTGAACGGGCTGGAGATCTCGCACTCCAACCCATCCTTCTAGCATCCTGTATATACCGTAAGAGACGAAAAGAAACGGAGACCTGCCGCAGCGGGTCTCCGTTTCAATAATCCCATGTCTTGTACCCCTGTCAGGCCGGCCGGACAACCCGGGCAAAGTCGGAACCGGTCGGCTGCTGGAAGACGCGCAGGTCGAAAAAGGCGGTGGCCGCCAGCAGGTGGTCGATGATCTCGGCCTGGATCTGCTCGTACTCGTTCCACTTGGTCGTCTTGGTGAAGACGTAGATCTCGATCGGCAGGCCGGTGGCGGCCGGCGCCAGTTCCCGGATGATGAAATCCATTTCACGCTTGTAGATGCGGGAATTGTTCCTGAGATAGGCTTCCACGTAGGCGCGGAAGATCTCCACATTGGTGACCTGCGGCCCGTCCAGGGGCGAATCGCTGCGGCTGCCCCGCTTGCGGTAGGCTGCGATGGATTTCTGCCGCTCGGCCACCATCCCGGCGATCAGGTCGATCCGGGCGTAGCGCTCGATCATCTGCGGCGTGCAGAAACGGATGCTGTTCTGGTCGAGCGAGATGGAGCGCATGATGCGCCGCCCGCCGCTCTCCTCCATGCCGCGCCAGTTCTTGTAGGCGGTCTCGATGATCTTGTGGGTCGGGATGACGGTGATGGTCTTGTCCCAGTTCTGTACCTTGATGGTGTGCAGGCTCATGTTCAGCACCACCCCGTCGGCATCGTAGGAAGGCACTTCTAGCCAGTCGCCTTCCTTGACCAGGTTGTGGGCCGAGATCTGGATGCTGGCGATGAACGCCATGATCGTATCCTGGAAGATCAACAGCAGGACAGCTGTCAGGGCCCCTAGGCCGCTTAGCAACAGGATGGGCGATTCTCCAGTCACGAGCGAGATGCTGAGGATGACGCTGACCAGGATCGCCAGCAGTTTGACGATATCCAGGTAGCCCTGGATGCTGACCCCCGTGAAGGACGGGCTGCTTTCGTATACCTGGTTGAAGGCATCGATCAAGCCGTTGATCGTCACCACCGCCAGCCACAGGATGGCGAACAGGGCGACCTTCTCGACCACCGGCTGGTATTCCACCGACAGGCTGGCAAAGGCATACAGGATGATGAACGGGAACAGCAGGGCGGCGCGGTACGGGCGCAGTTTCCTGACAATGACGTCGTCGTATTTATTGCGGGTCAGGGCCGCCAGGTAGGTCAGGCCGCGCCCGAAGACCAGCCTGGCCAGCAGGTAGAGCAGCAGGAAAATGACGATGGCCGCGGACAATGCCAATGCTGGGTTGGCCGAGATCCAGCCCTTCAAAACAGGGAGATCCACGTGTGCCTCCTTAATTCGGATAATTAATGTATATTTTAGCCCATTCCTGGTCCGCCGGCATCCCCCTTTTGGACGGTAACAAACAGGCGGCCTGTTTCCAGGCCGCCCGGTGGGATCTGGGCTTGTCTACAGCGATGGTTCCGGTCCCGGCGGGGGGGGAACCGGGTTGGTCTTCTTCTTCTTCTTCGGCGCCGGGTGGTCCTTCCGGCCGGGGATGAACAAACCCAGCAGGGCATACACCAGCCCGATGAAGATCAACAGGAACTTGACCGTCGCCGCCAGGCTGGCGAACAGGGCATAGGGCGGGTAATTGCCGACCGTCATGATCGTGAACAGCAGGATATTCTCCACAACGTCCAGCAGGGCGGCTGCGACGACGCCCCAGCCGGTCCATTTGCCGATGCCGGCGAACTGCCTCCCCATCCGGCTGGAGGCCATCAAGGTTCCAAGGCCGATGGCAAAGGTATAAGACAGCATGAACAGGAAGTCGAAGCCAAGCCCGAAGGCGGCATAGACCTTCGCCGACCAGTCCCACGAACCGAGGATGGCGCGCACGGCGTCCACCGACCACGCCATTTCGAAGGAAACAATCCCGAGCGGGGCAAGCGCCGTCTTCAATGGCGGATCGAGCACGAACTGGAACAGACACAGGATCAACAGGGAGAGGAGTACGAAGATCAGCAGCACCGCCTTCCGGATCTTCGCCGGTACGAACTCGAATGGATGCGACATGTGCAGGTCTCCTTTCGTTGGGTCAGGTGAGCGGGCCTGGTGCATTGCCCGGCAATGGCAGCATGATAACGGCTTTCCAACCGGCGGACAACAGGAGATAGGTCATGCCCCGGCTGTTCAGAACATCGTCATCTGTTCAGGCTGGACGATGGGATCGCCCTGCAACGCATCTTCGATCTCACTGCGGCCCGGGATGGGCATGGAGGCCAGGCGGCGCAACTGGCGGTACTTTAGGACGCGCCAGCCGCCAGACCAGAGTTGCTTGAGCGCCGGGTCGCGCTCCAGTTTGAAGGCGAATAGTCCCGCCCTCCCGCCGGGGATGACCAGCAGGCTGATCCCGGCCGGGAACTGGTTCTCCCGCAGCACCCTGCAAACCAGGGCGGAAGCCAGCAGGTGGAAGATATAGTGGGTTTCCCCTTTCTCCTCCCACGCCCAGGCCCGCGCGACGCCCTCCAGCCGGCGGGCGGTCCAACCGGCGCCGGCTGCCAGTTTACCGAGCATTTCGCCCGCCGCCTCCAGGTCCCGCCGCCGGGCGGACGGGTCGTCCTCCGGGCGCAGGGAGTACTTCCCCTGGTCGGGGAGGGCATACGAGTCCAAGATGGCACGCGTCAAAGAGAGTGGAGGGGTCAGCAGGCCGCGCAATTCTGCGTGGAGCGCCGTCTCCAGTTCGTCCAGGGTGCAACCGGGGTTCTTCAGGAGGAAGGCGATGACCGTCTTTTCGGCGCGGTCGGGCAGTGGGTCACCCTCCCCCTCCAGCAGTGGGAGTCCCCACAGGCCGGTCTCGAGGTTGCCTGTCCCACCGTGGTGAATGAAATCCGGGCCCTTGAGCGCCTCCAGGATGGGGGCATGGATGCGCGCCAGGGCTTCCTCCTGCCAGGCCAGCAGGCGGTTATCAGCCAGGGCCGCCAGCGCCGCGGCATGGAGGTGCAGGTAGGTGGCAGGTTCGCCGCGCTGGGTAAGGTATGATTGGATGGCATCCCGCACGACCTGTGGCGGAGTCGGATCCACCTCGGCGCGGTGGTCGGGTTCCCTGGCCTCGCTGGTCTCATCCGGGCGGACGGAGGAGGTGGGGGTATGGGCAAATGCCCGCCGGTGCCAGAGCAGGTAGACCGGGTCGCTGGGTGTGCGCAACGCCAAACCGTTCAGGTCGAACCCGGCTGAAGATGCAGCCAGGACGGCAGCCGTCAGGTAGGAGGCTTCCGGTTCAGCGATGATGGCAAAGAGTGGGACGGTCAGCGGCAGGTGCGGCGACAGGTTGCGCAGGGAGGCGTGCAGGGCGGCGGCATGCCAGTTCCAGTCATATCTCCGGCGGCGCAGTCCCATCTTGAATGGCGCGACCGCCCCCCGCCCCCATATCCAGCCGGCCCACAGCGCCGACAAGGCCCAGTAAGCCTGGTTGGGACGCGGCAGGGCGGTCAGCACCGCCTGGAGCGGGATCGATTTCAAAGCCGGCGCCAGGCTGCGCAGTGGACCTTCGAAGAGGCAGATGCCCCCGCTCTCCGGCGGCTGGCCGGGCCAGGTGGCGACCGGGACCGGCTGCCCCCCGGCCGACCAGGTCTCCACGCCGCGCTCGAGCGCCAGCCAGACATTGTTCTCACGGTACCGGGGGGGGACGGTCAACTGCCTGGGGCGCGGCCGTTCGTCCGGGTGTGGCCAGAGGGTGTTGGCTTCATCGAAGGCGGTCAGCGCCAGGGCAGCCAGGCAACGGCGGCGCAGCGGCGTGAGCGACATGCTGTCCATTTTGTTGATGATGGTGATGAGGGCATAGATGGCGCGGGCGGGATAGTATTGCAGCGCCTCATCGGCAAACTCCCGGTCCGGGTCGTCGCGGGCCGCCACCCGCTCCAGGGCGCGCGATCGGTGGAGGGGCGAGGCAGCCTCCATCTGTTCCGCCAGTTTCCGGTCGGCGGGGGTTGCCTGTCGCTCGCCCTGCTCATTGCAGGCGGCGCAGGTCAGGATGCGGCTGACCGGGACTTTCCCGCCCCTCTGCCAGATGAAGGCTTCCACCGGGACACTGCGGGCGCAGCGCGTGCACTGGGCCGTATAGAGAGATTGGATGTGGCTTTCCATCCGCTCGTCGCTCTTGCGGGCAGAGGCGAGTTCGGCCAGCGCTCCCTGGAATTCAGCCCGGGGCAGCGACGCGGCAGCCATCTCGAACAGGAACCGCCCGACCGGGTTGCTGGACGCCGCCAGGACGCGGTACCCGAGCCGCGCCATTTCGACCGCCAGACGGGGGGAGGCGCCGAACGGTTCCAGCACCCAGGCTCCCGCCCCGGCGTGCTGCGCCAGGAAATCGGGCGCAACGCCGCGCGGCACCGGCGGCAGGTAACGCGCTAGCGGTTCGCGCTCCGGCGGCAGGTCCCCGGTCGGGTAGGCCAGCGTGGTGAAGATGTCCATCAATCACCAGTATAACGGGTTGGGTGGAAAAAACAACCCCGCACCCCTCAGCGGAAATGACTTTCATAAAGTCGCGTGTCGCTGCGAGGAGGGCGTTCATTGCCCGACGAAGCAGTCCCCCCTCGCTGGCCGGGAGGTTGCTTCACCGCCTTCGGCGGTTCACAACGACATAATCATTTGGATTTGTTATCCACCTGTGTGAAAACCGTGCCTCGAAAGATGGACGTAGGGGGAGGCTGCCGGACCTACCCGCCGTCCAGAAGGGCCAGCCCGAGCGGGGGCAGTTCCAGCCGGCCCGGACGGGCCGGGTTTTCGGAAATGAGCCTCCCATCGCCGAGAGCCAGTCGCCACGCCCCCGGGGGCAGGTCCATTCTTCGTTTCCAGCGGGTAAAGTTGAGCGCAACCAGGACCGTCCCTGCCGGTGAACGGCGTTGGTAGACCAGCAAGCCGGGCGGGGTGCGGGCCGGCGGGACGAATTCACCGCGCTGCAAGGCCGGGGAGGCGCGCCGCAGGGCGAGCAGCTGCCGGGTGAAATTGAGCAGTGATCCGGGATCGCCGTCCTGGATGGCAACGTTGCGCCAGGCCGCATTGGGGTGCAGCCTAATCCAGGGTCGCCCGCTGGAAAACCCAGCCCCGGGAGTAGCATCCCACTGCATCGGGGTGCGGCACCCGTCCCGGCCGATATCCAGCGGCCAGTACTTGACGCCGGGCGGGTCCATCAACTCGCTCCGTCTTAGGCGCAGGTTACGCATCCCGATCTCCTCACCATAATACATGAAGGGTGTGCCGCGCACGGTCAACAGGATGGTCATGGCGATCTTCGCCATCCGGTCGTCCTCGCCGCGCCCGTAGCGGGAGGCGGTGCGCCTCTGGTCGTGGTTGCCCAGAACGGTCGTCGGCCAGACGCCAGCCCGGTCGAAGGAGGCATCCCGGCGCAGGAGTTGCCGTACGATCCAGCCCGGGGTCCAGGGGAAGAATGGCACGTGACGGATGAAATCGAAACTGAAGGCGGCATGGAGTTTCTCCGCACCACAATAGGAAGCCGCCTTGTCCGGGGTCGAGAGGTAGGTCTCGCCGACGGCGTATCTTTCCGGGTATCCGTCCAGGATGGTGCGCAGTTCAGCCAGGAGCGGGGCCATTTCCGGCTGGTCCATATCATGGAGGTGCACCTGGCGGTCGAAGGCGCGCAGGCCCGGTTTGAACGGGTTGCTGCGCAATCTTTCATCCTTGAAATAAGCATTGAAGACATCCAGCCGAAAACCATCCACGCCGCGCTCCAACCAGAAACGGACGACATCCAGTTGCGCCTGGCGGAGGTCCGGGTTGCGCCAGTTGACATCCGGCTGTTGGCGGGTGAAGAGGTGCAGGTAAACCTCGCCGCTGGCCGCGTCATACTCCCAGGCTGTACCGCCGAAACTGGCCTGCCAGTTGTTGGGGGGGGCGTGCCTGCGCCCGGGACGCGGCCGCCTCCAGATGAACCAGTCTCTTTTGGGATGGTCGCGCCCCGAACGGGATTCGATGAACCAGGGATGCCGGTCGGAGGTGTGGTTCAGCGCCAGGTCCAGGACGACCCGCAGGCCGCGCCGGTGCGCCTCCCGCACCAGGGTATCGAAATCCTCCAGAGCGCCGAAGCGCGGGTCGACTGCGGTATGGTCGCTGATGTCATAACCAAAATCGGCGTCCGGGGTCGGGTAGAACGGCGAGAGCCAGATGGCGTCCACACCCAGCCCGGCGAGATAGTCCAGCCGTGAAGTGATACCCGGCAGGTCCCCCAAGCCGTCGCCGTTGGTGTCGCAAAAAGAGCGCGGGTAGACCTGGTAGATGACGCCATCCCGCCACCAGAGGAAATCATCCATATCCAAACAATCTCCTTGTACCTGTCGTGGGTCTGTTATACATTCCGGCTCGATTGTACCGGATGATTTGGTGGGATGATATTAAAGATGTTACAATCGGGTTGATTTTCTTCCCGGTTGGGGATTCCATTGTTATCATAGACAATTATGGATAAAGAACGAATTCTCCTGGTTGAAAGCAACCCTGATATCAGTGATTTTATCACGCGTCAGGCTCTCAAACCGTTCGGGTACAATGTAAACACGGTCAACGACGCCAGTACTGCCATCCGCCAGGCGATCCAGTTTGCCCCCGATGTGATCGTCTCCAACCTGGAACTGCCCGGTTTGAGCGGCAAAGACCTGCTGGTGGCTCTCACTTCGCAGGGCCAGACTGCGCCCCTGATCGTCATCGCCGAAAAAGGGCAGGAGAATAGCATCCTCCAGGCCTTCCGCTTGGGCGCATCCGATTACCTGCCCTGGCCGGTACGCGAGGCGGAAGTTGTCTCGGCGGTCGAACGGGCATTGAAGCAGGTGCGTGAACGGCGGGAACGCGAGAAACTGGACCGGCAATTGAAACAGACCAACGAGGAACTCCAGCAGCGGGTGCGGGAGTTGACGACCATCTTCGGCATCGGCAAGGCTGTCCTATCCATTACCGACCAGCGCGCCTTGATGGACAAGATCGTGGAAGGCGCGGCTTACGTCAGCGGGGCGGATTTCGGCTGGCTGCTCCTGCGGGATGAGAAATCAAGGAATTTCCTGCTGGCTGCACAGCGCAACCTGCCGGAAGCCTGGGCCAAAAAAATCGGCCACCCACTGGACGACGGGATCAGTTCGCTGGTGGCGCTCTCGGGAGAGACCCTCGCCATCCATGGCGAGCCGTTGAAACGGTTCAAAGTCGCCAGCCTGGGCCAGGCGGCGGTCGTGGCGCCGGTCAAGGTCCAGCAGGAGGTGATCGGCCTGCTGGTAGTCGTCCGCAAGGAGAACCGGGAACTCGACCATAACGTCCAGACCTTGCTGACCACCGTAGCGGACTACGCCTCGGTCTCCCTCGTCCACGCCCGGCTGTTCCGCGCCTTGCAGGAATCGGTGGAGGCCGCCCAGAATGGGGAACGCCGCAAGAACGAACTGATCCACGCCCTGCGGAGCGAGATCAAATCCCTGCTCCAGCCGGTGACCTACCCGGTGGAACTCATGCTGGGCGGGAAGATGGGCGGACTGAGCGACGGCCAGCAGGAAGCGCTCCAGGCGGTCCAGGCGGCATTGAAACGGGGGCTGCAGGTCGTCACCAGCGACCGCCCATCGCAACCGCTGCATTCCGGGACGGGAGAATAGTCCATGGCGAACCCGGACCTCCTGCT
>Ga0194126_10013083_pt1 | contig 10433 bp, 10 predicted proteins | sample TA2KigC150mmetaG_FD_148641 | JGI IMG/M metagenome (GOLD analysis project Ga0194126, IMG submission 148641) | Freshwater microbial communities from Lake Tanganyika, Tanzania - TA2015035 Kigoma Deep Cast 150m | ecosystem: Environmental > Aquatic > Freshwater > Lake | place: Tanzania: Lake...
GTCGTCGTTGACGCCGTGGTCGTCGTGGATGCTGTCGTCGTTGTGGAGGCCGTGGTCGTCGTTGAGGCCGTCGTTGTAGTCGTCGTGGTTGTGGTCGTTGTGGTGGTTGTAGTGGTCGTAGTCGTCGTGGACGAAGTAGTGGACGAAGTGGTAGACGACGTAGTGGACGAAGTTGTGGACGAAGTCGTCGTAGCGGTCGTGGTCGCCGTCGTGGTAGTGGTAGTGGAGGTGGTCGTCGTCGTGGTGGTTGTCGTGCTGGAACTCGTCGACGCGGTGGTGAGCGTGGTGCTGGGAGTCGTCGGGGGGGCCTCATGCCACGTCGAACCCCGATGTTTGAGGAGGCCGTCATACTGGTCCTCCTGCGTCCATTCGACGACGACGTTCTTGGTGGAGGGGTCCTGATAGATGGCCTTGACGCGGGGGATGTGCTCGGTTAGGCCGGTGACTTCGCGGGCGTTGCGCGGGCCATCGAGTTTGTGCTTCGGAACGTCGGCGGCGGTGAACTGGTCGTGAATCGCCTCCAGATAGACGGAGGGGTTGGAGCCGGGAACTTCGTGCCCCGTAGTAAGCGGCTTGAGGTCCAATCTGCCCCCGTCCATATCAGACTTACGAGGGACGAGGTTGGGGGGAAGGCGAGCGGGGGCGAAGGAACTCGTCTGAGGCGGGTAGACCTTCATGTGGCTACCCTCCTACGGTGTAGGCGGCCTCTTCATCGAAGTGGATTCCGGTATAGGCGTCGTAGTTGGCCTTGGCGAGCCGTATGTCCCGGAGCATCTCGGTCAGTTCTTCACGGATGGCCCGCCTCCGCTTCCATTGGCCCTCTATGGCGGCTATCAGCTTGGCGGCCTGGAGACTCGCCGCCATGTCCATCACCGAGTCAAGCGGGGGAGCTATCTCGTAGACCGTATTCGTCGTCGGCACCGGACTCCACGCTGCCCACAGCGTCGCAATGCGGGTCGCCGGATTGTAGGACTTGACGACCCTCTCCTGGGCCTCGTCGTTGGCGTCGGAGCCGAGGATGCGGACGATGCACGTGGCGTAGGCGTTGGGGCGGGTGTCCAGAGAACCCGCCGTCGGAGTCGCGGCCAGCTTGATTGTCGTCGGAGTGCTCGTATGGTTGGAGTCCGCCGCCGTCCCGTAGTGGAGGAGCGGCACACTCCACGGAGCATAGACGAAACGGAGCCTGTAGTTCTCCGTGTAGGTTTCCTTCGGGATGCGGAGCACGTGCCCATGCAATTCCATGTTGCACTCGTAGGGGTTCTGGATGCCGGGAGGATTCACCAGGCCGCAGGGGTCCCCGTTGGTATCGAGCAGCTTGATATACAGGATGTGTCCCACGTTCGGCGGGAGCGTGTAGATGCGGTCCACCGTCGACCCCAGCAGCGTCACCTCGTAGAACGTGGAGAACGGGTGCTGGGTGTTCCGGTTTATCTCGCCGAGGATGTGGGAACAGGCCCCCTCCAGATATTCGATGTATTCGCTGTCGCTGTATTTGGCGTTGACCGACGGCTCATCGAGCGCCTTCTTGATGCGTCGCAGCGACCGGGTAATGAAGCCCTCTCTTGCAGCCATCAGCAGACCCCCACCTGAGTGCGAGTAGCCCCCTTCATGCGAAGCCACTCCTCATTGGTCTCGTCCTCGAAACGCTCGAATCGACTCTCCCCGGCGCTCGCCATCCGACCGAGCTTGTCCTTGGTGAGGACTGCGTAGCGGTTGATGCGCCGCCGAAGCTCCTCGATGTGCTCTCTGCCCACCCCGCCCAAGAGGGGACCCAACACCATGATTTCGTGCGCGACACCCCTGTCCCTGTCGACCCACGCCGCCACGACGAAGTTCTCCGTGTGCCGATGCCTGTAGACGAAGAGACCCTTCACGCTCGGGAAGGCCCTTCTCAAATAATCAGCAAGAGGAACCTCCGCGAGATGATGACGGTCGCTGTTCACTCGGAGCAAGGGCATCGTCGCTCACTCCCAGAAAAAGAGAACGAGGGACGGGTAGCGGAGCATCTCCGTAGACCCGTCCCTCGTCTCCACTGCCTGCCTCCTGCCAATCCCGCGATTACGCCCCCGTTGACGTGGTGGTCGTAGTCGTCGAGGTTGTCGCTACGGAGGTGGATTCCGTCACGCTCGTCAGCTTGATCCCCTGGAGCGTATCGGGGATGATCTGCGAACGGGCGATGAACGGGGCTTCCACCATCGGCACCGTCGCTCCGCTGGTGTCGTGGACGGGCTTGAAGATGTCCCTGTGTCCGCCGACTGGAGCGAAGAACTCGATGTCCTGCGGGAACACCTGGTCGGAACCGGCCTGCGGAAGCGCAGGCGGCACGAACCTCTTGATGTCCCCTCCGCCGAGTTTCAGAATGTGCAGAACACCCGACGCCTGGAACGGGGAAATCAACCAGTCAAAGTCACGGCCCTCGTAGACGTAGCTGGCCTCCGCCCAGCCACCCACAAACTTCAAGGGCTGGCCCTGCCGGTCGTAGATGAAGCTCCCCTGCGCGAACGTCGGCTGCTCGATGTACTTCTGAGTCACTCCGCGAGTGGTGATGATGGTGTCCAACCAGAACCCGTAGGCGTCGAAGAACGCGCCGATGTACTGGGTCAGGTTGGCCTCCGTGAGAGCGGCGCTCAAGGCGGCCACGATGGACTTGAACTGCTCGTAATACCCTGCGCTGACCGACAGCCCCGAGCTTGAGTGGAACAGCGTGCTGGACGCTTTGATCCAGTCATTCGGGCCGTAGGGACCAGTCTTCGACGCGCTGTAGCAGTCCGCGATGTAGACCTGGTCGTTGCCGGTGATGTTCAGAGTCGAGATGTTCGTGCCATCGGGGCACACGAGCCGGACGGTCTTGTTCACGTAATCCACTCCGTCCACGAGCAGAACGGTCGTGCCGTTCCGCTTGGCCGGACCCGTCGGGTTGTACACGTCAACGGACAGGCCGTTGTACATGTGGCGGATGCGCCCGCCGGACGGGGTGTAGATTACGGAGTTTTCCGAGATCGTCAGGCCGGTCATGGTGTGCAGGTAACTGTTCGCCTCCAGATAGAAGGCGATAGCGTGCTGCAACGCCACTCTCTTTGCGGTTCCCTTGATGTTCAAGCTGACCACCTGAGTCGTGGTGGAGTCGAGCTTGTCGATCTTGAGAACGTCCTCCGGTAGGAAGAAGTTCCCCATGAGCTTGCCCAGGATGAAGTTCATCTGGACGAACCCGATGCCGGGCGCGTCGGCCTTCGCCGGGAAGCTGTCCTGGTCCCCGAACGAGACCGACTGCCGGAGAGGCGACCCGGAACTGCCGGTGAGCGTGACTCCGCCGGAGGCGATGTCCACCCACTTCGCGGCACCCGCGAGGGATGTCGAATAGTTCCGAAGGACCTTCCAGCCCTGCCCGATAATCTGAGATCGGGTCACTCCAGCCGAGGTTCGCACAATCCGCTTGAACGCCGGGTCCAAAGCGGGGAGGCTCTCATCGACTCCCATAGGGAGTTCCTGCCGGATGACATTGGCAAGGGCGGCAGTGTTGGTGCTAGTTGTCGCTGTAGCCATCCCAACACTCCTGTTCTATGCCGAACTACGTTCCTTCCCCCTGCTCCCACATCTGCTGCAACGCAGCGTGTACGTAATCATCATACGTGGGGTCAGTGACCGGAACGCGCTTTAGAGGTTCCTTGGCGTGGAGCGTCGGGGACGCGCCAGCGGCACCACCGAGTCCCGGAAGGGGCTTCCCGGCTGCCGTTTCTTGCTTGCCGAACAGACCCGCGATGCTTCGTGCTCTCTGCACGGCGGCGCGGACCGTATCGGGGCCGTAAGGCTGTCCGCTCACTAACACTCGGCGTTGGACCTCGCCGAGGACCAGATTCCGCAACTCCTCCTGCCTCTTCTGGTCCTTACCTGCTATTCTACCAAGAATCGCATCGGTGTCAACTGCAACTTCTATGTCATCGTTGATTTTGCGCTGATGAGCCTCGATTCGGAGGCGGTGCGCCTCGTCCAACTCCTCCCGGATTTCGGGGGACAGGTCATCCTTGCCGATGGGACGACGGACCTGCTCCGCAGCCGTCTCTCCTTCAGTCACGCCTTCCGCCTCCTGCGCAAATTCGGCGATGCCGATGCGCGAATAGTATTCGTTGACTTCCTCCCGGCTGAGCGCCCCCTGCTGAAACCGATTCGCCAGGTCCTCCAGACGGATGGCGGAAGCGGTGCGCTTGCGCTCGTCCGCCGCCTCGCGGAACCTCTTGTCCGCTCCGCCCGCCTTCTCGGCCAGCTTCCTCATCTCGTCCAGCGTGACCGTCCTCTCCTCGCCGTCGATCACCAGGGTGTACGAGGCGTCCTTCGCCGGGTCGGGAGCCGCAGCAGCGCCTCCTCCCGGCTGGGAAGTCGCCGTCGCTCCAGCAGGATTCACGGCGTTGGGGTCGCCCATGACACGTTCTCCTCGCTAGTTAGGGTCGTTCCGGCACGGCGGCGGGGGCCGCCCCCGATTGTCGTGCCGGGATCGCTCCTTCTTGTCCTGCGCCCTGCATCTCCATCCCCCTCATCCCCTGTCTCTGCATCTCCTGCATCATCCGAGCCTCGTCCGGTACGGTATCCGGCGTGGGCGCTCCCTCGGGCAACTTGCCCAGCATGGCCTCGCGGGCGGCTAACGCCTGGTCGAACTTGTCCCGGACGGCCCTGCTGGCGAGGCGGAACTCGGGGCGGCTCATGAAGGCCGTCAGCCGCTCCAGGTGGATTTCGTGCATCTCATAATCGGCCTCGAATATCTCCCCCGGGGTCTCGCCATCGCCGAAGAGCTTGATGTTGTTGAGCACCGCCGCCAGGTAGTTCTGCCACTCGATGTCGCTCCCGACGGGCAGATCGAGGCCGCGTTTCCTGACCTCGATTCGGAACTCCCGCTGCGTGATGACGCCCCGGGCCAGCATGTCCACCAAATCCGTCTTGTCCTGCTCAGGACTCCTGGGAAACTTGCTCTTGATGGAGATGTTCACCTCGCGCGGGTCGGGGAGCGCGTTCCTGGCGAGTTCAATCTCCCCCGACTCGGAATCCATCACAACGCCCGCCAGAGCGTCGTCGAGGAAGGTGGCCGATGCCAGCTTTCTGTCGGACCAGTTGTGCTTGAGGTCGTAGAGGGCCGCCGCGTACATCTCGGAGAAAGCGGCGGCGAGGCTTACCACCGGCCCTCCCAGCGGTATGGCAGCCGTCTCGAACAGCAGGCCAAGCCCGCGAGCCGAGTCCACGCGCCCCGGGGCCTCCCCCCGAAACAATTCGCCCTGCTGCGCGATCCTGTCCATCGCCGCCAAGGAGAACTCGACTGCCTTGGCTGGGAGAAGGCCGGTGTTGACGGGCGTGAGGTTGTAGGGCCTGTCGTTCCCCTGCGAGGCGTAGTCGGGTTCATAGGCGAGGGCCTTGGGCCGCTTGTTGGCCTTGAACAGGTTGACGTTGATGCCGGAGCGCGTCGAGACCATCATCATCCCGAAGTTATCGAGGTCCCTCATGTTCTTGTAGAGGGCCTCCATCAACTTCTCCGCTTCAGAGTTCAGCGGGATGAGCAGCGACACGAAGGAGCGCCCGTAGAAACCCCCCGCCGCGCTCCACGACGCCCGGACGATGGGCATGGGAGGTCTCTCCCCCTCCTCGTACCGCCGGTCATGGAGCGTCCTCTTCTTGGAGGTCACGCAGTAACGCAGGCACCGTCCCTCGCTGTCTTTCATCCACACCTCCTCGATGCGGACGAAACGCCTGGAATCGTCGCTGGGGACCGTCGGGGACTCGCTCTCGTAAAAGTCCCCCATCACGGCGGCGCTTCCTCTCTCCTCCTGGGAGGGCGCGTCCGCCGGGCTGGGTTGCGCCCCGAACGGCACGTCCCTGACCTCGATGTCCTGAATGCGCTCCTCGCCCGGTATCGTAAAATCCTTCTGCTCCCGGAGCCAGTCGAGCGGTACCCAATGCGAGCGGACGATTCCCTTCAGGGCTTGATTGGTGGACGGCTCGGCGGGGACAGGAAACAGTTCCCACGGAGGGACGGGTTCAATCTCCGGGGACAGGTAGCCGTCGGGCTGGAGGACGGAGACGGCCTGCAACCCTATCATCCCGTAAGTGAGGTACATCGAGAAGGCGTCCAGCTTCAACTGGTCGAGGCGGGACGGCGTGAAATTATAGTCCAGCGCAATCTGCGCGATGGACGCCCTTCGGAATGCGTCCAAACTAAGCTGGCGGCGCTTCACGTCGGGAGCGATGTCCACGCGGAGGAGTCGGCCCAGTTCGGCCTGATACTTGGAGACGACCTCCTCGTACCGGAACCCCCGCGTCCCCTGCGTATTAGCGTAGGACACCCGGATGGTTCCCCGCAGATGGTCCACCCGGAGATAGTTGCGGATGCCCTCAAGATAATAATAGTTGAGGAGCCACTCCGCCCGGCGGGCGTTCCGCAAGGGCCTCGCCTGTTCGACGAGTCGGCGGACGGCCTCCGCCAAGGCGGCCTTCTCCTTGGGAAGTTCGGCGTAGGGTATCATGGACGGGAAGCCTCCGATTGAGCGCCCGACCCGACGGCGCTGGTCAGGAGCGGCTCGTCAAATCCGTACTCCACGGTGAGGCCCTCCGGCTCCTTCGCTGCCTCTTCCTCGCGGGCGGCGAGTCGCCGGTTCATGTCGTCGACCCGGCGGGCAGCGATGACCTGCTCCAGCGCGGAGGTCGCCTGCTTCGCCCAATCCTCCGTGACCTGCCGGCTCACCCTGCCGACCGTCTTACTGAGTTGACTGGCGGACTCCAGAAGCCCCCTGACCACGACGAGCAAGGCGGCCAAGCATACCGCCGTCATCAGAAGGATAAGGGCCGACGCCAACACTAGGTATGTCACTGAGGCTCACTCCTTCCTCTTCCAAGCTCTCGCTCTCATTGTATCCACCGGCGTAGTAGCCGTCAATCATTCTGTCAACCTCCTCCATCGGAATATCGGAGGAGTTGCGGCCACCCGTCGCAGGGAGGCCCGAGGGCCTGTAAGGACAATAGGGCTTCTCCGCCTCCGGCGCGATGGCGGGAGCGCCCTGCCCGTGCAGAACGTAACTCACCATCGTCTCCGTGTCGAAACAATCGTCATGCTGGAGAAGCGCCAAGTCCATCGTGAAGTCGTCCTGCTGCTCGAAGAGCATCTTGTACGCCGGGTTGGACAGCCTATCCTTGGGATGTTTGATGCGGTGGTTGTTGAAGCGCCACTCCAGCCCGGCGAAGCGGTTGGGCTTGTCCGCCCCCCTCGGATAGGTCACTTTGACGACGCCGGGATGCCAGCCGAGGCCGTGGGGCGTCATGTAGACGCGCTCGCGGGCGCTGTTGATTACCGTGTCGGACTCCGAGGCCAGTATCCGAGCGCCCCACTTGGCCCCCATGTCGAACGCGATGTTGCCGATGGCGGCCTCGCGGGCCTTCCCGGCCCACAAATCCAGCGACCACATCGTATTGTCCCTGTCGATTCCGAGCGCATGGACCGCCGAATAGTCTGAAAGTGGACCCACGGTTGACGCATAATCCACCAGGAGCAGCACGTAAAGGGTCTCCAGAAACTTGTCGAGGCGTTCGGAGCGGACGCTGCGCTCGTTGGTCCGAGGATCATAATGAACATAGCTGATAACCGCCTCGGAAGCGCGGGGAGCCTGCTGCCAGTCGCCGGAAATCGTATAGTAGTCATCCTCGTGGCGTCGGATGATGCGCTCCTCCTCGGTCGTGGGCCTGTTTTCCTTCTCGGCCAGATAGTTGGCCGAACCCATCTCCCTCCGGGTGCGCTCCAGCCCGGCGCGGTCCCACCCCGGGCGGTTCGACCATATCAGATGGCACTCCCCCGTCTCATCGGGAATGAGGCCCGCCCCGTAGACGCTCTTGTTCCAGTACTCAAAGCGCGGGTCGCCCCCGTACAGCGCGTAGTACAGGAACGAAAAATGGTTGATGATGGTCCCCGTCCAGTCGCAACCGCACCCCATCTCCAGCATGGGGAGAATCACCTTGAAGACGAGGCGCTCCATCTCCCGCCGGATTCGGTCGGCGGACAGCTTGCTGCTCCGGTCATCCTCCGGGTCGTCGAGCAGGAAGCGGTCGGGCCGCTGCCCTCTCTTCTTGCCGTCCACGGAGAGGCCCCGCAGGCGCGACCCGTTGGCGAGCTTCAGGTTGTGCTTGTTCCACGAGCCAATCCCCTTCGGAGGCCGGAGCTTCCCGAAGTCATTGATGAGCAGATCGTTGTCGTCAATCTGCTCCATGATGTCCTCGAAGCGGTCCTCCACGTCCTTATCCGTCCCGAGGCACACGGCATCATGCCACCCGGGCCGGGTGAACAAATCGAGGAGCGGAATCTCCTTGACCTTGATGGTCGATTTGCCCAAACCTCGAGGAGCGCCGGTCAGATTCCTGGCGAAAGCGGCGGAATCATAGACCATCTTGTAGTGGACCGGCGGCGATTGGGCGAAATCCTTGTAGAACGCGCCCCCGTTCAGCAGATAGTAATTCCGGAAGAACGACCACGCCTGCACGACCTCTTTGGGGGTGGCCTGACGGCGGCACAGGCCGACCCTCGCCAGCCGTTGCCCGTCCCTCGTCAGCTTCGAGTAGTCGACGGGCAAGGGATGCCACTCATTCGCGGGATTCCCCGGAGGCAGGTAGACCCGCACGTCAGGATTCGGATACGTAAGGACGTTAGGCTCCACGATCCGGCATCTCCGCCACAACTTCCAGCGACACCAGGGCGGCGTAACTGCGTGAAACGTACTCCGGGGCGGTCAACTCCCCCTTGTACATCATATCCAGCACGGGCAACCAGCGATTCCAGCAAGCCGGATTCCCCACAATGGCAAGCACGCGCCCCACAATCTCATCCCGCACCGGCATACCCCACAGGAGAAACGCCGGAAAGCCGACCCGTGGCGCGAATACATTATATATAGTCTGCACGACCAGGTGCTCCCCATAGTCCCTGATGTACGCGAGCACCTTGGCGAAAACCTCCGCTCGTTGAGGCTCAACCATCTCCCTTGCGGGGGTCAGAGTCGCCTCGAGCGGGCTGGACTCCCTGGATGATGGTGTAGACGCGGGAGGCGGAGAGTTCGTGCTGTCCCTGCTCGTCATGGGTTCGTCCGGTCTCTCGGACCTGCCGGATGAGGCCGCTGTGCCGGAGGTTCTCGTAGAGGATTCCCCGGAGGGCCTTGATGGCGCTGACTTTGGCGGAGAGGTTGATGTCCTGCTGGGCGACCCCAATGAGTTCTCTGATTTCATCGTCGAGACTCCATCCCAAAAGATCGAATACCCGCCCAAGCTCCACCGGGCTGGTGAAGTTCAGGGCTTGGCCCAGCCGTCTGGCCTCCTCCGCCGTCAGCGGAGGCATCGCCCGCAACTCCGCCAACTCTCGCAGTTGCCGCTCACTCGGCAACTTCGCGGGTTGCAGCTTCAACACCGCCAAGTTCTCGACCTGCTCGTCCGTCAAAGGCTTGGTCTTCCTGGTCGTCAACGTCCACCGCTCCAATCCTCGAGAACACCCGAGCTAGGGAGCGAGCCGCCTCCCTCACGTTCCGGGCGCGGTGCCGGGCAACATACCGCCGCTCCCTCTCCACTTCCTCGGACTGCGCCTTCTTGATGTCCTCCAAAGTGAGGCGGCTGGGTCCCTGATAGCCGGGCTTGTTCTTCCACTTGCCCGTCGACTTGGCGTAGGAACCCGGAGCAACGAATCCCGGCCCTCCGAACCGCGCCGCGTAGAACAGCGCCCGCTCCAGCGAACTGATGTGAAAGAACGAATTCTTGCCGATGGCCACCAGCGGAACGTGCAACTTGCGAAGGAAGGAGAAGGCGGACTGCTGAGTCATCCGCAGCGTCAGGGAGAGAGAGGCGACGCTGTGGAGTTCCACCGACCTTCCAATCAGAAGAACCGGCAATCCGCGCTTCTCCTGCTCCACCAACTCATTGTATTTACTATTCACCTTCCTGACCATGCTCGTCGCATCCCCCAATAACCTAGGGCGGCGGAATCTTGTGCCCGGCCCTGCGAAGCTGCGACAGCCGGATCGCCGTGTGCATCGCCATCGCCCGCGCCCTCGACGCGAAGCACTTTATGACCGACCCCTTCGGCTTGTCGGTCTTCGACCCCGCCTTCTTGGGGTGCCCGTGCACAACGCACCACTGTGAACCCCGCTGTACCACGCTCATCTCCGACGCGCCCCCTAAAAAAACCAACGAGGGACGGGTTATGTGAGAATATCGGTACCTTTGAGAGTGAGTATACACGGTGTGGAGAGGGATGTCAAGTGAGATTCCGGGGGTTGTGGCTGGGGAACCAGGAGGCGGAGGTGGCTCCCTGGCACAGGTCGCGCAGGACATCGGTGACGGTGATGCCCTCGGCCCTCTTGTGACGGCGCAGGCGCTTGTGGATGCGCTCGGCATCGAGGCAACGCTGGGTGAAAAGCTCGGAACGG
>Ga0194126_10013088_pt1 | contig 10430 bp, 6 predicted proteins | sample TA2KigC150mmetaG_FD_148641 | JGI IMG/M metagenome (GOLD analysis project Ga0194126, IMG submission 148641) | Freshwater microbial communities from Lake Tanganyika, Tanzania - TA2015035 Kigoma Deep Cast 150m | ecosystem: Environmental > Aquatic > Freshwater > Lake | place: Tanzania: Lake...
TTTACATTTTCCGCCGGGAGGTGTTGCGGGACTGCTTGGCCAAAGCCCAGGGGGATGATTTTGGGAAAAATGTCCTGCCCGAGGCGATCCGGCAGAGAAAGGTCTCGGCCTACTTGTACGATGGGTATTGGGAGGACATCGGGACCATCGGGGCCTTTTACCGGGCGAATCTGGATCTGCTGGCCCCGGAACCGAAGTTTGATTTTGGTCTAAACGTGGCGCCGATCTACACCCGGGCGCGCTTTCTGCCTGGATCGGTCGTGGAGAACAGTCAGGTCAACCGGGCAATCATTTCCGACGGGTGCACCATTTTGCGGAGCGTCCTGGACGATGCCGTGGTCGGCATCCGGCAACGGATTGGCACGGAGTGCAAAATCCGGCGGTCGATTTTGATGGGGGCCGACTTTTTTGAGACGCCTATCCAGCGGCAGGAAAACGCGCGTTTAAATCGTCCGGATGTCGGCGTTGGCGGCGGCAGCTTGATTGAAGAAGCTATTATCGACAAAAACGTCCGAATCGGACGGCGGGTGACCATCCGGGCGGCGGGAAAGGCGACGGAGATGGATGGGCCGAACTTTTACGTCCGGGACGGCATTGTGATCATCCCTAAAGGAGCAGTGGTGCCCGACGGGACAGTGATCTGATCCCTAAAAACATTTGTGTTTTGGTTCTGGGCACTGGATAGTTTCTTCAAATCAGCGGGCGTGATGTAATGGTAGCCTGCGAGCTTCCCAAGCTTGATGCGAGGGTTCGATTCCCTCCGCCCGCAAAACATGGATGCGCACCCTAGCCCCACCGTTGTCCTACCCATGAAATGAGTATGGAGCAAGATATGAAGATGGGATTTGACCTAATCCTTCCAACTCAGAGGCTCTCTGCACCATGGTAGCGGTCGTTGCGTGTGTGGTGGGGCTCTTGGTGGGAGCAGGACTGGCTTATGCCTATTTTTCAGGTCGGCTGGGCCGGGCGAGCGGGGAAGCGGAGGCGCTCCGCAGCCAGGCGGGCGAGGCGGAACGGCTACGACAGCAGGCGGAGGCCCACGGCCAGACGGCCCGGGAAGGGTTGGCCCGGGCGGGGGCGGAAAGGCAGGCAGCGGAGCGGGCTCTGGCCGAGACCAAGCAGGAGAAAGAACAACTCGCGGTAAAACTACAGAACGAGATGCGGGCGATGGCCACTCAGTTGGTGGCAGAGGGAACGCGCCGACTGGTGGAGGACAACCGACTCCAGGTGGGGAACGAGCTGCGGCCGTTGCTGACGCGAATCGAGGATTTCCGGAAGCGAGCGGACGAGATTCATACCGCGGAGACGGGCATGCAGAGCGATCTCCGCCGGGAGATCCAACAGATCCAGGCGATGAGCACCCAGCTGGGTACGGAGACGCATCGGCTCACCCATGCGTTGAAGAATGATTCCGGAGCCCGGGGTCGATGGGGAGAGATGATTCTGGAAAAGACGCTGGAGATTTCCGGTTTGGAAAAGGGCCGGGAATACAAAACCCAGGAGTCGGCCGACCGGAAGCGGATGGATGCGGTGATCTTTCTTCCCGAGGACCGCGCGGTAATTGTGGACAGCAAGGTGCCGCTGGTGGACTACGACGCCTTTTGCGGGGCCACCGATCCGGCGGAACAGGAGAAGTGCCTCAAGGCCCACGGGGCAGCGGTGCGGAGGTTTATCGATGATCTGTCCGGCAAGGCGTATCCGGATCTGCTGCCCGGGAAGTCACCCGACTTCACGGTGATGTTTATTCCGATCGAGCCGGCCTTTGGGGCCGCGCTGCGGGCGGATAAGGATCTATTGGAGTACGCTTTTGAGAGAAGGGTCGTGCTCAGCACGCCCAGCACGCTGATGGCGACGCTACGGACGATCGCCAACGTCTGGAAAATTGAACGCCAAAACAAAAATGTGCAGGAAATTGCCCGGCTGGGAGGAAAGTTGCATGACGATCTCGTGAACTTCGTGGAGGATCTGCAGACATCCGGGGCGGCGCTGGAGAAGGCCAGGGAAGCGCATGAGGCGGCGGTGAAGAAGCTTTCGGAAAAAAAGGGCAACATTCTGGGAACGGCGGACAAGTTGAGAGAGCTGGGGGCGAAGACGGAAAAAAGATTAAGCTTAAACGGAAGGACAGAGGACTAACTGGGCGGCTCGTCCGAAGGGCGGAACCTTCCCCGCTCCCTTTTGGCAGGGCCCGATGTCCCGGCGGGTTGATTTGAGGACTCCCGGATGGAGTGACAAAAAGCGGGATTCCGCCAAGCTGAAGACATGAGGATCCATGATCCCATGTTGCAGAGGGTGGCAGTGGGAGTGTCGCTCGCCCTGCTGGGATTCGCCTGCCTGAATATCTTGCGGCCTTTTTTCGGCCCGCTTCTGTGGGCGGTGATCCTGACGGTGACGGCGTGGCCGGTGTTTGTTTGGATGAGGGGTCGGTTACCCAACCGCCCGATTTTAACCTCTGTTCTGACCAGCGTCCTGATCGCCATTTTTTGCATGATCCCGGTGACCTATGGGGTGGCGGTGGCGGCGCAATCGGTCAAACCCCTTGCCCAGCTAATGTTGGACTACTCCAAGGAGGGTTTGCCGCCCGCCCCGGTATGGCTCAAGGACTATCCGTACGGGGGAAGCCTCTTTGAAAAATGGGAAAGCTTGTCCCGGGACCGCGCCCAGTTGGTGGAGGATCTGAGTCCGCTTCTGAAGCAAGGAGCGACCAAGCTTGGGCAGATGGCCGGGAAGGTGGGCGTAGGTTTACTGGAGTTCTTCCTTGCCTTGATTATCTGCGGATTTTTCTTTGCCTGTGGGGAGACCCTGACCCGATCCGGGCAGCAAACACTGCAAAAACTTTTCGGCCCGAAAGGCGGAGAATTGCTGGATTTATCGGCCAGGACCATCCGGAGCGTGATGTTGGGGATTTTAGGGACCGCGGTATTGCAGGCCGCACTGATGTGCATCGGCTTTTCCCTGGCGGGCGTTCCGCAAGTAGTGCTGCTGGGATTTGCAGCATTTTTCTTTGCGAGCCTGCAGTTGTCATGCGGGATTGTTTGGATACCGGTGGTGATCTGGCTGTTTATGGAAGGTAAAACTGGTTGGGCGGTGTTTAACTGTGTTTGGGGCGTGGGGGTGGTCGGCCTTGTGGACAATTTCACCAAGCCCTACCTGATCAGCCGGGGCAGCAACCTGCCATTTGGAATCATTTTTTTAGGGGTGATTGGAGGCTTTCTGGCCTACGGATTTCTCGGAATTTTCTTTGGGGCGACCCTGATGGCGGTGGCTTTTCGCCTCTTTAAAGAGTGGTTGGCGGGGGAGACACAAGAGGCCGAAATGGTCCCAGTTACGGTGTCCAACCCGGTCCAAAAAATCAAGCCAATGATCCGCCAAAAACCTCTGTAAGACGTTGTTTTGCAATTACTTAAAAATAAGTAAAAAGTAATATTTTGGTTGTGAGAAGGGAGGTTTTCGGCATCCTTTAACGATGCCGGCTGCCAAGGAAAAAGTCGTCGTTTCCTCAAAGTACGACGCATCCAAAATCGACAAGCTCGAGGGGCTGGAGGCGGTCCGAAAACGCCCGGGAATGTACATTGGCGATCCGGATGAGCGCGGACTGCATCACTGTGTTTTTGAAGTGCTCGACAACTCCGTTGACGAACATCTTGCCGGGCATTGCGACAACATCCGGGTGACCATGCATGTGGACGGATCGATTTCCGTCGAGGATGACGGCCGCGGCATTCCCGTGGACCCCCACCCAAAATTCAAAATCCCGGCGGTGGAGTTGGTTTTGACCAATCTTCATGCGGGCGGGAAATTCGACCAAGGGGCCTATAAATATTCCGGGGGTCTGCACGGGGTGGGGGCCAAATGTGTCAACGCCCTTTCCGAATGGTTTGAGGCGGAGGTTTCGCGAGACGGAAAGCTTTATCACATTGAGTTCGCACGGGGGAAGACGACCTCGAAACTCAGCGTCACCGGAAAATCCAAAAAAACCGGAACCAAGATCAGCTTCAAGCCCGATCCGGAGATTTTCAAGGACACGACCAAATTCAAATTTGACCTGCTGGCCAAGCGGCTTCGCGAACTGGCCTTTCTTAACCCCGGGTTGTCGATCACGCTGACCGACGAGGGGAAAAGCGGGAAATCCGAAACTTTTTTATACAAAGACGGGATCGAGGAGTTTGTCAAACAACTGGCCAAGGCCCGGTCCCCGATCCATCCCAAGCCGATTCTGCTGGAAAAGAAAAAGGACGAGGTGTTTGTGGACTGCGTGATCCAATATTACGACGGATACGACGAAACGTTGCTGCCCTTTGCCAACTCCATCCCAAATCCGGATGGGGGGACCCACGTGTCCGGGTTCCGCTCGGCGCTGACTCGGGCGATTAACCAGTTTGCCTCTGGCAAGGGCTTGGCCAAGGAGAAGGATCCCAAGATCACCGGCGAGGATACGCGGGAGGGATTGATCTGCGTGCTCAGCGTCAAACTGCCTAACCCGCGGTTCAACGCCCAAACCAAGGTGAAGCTGGTCAACACCGAGATTGAGGGCGTGGTGGGCAGTTGTGTTTACGAGGGCTTGCTGGCTTTTCTTGAGGAAAATCCAGGAGTCGGGAAAAAGATTTTTGAGAAGGCGTTGACGGGGGCACGCGCCCGCGAGGCGGCGCGGAAGGCCAAGGAGACCATCCGGAAGGGGGCGTTCAGCGGCGGGGGGCTTCCCGGGAAGCTGGCGGACTGTTCCGAACGGGACCCGGTCCAGTGTGAGTTATATATCGTGGAAGGAGACTCCGCCGGTGGGTCGGCCAAGCAGGGCCGGGACCGTCGGACCCAGGCCATCCTTCCCATCCGCGGAAAGCTGATCAATGTTGAAAAGGCCTCGATCGACAAGGTTCTTAACAACAACGAAATTCGGACCATCATCACGGCAGTTGGCACCGGAATCGGCACGGCCAGCGACAAGGAAAAGGCAAAAAAAGGGGAGGAGGAAGCCGAGGCCGGGGGCGGATTTGATCTTGAGAAACTGCGCTATCACAAGATCATCCTGATGACCGACGCCGACGTGGACGGCTCCCACATCCGGACGCTATTGCTGACCTTTTTTTACCGGAAAATGCCCACCCTGGTTTCGTCCGGTTACATCTACATCGCCCAACCGCCCCTTTTCCTCATCAAAAGAAAAAAGCGGGAGGAGTATGTCCAGGACACCGAAACTTTGGACAAAATTCTGATCGAACTGGGCACAGAGGAGGTGGCCCTGATCCGTTTGTCCGACAAGAAGGCCTTCAGCAAAGCGCAGTTGCTCGACATTCTCGGATCGCTGCAGGAATTGGAGCGTCTGTCCCGGGCCGTGACCCGGCGCGGGGCGAAGTTTGAAGATTATCTCGAGGTGCGGAATCCAAAAACGGGCGACCTGCCCAAATATATCGGTAAAATCCGCGAGGGGAACGAGGAGAAATTCGAGTTTTTTAAGGATGACAAGGAAGCCGCCAAATTTCGCGATAAGATGGGAATTGAGGACGAGGAGGACGAGGAGGAAGAAAAAAATGGCAAGGAGGAGGCCGCCAAGAGCAAAGCCAAGGCAAGCCTTTATGAAATTTATGAAGCCGGGAGCCTGGCCAAAGCGCTCTTGGGGCTGGCCAAAAAGGGACTGGAAATGGAGCACTATTCTGCCCAGGACAAACCGCTTTTTGAGCTCGTGGAGGGCGAAGTGGAAAAGTCGAATCCCAACCGCGTCCCGATTTTTTCAATTGCGGAGATCCTCACCGCAGTGAAGGCGGTGGGAAAGAAAGGGGTGCAGATCACCCGGTTCAAGGGACTGGGCGAAATGGACGCCAAGGAGTTGTTTGAGACCACCATGAATCCCGAGAAGAGGCAACTGCTCAAGGTGGATCTGGTGGATGCCGCCAAGGCGGACGAAATCTTTACCACTCTCATGGGCGATGAGGTGGAGCCTCGCCGGGTCTTTATCGAGGAGAATGCCCTTAACGTCCGCAACTTGGACATCTAGCCGCTCCCCATCCATGGCCCTCCTTAAAGAAAATATTGTTCCGATCAACGTCGCGGAGGAAATGTCGAAGTCGTTTTTGGACTATTCGATGTCGGTCATCATCTCCCGGGCGCTGCCGGATGCCCGCGACGGACTCAAACCTTCCCAGCGCCGGATCCTTTTCGCGATGGATGGGTTGGGGGTGCAGCCCAACCGGAAGCATGTGAAATGCGCCAAGATCGTTGGTGAAACCATGGGTAATTTCCATCCCCACGGTGACATGGCGATCTATCCCACGCTGGTGGGCATGGGCCAATGGTGGGGCACGCGGCATCTTCTCGTGGAGGGTCGCGGCAACTTCGGATCCATTGACGGTGACCCGCCTGCCTCAATGCGATACACCGAGGCACGATTGCACCATCTCGGGGCGGCCCTGATGGCCGACATGGAACGCGACACCGTTGATTTTGTCCCGACCTATGACGAGCGATTGACAGAGCCGGTGGTGCTTCCGGCGGCGTTTCCCAATCTGATCGTCAATGGCGGCACGGGCATCGCGGTCGGCATGGCGACCAACATTCCGCCCCACAACCTGGGGGAGACCATTGATGCGCTTTGCGCCCTGATTGAGAACCCGAAGCTGGCAGCGGAGCAGATCCTCAAGATCATGCCCGGGCCGGACTTTCCAACGGGCGCGTTGATCTGTGGGAAGGAGTCGATCGCCGCTTACTACAAAACGGGACGAGGTTCGTTAAAGCTGCGGGGCAAGGTTTCGGTGGAAGACGGGCGCTCCGGTAAATCGCAACTGATCATTTCCGAGGTTCCCTACAACGTGAATCCTGAAGAACTGATCAAGCGGGTAGCCGAGCTGGTGGAGGAAAAGAAGCTCGAGGGGATCAGTGATGCGCGCAACGAATCGGACGAATCCATCCGCATCGTGCTGGAACTCAAGCGGGATGCGATTCCCAAGGTCATCATCAACAACCTCTATAAACACACCCCCCTGGAGAGCAGTTTTGGGGTGATCATGCTGGCCCTGGACGGACGCCGTCCAAAGCTTCTCCCGATGCGGGAGATGTTGATTTGTTATTTGGAGCATCGGCGTGAGGTTGTCATCCGAAGAACCAAATTTGACCTCAAGGTGGCGGAAGACCGCGCCCATATTCTTGAGGGATACAAAAAGGCCCTGGCGAACCTCGATGACTTCGTGAAGATCATCCGGGCCTCCAAGGACCGTGCCCTCGCCAAGGAAAAGTTGATGGCGAAGTACAAGCTGAGCGACCGGCAGGCGGACGCGATTCTGGAACTGCGCCTCTACCAATTGACCGGCCTGGAAAGGAGTAAAATCGAAGAGGAGTATCTGGCGATCATCCAAAAGATCGAGGAGTTGCGCAGCATTCTGGCCAGTGAAAAGAAGGTGTACGCGATCATTCGGAAGGAGCTTCTGGAGATTAAAGAAAAGTATGCCGATCCCCGCCGCACCCAGATTGTGAAGGACGAAGGGGAGATCGATGTGGAGGACCTGATCGCCAAGGAGGGCACGGTAATCACCCTGTCCCACGCGGGCTACATTAAGCGGACCTCGGTGACCAGCTACCGGGCCCAGCGGCGCGGCGGAAAGGGGGTGATCGGGATGAAGTCCAAGGAGGAGAAGGAAGGGGACGAGGCTGGGGACTTTGTGGAGCATCTCTTTTCGGCCACCACCCACGATTACCTGATGTTTTTCACAAACACCGGACGGGTGTACGTGGAGAAGGTTTATGAAATTCCCGAGATGGGCCGGACGGCCCGGGGCAAGTCGATCGCCAACATTCTGGCGTTGCAACCGAACGAGAAGGTGGCGGCGCTCATCTGTGTGCAGGAGTTCAGCGACAAGCAACACCTGGTGATGGCCACCGCCTCAGGGATCGTGAAAAAGACGAATTTGGCGGATTACGCCAACTTCCGCAAAGGCGGCATCATTGGGATCAAGATCGAAACCGGGGATGAACTGATCGGCTGCGTCCAGACCAACGGAAAGCAGGAGATCGTTTTGGTGACCCGGGAGGGTATGAGTCTGCGCTTTGACGAAGAGCAACTGCGGGATCAGGGCCGGGCGACGGTGGGTGTCTACGGCATCCGACCGGAGAAGAAGGATAAGGTGGTGGGGGTGGCGGTGGTGGATGCGAAGGCAACGCTGTTGGTGGTGGGCGAGAACGGGGTCGGCAAGCGGACTTCTTTTGAGGATTACCGCAGCCAAACCCGCGGTGGAAAGGGGATCATCACGATGAAAACCACCGACAAAACCGGCGCGGTGGCTGGGGCCATTTCCGTAAAGGAGGCGGACGAAATCATGTTGATCACCGTGAAGGGGCAGATGGTCCGCACGAAGGTAAAGGATATCCGCGAATCTGGCCGCAACACCCAAGGGGTTTATATAGTTCGGTTGCAGAAGGGTGATCGTTTGCAGGGCGTGGCTCGGGTGGTGGAGACCGACGACGGGGAAGGGGAACTCCCGCTCGGCGCATGAGGGGTGGTTGGGCCGGACTGCTTTTAGCGGTCAGCCTGGTCAGTGGTGGGGCTGAGGAACCCGTCAGCCGGATTGGGTTCGGATCCTGCTACAAGCCGGAAAAGAAAACCGCTTTATGGAAAGCGGTTTCGGATTTTGATCCGCAAGTGTGGCTTTGGCTGGGGGACAATGTGTATGCGGATGTGATCGACGGAAAATACATCAAGAAAGACCTGCCCAAGGATGCGTTTACACGGGCCTATCGTTCGCTGGGGGAGAGCGAGGGGATGGCTGTTCTCAAAAGGCTGCCCCCGGGTCACATGATGGCCACTTGGGACGATCACGACTACGGCCTGAACGATGCCGGGAAGAATTGGGAGAGAAAAGAGGATGCGAAGAAGGCTTTTGTGAAGTTCTGGGGAGCGGAGGAAAGGGAAGACGGAGTTTATTCGGCACGGGATTTTGGGCCGGAGGGGAAGCGGATCCGGGTCATCCTGCTGGACACGCGCTACAACCGGGACGATGCCGGGCCGAACGGGGACATCCTGGGACCGCGGCAATGGCAATGGCTGGAAAAGGAGCTGACCAAGCCCCGGGCGGATTTGGTGGTGATCGGTTCCAGCATTCAAGTTTTGGCCAGCCAGCATCGTTTTGAAAAGTGGGCCAATTTCCCCAAGGCCCAGGAGAGGTTGTTTCGATTGATCCAGAAGAACCGGACGGATGGGGTGTTGTTTGTCAGCGGAGACCGGCACCATGCGGAAATTTCCAAGTTGCCAAAAAATCCAGCGGGATACCCTTTCTACGATATTACTTCCAGTGGTTTGACGGAGCGAAGCACTATCCGGGACGAACCCAACGACCTGCGCTTGGGAGAAGTCCAAAACGATTGCAATTTTGGTGTTATTGAAATCGATTGGTCGAAGGCAGATCCGCTGGTCCGTTTACAGATCCGTGACGCCGAGGGAAGGGTGGTACTGGAGGCTCCTCTGTCTCTACGCCAACTTGCCCGAGTCCAAGATTGATTTAGGGTTTGGGGATGGCCTTTGTTGTCCCCCGACCTGAGCTGAATCTTTGGGAGCGCCTGTACCTACCCAGCATCTTGGGTGGGATGGCGATCACTTTACGCCACATGTTTCAGACGATCTGGCGGATAGTCTTTCCCCGGAAAAATGTCGCTCAACCTGGCCTTCTGGAGATGAGTGCGACTGGATTGATGACCATGCAGTACCCCGAGGAGCAGTGGCCCATGCCGGAGGGGTATCGGGGGGCGCCCGTGCTGGTCATGGACGAGGAGGGAAGGGAGAAGTGTGTTTCCTGCCAACTATGTGAATTTGTCTGTCCGCCCCGGGCAATTCGGATTACCCCCGGTTCGATACCCAGTAGTAACCGTCACGCCAACGTGGAGAAGCGGCCGCGGGAGTTCGACATCGACATGCTCCGGTGTATTTACTGCGGCATGTGTGAAGAGGTTTGTCCGGAGGAAGCCATTTATCTTCGAAAAGAGCACCCGATCTTTGTGGGCACGGACCGGAAGGCGATGGTTCGCAACAAGGAGGAGCTGTATCGCTTGGGCGGAGTGATGCCGAGGCCGATTCGGAAGTGGCAAAACAAGTAAGGGTCCTAAAGAAACCGGTCAGAGTCTCGGGTTTTGATTCGGATTAGGATTCAGATTACGAAATCGAGAACGGTTGTTGGGATGGACCGATAACTCCATTGACCGCTGTTGCGGGGGATTTAACCTGCCGCAACCCCCAAAACATCACGAGGATGGAGCAATTTTTCTTCTGGAGCCTGGCCGTCGGCCTGTTGGCGGCCGCCACAACGGTGGTGACGCTCCGGAACCCCGTGAGCAACGCCGTGTGTCTGGTGGTGACGCTTGTTTTTCAGGCGGCGCTTTTCATCACGCTAGAGGCCACCTTTTTGGCGGCGGTGCAGGTGATTGTTTATGCGGGCGCAGTCATGGTGCTGTTTCTTTTC
>Ga0194126_10013094_pt1 | contig 10425 bp, 15 predicted proteins | sample TA2KigC150mmetaG_FD_148641 | JGI IMG/M metagenome (GOLD analysis project Ga0194126, IMG submission 148641) | Freshwater microbial communities from Lake Tanganyika, Tanzania - TA2015035 Kigoma Deep Cast 150m | ecosystem: Environmental > Aquatic > Freshwater > Lake | place: Tanzania: Lake...
TGGGCGCGGGTTGGGTTTCAGGCGCTAAGAACCTGAGTCGAAGCATCCCCAACTAGCCGGGGCGGTTTTCTTCTTCCGACACATAGACCAGCTCCAGGCTGTTCCCCAATTGCGGCAAATAGCTGCGCGAACGTCCCCCGGCATCATCCAAAGCTGCCCCGGCGATCATGTCTGCCATTTGCAAGCCTGCTTCCTCTACGGCGGGTCGGGCTGTGACCTTCTTTAACCGGTAAGCCAATCCTCGCTCCGCGAATAGATGAGAGATCGCAGCCCGTATCCCGTGTATCGTCTTTGTCTCCCGTCTGGAACCATCGAAGATCAACACTGCATCCTCTACCCACGCTGCCCTGGCCCCCATAATCGTTCTGGCGATAAAATGCTCCACCATCCACTGGCCGGGCATCCGTCGCCACGTATCCGGCAGCACGGCCTTGTCTACGACCGTCACCCTGGCTGAAAACGGTACGTCCCGGACAGCCTCAAAGAAAGCCTGTGCAACCCGCCTCGGCGCATCGGCGTAGTGAAAATGGAAATCGGGCGACATCTGTCGCTGCTGTCTCAGCAGGGCCAACTTCTGTTGGATCAGCCCATAGTCGCTGGTGAACACGGCGACCACGATGAAATGCCGAGATGAGCCGGCTCTGAACCTGAACCCTGGATCCCCAGCCCAATCTACGAAAATATACTTGCGCTCAACCTGGAACGTTCCAACGTTTGAACGTTCCAACGTTTACAACACATCCACGATGGTCCGCTCGGTGCGGCGAAAGTAGAACGCGCCTGTGACCAGGAGCATGGTCACGAGGCCCACCGCGACGGCCAGGCTCCAGTCGGGCGGCGCCGCAGTGCCGAGCAAGGCCCAACGGAAGCCCTCGACCACCGCGTACAGCGGATTCAACCGGTAGAGCCAGCGCCAGGCCTCGGGCACCAGCGTAGCAGAATACGCGACCGGCGTCAGATATTGCCAGATCGTGATCCCGAAGCCCACGGCAATCGAAACGTCGTGATACTTCACCGCCAGGCCAGCCAGCCACAGGCCGACCGCCAGCGCCGTCGCGCCGGCCAGCAGCACGAAGAGCGGCAGCGTCAGCACGGCCCAGGTCGGCGTGATACGGTAGATAATCATCATGCCGATCAGCACCACGAACGACGCCAGGAAGTCCACGAACGCCGACAGCACCGTCGAGAGCGGGATCACCAGCCGCGGAAAGTAGACCTTGGCGATCACGTGCTGCTGGCTCAGCAGGCTGCCGGCCGAGTTGCGCGCCGCGTTGGCGAAGAACTGCCAGGGCAGCAGCGCGACATACGTGAAGATCGGATAGGGCACGCCCTCCGAGGGCAGCCGGGCCAGGGTCCCGAAGACGAAGCTGAGGATCACCATCTGGATCAGCGGCGCGATGATGATCCACAGCGGCCCGAACGCCATCTGGCGGTAGCGGCCCTTCACCTCGCGCCACAGCAGGAAGTAGAGCAGCTCGCGATATTCCCACACATCGCGCAGGCCCAGGCTGGCCCAGCCGCGGGTCGGCTCGATGATAACCGTAGGGGGAGTTTGGACGGCGGTACTAATACTCAAAACTGACTCCAGTGTCAGTTTTCAGTTCACAGTTATCAGTGCCCGGACGTGACCGACGACTGAAAACTGACGACTGAGAACTGAAAACAGCCTCCAGCGCGTCGTGGCGTTGCTGGGCGCGGCCGATGTGGTAGAGCTTCGAGAGGTTCTCGACGCGGATGGCGATGTCGGACATGGGTAATCGGCTAGTAGACTTCGTCGTGAGTTCCCAGGGCCAACAAGTGGATGGCCTCATCCGCCGAGGCGGGGTCTGGGACGAATTCAAAGAGGACGCGATTATCGAAATCAACAGTGCAGGCCCAAACGCCTACCAGTTCTCCCTTGAGCTTATGGCTATGCAACGAAGGATGAAACGGGTCTGCGATCAACTGGCGCAAAGCCGCTTCGACTGGCTGACGCAAGAGAGGGTTTTGCCGCAATTTACGCCGGAATGAGCGTGCGAAGTGCGGGCTCCAGATCAACTTTCTCACGCTTCATCCTCGTTCAGTTCCTGCAGGAGATCCTCTACCGATCCGGAGTGAATGTTGCCAACCCGATAAGCAGCGCGCGCTTCGGCGACTTGTCGGACCAGGTCACTGCGACGATGCTGGATCATACGCTGACGAATGATCTCGACCAACAACCACTGGTCATCAGCAGGCAGTTGTTCGACCTGCTCGATAGTTCTTTGGAAAACCGATGAATGGACAGCGGTTAGCATTCTCAACTCTCCTTTTCAAGACTTTCGCTTCCATAATACATCGTTAGCCCACCGAAGACAAATGTCTTTGACGCCACGGCATCATCACCCGGGCCGCCCAACGGCTCGGTGATGCGGGAGAGGATCTTCAGCAGCGTGCTCGTCCCCGCGCCGTTGCGGCCAATGATCCCGACCACCTCGCCGCGCTGCACCTCGAAGGAGACGTCGCGCAGGGCCCAGAGGAGCGAGTTATCAGTTTTCAGTTCACAGTTTTCAGTGCCCAGAGGTGACCGACGACTGAAAACTGACGACTGAGAACTGAAAACTGCCCCCAGCGCGTCGCGCAAAGTATCGTGGCGCTGCTGGGCGCGGCCGATGTGGTAGCGCTTCGAGAGGTTCTCGACGCGGTTGGCGATGTCGGTCATAACTAAACGCTGGCAGCGGGAAGCTGAAGGGGCTGTCTATGCTGCGACCGCATCGCCCACCAGAGACGGCAGTTGCACCTCGAATTGAACCTTCTGACGTAGCACTGCCGACGCATCGAGCACCTCGATGCCGATCAAGCGGCCGCTGCGATCGAAGTCCGCGTGAACGCCGGCTGTAACGGTCGCAGTTCGCGCTGCCTTTTCGCCCGGTATGCCGAACCATAAGTAAAGCAGATCGCGCAATGGATCATATTCGATCTTCATAGGTCGCTCCTCTCAGGAATCCTTCTCCATAACGAGCCTTGACTGTCAGCAGAATGAGCTGGCCCTCCTTCACCTTGTAGTATACTGTGACTTCCTTCTCACCGTAAATTCGTCCTTCCCACTCGGCTCGGTAGGAGAAAACCAACACCTGCCCCCGAGTACCGGGGCGACAGTCTGTTGCCGGCCAGCCGTTTTTGAGGGTGTGCCGGGATTTCTTCGAGGGTGACACCGCGCTGCGCCATGCGAGCTCGCAGATGTGCGTGGAGGTCACCCTCTGTGAGCATCGGAAAGCTGCCTGCTGTGTCACTCACGCTGTCGCATCTCCTTCCTGCGCCACATCCCCCATCTTCCCCAAACACATCTTCTGAAACGCCGCGTCCCCCACTGCCAGCACCTCATCTACCAGCAGGATCTCCGGCTCCAGGTGTGCGGCTACCGCAAACGCCAACCGCACATACATGCCGCTGGAGTAGCGCTTCACCGGCGTGTCCAGGAAGCGCTCGATCTCGGCGAAGGCCACGATCTCGTCGAACTTGCGCTCGATCTCGGTTCGCCGCATCCCCAGGATCGCGCCGTTCACGCGTAGCGGATGTTCTCGCGGCCGGTCAGCTCGGGGTGGAAGCCGGTACCCACCTCCAACAGCGAGCCAACCCGCCCGTGGATCTCGGCCCGGCCACTGGTCGGCTCGGTGATGCGGGAGAGGATCTTGAGCAGCGTGCTCCCTGCCCCCGAGTTATCAGTTTTCAGTTCACAGTTTTCAGTTCACAGTTTTCAGTGCCCAGAGGTGGCCGACGACTGAAAACTGACGACTGAAAACTGACGACTGAAAACTGACGACTGAGAACTGAAAACTGCCTCCAGCGCGTCGTGGCGTTGCTGGGCGCGGCCGATGCGGTAGCGCTTGGATAGGTTTTCGACGCGGATGGCGATGTCGGACATAGAGAAAATTAGTCTTGGGACTGATGTTCCAGAAAACTGGCAATGGCACGATTCCAACCTTCGGCCACGCGTTGGTTCACGCGATCCAGCTCAGAGAGCTCGTCGCGAATGCGATAGGCCAAATGCCGCAGCCTTTCGTTCATAGTTCGATACCTTCACGTTCCACAGTCGCTCGTAATGAGGGCCGGCAGGTGTCTGGATCAACTAAATCAACCCTAAAGGTCGAGCTTAGACCCGTAACGTCCGCCACGGCGCTATAGTAACGTTCAGGTGGAATACCCCATGCGGCCAGATCAATATCTGACCACGAAGTGAACCAGGCGCCATGCGCCAGGGAGCCAAATAGAACCACTTTGCTGGCGCTATAGCGTTCGCGCAGAAGTTGTGCCGCCAGCCGTGCAATGCGCCAGGCCTGTCGGCGGCGCCGATCTGCCCTTGATGACTGAGAAGTCGGCTGCAACCCGGCTAACCTGCCTGGCCGATAGGCTTGCCACTCCTGAGTAGCTCGACAATGTTAGATTAAAAACGGCGCGGGCTTTACTTGAAGCCCAGATTGATGTATCATCTCCCTGATGCGCTTTCACGCATCAGGGAGATGATACCGATGAGCGACCAGATCGGTAACCTGGATGCCCCCCAGCGTTGGGGTTTGCCCGCGGCAGTAATCGCGGATTTGGGTGATCGTTTGCGGCGGTTTTGGAGTCGGTTTCGCCCCTGCTTCAAGACGCAAACGCGGGACAGCGCGGCCCACGCCTGGACCTATCTGCGCGGGCTGCTCGGCTTAGAAGTCGGGCGCAACTTTGCGAACATTGCCCGCCGCGTCAATGGCGTGGACGATGACGGCCAAGCGGTGCAGCACTTCATGGCGGACTCGCCGTGGTCGGCGGCCACGGTCATTCAGCAAGTGCAAGCCGAGATCGCCGCCACGCCAGAACTGCGCGCCGGGGGTGTGTTGTTGCTCGATGAAAGCGCCGACGAGAAGGCGGGCGCACAGAGCGTCGGCGCGGGACGCCAACACAACGGGCGGCTGGGCAAGGTCGCAATGAGCCAGGTTGGCGTCTTTCTGGCCTTCTACACAGAGCGGGTATGGACCTGGGTCGATGGCGAGTTGTTCCTGCCCGCACACTGGTTCACGCCCGCCATGGCGGCGCTCCGGAAGCGCCTGGGCATCCCCGCCGCGCGCACGTTTGCCACCAAGATCGAACTGGGCTGGCAGATGATCCAGCGCGTCAAGGAGCACGGCTTGCCCTTCGAAGCCGTGGCGTGCGACGATCTCTATGGGCGTAGCGGCTGGTTACGCCAGCAGCTGGCGGAGGCGGGTCTGCTGTACATGGCCGAAGTGCCCGCCAACACGCAGGTCTACCTGCGCCAGCCCGAACTCCAGCCGCTTCCGCCGTCCGTGGGCGACCCGCCAGCCGCCCGCCGGCTGCGGCCACAGGACATCAAGGCCCCAACCGCCGTCGAGGTCCGCCAACTGCTCACCGCACCCGAGACCCGCTTTCGCCGCATCCGGGTGCGCCGCACCGAACGCGGCGACTTGCAGGACCCGTTCGCCATGCGCCGTGTCTGGACGCTGCGCAACGGCCAACTGGCGGAAGAATGGCTGGTCATCCGCCAAGAAGATGACCAGAAGTATTCCTATGCCTTGAGCAACGCCGCCCCGGACACGCCCGCGGAACGGCTGGCCTGGCTGAAATGTGTGCGCCACTTTGTCGAGCGCAGCAATCAGGAGGCCAAGTCCGAAGCCGGCTGGGATGAATTCCAAGCCCAAAAGTTCCGCGCCTGGGAACACCAACTGGCGTTGACCATCTTGGCCACATGGTTCATCGCCCAGACCAAACACGAATGGGCCCAGACGTATGCACGGGATGCGGCGCTGGCTCAGGAGCTGCAGGTGGAGCAACTCCCGGCCCTCTCAGCCGCTAACGTGCGGGAGTTACTTCAAGCCGTCTTGCCGTTGCCCCAACTATCACCGGAAGAGGCCACCCGCTTGGTGATCAAGCATCTGGTCAAGCGGGCCCATTCGACGGCGAGCCGGCTCCGTACCCAACGCCGAGTACGTGATCCACCTTAATCTAACATTGTCGAGCTACTTACGATCTGGACGGCATCCTCGATTCGGCCGTCACCCTGGACCTCGGGGCAGGTCAGAACCGGAACGATGTAGACTACGGCTATACCGGGCTGGCATCAGTAGGCGGAATCGTGTGGCTCGATCTTGACCGGAATGGCCGGCGCGACGGCGAGGAACCTGGCATCGCGCACGTGACGCTCAATCTCGCCTGGGCCGGGCAAGATGGTGTGTTTGGCACCGCCGACGATGTGGCGTACGCTCGCGCGACAGCCACAAGCGGCAGCTACACCTTCCCGAATCTGGCCAGTGGCGTGTTCCGCGTGACCGTGGATACGGCGTCACTTCCGACCCCGATGAATGCCACCTATGATTTGGACGGCAACTCCGACTCGACGGCTCTACTGGCTCTGGCCCCGCTTCAGAGCCGCGACGATGCCGACTTCGGCTATGCGCCGCCAGCGACCTGGGCATTCTTCGGGCACGTCTACGAGGGCTATCCTGGCGACACATCGAGGCCAGTGGATAGGGTGACGGTCAGGCTGTACGGCAGCCAGACGGCGGATGCCCTGGGGGCGTTGCTGATGACCAGAGTCACAGCCGACGGCGGAGCTTTCTCGTTCTGGTACATCGGACAGAACTACCCGTTCGTTCACTTGGTCGAAGAAGACCTGCCGCACTGGCTCTCTACCGGCGCAACTGCGGCCACGGGCGGTGTGGTAGTGCATGCGAATCACATTCGCTTTGACGGCCCCCAGATGGGGCATTACTACGTGGCTAACGCCTTCTTCGATCGGTTGACGGTCACCCTGACTCCCACGCCGACGCCCGAACCGACTCGCACGCGCACACCGACGCCGACCGCGTCGCTCACGCCAACGCGTACTTCGACTCCCACCCCAACGCGCACACCGTCGCCGACATCCACCTCGACGCCAACGCCGACGATGACGCCGACGCCAACGCCGACAAGTACTTCCACGCCTACGGCCACGCCGAGTTCGACAGCCACCCCGACGGCGACGAACACCGCGAGTCCGACGCCAACCGTCACGCCGACTGCCAGTCCCACCCATACCCCGACCAGCACGCCTGGCCCGCCACAGATCCATCTGCCGCTGATCCCGATCTACGCGCCGCCAAATCAGATCGCCTATATCTACGACACCGATCGTACTGTTGCCGATGACTACTACACTTTTCTGCGACGCCACGGCTACGACATTGACCTGGAGGCTATGGATGCGTTGAAAGGTAAGGACCTCAGCGCCTACTGGCTGGTGATGATAGACCCCCACACCGGCAGTGACTCGACATGGGGACAGCCGGATCTCGTGGCGCACATCACAGCGACTCACAAACCGGTGCTGGGTCTCGGACTTGGGGGCCGGCGCTTCTTCAACCAGATGGGGTTGAGTATGGGCAGCGAGGAGGGCGAGGCCGATCTCGATCCCAACGGCTCGGCCGCCGCCAACACGACCACTCGTGTTGTTTCGTCTGCGCACCTGGCATGGGGCAGCACAGAAAACCCGATCCCCATTCCCGCTGATGGGTTGGTGAGGCTGTACCAGCGGTCAGCCTTTGTGGCTGTGGCGGACAGCGCACTGACCCCTGATGCGACACGCGTCGGTCAGCTGCCGGATGCAGCCGCCTACACACTGGTGGGTGAGGCGGAGCACTTCCTGTGGGGCTATGCCAACGGACCAGGCAGCATGACTCCCGATGGACATTGGGTGCTACTGAATGTGATACGGTTTCTGATGAAACCATAGCATGAACGTCACGCCAGGCGCCGGATGCTTGCCATAAGCATTCGGCGCCTGGTTCCAGGACCAGGAGACAACCAGTGAAACCCGAGGACTCGATCAAGTTCATTTGCCGCACTCAGGCCGGCGATCACCTGAGGAGATGGGTCCTGATGCTCTGTGCACTCCAGATCATCTGCCTGACTTCAGTCGCCGCCAGAGCAGCGCCAACTAGCGCGCTCTCGGGGCCATCCGACATACCAACACCCACCTATGCGGAGCAAGTCATCGAGTTGATCAACAGCGAACGCAGCAATGCAGGACGACCGCCGCTCAAACGGGCCGCGGAGCTGGATCTCTCTTCAGGAGGGCACAGCCATCGCATGGCGACGGCCGATTTCTTTGGTCCCTGCGATCTGGAAACCCACACGAAGCCATGGGACCGAATGACAGCAGCCGGCTACGCCTGGAATTCGGCGGGCGAGAACATCGCCGCGGGTTACACGACGCCTTCGGCGGCTGTAGCGACGTGGATGGCCAGCCCGGTAGCGCGCAACAGCATTCTCTCGACTGTCTTTCGGGAGACCGGCGTCGGTTACTCCCACCAACCAACGGATCAGAACAACGTAGCCATGGATACGAACGGCGATTGCACGGCCGAAAGCGTCAGCGGCCCCTTCTATCACTACTGGGTTCAGGATTTCGGCATGAGGGCGAGTGTGTGGCCGCTAGTCATCGCAGGCGAAGCGTTTCAAGTTGCTTCGCTGCAAACCACCTTGTTCATCTATACTCCCACGGTGTCTTCTCAGATGCGCTTCAGCAATGACGGCCTGGCATGGTCACCCTGGCAGCCGTTTACAACGACCCAGGTCTGGAACCTGAGCCCTGGCAGTGGGCTAAAGACCGTTTACGCGCAAGTGTACAACGGCGCGGTGACGTATGTTGTCAGCGATACCGTCTATCTGAATGCGCCCGGGCCCGCCGCGGTGATCGTGGATATCGGTCGTGATCCAGCGCCCGTATTGACCTGGGAGCACCAGACACTCAACCTATGGTACGACGTCTACCGCAGCACCACGAATCCCTACTTCATTCCTGGTACTGGAGACGCGGTCTTGACCGGCCCGGCCATTCCCGCGCCCTGGTCCGGCTCGAAGGTCACATTCCATGACATCTCTGCTGTTCTGAACGGCATCTACTTCTACGTTGTCCGCGCCGTGGCAGGCGACGGCGAGACGACCGCCGACTCCAACCGGATCGGCTACTTTGCTTTTGGCCTGGTAGCAGGAGACTGAGATCTCGGGTGGGGCAGCAGCGCAGAACTTCGCCGCTCTCATCTGGCACGATTCCCCGCGTCGAACCGGGTCGCCGCGTTCCACTTCGCGCTGACGCCGGGCGCACAGTAGTCACATGACGGACAGAGCCTGATTCGCAACCCGAAGGGTGTGGGCAAACCCTTCGGGTTTTTTGTCGCCTGTGGTAGAATGCCTCTATGCACGAGCCGCGAGGTGAAGACCCAGGCGTTCAACAAGATCGGTTTCCAGGAAAAGGACAACCATGAGCATCGGCGCATTCACCGACAAGACGCGTCAACCCACCGAGGCGGAGATCCAGGCGGCGATTGGGACGCAGCTTTCGGCCTGGCGCGATCTGCTCCGGTTCATCCGTGAGAACTATTCGCCCGACGAGGATTTCAAGTTCCTGTACGGCAAGAAGTACGGGTGGGCGTTGCGCTTCCGCATGGGTGGACAGCTTCTCACGTCGCTCTATCCGGCCGCTGGAGGCTTCACCGTCCAGGTCAACCTCAGCCCGGCGGCCGTTGAGCGCGCCCAGCAGATGGGGCTTGGCGAAAGCGCGCAGGCTGCGATCGCCTGGGCCACCCCGTATCCCGAAGGGCGTTGGCTGTTCATCCCGGTGCAGTCGGCGGGCGATGTCGCGGATATCCAGAAGCTGTTGGCGCTGCGGGTGGAAGCGAAGGGGCTGCGCGACGCGCGGTAGCGTCACATCCGTAGCGCCGCTGTGACCCGCTGCGGCTGGACGAGGGGAAGGCGGCGCAGGATCTGGTGTCATGATTCGAGCGGGCGATGTGGTGTGCAGGAGATTTGACCATGCCTATCATCTCCATGTTCTATGGCATTGTGGTTCGCATGTATTTCTTTGACGATAGACAGCATCACATGCCACACGTTCATGTTGAATATGCCGGGCAAAAGGCAGTTCTTGACATTCGGGATGGAGCCCTTTTGGCGGGCGCGTTATCATCCGGCAAGGTGCGGTTGGTACAAGCATGGATCGAGATTCATCGCGAGGAATTGTTGGCGGCGTGGGATCTGGCAGTTCATGGCGAAGAGGTGTTCAGGATCGAACCGTTGAAGTAGGAGCAATCGAATGAATCCATATGTCAAGGGAATACAGACGCTAGATGACTATTGGCTAGAAGTGGTGTTTGAGAATGGCGAACGCCGCTTGTTTGACGCGAAACCCTATCTCTACCGCGGCATCTTCGTGCAGCTCCAGGATCGCGCGCTCTTCCGCGCGGCGCGGGTGGTGGCTGGTTCGGTGGAATGGCCGGGCGGGTTGGATCTGAGCTACGATACGCTTTATCTGGAGAGTCGGCCGGTCACGCAGCCAGCGAAGCTTGAATTGGCGATGGCTTGAGCCTCGCTGATATGCCATGTGTCTAGCAATCGGAAACGATCCGGTGAGAGCGCACCATCCGACTTAAC
>Ga0194126_10013095_pt1 | contig 10424 bp, 12 predicted proteins | sample TA2KigC150mmetaG_FD_148641 | JGI IMG/M metagenome (GOLD analysis project Ga0194126, IMG submission 148641) | Freshwater microbial communities from Lake Tanganyika, Tanzania - TA2015035 Kigoma Deep Cast 150m | ecosystem: Environmental > Aquatic > Freshwater > Lake | place: Tanzania: Lake...
CTCTGCGCGGCACTGCCTGGCAACTGCCGGACGGTAACCCCGTGCCAACTCAAGAGACGGGACAAGGCACACTGATCCTGGCGCCGGACGTGCCCGGAGTCGGCTATCTCCGCCTCTCGCCCGCCAGATCGGGAATGGCAGCGGATCCTGCCGCGCTGAGCGGAACGCAGGCAGCTTTGCTGCGTTGGGATGAGGCTGGGCAATGGGCGGAGAATGGCCTAGTGCGCGTGCATCTGAATCGCGCAGGCCAGTTGATCTCGCTTTTTGACCTGCGAGCAGAGCGGGAGGTCCTGCAACGCGGCGCAGTCGGTAATGAACTGCGTCTCCACGAGGATATCCCGGCGCCTGGCCTCTACGGGCTTCTCGATTCCGTGGAGATCGGCGCCTTCTACCGCGCCAAATACGAGACGCTCGAGGCCGAAGAGATTACTCTCATCGAGCGTGGGCCGCTGCGGGTGGCGTGGCGCGCAGTCTACGCAACCGGCCGCAGTCGCATCGTTCAAGAGATTCGCCTTCGCGCGCGCAGCGCACGGCTGGAGTTTGCGACTCACATCGATTGGCACGAGGACGAGCGGCTGCTACGGACTTACTTCCCGATCGCCGTGAACGCCGACCGGGCAACGTATGAGATTCAATTCGGTGCGTTGGCCCGGCCCACCCATGAGAACACCACGTGGGAACAGAGTCAGTTCGAGGTACCAGGGCATAAGTGGGCGGACCTCTCCGAAGAAGGCTATGGCGTTGCCCTGCTGAACGACAGCAAGTACGGCTACTCCGTGAAACACGGCGTCCTGGGGCTCTCGCTCCTGCGGGCGACGCGCTGGCCCGACCCGGCGGCCGATCGCGGCGACAACCATCTGACTTACGCGCTCTATCCGCACCTGGATGGATACCAGGGGGGAGGCGTGGTCCAGGAAGCCCTGGCAATGAATGTGCCGCTGCGTGCCGTCCAGGCCGCACACGGACCCCGGAGGCAGTCGTTTCTCGCCATCACGGGCGAGAACATGGTGCTGAGCGCCTTGAAGCCCGCCGAGGATGGCCAGGGGATGATCCTGCGCTTGTACGAGGCGCACAACCGGCGTGGGCCGGTGCGGGTTCAGGGACCGTTCCGGAACGTCGAGACGACCACCCTGCTGGAAGCACCGATGGACACGGTGGCAGTGGAGGCGGCGCCCACGCACGACGGCGCCTTCACATTCGACGCGCGCCCCTATGGCATCCATACCTTTCGCCTCTCATAGGCGGTCGTTCCGGGACACGCAGGACACGGCCCGCCCCGCAGGGGCGCACCGTCGGAACAACATGGGTTCCAGCCCGCGGGCCAGGAACGATCGGCGCTAACGGCAACGGCGTGTTGCAGCAAAGAGGTTGCGGCGCGCCGCAACTGAGATCATCGCACCAATCAACGACCGCGAGCGGTTGAACGAGATGATCCTCGGCGCGTCGCTGTTGCTGGTGCGGCGATTCGTATGTCACGTGGGCGGACTGGAGGCAACGCCATGGAATACCGCACCCTTGGGTGGTCGGGCTGTCGCGTGTCGGAGCTGTGTCTTGGCACAATGCAGTTCGGCTGGACAGTCGATGAGGATACGGCCCGCGGCGTCCTCGACATGTTCGTCGAGTCGGGTGGTAACTTCCTCGATACCGCCAACATCTACGCGCACGGCGCATCGGAGGAAATCATCGGCTGCTGGCTGCACGCCCGGCAAAACAGGCGCGAGATCGTATTGGCAACGAAGGTCGGCCTGGAGATGTGGAACGGACCGAACGGAAAGGGATTGAGTCGCGGCCATATCTTGCGTGCCGTTGCGGACAGCCTCCACCGGTTGCAGACAGACTACATAGACGTCCTCTACGCACACCGGCCATGGTACGACGGGGACCCCGCTGAGACACTGGCGGCATTCGACGATTTGGTACACAGCGGAAAGGTGCGCTACGTGGGGTGCTCTAATTACCCTGCGTGGTTGCTGGTAAAATCGCTCTGGATCAGCGATGTGAAGAAGCTCGCGCGGTTTGCCTGCGTGCAGCCGAAATATAACCTGGTCCATCGGGCAGAGTTCGAGCGCGAAGTTCTGCCAGTCTGCCAGGACCAGCAGTTAGGCGTTGTTGCATACAGCCCGCAGGCGGCAGGTGTGCTCACCGGCAAGTACCGGTGGGGCGGGCCAGCTGCCACCGGGCCACGCGCCAACACCGTCAAGGCATATCTGAACGAAAGATCATTCAGGGCGATCGACGAACTGGACCGGCTGGCCGAGGCAAATGGCAAGACGGTCGCCCAAGTTGCCCTTGGCTGGGTGCTGACTCGCCCCACCGTAACTTGCGCCCTGATTGGCGTCAACGCCCCGGCCCAACTTGAGGAGAGTCTGGGCGCCGTGGGACTACGGCTCGATGACGATCAGATGGCGAGGCTGGACGCGCTGACCGCTTGGGAGGGCCCATAGGGTTGTGCGGGCCTCGCTAGAATATGACCACGTGCACAGGCAGTAGAGGAGGTTCAGGTGAGCTTGGGGTATTTCCATAGGGTAACGCGAGATACTGCGACGCGATTCTGGATCAACAACCCCACAGGGCAAGATGCAGATCGCGCCATCGCCGCCGGAGCGATTAGCTGCACCACCAACCCGTCATACTGTGCCAAGCTGCTCGCCGGCGAGCCGGACTACATCGGCGGCGTCATCGGCCGGGTGGTGGCTGCGGAGGACGATGATGACGTTGCGGCAGCCCAGGTCTACGACGAAGCCGCCCTGCGGCTCATGCGTCGCTTCAAGCCGCTCTATGACGCCAGTCGTGGGGCCTGGGGGTACGTGACCGTGCAAGACGATCCGCGCACGGACGACGATCCAGATGCGATCGTCCGGGCCGCCCTGCGAGGCCGCGGCCTGGGTGGAAACTACATGGCCAAGATCCCGGTGACCGAGGTTGGAGCCGAGGCCATCGAGACGCTCGTGTCATACGATGTTCCCCTCTGTGCGACGGAGGTCTTTGCAGTCGACCAAGCCATATACATCTGTGAGATCTACGAGCGGGCTGCCAGGGCAACGGGAAAACGTCCGCCCTTCTACGTCACCCACATCAGCGGCATCTTCGACCAGTACCTGGCGGAGGTCGTGCAGCGCGAGGGGGTAGCCATTGCTCCCGAGGTGCTGGCGCAGGCCGGCTGTGCGATCGCCCGCAAGGAGTACCGCCTCCTCAAAGAACGCGGCTACCACGGCACGCTGCTGGGCGGCGGCGCACGCGCCGACTACCACTTCACCGAGATGGTGGGCGGCGACGTACACGTGACCATCAACTGGAGCACGGCCGAGTCCCTGATCGCGGCCGATGCTCCGGCAGTCTCGCGCATCGATGCTGAGACGCCTCAAGCGATCCTCGATGAGTTGAGCGACAAGCTGCCGGATTTCCGAAGAGCATATCATGAAGACGCATTGTCGCCCCCTGAATTCGCACAGTTCGGACCGCTGCTGCTATTTCGTAGCATGTTTGTAGACGGATACAATCATCTGCTCAAGGAGGTTGCGGCGCGCCGCAACCGAGATCATCGAATCGGTCAACGAAGGAGGGAATCATGATTCGTTTGGATGGCCAGGTTGCGCTCGTGACGGGAGGAGCCACCGGGATCGGCGCTGCCATTGTGGAGCGGTTTGTCTCACTTGGCGCTCGCGTAGGTTATACATACCGTGAAAGCAAGCAAGAGGCCGAAATCCTGACCGAAAAGCTCAATCGAGATGGCGAGAAGGTTCTTCCGGTCAAGGTCGATGTGTGCGAGAGCCAGCAAGTAAAGGCCGGGGTAGATGCGATCATTGAGCATTTCGGGCAGCCGATTAGCATCTTGGTCAACAACGCGGGTGACATCATCAAGACGATGCTAATCGAGGAGATGCCAGAGGAGCTGTGGGACAGGGTCATGGCTGTCAACCTGAAGGGCGCCTTTCTCTGCTCCAAGTACTGCATCCCCGGCATGCGCCAACAGCGATACGGCAGGATCGTCAACATCAGCTCCCTGGCTGCCCGAGCCGGTGGGGGCCCAGGTTCGATCCCCTATGCGGTAGCCAAAGGAGGCATGGAAACCTTCACCAGGGGGCTGGCAAAGGAACTTGGCCCGCACTGTATCACGGTCAACACGGTGGCGCCGGGTGTCATCTACACGCGCATCCTCAAGCGCTACAATGTCGTCGGCGATCACGAGGAATTCAAGAAGCGCAGCCCGCTCCACAGGATCGGCCAGCCGGAGGAGATCGCCGCGGCCGTGGCCTTCCTGGCATCCACGGAGGCAGCCTATATCACAGGTGAGATCATCAGCGTGAATGGCGGGGTGAGATTCGACTGAGGGCCCGTCACGAAATGAGCACCTGACCGCGTTCCGGGGCGACCCTGCAAACACGCCCCAGGAGGCTTTACCTATGTCGGAATTCACGCGTCGCGAGCGCATCCTCGCCTCGGCCCGCTGCCAGCGCGCCGACCGGCTGCCGTTCTTCCACTACTGGCGCCACAGCCAGATGGGTTGGGCCGAACGCGAGTGCCGCAATCGCGGCATGGGCTTGAATTGGATTCGCCCCCCTTATATCGAGAAACTGCACGGCGTCCAGATCAGCGAGCGCCGCGTGCCGGCCGCTCCCGGTTTCAGCGCCGTGCAGCGCACCTACACGACGCCGGTCGGCTCGGTCTGGCTTGAGGAGTGGACTGAGCCAGGGGTGGGCCAATGGCACGCGCAGCGGAGTTGGCGCGGGCAGACGCCATACCTCAAAGAACGGCTGATCAAAGCGCCAGAAGACTACGCCGTTGTCCAGTGGATGATCGAGCATACGGAATACGTCGCCGATTACTTCCCGGTCGAGCAAGCAATGGACTGGCTGGGCGAGGACGGCGTCGTGCTCAGCGGGCTGCCGCATGGCCCGTTCAACATGCTGGCCATCCACTGGATCGGCGTCGAGGATGGCCGGCTCTACTACCACATGTCCGACTACCCGGAGCTCGTGGAAGCGCTTTACACCGCCACATGCAAAGCCCGCCAGCCGCTGTACGACATTGCAGCGAGATCCCCGGCGCCCATCACCTTCTGCGGCGACAACATCGACTCGGTGCTCGCCAGTCCGCGTCTGTTTCGTCAGTACATGATCCCGGTCTACCAGCAGATGGCCGACGCCCTGCACACGCATGGCAAGCTGCTTGCCGTACACATGGACGGCCGGCTGCGGGCGCTCAAGGCGTTGATTGCCGAGTCACCCGTTGATATCGTCGAGGCGTTCCACCCGCCGCCCTTGGGTGACCTGCCGATCGGCGAGGCGCTGGCGGCGTGGCCTGACAAGGCGATTTGGGTAGGCTTCCCGGGGCCGGTTTACGCGCAGGGGCCGGAGCCGGCGCGGCAATACGCGCGCGAGCTGCTGGCACAGATCGGCGCAGGCGACCGGGTCGCGATCGCCATGTCCACCGAGAACCAGGTGTCGAACGAGAACCTGCTTGCGCTCACAGATATTTTGGAGCGTGCCGTGTTGCCGCTGACCACGGCGTAGAAGATCAAGCTCGTGACGGGAGGCGCCAACGGGATCGGCGCTGTTATCGTGGAGCGGTTTGTCTCACCTGGCGCGCGCGGGCTGGTCGTAGAGGACCAGTAAAGGAACTTGGCCCGCACTGTATCACGGTCAACACGGTGGCGCCGGGTGTCATCTACACGCGCATCCTCAAGCGCTACAATGTCGTCGGCGATCACGAGGAATCCAAGAAGCGCAGCCCGCTCCACAGGATCGGCCAGCCGGAGGAGATCGCCGCGGCTGTGGCCTTCCTGGCATCCACGGAGGCAGCCTATATCACAGGCGAGATCATCAGCGTGAGATGATGCTATCGGCCCCACCGGCATCGCCGGGAGTTCAGACGCGGCCGTCGGCTGCGTACACGATGGTCGGCGTCGGCTGGCGATTGGGATCGTGGATGATCACCTTGCCGCCGATGTGTACACGCAGCAACGGGAAGATACCGTGGCTGTTGGGGGAGACCAGGAGCGCCCGCTTGCGGAAGTTGGCCACCCCGTAGAACCCTGCGCCGGCCAGGACCAGAACGACAACTACAGCCCCTCCGCCCAGGGCCGCCACAGCGAAAGGCGTCAACACTTTGGTGTGCGCTTCGACGACCGCTTTCATGGCTTGGGCGTGGCGCAGCCGCTCAGCCAGCTCCGCCTCCGTCGGCCGTAGAGCCGGGTACGCGCCCAGGCCCACCACGAGGAGCAACACGATGACCAGCAGCTTGCGTATCTCCCCTTATCCCCTTTCTTCTCCCCGCTCCGCACGGACCTTCGGTTGACGTTAGGTCATAAATCCGGTGGCGGCTGACAGCCGAGCCAGGCGACGACGCGCGGGGGCAAGGCGCCGTGTTCGGCTTCGTAGTCGGCCAGTAATTGCTAGGGGACCAGCATGTCGAGCAAGCCGCGCAGGCTGCGGGTAAGCACGATCTTGCCGGGCTTGTTGTCTTTGCGGCGCACCCAACCACCCAGGCGCGCCAGGAGCTGGACTTCGGCCCACTCCAACGTGACGCCTAGTTCGGACAGGAAGCCCGCGTGGCCGCCTGCCTGAAAGTTCAGGAGCAGCAGCCACGACCATCACCACCGCTGCGCCCCCATCACCTTCGTGGTCAGCCCGCTGCCCGTGGCCGGTGAGCCGCTGTGGGACGCCGCCTGCCAGGAGTGGGTGCTCACCGACTCGGACGGCATCAGCTACTGCGGCAGCACGCCCGGCGCGTGCTACTGCCAGTTCGTCGAAGCCCTGCACAGCATGGCGCAGCACCTACAGCGCAGCCTCTACGGTGACGCCGAGTATCTTTTCAATAATCGGGGGTGCAATGCGGTAACCAGGGCAGGCTTAGCGGTTCTTGCTGGGCGCATTCAGTAATCAGGTTGGCCAAGCTGGGCAGCTCATCGGTTTCGGTAATGCAATCCTGGATGTAGTGATAGTTGCTGACCCCGGCGTTGGGAAGTTTCCGTCACAACGGCCTATATTCCTTCCACCATCTCCTGCACCCGCTGCGCGTTCGGATGCAGATACCGCGTCGTCGTGCTGATATTAGCGTGGCCCAGGATCGTTGCCAGTGTGGCGATGTCCCCCTGATTCTTGGCGAGGAAGCGGGTCGCGAAGCTGTGACGCAGCGTGTGCGGTGTTACCGTGAACTTGATCCCCGCTCGCCGCGCTGCCTCAGTCACCATCCGCTGCACATCGCGGGGATCCAGCGCGCGGTGGGTCCGACTGAGGAACAGCAGATCGCCTGCCACCTTGGGCCGCGCCTGGAGGTAAGCCTTCAGCGTATCTCTGGCCTCCGAAGATAAAGCCAGGGTTCTCGACTTCAACCCTTTGCCTTCTCTCACCAGTAACTTCCCCGAACGCGGCCCCAGTTCGACATCACCGACCTTGAGCGCGAGCGCCTCGCTGACCCGCAACCCAGCGCGCGCCATCACATTAATCAGCGCGACATCGCGCTTGTCGCTCCAATGCGGACCATCTACCGCGTTGATCAGCCGGCCCAGATCGCGCGCGTCCAGCGTTTCCACCGGCTGCTGCACCTGTTTCACGCCTTTTACCTTGAGCATGCGACCCTGGGCGCGCACGATGGCCCGGATTGGCGCCAGGTACGCGTTGACCGTGGCCGCCTTGTAGCCCTTGACGCCGGTCAGGTAGACCCGATAATCGCGCACCTCGTCATCGGTGAGGAGCGCGGCATCGGGCTCATCGGGATAGCTTTGCAGGTACCAGGCGCGGAACGAAGCCAGGCCAGTGGCGTAGCGCTCATGGGTGACGCCCTCATAGTCTTCCAGAAGCTTGTTAACCTGGGTTTGCCAGTCGCTCATCAAACGCCCTTCTACATTACACGACGCATCTTCAGGCCGGTTAGCGCCCCGAAAATCGCACATTACGCGACGCTCCGGCGGTTTCAATGTCGTACAATGTCCCTTGTAAGACCATTATACGCGACGTTGCCGAGATGTCAAATCATTATAAACCATAACGCATGATGATGGATTGACAAGGCGTGCCAGGCGCGCTATACTGTGGCGGACGGTTGGCTGTGGACATGCAGCCGGCCGTGGGGAAACCGGCACTTTGAAAGCGCCACCTGGGTAACGAGGTAGCAGTTCGGTGGAATCATCTGCCCGGGCCGGCCACTGAGACCGGCTGCGGCGCTCCGGTTGGTGGGCTGCGGAGGACACGCTAACGCGCTTAGCGTCTCGTCCGCAGTCCATCAATCCAAGAGAGGAGATTCCCCCATGTCGCACTTCCCTACCTGGTGGCTCATCTGGCTGGTTGTCGTCGTGGTGTTCGCCGTTGTGCGCAGTGTCTTCGTGTGGAAGGCTTCAGTGAGGCGTGAGCGAGAACGGCGCGAGCGCGCGGCCGAGCGTCCGGCGCGGCAAAGTCGTCCTGGGCCGCGGCGCGCTGGCATGGCACACCAGAATCCGCTCCGTGCTGACGGTCAGCCGCTGGCGACACGTGATCAACTCATTGCCGTCGGCGCGATTATTCCGACAGCGGAGCCAGACTCAGTGTCGGCCGACCCAATCGCTTGAGAGGCTACTGGCCTCTCCCTTGGCTGGTTACTCGCCGGCCGTCTGTGGGTCATCTGCCCACACTGCTTTGCCCGACATATCCGTCGGGCGTTCTTTTTTGGGGACATGGACACCTGGACTTTGCCGCAACCGAATTTCAGCCAGATCGAGTTTGAGCGTATCGACCTCGCCGCCAATGCGCGTCGTTACTACCTGGTCGCCTGGCAGCCGAATCTGTACGGCGAAGGAACCTTGATTCGCATGTTCGGCCGCATGGGGCGCTTCAAGCGCGTGATTGCGATCCCATGCCCCTCTCTGCAAGCTGCCTGGCCGATGATCCGCGCGATCGTCAGGACGCGGCTGCGCCATGGCTATCACATTCTCTGATAGAACCTCAGCGTTTCTCTGGCCCCCAACGCGAGAAAATACCGGGAACCGATCGTTTCACCAGCGGTCTACTTGCACTTCCGGCCCAAAGTGCTAGTACACCTCGGCTGAGTTATCGCCGGGGTTGTGTCCTCCAGTTGACATAGCAGTTGCGGCCGGGTAAGATGGGCCATCTCGCTACACCTGGAGGTCGCAGCATGGCAGGTCCGAAACCGCCCGCCGTCAACTTGAGTGAAGCCGAACGGCAGGGGCTCGAAAAGCTGGTTAAGGCACACAGTACCCCGCAACAGATTGTCGTGCGGGCTGGCATCATCTTGACGGCCAGTCAAGGGCTGAACAACGAACAAGTCGGTCGCGAACTGCATGTCGGCGTTGACATGGTGCGGTACTGGCGTCAGCGGTGGCTGGCGGGCTAGGCGATCCCGCTGAGCGAACTCAGCGTCGAGGAGCGGCTGTGCGATTTGCCGCGGGCTGGCAAGCCCTCGGCGCTCACCGCCGATCAGTTGTGCCAGATTGCGGCGCTGGCGTGTGAGAAACCGGAGCAATCGGAGCGGCCGATCAGCCAATGGACGGGCCGCGAGATTGCCGACGAGATTATGAAGCGTGGCATCGTGACGCAGATTTCTCCTCGCCACGCCGCACGGCTGCTAAAAAGGGGGACCTTAAGCCACACCTGATCCGCTACTGGCTGACGCCGGAGCCGGATCCCCAACTCGAGCAGAAGGTGACGGACATTAACACGCTGTATCGTGAGGCCCCGGCGTTGGCGGCCCAAGGCGAACGGACGCTATGCACTGATGAGTTGACCGGCGTCCAGGCGTTGGAACGCAAGCATCCGGGGCTACCATTAGCGCCTGGCAAGGTCGAACGCCGGGAGTTCGAGTACATTCGCCACGGCACGCTGTCGTTCATGATCAATTTCGACGTCGCCACCGGCCAGGTCGTGACCCCTTCGTGCCTCCCGACGCGCACGGAAGCCGACTTTGCCGAACACATCCGCCAGACGGTCGTCGCCGACCCGACGGCCAAGAAGTGGCATTTCGTCACCGATAACCTGAACATCCATCAGTCCGAGACGTTAGTGCGCTATGTAGCCCAAGAATCCGATGTGGCGGAGGACTTGGGCGTCAAAGGCGAGAGCGGCATCTTGCAGTCGATGGCGACACGGGCGGAGTTCCTGGCCGACCCGACGCACCGCATCGTGTTTCACTATACGCCCAAACACGGCTCGTGGATGAATCAGGTCGAGATCTGGCTCAGCATCTTGGTCCGCAAGCTCCTCAAGCGGGGGAACTTCACCTCCGTCGAGCATCTCAAAGCCAAAGTGCTGGCCTTCATCGAATACTTCAACCGCACCATGGCCAAGCCCTTCAAGTGGACGTACATGGGCAAGGCCCTGGTGGCCTAACCCGAGGCTCAATTCAGCCGAGATGTACTAGTGCACCTTTTCATAAGTTCTTCGACTTTCATTATGTAGAGTTAGATTGCACGTTAACAACAGGTGTGGTATCAT
>Ga0194126_10013100_pt1 | contig 10422 bp, 8 predicted proteins | sample TA2KigC150mmetaG_FD_148641 | JGI IMG/M metagenome (GOLD analysis project Ga0194126, IMG submission 148641) | Freshwater microbial communities from Lake Tanganyika, Tanzania - TA2015035 Kigoma Deep Cast 150m | ecosystem: Environmental > Aquatic > Freshwater > Lake | place: Tanzania: Lake...
CCTGCCTGGGCCGCATAGCATAGGGCGGACTCGCGTCAATCGCAGACAGTCGCGAACGACAATACCCTATGACCATCTCCAGAGGGTTTCTGGACAAGCTCGGTGTCCCTCTTCACCCTCGAAAGTCGGGGAGTCGGATTCGGACCGGGCTGGGCTGGAGCGTCAGTCTCTGGGTCGCGACGCGTCTCGGGCCGCGGGTGCAGCGAGTGATGCGATTTCCCTTCGGACCTCCGCTGCCCGCTTATCTTTGTGCTGCAGCCACTCTTCACCGGAGAGGCCGAGACGTTTGCGCTCCGCTTCCGACTCCCGGCGGATCTTATGCAACCAGTCCATCCAATCCAAACCGTCAATCTTCATATTCAAGCACCTCCTCCGGTGTCTTGATGCGCAGTACGCCGTAGCCCTCGCGCAGGTTCACAGCGCCGATTCCTCGCTCGGCTCGCTCATTGGCGATGTGCCGCAGGTTCAGGGATACGAGTACATCTGCCTTCCCGGCGGTGGCGTAGGCAACATGACGGGCATCATCATAACAGTCCTCTGGGATGACGCCGCTTTCGATGTACGCCTTCGCGAGCCTCTCGACCTCCTCTTTTCCGGCGTCGATCGTCCCCACGCTCTCAAGCAGGACGAGGAGCCTCTGCCTGAGCGGCTCGGGGGAACGGTCGACCTCGTCAAGGGTGACTGACGATGTTACGGCATTGAGGATACCGAGGCGAACCTGGTCTAGCAGGGTAGTTACGGCCTCACGCCGGAGCAGGTTACGAGGCTCGTCGTCGAGGCAGAAGCCGAAGATCGACGTCTCCAGATACAGCAACGGCCGATGGGGCATTGGGTCAGGATACCCGGACGTGGCTGAGTGTCAACTGACATCCGCCGTCCGGACAACTGCGCACCGCTGCCTTCCTAACTGCTAACTCGCTGCCGCTTGAGCTTGCGCTTGCGCTTGGGCTAGCTTGAAGCTCGCGGCTGGCGGCTGCGACGGAGTCACACTTCGCTGACGCGCTTCGGATTGAGTTAAGTATCGTGTCCCCGTTTCTCCCCCGGCGAGTTTCATCCCAACGGGGTGACAGGTGCACGTGCGACGACCAGAGGAAGTCGCGTACGCCGCCTTGAGGGGCGGAAGCCCCTAAGGTGCGGGGCTTGGGGTGAAACTGGCTTGCGGCTTGAAGCTGGCGGCTGTGACGGTATCACACTACCTTGCCGCGGTTCGGACTGGAACTTGGAGAATGTCCTGTCTTTTCGCCTCGTGCGGACTACCGGCCAAAGACGATCACGTTGTCTTCGTGCAGGCCGCACAAATACACACGTGACCCGTCAGGCGTGGCCGCCATGTAGCACGCCCCGCTGAAGTAGCCGGTTGACCAGACGACTTCTCTCGTTTCAGTCGAGATGACGCCGATCTTCCCGCTGTCGTGCGCAGCATAGTATATGTAGTTGCCACCGGGAAGCGTCATTACGACACACGGGCGACCGTTGATCGGGATAGAAGCGACGACCGAGTCACTCCTAGTGCTAACGATGTCGACGTAGTCCTGCGTCCCGCCGTAGCACGCAACGTAGAAGTAGGCTCCGTCCGGAGTCATGCAGATTCCCTCCGGCCCGTCATGGACTGTGACATACCCGATGACCGTGTTGTCGGAGGTCCGGATCTTCGCCAGCCGGTCCGAACCCGAACAGCTCACATAGATGTGAGTCTCTTCCTTGTTCAGGGCAAGGCACCACGGCGCGGCGGCTACCGGCACCGTGGCGACGACCTCGTTGTCGTCGGTGCGGATGACCGATACAACGTTACCGGCATGATTGGACACATACACGTACTCGCTGTTGGACAGGGCTTCGCAGTGGACCGGGTCCTCGGATACCGGAATGGTAGCGACGACTGTGTTGTCGGACAGCCTGATAACGCTGACATTGCGGTCACTGATGTTCGGTACGTAGGCGTACTCGCCGTTCGGGAGAATACAGACATCGTAGGCTCCGCCGCCGACCGTGACCGAGCCGACGAGGGAGTTGTCGGAAGTCCGGTAGACCTTGACGAGCCTTTGCCCGCGACAGGCAACGTACAGGTACCGGCCGTCCGGCGTCACGTCGATGCCGACCGGGCCGGATCCTGACCCGGTGCTGATGGTAGCGATGACCGAGTCCGGATAGCCCGACTGCCGTGACCCGATGAGGATGAGGTGGTATGGCGACCACTCCGACTGCCTGCCGAGGACGTTCTCGGCCCGGACGCGCACCTGGTAGACCCCGGCTGCCCGCCAGGCATGGGACAGGGTTACCGGCATCCCGCTCGGCGCGTACCCGCTCCACTCCATCTGCCCGCGCACTCCCCAGTCAAACTGGTACCTTAGCGGCAGATTCTGCCGGTCGTAGGTCTTCGCTGTAAAAGCGTACGATTCTCCCACGTCGCCGGCGCGGGGGCCGGACGGCGCATCTGGCGTCTCGGGTGGCGCGATACCGCAGCCCGAAACGAGGACGGCGCTGCAGAGCACAGCAATCAGGCTCAGGCGTTCAAGCATTGCTACCTCCTCGAATGCTTCAGTCTATAACTCAGTTCGTGACTGTCAACAGTCTACAGCGCAAATGTCGTCAAGTCAGGTCAACCGGCTGGAAGGAGTCCGCTGGCCTATGCTAGCTGGACCGAGCTTGCGTTCGGGCTGTCGTGATGTTCGTGCTTGAGTTTGTGCTTGCGCTAGCTCGACGCTTGCGGCGAGTTTCACCCCAACGGGGTGACAGGTGCACGTGCGACGACCAAAGGAAGTCGCGTACACCGCCTTGAGGGGCGGAAGCCCCTAAGGTGCGGGGCTTGGGGTGAAACTGGCTTGGGGCTTGAAGTCCGCGGGCTGCGCCCGCGTCAATCTGCATTGCCTCGTGGGAACTTCCCGAAGTAGGGTGACTGGCGCTGGTTCACTGTTGCCGAATAGGTGACGTCCCTATTTCCCCTGTTCGATGAGGTCCAGGTAATCCACTGCGAACAGGTAGAGGATCTTTCCCCCGGAACGGTCGTCGCCACGCAGATGCATCTTGGGATTTGCGCCCTTCAACACCGCCGAGAGAACGTGTGTGCCGGGTCCGAAGGTATGGATGCCCAGGTCCATCGGCCCGGAGACGATCGCCCTGTCGGCGTAGAAGTCAATAGGCTTGCCGACCTTCTTGCCGTCGATCAACAACTGGACGATACCGTAGTCGTGCGACTTGCAGAACTGCGCGGTCACGCGGTATCGCCCGGGCGTGACGGGCAGGTGCAAGTCCAACCGGTCGCCGGGGTGCGCGCCCCACCACCATGACTGGCGGCCGCCGCTCCATTGGCCGCCGAACGTATAGGGTTGAACCTCGTATGTCCCGGCGGTGATGTTCTTCAGCTTCAAGTTCTCACCCTCGAAACGAGTGACGCCTTTGGGCAACTCAGGCGCCGGAGGAGGGGGCACAGGCGGCCGGGGTCTTCCCTGCGGCCTCGGTCCGACGATCCGGACCTCGCCGGTGCGGGTGATGAGGCCGGTCCTGGGGTTCACCACGCGGGCCATGAGCTTCATGCCGCCATCCATGTGCGTGAACGTGCCCGCTACTATTCCCGAGAGCCGGAAGACTCTGACCAGGTTGCGGCGGGCGGCCGTGTCCATCACTGCAGCCCGCGTCGGTGCGGCTACGCCGAGCAACTGCGCGACCGCCTCGCGCTCGACCACCCGGCACCGGCCCGATCCGGCGAGCTGCATCTCCAGGACCTCGGCGATGTAGACTCCGGTGTCGCCAACCGAGCCGGAGAGCTGCTCGAAAGGCGTTACCGCCAGCCGAGGCAGCGATTCGCCATGGCTGCCGTCAACCAGCTTCCGGGCCAGGTCCGCAAGCGCGGAATCGAGTCCGGGAGCCTGGACCGGCGGCGGTGGGAAAGGAGGCAGGACTTCGCCGTCGTCGCGAACGAAGATCCCCTTGGGTGCTGGCCGATCGGTCTTCTTGCCATCATCGAGCCTGAAGCGGAAGGGCAGGCTGACCCAGACCCGCACCGGCACGCCACGCTGCATTCCCGGCCGGAACTTCGCTTCCCTGGCCGCGGCCGCCGCGGCCAGGTCGAGGTCGGCGTTGCCCGACGGCATCAGCACCCGCACATCGGCGACCAAGCCGTTCGTGTCAATCAGCGCCTCGACTACGGTCCGCCCTTCGATGCCTGCCTTTCGCGCCCGCTCCGGATACTCGGCCTCAGGGATGGAGATCGGCTGTGGCTTGACCTCGAGCTTCCAGAGTGGCATGGTGGCGCCAGAGTCATCGCCCAGCCACAGGGGCACGCCGTCTACTTCGGACGGTGAGTCGTCAAGGTAATCCAGAGCCTCGGATGCAAGCGACGGCTGGCTAAGAAAGAGCAGACAGACGGCGACCGACGCGAGCATAGACAGACTCCTCACAGAACCTCCTTTGGGAGACGGCGGACATCCGCAGAAACGCTACCGCGGTCGAACACGCGATCCATCAAGCTCCCTGCTATCATATGCCCGCCGTTTGGAAGGTCATTCCTCACCGTGTTCCAGGACTCTCGGGCGGAGATGTCAAACCGGCGGGGGAGAGCTCGCGGTTTGGGGCCAACGGGCTACGCCCGCGCCAATCTGCAATGCCTCGTGGGAGCTTCCCGAACTGGGGTGCCTGCCCTTGGTCACTCTGGGGCTCGCCGTTTCTGGTGGCTGTGGCAGGGCCCATTTGTGAGAATGGCTAGTGGCGCACCTTCATCACCGTATGTCGCGGCCTGGTATCCTCGAAGAGGAGCGTGGTGCTATCGGAGATGGAGACCCCGGCCGGGGGATGATGGAATATGGTGTCCGAGGACAAGGCGTCGACTGTCAGCCGCGGGCCGCCAGCCACTAGCTGCCGGCGGGTGAGTACGGTTGGTGAAGGCGGTTCCTGATCGTCTCGGCGACACGGTCTAGGTCTGGGCGGGCGGCTTTGTGGCCGTAGCCGGGCGGCAAGACCAGGCCGAAACCGTCACCGCGGAAGCGCGGGATGACATGCAGGTGCACATGCGGCACCTCCTGGCCGGCCTGCTCTCCGTCAGCAAGGAAGAGGTTGACGGCCTCGCACTTCAGCCCGGATCTACGGAGGGCTGCTGCCAGTTGCTGTGCGACGCGGAACATCTGCGCGCCGTCTGCATTGTCGAGGTCTGCCAGGTAGACCGCATGACGGATGGGGATGACGAGCAAGTGCCCGATGTTCACCGGCCGCAGGTCCATGAAGGCCACGACCCGATCGTCGCGAAACACGAATGACGCCGCGGCCTCACCGGCGATGATATGGCAGAAACCGCATGGGCGATCCATCCCGGTTTCCACCGCGTCCGGAAGGCCCGCGCCGGAGGAGTCAGGCAATTCGGTCATGGCTGGATTCTAAGACTTCGGGCGGGGGTGTCAAATCGGCGGGGGGAAGGATCGAGTGGTCCAGTGCTCCAGTGCTGCAGTGGTCGAGTGGCCGAAGCGGTCAGCCGTGAACCGTCAGCCGGCTTGAGCTTGCGGCGAGTTTCACCCCAACGGGGTGACAGGTGCACGTGCGACGACCAAAGGGAGTCGCGTACACCGCCTTGAGGGGCGGAAGCCCCTAAGGTGCGGGGCTTGGGGTGAAACTGGCTTGGGGCTTGAGGCTAGCGGGCAACGCCCGCGCAAATCTGCAGTGCCTCGTGGGAGCTTCCCGAAATGGGGTGACTGCGCCTGGCTCCACAGCATCTTGACGCGCTTCGGATTGAATCATATTAGGTGTCCCCAAATCCCCACGCAGATGGTGGCTGTCCCCCTCCTGATCTTCCCCATTTTGGCCCCTACGGGTTCAGCAGAATCCAGGCCAGTCCCAAAATGGAAGCTAGCGCTGCGATACCGCCAAGGACGCTCCATGTCCGCTTCATGCCAAGCGGGATCGCAAGTGCACCAAAGCAGCCAACTACCAGAGCGCTCACGGCGGCAAGCTTGCTGAGCCCGTGTAGACCGCCCCAACGCATTCGCGTAGCGATGTCCAGGAGTACCGCCCAGAGCACAACGCAGCCCATCCACCTGAGCGCTGACTTCAGCTTGCGCAGCTTGATTTGCGATGTCTCGATTCTGCGCCGCGCCTCTGAAAGCTCACTCGTCTCGGTGATGAGCTTTCCCTCCAAATCCCGCGCGCGGACTTGCTGTCTCTCAATGTCATTCTTGCTCTTCTGACTGATCTCGTCCACCTTGCTGTTGAGCGAGCTGAGTTCGCCCCTCATGGAGGCCACATCGCTGCTGAGCTGGGCGTTCTCATCCTGCAGCTTCGTCACCAGTTCAGCCAGCTTGTTCTCAATACGCTCTTCAGCTCTGAGCGGGTCTACCTCCATGCCCACTGTGACTACGAACTGCTTGTCCGTGATGAGCGACAAGGCCAACTGCGGCGTCATGCTCTTGTACCTAGCAGCCCGTGTAAGCACTTCGCTATAGGCCTTTGACAGAGAGAAGGTCGCCGTGAGCGAGCGAACGAACGGCTGGGTGACGAGCAAATGAAATGATCTCTCGTACTCGTCGGATCCATCTGTCCGCGTCAAGAGGGGGCGGTTTATCTGGACCCACTCATTGCTCGTAACGCAGAAGGGGAGCATGTTGATTCGCCCCTCTTGTTCACGCGCACGTCTATCGTACGCAGGCAATTTGCTGTCGTTGGTCAGGAACCACGCGCCAGCATCCGATGCGTGATAGCGGGGCGTTCCGCGTGCCCGTAGCACGAGGATTCTGTGGAATGCGTCATGTTCTACGACCTGTTCACTAATGTCATCCCGGCAGAACGAACGGAGGATGTCTTCCTGTTCACGGAGTTCCTGCGACGTCTCGATATCCTGACGGTGTTCATCTGAGATCTCTATGGCGAGGCTGGACAGGAACCTGCTCGCGTGTGACCTCTCCATGGCGAAGTCCTGTATTGACACTCCCTTTTCAGCAAGTTCCCGCCAGTAGACTGAGATGAAATCGTCTTCTTCCAAAGAGCCAATTGCCACTTTCGCGAGTTCGCGCGGGATCTGGCCCCGCCCCTCCAGTTCTCTTGCTTTGGCCTTGAGAGAGGATTGGAATTCGTCCAGCGACCTCGAGGTCACTATCAGGGAGCAACCGAGCTTCTTCGAGATGGAGAGCATTGCGTGAGACGATGCGAGCAGGTGCGGCCCATCCAGACCCGCTAGGCAGTAGAGCACATTGACGTCGATGTAGAGCCTGATCCCGTGCGTGACGGCCCTTAGGAGTCTGGAGCACTTCTCATCTACTTGGAGCAGGTGCCAGAAAAAACTGCTGTTCGCCAGTCCGCCGACGTATGCTCTTCGTTTGGCGTCAGCACTTCTCAGAAACGCGGGGATCTCGAGACGGACGACGGCGTCGAGGAACTCCTCGTACTTTGGCAGCGTGGCGAGAATGTCGCCTTCCACGCTGGTGAGCCAGCGCCTTGTCTTGGCTTCTTCCGGGTACAGCAACTCCACACATTGTATTCCATGCCGGAGCAGCATTTGGGCCATGAACGCCTTGAGGGCGTGCTCGATTAGGTTGAGGTTTTCCGTGATGCTGGGGTAGTCGTTGTACTTCGCCCGCAGTTCTTCCTTCCACGAGGACAGAACCGATGATTCATCTTCGGTGACCTTCAACAGGTCACGTGAGAGCTTGTCATCAGTTCCGGGGGTGAGCTGTATCACCGCTGGATCAGCGATATGCGGCTTGTCGAACTTCAGGAGCTCCTTTGCGGCCAGTCTTCGCGCTGCAGCCTCGATTTCGGTCTCTTCATAGTCAAGCAAGAAGAGCTTCTTGATCGTGACTCTGATGTCTCGGGGTGTCACCACTAGTTGACCTTGAGGTGCCAAGGCCTGGAGGACAATGTAGTCTGTCGCCTCATGGCCGCACTCATCTGAGAACTTCGGATCAAACAGCGCGAGACGCAACAGGGCATCCGGTGGAATTGGCGCACTGCCTTTGTGGGTGTTCACCTAGCGTCCCTTCCTTCTGCGTGGCTTGTCGGCGACGGCAACAGGTTCGGTCCTTGCCGCCCTAAGTGAGTCAGCCCGCTTCCTTAGCGCGAGTATCTTCTCGACCTTGGTCGTGCTGGTTCGGCGTCGGGAACGGCGGATGTCTGGTATCTCGTCGCGGACGAGACCGGAGACTGCGAGGCGGGATTCGGTCACGACTTCAGCCAGTTCTCCAATGAGCTCGGCGGTGCGTCTGCTCTTGCCATCCCGCTCGACATCGCCAAGCACAAGAATGCAGAATCTGCCGGGCTTGAGCACACGCTCCATTTCCTTGAGGCATTCCGTCATCTGCGGGATGTACACCTCGTCTCTGGCTGTGAGCGAGCGGTCCAGCGCCTTCCAGTCTTTTGACCCCAGGAACCACAATCTGAGTCGATTGTCGCGTGCGTAGTCAAGCGCCCCGAAATAGGGAGGGCTAGAAAGCACCAGGTCTACTGATTCATCGGGTAGCGACAGGTGCATTGAGTTCTCACAGAGCACGCGATAGTCGGATTCACCCCATGGTCTGGTAATCAGGGTTCGGCGGAAAGCCCGGCGCACCTTGGCCACCAGCCGAGGACGAACTGGCCGGTAGGCGTACATCGAGGCATATTCGTCGCGGGGATACTTCTTAACACGGAGATAGGGAGTCAGGTGACTTGCTGGGTATGACAGGAATCCGGGGCGCACATGGTGCAGTATGCCCATGAGGCAAGCAAGCAGGAAGTGTTCCTTGCGATCGGTGAGTACCTCAAACGTGGCGGCTGTCTCACGGAGTGTGTCCGGATGGAAGAATGCGCGAATGTAGTCGGGAAAGTCTGACGGGCGGAGTTCCTTGGCGCGGGTTTCGGCCGCGTCCATCGCAGCAGTTGCACGCGCAAGGGCCTCGATTTCGGACCTTGGCACTGCAAGCTTGCCCAGCGTCAAGTGGTAGGCATACGGACTGAGGTCGTTTGCGAGGGTGCGCCGGCCGTGAAGCAGGGCTTCCAGAGGAACGACTCCGGAGCCGCAGAACGGGTCGAGCACCCAGTCACCTTCTTGCGAGTAGAGCCGCAGTAGAGCCTGGACCATACCGGACTTGAGCTTCCCAACGTAGGGTGAGAGTTGCTGGAGTGTACTCTCCTTGCCGTTGAACGAACCGCGCCAAAGCCGCGGGTCCAGGTGCTTAGGTACGACGTCGAGGAAAAGCTGCTGTTGGGTCACATCAAGAGCTAGGCCCGTCATGCAGACGTGGGGCGTCACGGAAGATGTGCTCACCGCGCGTAATCTTGATGTCCTTCTGCTCAAGTGCGGTTTCGCCCTGGTAGACTATCACTCGGCGCATGGGCACAGATCTGTATTCTGTCGAGTCTTTGCGGTAGACCTCGATGCCAACACGCTTCACATGGACGTCCCAGACGGCTTCCTTCAGTCCGAACATGTCCAGCAGGGCCTTGATGAACCTGACTTCATCTAGGCGAGCGAGGCGCGGTCGCGGCTCGTCAGCGGTGGGGATGCCGCGAGGAAGCAAGAAGACGCAGGGCGGAGGGATCTTCCCTATTCCATTTCCGGGCATCTTTGGGCACGGCCTGATGCTAGTGCCGCAAAACCGGTCCCACACGACGTAGGCATCTACCGTCTTGCCGTTCGCCACTATCTCGGCGCTCAGTCGGGTGAATAGGTTCGCCGAAGCGCCGTAGTCAGGCTGATTGACTATCGCGCCATCGAGATGGCCCCAGATGATGTACTCGTTGGCCCAGTTGGGCCGGTCACCAATGTTGAAGCTGTTACCCTCGCCGCCTTTGCTTTCGACTGCGACGTGCCAGTCTCCGCGACCCTTTGGAAGCACTAGACTGTAGTCGCAGCGACCGCGACCACCGATGGGCTGCCAGTCCTTCAGCAGTCCAGCTTCCTTCATACGGGCTAGGATCGCGTTCGTGAACTGCGCGCGTGGGGTCGTGGTGGCCGCGAAGGTCCCGCGAATGCTCTCTATCGCAGAGCGGAACACCATGCTACCGTGATAGTCGGCTGGGACGATGCCTTCAGCGCGCAGAATGTCTGGGTGGCTCTTGTCCAGATTGGCAAGCAGGGCCTTGGTCGGCTCAATCTGAACCATCAACTGATCGGGATGCTTGCACGCTAGAATTGGCATGTTGTCTCCTGCGGGAGAATGGCGAGGTTATCCCCGTAGTAGAGCAGATTGGGTTGATTCCCGTCTGACATCAGGGGTCAGAATAGTGCGACTACGCCGGTAGTCAAGCATAGGATCGCAGCCGTTGCCCGGCTCGGGGTCAAGTGCCGATTTGTCTGCAAATAGGTGGCTTCGTGTTTTGGTGTGTTCATGCGACTGGCGCGGTCGGAAGCGGCTGGCTGAGCGCGTCCCACAACGCCAGTTCCTTCATGTCCAGATACGTGGGTTGAGCAGCCCACTCACCCGCTTCTTCCTGAGCCAACGCCGTGATCAGACGCAGACAGGCTGC
>Ga0194126_10013116_pt1 | contig 10416 bp, 8 predicted proteins | sample TA2KigC150mmetaG_FD_148641 | JGI IMG/M metagenome (GOLD analysis project Ga0194126, IMG submission 148641) | Freshwater microbial communities from Lake Tanganyika, Tanzania - TA2015035 Kigoma Deep Cast 150m | ecosystem: Environmental > Aquatic > Freshwater > Lake | place: Tanzania: Lake...
TAATAAGAGATGCCTTATTTTAGGCCGGCTGTCTTTTTCATTTGTTGTTGGTTCTTGGTCCGAATCCATTTTTTAGCATACCTAAACTGTGTATTTTGCTTTATATTATCATACGTCCATATAAATGACACAAAATATTTATTACGTAAATTGTTTTCTTGGGTATAATTAACCTCTACTCATATAGATTAAAAATCCATATGAGTTTCGGCAAACGCGGATACGAAGTGATAGCGGAGTTGTCCCTTGGTCGCTCCAAAGGCGGGCCTCCCGTTAGGGAGGCCTTGTGCCGCTTCAAGATGGACAATTCCACTATATAAATGTTAAAAAGAAAATATTTAAAGAAATTAAATTTTATATATCATAGACAATCGATGATACCAAAACATATTTTTCAATCTTGGCATACAAAGGATTTTCATCCACGGGTGCAGAAGTATATAGATGAGATAAAATCAAAGAATCCCGAATACACACATACGATATTTACGGATAGTGAAATGGATTCATTTGTAAATGAACATTTTAGAGGAGTCATAGCAGACTGTTATAATCGGTTAAATATAATTGTGGCAAAAGTAGATTTTTGGCGATATTTAATTTTATACAAGTATGGTGGTGTATATTTGGATATGGATTCGTATATAAACAAACCGTTGCGCGAGCTCATACGCGATGAAGATGAATGCGTTATAACCGCAGAAAATAATCCTGGATTATTTGTGCAATGGGCACTTATATTTAACAAAGGTCATCCAATATTAAAAATCGTTATTGATTTGATTGTTTCGAATATACAAAATAATAGCTATCCAAATGACATACATAAAATGACCGGTCCGTCTGTATTCAGTAAAGCAGTTAATTTAGCGCTTACAGTCGATAGTTATTCTTACCGAATATATGGCATTGATTACAACGGTCATTTTTCATTTAAACATCCAGATAGTTATTTATTGTATAAATTTAAACCCCATTGGAGATATGAACAACAAATAAAACCACTATTGTTGTAGCGGTATTTATCGTCTATTAGCGGAATTGTCACTCTTGAAGCGGCACAAGGCCTCCCGTTAGGGAGGCCCGCCTTTGGAGCGACCGAGGGACAATTCTACGAATAGACGTTAATCTGTATGAATAGAGGTTATATTTGAATGTGTGTAGATTATTATTGATTCTTTATACCAATAATAATATTATAGTCCTTTTTCTCAGAAAATGTCCTGTTTCTTATTTACAGAAGATGATGATAATGTGCAAAAAATCAATATTGATGAATTGTATGAGAAAAAACAGAAACGCGACCAACGGCAAGTGAGTATATTCAATAAAATTCTGAATCGTATTAATCGCCGTATAATAACAACCTCTCGTATGAAGCAAGAAGAAAATTATATTTGGTATCAAGTGCCTCCTTATATTTTCGGCGAACCGATTTACGACCAAACAGATTGCATTGCGTATGTGGTAACGAAATTAGCGGAAAACGGATTCACTGTCAAATATATTAATCCAGGTACATTGTTTATTAGTTGGGACAATTGGGTACCTTCTTATGCCAGACAAGAAATCCGGAAACGGACGGGATATGTATTAGATGAAAAGGGCAATATCGTCGACCGTATTGAACCGAAAGATAAGTCACAGTCAGAGGAAACAGACGGAGTTGTTATTGGAAAAGAGGTTCCTTCAAATGACCCGAGAACACCGGCAAAAGAAACGAAAAAATATACACCAATTGCGCAATACAAACCGACTGGCGGACTCATATATGGCGATGCATTGGAGAAATTGGAAAAACGCGTGACATTCAAGTAATGTCTCCTCTCCATTCCTCTTCCTCATTTCCGGTTTTATGCGTTTGGCATATTCGTAGCAAATACATATTGCAGTGCGTTTTCATAACTATTCTTTTCCTGTGGAGGTATTTTGTCAATAACTTTTGTTTGAATATCCGTTAATTTACTTGACAGCGGAAAGGACGCTATCCCATCACGAATATAATCAGTAAAAGGAAATTCATTTGTAGTATTTATTTGTTTTTCGTTTTCAGATATCAAATGCATTAAATATGCACAATAATAGGATAAATGACTGACATCTGAAGAGGGCAATGTTATTTTTATATCTGTTACGTGTTTGATGCATTCCGATACAATATTTAAGGTATATGGATGTCTCGTAAGAACATACCTCTCAATAAAGTCGTATATAGTATCGTGTTCAAACTGCAATCGAATTTGCTGCATAAACGTAAGACATTTGGAACTATATATAGCGAATAGCTTTGCTAAAAAATCGATATTTTGTTTGGATTCAAGTATGTCTTTTTTCATAATTACGAATAAAGGATGAATAATAGCCGGGGTGTAAAAATGTCCTTCTTTTTGGTTCGCATTTTTCATTTTTAAATACTCGGATACTCCGGCGGAGTCCACATTTTGTTCTGTTTTTCTTTCTCCACAACAATCCGCATCCTCCGATTGTAGTTCTTTTAAAACGACATTCGTGTGTTTCGGCAAAATATTATCATCTTTGGTCATTTTGGATGAGGAGAACCCCCAAACATAAGTTTCCAGAGAAGTTCTATTCTTTTCGAAAATGGTCTTTAGATATTCGGTAAAATTGTCAAAATTGCGCAATATATATCTTTGCAATATCTTCGTTGCAGAATGAGAGGATATGTTTTCACAAAGAGCGTCGAGTATTTTATGGTATTCTGTGTTCATATATTCAAGCAAAATTGGCTGACTCGTTTTGTTATTTATGTCGAGACTGTCGCAGTTTGCCATTAGGAATACATCTTGAAATCCATCTTTTATAATACCGGAATCTTTCCCTAATGCATTTATTTTATCTTTTATGCTAATCTCGACGTGTTTATCTACGTGGTCAGTAATCGAGTTTAAATTATAAGCAGTCGGATAGAATTTATCTATGCAGTTGTCGCCTTCGCCACCACCCTCTTGTTTTTGTTTTCTTATGATTGGTTCAGGGACGTTAGTATAACTTGTCGAGCTTAAAGTATTTAACTTATCATCAAATAATTGATATATACTTTTCGGCAGGTTTGTATCTGAGGCGTTATTTGGAATGATTTCTGGACCGGCTATAATAGTACGTAATTTATCCATTAACTTATTGCGGGAGGTTATTGCATAACTACACAATAAATGTTCAACCATCGAGGTGTGCAAATTATATACGGTTGAGAGGGATGCGGATTTGCTTAGCGATATATCTTTGCCAAAGTATTCATTTTCAACTAATTTTACTTTGTAATCAATCAATTTCTGGAGTTTTTCTGTAGAATTATCTTTATTCTTGGGAGCTATTTCTTCTGTTCCTTCTGTTCCTTCTGTTCCTTCTGTTCCTTCTGTTCCTTCTGTTCCTTCTGTTCCTTCTGTTCCTTCTGTTCCTTCTGTTCCTTCTGTTCCTTCTGCTTTTTTTGTTTCTTCTGTTCCTTCTGTTTCTTCTGCTTTTTTTGTTTCTTCTGAGTCGTCGGTTACTTTTCCGAGTTCAAGAGGATTATTGCCTCCTTCTTGTTTTTCTGCGGGGGTGCCCATATTTTGGTTTTTTAAATATTCTTTTAACTCGGCGATAATGGTATCATTTCGAATTTTTAACGCATTATACCAGTATTTGCAAATTACATTCAGTATATTGTCGCGAACGGCTTTATCGCCAGAATTGGCATAATAGATACTTAACAAGTCTTCTTTTAATTGTGCCTTTACCTTGTCAATCGTGTCTTTCGGGTTTTCAATGTGTTTTTCTTTAATTTTGGCGACTATTTTGTCGCCAATTTCTTTTACATTTTCATCAACATTGCAAGGTTTAAGTAGATTATATGTATTATTACCAGGTGTTAGTGATGGCATGCCGTGCATTTTTGGTATGCCAGGAATGGATGCGGGGAGGTCGCCAGGAATGGATGCGGGGAGGCCGCCAGGAATGGATGCGGTGCCGATTTGTTGTGGTAATGTGCTAGGAATCTTGGGGATACTCATTTACAGCTTGAATATTTATAATATCCGGTTACATTGTTTTCATATGACTTTGACCCCTTATCCGCAACAAAATTGAATTGCATAATGATATAAATATAAAACGCCATTATTCAATTAGAACCAACATAATAGTAATCAAAAATGAGCATATCTTATCAATCAAAAAGCGAAAAGACAAAAAAACGTAAAAACTTAATATCCTCTGCAGAAAAAGAAAAAATGTGGGCGGCGTTCCAATCCGAGTCAAAACCAAAGGACGAAGAAGAAGCACCAACAGTTAATTGCGTTTATCAATCGCCACCGATTACAAACGAATGTGCCAGCTGCGGTTCAGCATTGATGGTTATGGATGATGGATTTCCAACCTGTTTAAATAAATCGTGCGGTATGGTCTATACGGACACGCTCGATTATTCGCCTGAGTGGCGTTATTTTGGTGCGGATGATAAGAACGCAAATGACCCAACGCGGTGCGGAAATCCAATCAACCCACTGCTCGAAATGTCGTCGTATGGATGCAAAGTATTACATACACCTAAATCTTCGAAGGAGATGATGAAGATTGGAAAATGGATTGCGTGGCAATCAATGCCACATAAAGAGAAATCGCTTTATGACGAATTCCAGTTCATTACCATTATGGCCCAGAATGCAGGTATCAATAAAATATTCATCAATCACGCAATGGCAATTCACAAAGATATAAGCGAGCAAAAAATATTTCGAGGTATCAATCGCGATGGCATAAAAGCTGCATCTATCTATATTTCTTGCAGACTGAATGGATGTCCGCGCACTTCTCACGAGATTGCAGAAATATTCAATATTGATAAAGCGAGTGCAACCGCCGGGTGTTCTATGGCGGTCAATATTTTGAACAATATAGAGAGAGGAGTCGCGACGGATTCACAAACCGACCTATGTCTTACCAAACCTAGCGATTTTGTAGATAGATATTGCAGCAAACTTGGTATATCTGATGAACTAGTAATGGTTGCGAGATTTGTTACTGAGAAAGTGGAGAATGGTGCAGTCAAATGCAACAATACACCACATTCAATTGCGGCCGGCATTATTTATTTCGTGGCACAGAATTGCAACCAACCTATATCAAAAACGGACGTCCGCCGCGTTTGTGGAGTGAGTGAAGTGACCATTAATAAATGCTTTATGAAAATGCAAGAAAATGTGGACCAATTAATACCGAAAATGATTCGCACTAAATATTCCGCAACGCATACGTAACGTGCTCTCGACGAAATAACAGGTAAGAATAACTGAAATATGAAAAATTGAATATTTTTATTTTGCTATGTTAATAATAGCAAAATAATATCATCGCCGAATATTCTTCTGCAAAAAAGCCCAGAAAATGACAACAAGAGAACACGCTATTTTGGATTACAACACAGCATATAATTTGCTGGTAGATACGTCGAAACTGTTGTATCCAATGTGTAATGTGACACTTCCGCTGATTGGCGATTACAGAACCGAATTGCAAGAACCGCCTGAATTATTGGACATCATATATCAGACGGTTATAAATATCGATAATGTATGCAAACTACTTACCAGCGCAATTAAGCATTGCTATATAAGTGAGTTATTATCCGCCGTTAAAATTCACAAGGACGTATTAAACACTATCATTTCCGAATATATCAATAATCGTATTATGGAATTCGATTTTACAGACGAAATCGATTATGTGCAATTCCCATTGTATAAAGTATATATTCGACACAATCGGTATATGGTTTCTTCGATGATTCAATCCGGAATATGTTATTCAGGAAGTATCCACCATACTGGTAGCGAACATACTACAATTGCAACTAGAATGATTGTAATAACGCGTGGCAATGTGCAACGTCTCCTTACTCCGAAAATATACTATAATATGCAACCAGTTATTCAATATTTCTCTCCGGTAAAATTGTTGTCTATCGTAAATGAATATGTTCCTCAAGGGGAGGAAGAAGATACGTGTCCTATATGCTTCAATGAAATTGCTAAAGGTAAGATGCTACGAACAAACTGCGAGCACGGATTCTGTTTGCAGTGTATGATAAATTATGCCGAATCGATAAAAAGGAATACTACTCATCCGACTTGCCCATGTTGCAGAAGAGTAATTGTCGGAGTGAAATCAGGTGATAAAGATATTTGCAGACAATTTAGTAACCATATAACTTCTATGTAAAAACAAACCGGAATAATACAATAACCTTTTTTGTTTTTGCGGATAGGCGACGAATAGAGGGACCAAAGGCGGGCCTCCCTAATGGGAGGCCTTGTGTCGCTTCAGCCCTGCATCCCCAATAATACGGGACTATATCCGGGTTTTATTCATATGTCCCATAAAATTGAATGCCTTTTTATTTCTGGCTTTCTACTGACAGCTCCTCATTCTCTGAAGTAATATTACGACAACCGCGTAATACTAGTTCAGACCTCTATTATTCACTACTAAAAGCAAAAATAACCTTACTCAAAAATGTCTAGGCGTATTATTCGGTGCTCTCAGTGCGGAGAAATCGGCCACAATCGACGCAATATAAACTGTGTAGCGAATCAGCACCGTCGAGAAATTTCGGCGGCGCGCGCAAACGAGATTGCTGTGGCAACCGCGAGTTATAATAGAGCGCTCGGTTGGTTAGTGCAAACCTCTCGTATGCTTCGTATGACTCGCGCAGATGTGTGCCGAAACATAAGGGCATTCCCATTAATTGAGGATGCAGGGGCGATAGATTCTCCCCCGATGACAGACTTGGTCCAAGTCATCTATACCACTCTCGTCTATATTAATCGCGTATGTAATGTATTAACCGACATATGTGAGTATACCGAGTTAGATATAAACACGTTGGTAGAAGCACTTAAAGTGCAGACCGATATACTGAACGGTATCATAATAGAATACATTCATACTATTCAAATTACAATTCCGGTGTTTCGTGTTCCATTGCACATCGTTCAAATCATACACACACCGCTTGTTGTTTCGGCAGTAACTTTCTCCGGGTTATTTTATTCTTCAATAAACAACACATTTATGCATATTCGAGAATATAGTGCTGGTGTATCATTGAGAAGTATTGCAATCACACAAGAAAATGTGGAAAGATTACTGACGCCTTTCGATATTCAAATTCCTTCACTTGGATTCTATTGGTCGCAACCGCGTGTGAATCCTCCTCGACGATGTGTTTTAGACTTAAAGGCACTATATATCGTAAATGAACCCGTTCAAGACGATGCAGAGGAAGCAAGTTGTCCGATATGCTTCGATACTACAATCAAAGGTAAGTTACTGCATACAAATTGCTCCCACAGCTTCTGCTTGGATTGCTTGAAAAATTATACAGACTCCATTAAAGACCGGACTTGCAAACCGAACTGCCCATATTGCCGAACAGAACTTGTTGGACTGAAAATTTGCGACGAAAATATTTACAGACAATTTAGTAGTCATATTGCATCTATGTAAATATGCAATATGATTTCCGAATAAAAAAAATGCTCGAGAGCGGGCTCGAACCGCTGACCCTCAGCTCATAAGACTGATGCGCTAACCAACTGCGCCACACGAGCTATAAATCACGCATATTCCTGGTATGTATTATATATTATTTGCTATTCTCTATATTGTTTATTCACATTGTTTTATTGTAACCCTCTCTTTTTTATTTGCATCTTTATATATAATGGGTGGATTCGTCACAGAAGAAGAACCGATTGTTACGTTAGAAAATATATATGAAGAACACGATGCATTGCATTTAGATAACAGTGAATCAATTAATACAGAACCGGAGCCAATTCCAGTTGTACCAAAACTTGTATTTATTGTGCCATATCGGAATAGAGAGGCACATTACAAACTATTTTCAAGTACAATGAAACAAATACTAGAAAATTCGGGTCCATATAAAATATTGTATATACATCAGACTGACATACGGAGTTTTAATCGTGGTGCGATGAAGAACATTGGTTTTTTAGTTGTTAAGGATTTGTACCCAGAAGACTATTCGAATATTACGTTGGTGTTCAATGATATCGACACAATGCCAGCAAAAAACACAGTGCTTAATTATGAAACCGTCCGTGGCAACATTAAACATTTCTACGGATTCAACTATACATTAGGAGGCATTGTGTCCATAAATGCAGCTGATTTTGAATCATTAAATGGGTTCCCGAATTTCTGGGCGTGGGGGTTCGAAGATAATATGTTACAAATGCGCGCCAAAAGCAAAGGACTTCATATTGACCGCAGTGTGTTTTACAAAATACACGACCCGCGAATAACTCAATTGACGGATACACCTATTCGAGAGGTGAATCGTGATGAATACGAGCGTTTTATTAAAAATACACAAGAAGGTATTTATTCTATTTCGAATCTGAAGTACACGATGAAAGAGGAAACCGGGTTTGTGGATGTATTGCAATTTTATACGACGATAACCGAAAACGCCGAAAAACGCGCAGATTATGATTTACGCAATGGACCTGCACCATTCAAAGATATTATATCGAAAAATCGTCGCGCACCTAAAATGATGATGCGATTTTAATGTCTATTCGCGGAATTGGACAACTCCACTACATAGCGTTTGCCGAAACTCATATTGACATTAGATAACCTCGTCTCGCAATACCATAAATTTCATAGTGATTCCGACATTTGCATCCGTCTCCCATATACCCGATATTTTTAGGATGATTTGTTCAATTCCGAATTCACTAGAAACTGTATTGTATTTTCTATTCCTAGACTCCGAGTGACATTTTATTGACCCTGATAGCATTTGATTTTTCAGTATATAAGACGCTATCTTTGTCTTATTTTTGCCGACTATATACCTACCTATAATTTCGTGTTCTAAGCTACACAATTTTTGTATTGTATAGTAATTCTGTTCTAAATAGGGGTCAAATGATAAAGTATGTTTTGTCAGCATTCCATCGTCCATCGACCGTATGTTTGTAGTACGCATATGAATAGAACAATCTGGTGCTGATAAACTATGCCGCAATGTATTATAATTGACACGTTCTGGGCGAGGCGAGAGGACACGTTTATTTAGTCCAAACAATATATACAGTCCAGTCATTTCAAAACCCGACGTAGAGTATATCAACTTAATAAAATCACCTGCTACAATTACATTATTCTTTTTTTCAGCAAAATAAATATATTGTGGATTTACATTGTTTAATGGTATAGATATGTCCATTTACTTCAGTATATTCAACTATTATTATACGTCGTTCTAATGCATAATAATATCATATCTTTATTATCTTTATCCTCTCCAGAGTTATTATCGTCGGAATTATCGCCGAGATTTTATGAATCGATGGACGATAGAAATGGCCGAAGTTTATCTAACACCGGGCATTCATCATTATTTGGCGCGTTCCGCATCAAGAATACGAGAGGACTTTCCGCTGCAACTTGATTTACTTTCTTTAAGTATTGCGGGTATCCAGATATAAATGTAGTAAATGTAGTTGTGATGGAAGGGGTGTCTTTCAGTCTATTTTTTTCGAAATAGGAGACGAACCGATATAGTTCGAATCCGATACTAACCAATTGATAAATTCGCAGTGAATCATTCGTAAATGTAGTATCTTTTCGGATATCTGCTACTTCGCTCGCGGATAAGTCGTCAGTCAATTTGTTCGTCGACGCCATTTCCGCAAATCCATTCAATACAAGTAGTATGCTGTTAAATGTGCCTTTATCGCTATTTGTAAAAGATACGGCGTTTTTCCAATAGACATTGGATAATCCGTTCATTAAAAACCGTGGTTTCACGATAGCATAATATGCATTTTTAAGCGAGAGGAGAACAGACCGTTTTGATTTGTTTTGCTTAACTTGTCTCAAAAAATAAGAAGATAACCCGTTCGTTTCATTGTTTGCATATGCACATTCGCGTTTCTTTGACAATGCAAAAGAATAGATGCCGTTGTATATTGCGTCGTCTATTACGATTGAGCTGTTTTTGTTCCATAGAGCATCAATGTTTGAATCCGTTAATTCGCCGATTTTGGCCGAGTCAAACAACATTCCATATATTTCGTCCATTTTCTTGTAAATTGTATCGTTTGACGATTTATTATAACCCGTTTCTGTTATAAATGTTTTGTAAATCGGGAGTTGAGTATAAGACGTAGTATAGTCAGTATCTGCAGAATCAGTGAAGGATTCTTTATTTTCAAGTTTAGCCGGGGTAGTTGGTTCCTCAGTATTTGCTGGAGTTGTTGCGGTAGTGGGTTCCTTAGTATTTGCTGGAGTTGTTGTATTGGCCGGTTCGGTTTCGTTGGAGTAAGGTGCAGGTGTCATTGCTGCTGTAGTGGCTGCAGCGCCAGTTGGCTCGGGGGTAGT
>Ga0194126_10013119_pt1 | contig 10415 bp, 10 predicted proteins | sample TA2KigC150mmetaG_FD_148641 | JGI IMG/M metagenome (GOLD analysis project Ga0194126, IMG submission 148641) | Freshwater microbial communities from Lake Tanganyika, Tanzania - TA2015035 Kigoma Deep Cast 150m | ecosystem: Environmental > Aquatic > Freshwater > Lake | place: Tanzania: Lake...
CCACTCCATTTCTTGAGGATTCCGTTCCGGTCATGCCCTACCTCCGCTTACACATTGAACCTCTCAATATACTTTGGCACGATTCAGCAAATCCAAATGCCGTGACTTTTGAACGATACTAAAATTTTTGATGAATGGAAACGAGATACTGATCGTTGAAGACAATCATCATGACGGGGTGATGATGCTGGATGCCTTTCGTGAACAAAACCTCCATGAAAGGGTCCGAATGCTTCGCGACGGAGAGGAAGCATTGGATTATTTTTTTGGACCTGATGGCTGCCTCGGGAAAAAGGATATCGGTTATCCCAGATTTGTCCTGCTCGATTTGAAGCTCCCTAAGGTCGGAGGCCTGGAGGTTCTCAAACGATTGAAATCCGATGCGCGGGCCAGGGGCATTCCCGTTATCATCTTCTCTTCATCGAATGATGCAAAGGACCGTAACGAATGCTCCCTGCTGGGGGCCAACAGTTATATTGTAAAACCTCTGGATGCGGATAGCTTTTCGCTTTTTGTCGCCGACATCGCCTCTTATTGGCTCGCCATGAATAGAACCCCTTACCATGAGGCGTAGAGGCGGCGGGTGATCATTTCAACGTCCGAGGTAAGGATGGATCCTTAGCATGAAAAGCAGCGATTTACGCATACTGATCCTGGAAGATGTAAAGACCGACGCCGAACTGTGCCGGGAAGAACTCAGGGAAGCCGAGATGGTCTTCACGTCACGATGCGTGCAAGACAGGGCATCCTATCTGAAGGCCCTGGATGAATTCGCTCCGGACATTATTTTGTCGGATTACTCCCTGCCATCCTTCGACGGACTGTCGGCGCTGAAGATCGCGGTACAAAAAAGTCCCGATGTTCCCTTCATTTTTGTCTCGGGGGCGCTGGGCGAGGAAACCGCCATCGAACTGCTCAAGCAGGGGGCGACGGATTATGTGTTGAAGAGCAGGCTGTCCCGCCTGGGTCCCGCCGTCTCCCGGGCGCTCCAGGAAGCAAGGGAGCGAAAAGAAAGGAAGCTGGCAGAGGAGTCGCTGAAAAAAAGGGAGCAGGCGCTGGAATTGAAATCCCGAAGCCTCGAGGAGGCCAATACGGCGCTGAAGGTCTTGCTTCAACACCGGGATGAAGACAAAGCTGCCCTTGAAGAGAAGGTGTTGACCAACGTTCGTAAGCTGGTTTTACCCTATCTTGAAAACCTGAAACATCTCGGCTTGAACGAAATGCAAACCACCCAGCTACACATTGCCGAAGAGAATCTCAAGAAGCTCGTATCGCCTTTTTTACACAATCTGACATCGAGTTATCTCGGGCTGACCCCAAGAGAGGTTCAGGTGGCCAATCTTGTCAAGGAGGGAAAGACCACCAAGGAGATGACGCAAATTCTCAACATATCAGCGACGGCGGTCGATTTTCACAGGAAAAACCTCCGTACCAAGTTCGGCATAAAAAACAAAAGGACGAATCTGATGGCATTTCTCACCTCCCTCTCCTGACCCGCGGATTTTACCTACCATTAGCCTTCCATTTAATTCCCATTGTTTTCTCTCTTTGCGGATATTAGATTAAAACCGCAGAAGAACAGAAAAAAGGGGAAACTATGTTGTGGACGATAACCGCTCTGTTGATCCTCATGTGAAGGAGAAATACGATGAAGGTGTTGGTCGTTGACGACAATCAACTGTTGGCTATAGTCATTTGCGAGGTATTGGAAAGGGAAGGTTGTGAAGTGATGACCGCCAATGACGGCGCCGAGGGTTATTCGGCCTATCTGCGCTTCGAACCCGACCTGATTATCACCGATATCCGTATGCCGGTAAAAAACGGTTTGGAAATGATGGAGTGTATCAGGAGACACGATCCGCTGGTACAGACGATCTACATGAGCGCGGATATCGACTCATTCCGGTCGTCACTCCTGGAGGAAGAGAAAAAGTATCCGGTCATCTATTTTGAAAAACCCTTTCCCCTGGGGCGTCTGACAGAGTATGTTTCAAGATCGTCAGTTTCGCCGGTACAGGTCAACGCTGCGTGCCGGGTATGAGCTGAAATGATGAAAGCGCTGCAAGGAATGATACGCCTGATCGCGGCTGCCGTTGTTTTCTGGCGGTAGCGGGTACGGGATGCCGGGGAAAGTGTCTATCGTGGATAAAGTCATACGTATTCTTATCCTGGAAGACAGGGAAAGCGATGCCGATCTGATGGAATTTGCATTGATTGATGCAGGTTTCACCTTTACATCGAGACGGACGACGGACGAAAAAACATTTCTGCGAGGCCTGGTGGAATTTTCCCCGGACCTGATTCTGTCCGACTACGACCTTCCTCAATACAGCGGTGCGTTGGCCCTGGCCGAGGCAAGAGAGCGGTTGCCCGACGTTCCGTTTATCCTGGTCACCGGCGCCCTGGACAAGGCGATGGAAGTGGTCGGCGAAATCCTTGCCGGGGGCGCCAGCGACCTCGTTTTGAAGAATCGCCTCGACCTGCTCGCACCGGCCATCCACAGGGCCTTTGGTTTCGGGACCGGACGCCTTATCCCTGCCGGATCGGAAAGGTGAGAAGAAACAAGCCCCTTTGTCCATCCCGCCCTCCGCTCAGAGCCTCCCGCCGTGCCGTTTGATGATCCGCTGGGCGACAGCGTGTCTTATATGGTTGATTGATCGAATCACAAGGAGAGAACCGCGGACGGGCATGAAATGGGTCGTCTGGTTTCAATATTCAACTGCGCTTTCCCGGCATATTTTGGATATGTTCAGGGCCTTGTTTTTTCGTTACCACTTTACGATTTCCACATGGGTAAGTGCCCGTCCGAGAATGTGCTCGCCGATCGACCTAAAACGGTGAAGGACATCCGTGACGAAAAAGCGGTAGTCGGGCGCCGTCCGTCGGGGATTCTCCAAGCCGGATTCGGCTAGGAGATTTGCCGTGATGGCGGCCATCGCCTCGGCTGAATCGATGAGCCGGACCTCGGGTCCCGCCACTTCCTGGAGGAGCCCTTTGAGCAGGGGATAATGGGTGCACCCCAGGACGAGCGTATCGATACGCTCTGCGAGAAGGGGCTTCAGATACTCATCGGCGGTCAGCCGGGTGACCGGGTGATCGAACCATCCCTCTTCGACGAGCGGGACGAAGAGAGGACAGGCACGTGAGTAGACCCTGATCTCCCTGTCGTGGCGGTGAATCGCCCGGGTGTAAGCGTTGCTGTTGATCGTGGCCGGCGTTCCTATGACGCCGATCGTTTTTATTCGTGTGGCGCTCGCAGCCGCGCGCGCCCCGGCATCGATGACGTCCAGAACGGGGACAGGCGAGAGGCTCGCAACGGTTTCGTATGCCACGGCCGACATGGTGTTGCAGGCGATGATGAGGAGCTTGACATTCCGGCGCAGGAGGAATTCCGTGATCTGCCCGGCATAGCCGGTGATCGTCTCCGCCGATTTGACCCCGTAAGGGACGCGGGCCGTGTCGCCGAAATAGACGATCTCTTCGAAAGGAAGGCGTTCCATCAGGGCGCGGACGACCGTCAGGCCTCCGACGCCCGAATCGAACACACCGATGGGGTTTGCAGCGAAGTCCTGTTTTCCGGCGGTTTGCCTACTATGGATGGTCATGGATGATTTCCTTTCGCCTTCGTCCCCTCGTAGAGCTCGTACTCCAGGAGTCGGCACTCGATTTCGCTGTTGTAGAAGATGATCCGCCGCTTGGTCCGGAGCCCTACCTGCTTTGCCAGGGTCGTGTTCCCGGTGAAGATATATCCCAGATAACCCCCGCATTTCTGCTTGAAATAATCTCCGATCTCCCTGTAGAGGCCGGTCAGCTTCGCGGTTTCGCCGGTCCTCTCGCCGTAGGGAGGATTGAGAATCACGACGCCGCCCCGCTCCGGAACGGGGGTCTTGGCAAACGGACAGACAGTGAACGCGATTCGCTTTTCCACGCCGGCCGTCCGGGCGTTCTGACGCGCTGCGGCGACCGCCCGCGGGTCGATATCCGTGGCGATGATCTGCGCCGCGGTCTCCTTCCGCGTCGCGTGCGCCGCCGTGCGGATCTTCCGCCAGGCGGCCGGATCGAACCCCTTGATGTGGATGAACCCGTAGTTGCTCCGGAGGAGTCCCGCAGCCTTACCTTCGGCGAAGAGCGCCGCCTCGATCGCGAGCGTTCCGCTTCCGCACATCGGATTGACGAAGCTCGTCCGGCCCCTCCATCCCGTTGCAAGAATCACCGCCGCCGCAAGGGTTTCCTGCATCGGGGCCGCCAGAGGGATCTTCCGGTATCCTCTCCGGGAGAGAGGCTCGCCGGAAGTGTCGATGTAGACGAGGACCTCGCCCCCCCTCCAGTAGATGTGAACCACCGCCCGGTCGCGGTCGGGTCCCGAATCGGGCCGCGAGCCGCAGCGCTCCACAAGCCGGTCGACAACGGCGTCCTTCGCCTTGACGTTGACAAACCGTCCGTCCTTGATCGTCGGGGTATCCGCCGTCGAGGTCACGCAGAGATAGGCGTGCGCCCCGCTTTCGTGAAGGAGTTTCTCCCAGGGGATCTTCCGGATGCCGCCGTAGAGTTCCTGCGGGTTCTCCGCGCCGAAGGCCCCGATCAGGTAGAGGACCCTGTGACCCGTCCTGATATGGAGGTTCAGGGGCATCGTATCGGCGAGCGACCCCTCCGTTTCGACGGCGGCCTCCCCTTCCGCCAGGACGGGAAAACCCAGCGCGCGGACCTCTTGCGCAAGCCAGGGGACGATCCCTTTCGGGCAGGTGATGAGGATCTTCTTTTTCTCCATCCACGGATCGACGAACATCTGTTTTGTCTAACACAGGTTTGCGGAAATGCAAAGCAAAACAGAAGCGTGAAGTATTTCGGTCGCGCTGTAGATTTCAAACCGATATAATGATACTATAAGGCAAAAGAAAGGAGTAAAACGATGAAGATAAGAAATCTGAAGATCGGACCGTTCGGTTCCCTTGTTCTTGTGATCGTCGTCCTCTTCCTCTGCAAGCCCGGTTTTGCCGAGGGCGCCTCCGTTGTCAGCACCGACAAGGGCATTTATAATCAGGGCGAGCCCATCAGGGTGCATTTTTCATACGCGCCGGGCTATAACAGCGATTGGATCTGTATAGTGCCGGCAGGGTCGCCGGATACCGAACCCGGGGACTACAAATATATGCCCATGGGGGTAAGGCAGGGCGCCTTCATGTTTGCTCCTCGCCCGCCCGGACACTACGAGGTGAGGGCCTATTACAACTATCGGCGTAACGGCTACATCGTGTCGGGCCGCTATCCCTTTTCAGTCGGGAGTGTTTCGGTCATGGAAGAGGCGGTCCCTCAGCGGATGGAACCGGTAGATCCCGTCTATCCCATCGAGGCCGACTACCCCCCGCCGATTGCCTTTGTCGATCCGCCGAATGTGGTTGTATTGCCCGGAACCGATGTATACATCGTTCCGAATGTTCCGGTGGATATTTTTTTCCATGGGGGCTGGTGGTGGAGACAATGGCGCGGCGGCTGGTATCGTTCGCAATTTCATGACCGTGGATGGGCGCATTATCACGAGTATCCTGCCTGGCATAGAAGAGTGCCCCATGACTGGAGACTCAGCTACCGCAACCATGTCTGGGGCGGTCGGCCTTGGAATCCTCCCCACATCCACCACAACAATCTCAATAACCACTGGCGTGGAGGTCGCTGGCGCGACGATCATGGATTAGGTCGTTCGAATCCCAGGCCTTCGGGAGGGCAAACATTACACGGCGGAGGCAGATCCGGCGGCGGTTCCGAAAGACCGGCCGTTCATACCGGCGGTCCCGGCGGCGGCAGGTCGGGCGGCGGTTCCGAAAGACCGGCGGCGCGTGCCGTCGGCCCCGGCGGCGGCACGCATTCCGGGAAGGAAACGAGGCAAGATCATACCGCAGGTCCCGGTCGCGGTGAACGAAGGTAAGTAAAGGCAAATAAGCGGCTTTGCTCGTGCCAGAACGCGAGAACCTATTTCAGGTCGGCGCCCTCGATGCCGTCAAGGCTCCGCCGGACGGCTGCACCCTCCTCATGGACTGCGGCGGGACCAGCTCGATCCAGGAGGCCTGGTCGGAGAACTTGCCTTGCAAGGTCGAGGGGATGAGGAGGCAGAGGGTTCGAAATGAACAGGCCCCGGCAATGCCCAGGAAAAGTCCGCAGTGTGCAAGGGCTCCGGGATAGGAGCTCCTAGTGGCTTACACGGCCGGTTTTGCCTGGCCTGGTGATCGCGCCTCCGGATGCAAGCAGCAGCGAGTTGATCCAAAACACGGGAAGCAGCCCGAAGAGCGAACCGACGGATCCGAATAGGACCGGAACGATGACGCGAGTCAGGTGATTGACGGTGACTCGGAGACCCATGGCCTCGCCGGACCGCCCCTGCGGGGAACTGCCGTAGGTCATCATCAGGGTGATCGGTTGGCCGCAGCCCATGCCCAGGCCGAACGCGAAGGCGATCAATGCGAGCATCGCGGCGCTCTGGAAGAACGGTACGAGCAAAAAGCTTGCGGCGCCGGTGAAAAAAGAGAACTGCAGCACCCTCGTCTCGGTTAATCGAAAAATCAGATGCGGCAGGAAGAGCCGCACTGCAAACGCCGCTACGGAAAACATAGCCAAGACGATCCCGATGGCGGAAGCCGAAAGCCCGGCACTGTGCGCGTAAATGGGCATGTACACCTGAAAAAGGTCGATACCGCTGACCACCAGGCTGCCGGTCGCCATCACCCGCCATAGCCCCGAACCCGCCAACATCTCCCATACACTTCCTTCGGGTGGAACGCTGCGCGAGCCCCCGGGCAGGACGCCGCCCCGGATCGCCAGAAGCGCAACCGGAATAAATGACATCGCTACAAGATAAAGGCACGTGACGACATGGCCCGAATGATCGATAGAAAACCCTGCGAGCAGCGGGCCGATAAAGCCGGTCACCGATATCAGTACGCTGTAGTTGCTGAAGTTTCTGGCACTGGTTTCCGGACGGCTCAGCAGCCCTACCAGATTCTGCAAGGTTGCGCCGGAAAATGCGAAAAGGAGGCCGTTCATTATCCCCGCGATAAAGAGCGCGGGCAATCCGGACATCATATAGGGCAGCAGGATGCCGAAAGCGCCGCCGACGGTACCGAACAGGAGCAGCCAGCGGGAACCGAAACGGTCCGAAAATCTGCCGATCTGCCACGACAGGAGCATCGGCAGGACCGAAAACGTAGCGGCAAGGATGCCGACGGCAAAGGGCTGCGCACCGAGCTTGAGCGCGTAAAGCGTCAGCAGGACACGTCCGGCCTGGACTGTCGTGATAATAGACAACGCCAAGGCAAAGGTTAGATAGAGGGGCATCGGGGATGAGAATGGTTACTAATGATCATCGTATTATTCCATCTCAAATACTATGGGAAGTGGCAGGGGTATGTCAAGACAATTCTGACAGACAATTCTGACAGCTTTGTAAAAAATGGCCGGATGCCTACGAGGTTGAACAGGATACCGATGCCGCGGTGCTTTACGACCAATGGGCCCGGGAAAATGCTTTTCCTCCACGGCAAGATATGGCATACTCACGCTGAAAGAAACGGAAAACCTGTCGTCTCGGGGGAGGGACAATGACTCAGAGCGCGGTCTCAATATCGACTCCCGATGCGGGAAAACTCTGGCGGGGGAAATATCCCGTCTTCGTAACCGCCCACCGCGGCTTTTCCGGCAAGGCGCCGGAGAATACCCTGGCCGCCTTCCGGGAGGCGATCGATGCCGGGTGCGATATGGTCGAACTGGATGTCCATCTCTCCCGGGACAACCGGGTGGTGGTCATTCACGACGACACGCTGGAGAGGACGACGAGCGGCAGGGGACACGTGGCCGACCGGACCTACGCCGAGCTGAAGCAATTGGATGCCGGCTCCTGGTTCGAGTCCCGATTTTCCGGGGAGCCGATACCGGCATTGACGGAGGTCCTGTCTTTGGCCCGGGGCAGGATTCTCGTCAACATCGAGCTGAAAAAAGGGAAATATTCCCCCTATACGATGGAGGCGCTCGCCGATCTGACGCTCCGCGAAGTCGAAATAGCGGGCATGCTGGATCAGGTCCTTTTCTCTTCTTTTGAACCCTCCGCCATCGACCGGATCAGGGAGAAGAACCCCCTCCTCCCGGTCGCCCTGATCACGAATAAACCCTGGTCGACGCCGGAGGAGGCCGGTGGAGGAAAACGGTACCCCACTCTCAACTGCCGGATCACCGTGCTGAACGAGAACAACGTTCACCTGGCGCATGCGAAGGGAATCCGGATCCATGCCTGGACGGTAAACGATACGGCAGAGATGAGAAAAGCGATCGCCCTCGGCGTCGACGGAATCATCACCAACCACCCGGACCGCCTCATACACCTCCTGAAAGAAAAATAAACTTCTGCACCGGATCGGCGGAAAATGATATATCGATCTTGATTCGATCCGAGAAGTCATGGTATCTGCGGTTGCTCGCGGATATTCATACCCGACGGAGCGGCACGTTTGAAGATTCCGGAGGAAGGATATAATGAAGATCAAGAATCCGAAGGATTTCTGGGCGGGGTTGATGTTCATCGTCTTCGGCCTGTTTTTCGTCATCGGGGCACGGAATTATCAACTCGGCAGCGCGGCCCGCATGGGGCCGGCCTATTTTCCGACACTGCTCGGAGGGTTGATGGCCCTGGTCGGCGGCGCCGTGTTTTTCCGGTCCTTCGTGTCGAAGGGGGAAAGGGTGGCCGCAATCCCTCTGCGGCTGCTTTTCTTCATCACCCTGTCGCTGCTGGTTTTCGGCTACCTGCTCAAACCCATCGGCCTGGTCCTGGCTCTCCTGTGTCTGGTTGTCATTTCGGCGTTTGCCGGGCATGAATTCCGGCTCAAAGAGGCGCTTCTGCTCACCTTTGTGCTGATCGTTCTGTCGGTTCTGGTATTCGTCAAGGGACTCGGGCTTCCCTTTCCGCTCTGGCCCAAGTTTCTCGGTTAAGGGAGCAGCGCTTTGGACTTTGAGTTTCTGCGTCACCTCGCGATCGGTTTCGGCGTTGCTCTCCAGTGGGGGAATCTGTTTTACTGCCTGATCGGGGTGCTCCTCGGCACGCTGATCGGCGTGCTGCCGGGTATCGGCCCGGTCGCGACTATCGCGATGCTCCTGCCGGTCACCTTCGGTCTGTCGCCGACGGCCTCGCTGATCATGCTCGCCGGCATCTATTACGGGGCGCAGTACGGCGGCTCGACGACTTCGATCCTTGTCAATATTCCCGGCGAGGCGGCATCGGTCGTGACCTGCCTGGACGGCTACCAGATGGCGCGGCAGGGTCGGGCGGGTCCGGCGCTGGCTACCGCGGCGATCGGTTCGTTTTTTGCGGGCTGTGTCGCGACGGTCCTCGTGGCGATGTTCGCTCCGCCCCTGGCCGGGATCGCGCTGAAGTTCGGTCCCGCCGAGTATTTCTCGCTGATGGTGTTCGGCCTGGTGGGGGCCACCGTGCTGGCGCACGGATCGCTGCTCAAGGCGATAGCGATGGTCCTGCTGGGCCTTTTGCTGGGCCTGGTCGGCACCGATATCACCTCGGGCAGGATGCGTTTCACCTTCGGCATCTATGAGCTTGCCGACGGGATCGGTTTCGTTGGTGTGGCGATGGGTCTGTTCGGCATCGCCGAGATCATCTCCACGCTCGAATCCAGGGGTTCGCGCGATGTGTTCACCAGCCGTATCGGGCGATTGATGCCGTCGAAAGAGGATTTCCGCCGGATGTGGAAACCCGTCCTTCGCGGCACAGCGTTCGGTTCGGCGCTGGGCATCCTGCCCGGCGGCGGGGCGCTGCTCGCTTCCTTCGGCGCCTATGCGCTGGAGAAAAAGGCGTCCGTATACGGGCATGAATTCGGCAAGGGCGCCATCGAAGGCGTCGCGGCGCCGGAGTCGGCGAACAACGCCGCCGCGCAGACGTCGTTCATTCCAATGCTCACGCTGGGCATTCCGTCCAACGTGGTGATGGCATTGATGATCGGCGCACTCATGATCCAGGGCATCGCCCCGGGACCGAAGGTCATGATCGAAAAACCGGACCTTTTCTGGGGGCTGATCGCTTCGATGTGGATCGGGAACGCCCTCCTTCTGTTCCTGAATCTGCCATTGATCGGCATGTGGATCAGGCTGCTCGCCGTGCCTTACCGGATCCTCTACCCGTCGATCCTGGTCTTCATGGCGATCGGCGCCTTCAGCCTGTCGAACAGCCCCTTCGATGTGCTCCTGATGGGGATCTTCGGGATTCTCGGCGTTGTGTTTATCAAGCTCGACTGCGAGCCGGCGCCGCTCGTCCTGGGCTTTGTACTTGGGCCGATGATGGAAGAAAACCTGCGGCGCGCCCTGGTGTTGTCGCGCGGCGATCCGACAGTGTTCGTCACCAAGCCGATCAGCGCCGGGTTTCTCGTTGC
>Ga0194126_10013122_pt1 | contig 10414 bp, 8 predicted proteins | sample TA2KigC150mmetaG_FD_148641 | JGI IMG/M metagenome (GOLD analysis project Ga0194126, IMG submission 148641) | Freshwater microbial communities from Lake Tanganyika, Tanzania - TA2015035 Kigoma Deep Cast 150m | ecosystem: Environmental > Aquatic > Freshwater > Lake | place: Tanzania: Lake...
CCCAGAGCGCGTTTTTCCCCTTTGGGCAGGGCTGGCTGAACCCGCTTCTTCCGATACCCGTCGCTGCTCGGCGGTTTGTGACTGTTCTGGCTGTTCATCACCAACCGGCGGCGCAATTCAGCATTCTCCGCCTGCAATCGGACAACCTCAGCTTCAAGATCTGCCAGCCGCTTTTCCAGAACGGTTATCAACAATGTTTCTTCAGCCACAGGGATAGTTTAGCAAATCTTTGGTAAGATGGATAGGTAGTTACGGTTTTTTTGGGGTAGGGAAGGTCTATCGCCCGAGTTATTGATGATACTGATCGCCCTCTACAACCTGCCTTCCGGGATGGACATGGCATCCGCCTGTCAGGGGCAATAGCCGAATACACCGGAACCCTGTCATCCAACCCGCTCGAATCTTTTTCTCGTAGGTAATTCCGGCATCGGCGGGCCTGCCAGGCCCAGGTGTTCGGACAGGGCGGCGCGCATCGCTGTCCGGTCGTCCCAAGCGAATTCAGTCGTCCCAAAGCACATGGACTGTTCGTGACCCTTGCCGCAGGCCATGACAATATCCCCCGGCTGCGCCAGGCGCACCCCCAACTGGATGGCCTCGCCCCGGTCCGGCACGCGGAAGAAGGTCTGACCTTCGATCCCGCCCTTCGCCATCGCTCCAACCGCCATTTCCTCCAGAATAGCGTCCAGCGACTCAGTGCGCGGGTCCTCGGCGGTCAGGATGGAGATATCGGCCAGGCGGGTGGAGGTTTCGGCCATCATGCGGCGTTTCTCTTTATCGCGCAGCCCGGCCGATCCAAAGACGACGATCACCCGCCCGGCAGTCATCTGGCGCACGGTTTCGATTGCCACTTGCAGGGCATTTGGGGTGTGGGCGAAGTCCACGATGGCGGTGAAATCCTGGCCGAGATCGATGCGCTCCATACGCCCCGGCACACCCGGCAAGGCCTCGACACCGCGGGCAGCCGTCCCCGGGTCCACGCCCAGACCGTGGATCGCCGCCGCCAGCGCCGCCAGACAGTTCGAGACGTTGAACGCCCCCATTAGATGGCTGGTGACCGGCTGGCGAAAACCTTTCGCAACGGCATCGAAATGAATGCCTTGGGGAGAATAAGCAATGTTCTCTGCCCGAATATTGGCTTTGGCATCCAGTCCATAACTGATGACAGACGATGGATCATGCACTATGGACGCAAGGTACTCGAATGACGAGTCATCCCGGTTGAGAACCGCCAGGCGTGGGTTGCCATGCGGCTTGGGCGTTGTCGTTTCCAGGAGTTGGAAGAGGCGTCCCTTGGCAGCGCGGTAGGCTTCATAGGAGCCGTGCTGGTCGAGGTGTTCGTGGGTGATGTTGGTGACGATGCCAATGTCATATTGCGAGGCGTCGGTGCGGCGCTGGGCCAAGCCATGCGAGGTGGTCTCGAGCACCACATGGGTCAGCCCGGCGGCGACCATTTTCGCCAGGTAAGCCTGCACGTCGGGGGCATCCGGTGTTGTGACATGGAAGCCGGTGTCGAGCACCTCGTCGCCGATGACGGCGTTGACGGTGGAGATAAGGCCAGCCTTGATGCCCGCCGCAAGGAGAATCTGGTAGAGCAGGTTGCAGGTGGTGGTCTTGCCGTCGGTGCCGGTGACGCCGATGACGGTCAGCCTGTGACCGGGGCTGCCGTGAAAGGCCGCCGCCAGCCAGGTAACGGCCTGGATGGAGTCCTCGACCTGGATATAGGGCACTTCCAGCCCGGCCGCCTCCCGCTGTCCAACCACCGCCGCTGCGCCATGCCCGATGGCTTCCCGGATGAAATCATGCCCGTCCAGGGAACCACCGGCGCGGGCGATGAACAGGTCCCCCGGCTGAACCTGGCGGCTGTCGATGGCGATGCCGGTGATGGGCGCGGCAGGCACATCGGCCGGAAAAAAGGGGTAGGGAAACCCGGCAAAGATGGTTCTCAAGGAAGTCGGTTTACCGGTCTGGTCATCAGCAATCATGCTAACCTCGAATCGATTATAGATCGGTTAAAAATAAAGGGGTCTTGGCGAATCATATCGCCAAAACCCTCTTCTTGTAAACAGGGAAATGGTTACTTCAACGACTGGCGCAGGCCTTCGAGTTGGGCGGCAACCGAGCCGTCCAGCACCTTGTCGCCCACGCGGAGGACCAACCCGCCCAGGATGGCGGGATCCACCCGGAACGTGACGGAGGCCTGCTTGCCCATCTTGGCCAGAACATCCTTCTTGACCTTTTCCTGCTCGTCCTTCGTCAGAGGCAGGGCGCTGGTCACATCGGCGGAGGCGCCGCTCACCTGGGCGCCTTCCAGCGCCACAACCTTGCCGGATTTGACGCCCGAGAAGAAGTCATTGATGAGGGCGTGCTGGCGTTTTTCATCCAGCGCTTCGCCGATCAGTTTCTGGGTGGCGGCAATCGAGAGCGCCGCCACCTGGCCGCGCAGGTCGCCCAGGATGCGGTTGCGCTCCTCGCCGACCTCGGCCAGGGCGGATTCGCGCGCCTTCCCGGCTTCGGCTTCGGTGGCGGCGCGCACGTCCTTGGCGGCAAGTTCGGCGCGCTCGGTGGCCTCGCGCACCATCTGGCCGGCCTTCGACTGGGCTTCGGCGATGATGCGGGCCGCTTCCTTCTCGGCATTGGCACGCGCCTCACCGGCAATGCGGGCATCTTCATTCCCCTGGGCGATCTTCTGCCTGCGGTTCTCGAGCATCCTGACGATCGGATGGTACGCGAAGGCATACAGCAGGATCATCAAGATCAGGAAGTTGAAGATCTGGAAGAGTAAAAATCCCAGATTGATCCCAAGTTTATCCATCGGGACTCCTTCCGGCCTAGCCGACGAAGATGATGATCAGGGAGACGGCCAGGGCGTAGATGGCGACCGCTTCGGAGAACGCCATGCCCAGGATCATGTTGGTTTGGATGATCCCCGAGGCGTCCGGGTTGCGGCCCATGGCCTGCACACCGCCCGAGGCGGCGATACCAACACCTGCGCCGGCGCCGATGGCGCCCAGCATCGCCAGGCCAGCGCCCAGCAGTTTCATACCGTCGACGAAGAACTGATTGAACTCCATGTTTCTGTCTCCTTATCGTAAGCCTGGGATGATTTCCGGTTAGTGGGCTTCTTCGTGCCCGTGGGCGATCGTCGCCCCGCTGAGGAAGATGGTTGCCAGCAGGAAAAAGACGTAGGCCTGGATGATTCCAAAGAACACTTCCAGGATATACAGGATCGGGGGAACGCCGACAGCCACCAGCGCCCCGAGGATGGACAACAGAAGCGCCCCAGCAAAAACATTGCCGAAAAGACGGAAGCCAAACGAGAGGATCTTGGCGAACTCGAGGATGACCTCGAGCAGGCCGACGGCGAAGTCGATTATCCCGAACGGTCCGCCGCTGACCAGGCGTTTCACCTGGAAGAACTTCTCGAAATACTTCGGTCCCTGCGCCCAAAAGCCGTAGACCTGGGTCAGGACGACGGTCAGGATGGCCAGGGCAAAGGGGAAGTTGATGTCGGTGGCAGTGCCGCGCAGATAGGGGACGACCTCGCAGGCGGTGCACAGTTCCGTTTCGGACCCGTGGCCGGTCTCGGTTTCAGCCGCAGGATCGGCAGCCGCAGCCTCTTCAGTGTGCGTCTCGACGGCCTCGACATCCACTGGCTGGCCCTTGTCGATGGTATAGAGCGAGAATTCCCCGATGTGGAACAACTCGACCGGCGCGTACCCGGTCCCCTCATGGACCTGCTTGAGGTAACCAATGCTCTCGAAGCCGGGGACCAGCTTGACGATGTTGGCAACGAAGATGAGCAGGAAGATGGTCGCCACCACCGGGAAGATGCGCCTGGCCCACTTCCCTGCCGAGCCGGAGACGGTATTCCACATGAACTCGACCAGCGCCTCGAGGATATTTACGATCCCCCTGGGCGTCTCCCCGCCCCGGCGGTAGAAGCGCCAGGCGGAGAAGGCCATAAGGATGAGGACCAGGTCGGCCAGCAATGTGGCCATAATGGTGTTGGTGATCTCGAAATCACCAATGTGCAGGCCGGTCGGCTCGGCCGGCAGGACCACGACCGGGCTGATCGGTTTCAGGATGGAAGGGCCGATGAACGCGGCATAGATCCCCAGGGCAATCAGCCCGAGGATCAACCAGCGTTTCACGCCAAATCGTTTTTTCGGCTTTGCTTCGCTAGTCACTCGTCTCGTCCTCCTTGGGTGGATTTGGCTTGCTCGAGGCAGGCGGCTGCATGGACTGGTTGATCTCCTTCACAGCCCGCATCGCCAGGTGGAAAGTCAGGTAAATGGAAACCGGCAGTGAACCGAGCACCATGACCAGGGTGATGATCTTGCCGGTCTCGAAGGTACTGTCCAGCCACAGGCCGAGCAGGACCGAGCCCAGGATGATGACCGGGATCACGCAACCAATCTGGCCGGCGAGTCCCGCCGCTGCCAGGTTGACGGAGCGTTGTCCCTGGGGTTTTTGATCCTTTTCCGGTTCGCTCATGGCGGCGGAATTATATCAGAGCCCTATAGCGACGTCTAGAACAGGTTCAGGGCGGCGTTGGAAGCCAGGCCGAACCAGGGAGCGAAGGCGAAACCGACCAGCAAAATGCCGGCAGTCAGGACGGTGATGGCAATGGCGTACGGTCGCGTGACCGGCGCTGGGTGCGCCTCCTCATCCTGGCCTTCCATACGGTAGAGATAGACATATTTCAGGATGGTCAGGTAGTAGTACAGGCCGATGATGGAGTTGATCACGCCGACGAAAGCCAGCCAGATCCAGCCCTGCTGGATGGCGGCTGCGAAGACGAAGAACTTGCCGACAAAACCGCCGAAGGGAGGCATCCCGGAAAGGGACAGGAAGGCCACCAGCATTGCCAGCGCCAGGGTCGCATTGCGGCGGGAAAGCCCGGTGTAAGCCTTGATCTCGTCCGAGCCGGAAACCCGGTTGAAAGCCGCCACAATGCCGAAGGCAGCCAGGTTGGTCAGGATGTAGGCGATCAGGTAGAAGGCCACGCTGGCCGCGCCCAGTTCCGAGAAGGCCACCACGCCGATCATGGCATAGCCGGCATGGGCGATGGACGAATACGCCAGCAAGCGCTTGATGTCCCCTTCGGGGCGCACCTGGCCGAGCGCCAGCAGGTTGCCGATGGTCATGGTGATGGTCGCCAGGACCGCCAGGATCATGCCCCAGTCGTCCGCGATGGATGGGAAGACAACCATCATCAGGCGCAGGACGACTGCAAAGCCGGCCGCCTTGGAAGCCGTGCTCAGGAAACCGGCCACCGGGGTCGGCGCGCCCTGATAGACATCCGGCGCCCAGAAGTGGAACGGGGCCAGCGAAACCTTGAAGGCCAGGCCGACGATGACCAGCAGCAGCACGCCCAGCGCCAGCAGGTTGAAACTGGTGAACAACCCGCCCAGTTCGTACAGGCTGGTGTGGCCGGAAAAGCCGTAAAGCAGGCTGAAGCCGTAGAGCAGGACGGTGGAAGTAAGCGCTCCAAAGAGCAGGTACTTGAAACCGGCCTCGGTCGAACGGTCGTCGTCCTTCATAAAACCGGCCAGGACGTAGAGTGGGATGGAGGTCATCTCGATGGAGAGATAGAGCATCACCAGGTCTGCGGAGGATGCCATCAGGCTCATGCCCAGGGTGGCGGCCAGCAACAGCAGGTACGATTCCGCCCGCTTGTTGAGATGCTCCACATCCATCATGAACAGAGCAGTCATGGCGGCGCCGAAGATGAAGAACATCTTGAAGGCGAAGGCGAGCCAGTCATGGCGCACCATGCCGCCCAGCGCTAGTTCCGGGGCTGCGCCCGGCCGGGAGAGGAAGATGCCCAGTACCAGGATCGACGCCAGCCCGCCAGCGGTCAGCCAGCCCAGGCGGTTGCGGCGCTGTTCATCCTTCCAGAACGGGTCGAGCGCCAGGAGGGTCACGCCGAGGAGCAGGAGCAGGATCTCGGGCAGGATTGCACTCAGGTTAGCAGTCACTTATGCACCTCCCAGCAGGCGCAGGATATTGTCTACGCCGGTCTCCACCATGGGCGCCATCAGGGACGGGAACAGGCCGAGGCAGACCATGATGAAACACAGCAGGGCAATCGCCACCTTGTCCAGGACCGAGATGGGACCGATGTGCCCTTCGAACTCGGCCGGCGCTTCGCCGAAGAAGACGCGCCGGATGACGAGCATGATATAGGCCGCCGTCACGACGATGGAAATGGAGGCGACAATCGCCACCAGCGGCGCGGCCTGCCAGACGCCCCTAAAGATGGGGAACTCGGCCACGAAACCGGACAGGCCGGGCATACCCATCGAGACCAGGCCGCCGATGATGAAGCCGATGGCGGGCCAGGAAAGGTATTTTGCCATCCCGCCCAGTTTCGGGATCTCGCGCGTGTGCGCCCGGTCATAGACCATGCCAACGACGGCAAAGAAGAGCGCCGTCATCACGCCGTGCGAGAACATTTGCAGTCCGGCTCCGGTCAGCCCATCCCTGGTAAGGGTCGAGAAACCTAGCATCACCAGCCCCATATGCGATACGGACGAGAAGCCGATGACGTACTTGAAATCGGTCTGGACGAAAGCAATGAACGCGCCATAGACCACGTTGACGCTTGCAAGTCCGAGCACGACCCACTTCCAGTAGAGCGCGCCCTCCGGCAGGAGCATGATGCCAACCCGCAGAGCCGCGAAGGCGCCCAGTTTCATCAGCACACCGGCATGGAACATCGAGACGGCGGTCGGGGCAGCCACGTGGCCGTCCGGCGACCAGTTGTGGAAGGGGAAGATGCCGCCCAGGACAGCAAAACCCATGAAGACGAACGGGAACCAGAAGACCTGGAACGGGACTTCCTTCCCGAAGAGGTTGACCATGCGGTCGAAAGCGCCGGCTCTTATCGCCTCTTCCATTTTGAGCATATCGAAGGTCAATGTGCCGGTATATTCCTTCACCGCCCAGAACATCGCCAGCGCGCCGACCAGGGCGATCACCGAGCCGATGAACAGGTAAAGGGTCAACTTCATGGCCGCATATTCACGCGTCTTGACCCAGCCCCAGATGGCGATCAGCAGGTACATCGGGAAAACGGCGATTTCGTAGAAGAAGAACAACAGGAACAGGTCGAGCGCCGCAAAGACGCCGAAGACACCGCTCGCCAGGATGAACAGGAAGGCAAAGAATTCGCGCGGCCGGTCGTCCACGCCCCAGGAGATGAGCACACCGGTGAACATGACCACACCGGTCAACAGGACCAGGGGGGCGCTGATGCCGTCCACGCCCCAGTGCAGGCCAATGCCGAGGGATGGCATCCAATTGTAGACTTCCTCGAATTGGTAACCTGCCACGGATTTATCATAAGTGAAATAGACCCACAGCGAAAGCAGCAGGGCAAAGGTTGCGGCAGCCAGGGCTGTGACGCGGATCTCGGTCTTGCGTTCCGGCTTCATCAACAGCAGGATGAGCGCAGCAAGCATGGGGGTGAAGACGATGACACTCAGGATCGGAAATTGCATGGCTCACCTCAACTAAAACAGCATGGTTACCGCTTTATTGATCACATCCAGGATGACCATCGGCCAGATGCCGAGCACCAGGATGAGCGCCATCAGCGGAGCCATGACGATGATTTCGCGCGTAGTGATCTCGGTCAGTTTGCGCTCGCCGTGCGCCCAGTGTTCGTTCACCGGACCGTGCAGTACTTTCTTGATGCCTTTGAGGATGTACGCGCCGGTGAAGAGCAGTCCCAGCATGGCGATGGCGGTATAGACCGTCAGCACCGGCCATGAACCCCGCACCACCATGAACTCGGAGACGAAACCGTTCAGCCCCGGCAGGCCGAGGGAGGCCATGCTGGTGAAGATCAGGATGCCGCCATAGACTGGCGCCAGCGGGAACAGGCCGCCAAACTCCTCCAGGTTGCGGGTGTGGGTGCGTTCGTAGATGACACCCACCAGGAAGAACATACCCGCCGCCGAGAGGCCGTGGTTGAACATTTGCAGCACTGCCCCGTCCATGGCGATGTGGGCATTCATTGTCCCGGCGGACTTGGCGGCGGCGGCGATACCGAGCAGGACGAAGCCCATGTGGTTGACCGAGGAGTAGGCTACCAGGCGCTTGAAGTCCGTCTGGCCGAAGGATGCAAACGCGCCGAAGACAATCGCCATCACCGCCAGGAAGGCCAGCGCCCCGGCATACTTCTCCGATTCAACCGGGTAGAGCGGCAGCACCAGGCGCAGGAAACCATATGCGCCCAGTTTCAACAGCACGCCAGCCAGGATCATCGAACCGGCGGTCGGGGCCTCAGTGTGCGCATCCGGCAGCCAGGTGTGGAACGGCCAGACCGGGACCTTGATGGCAAACGCAACCACAAAAGCCCAGAAGGCAATCGCCTTGACCGAAGCCACCGGCAGGCCCATCACGGTCCCTTCCAGGGCGTTCCACTGCTCGTAGAGCGCCGGCAGGTCGTAGGTCTGGAACAGGACGCCGAGCAACTGGATCGCCAGCAGCAGGCCGAGCGAGCCGCCCATCGTATAGATCATGAACTTGAGCGAGGCATAGTTGCGGTTGGCAGAACCCCATTGGTTGATGAGGAAATACATCGGCACCAGGCCAATCTCCCAGAAGACAAAGAAGATCAGCAGGTCGAGGGACATGAAAACGCCCAACATGCCGGTCTCGAGCATCAGGAACAACATCATGTAGGCTTTGACTTTGTCCTGGATGCCGAACGAGGCCAGGATGGCGAGCGGGGTCAGCAGGGTGGTCAACATGACCATCGTCAGGGACAACCCGTCCACGCCGATGTGGAAGGCGGAACTGACGGCCGCGTACCAGGCGTATGTCTCCTTGAACTGGAAGCCGGGCAGCCCGGCCTCGAAGCGCACCCACAGCCAGACTGACAGCCCAAACGGGACCAGGCTGGCGATCAATGCCGTCCAGCGGGTCAGTTTGACCTCATCACGGGGTAGGAACAGGATGACCAGAGCCGCCAGGACGGGGAAGAACAGGATCAGGGTCAAAAGGTGACTGCTAATGAATTCCATCGTTATCTTCCTCTGCCCTATGCCAGGACGAAATACAGCACCGCGACGACCAGCGCAACTGACAGGGATACGACCATGTAGTACTGGACGCGGCCGGCCTGGAGCGGGCGGATGGCCGAACCGGCCTTCTTGGTACCCTCCCCCACCAGGTCGCCAAAACCGTTGACAACCGGGGCATCGAAGTAGGTGCGGAAGATGAAACCAAGTTTCCCGGCAATCCATCCGAAGGCGTGCAGGATACCATCGATCAGACCTTTATCGATCCATTTGGAAACAAAGACCTCCGAGAACCAGGCCGCCGGTCTGACGAACAGGAAGTTGTAGGCTTCGTCAAAATAATACTTGTTTTTCAAGAACGGGATCTGGAGTTTATCCTGCGCTGCCGACTGGACATTACGGTATGCCAGGTACCCCAGCCCCAGGCCGCCGAGCGCAACCCCCAGCGAGGTGAGCAGCGGCCAGATGCTGAACGCCACCGCCTCCGGGCGCTCCAACAGCGTCCCGCCGACGAACTCATGGAACCAGTTGGGGATCAGCCCGCCCAGGAGCGGGAAATGCTCCGGGATGCCCACCCAGCCGTAACCGACCGCAAAGACAGCCAGCACAACCAGGGGGACGGTCATCGTCAAAGGGGTTTCATGAGCATGTTCGGCTTCCTTTGTGCGGGGTTTGCCCAAGAAGGTCAGGGTGATCTGGCGCATGGTGTAGAAGGCGGTCAGGAAGGCGGCCACTGCCAGTGTGATGAAGACCGCCCAATGCCCGTGACCGAAGGCATCGGCCAGGATCTCGTCCTTGGACCAGAAGCCGGCCGTCACGAGCGGGAAACCGGAGAGGGCAAAACCGCCAATCAGGAACGTCCAGAATGTCACCGGCATCTTCCTGCGCAAGCCGCCCATGTTGAACATATCCTGCGGGTCGAGGCGGTGGTTGCCGGTATGCAACACGCCGTGCTCCATGCCGTGGATGACCGAACCGGAACCCAGGAAGAGCAGCGCCTTGAAGAAAGCGTGGGTGACGAGGTGGAAAGCCGCTGCCACATAGGCGCCGATCCCCAACGCGGCAATCATGAAACCGAGTTGCGAGATGGTCGAGTAGGCCAGGACACGCTTGATATCATTTTGCGCCACGGCGATGGTGGCGGCAAAAATGGCGGTGAATGCCCCGATGAAGGCTACCACGCTCATCGCCGGGGTCAACCCGTGACCGGTGAAATCGGCTGTGAGGAGCGGGAACATGCGCAGGCTGGCGTAAACGCCGGCCGAAACCATCGTGGCGGCATGGATCATGGCCGAGACGGGGGTTGGGCCTTCCATGGCGTCCGGCAGCCAGACGTGCAGCGGCCACTGGGCCGATTTGCCGACCGTGCCAATGAAGAGCAG
>Ga0194126_10013126_pt1 | contig 10411 bp, 8 predicted proteins | sample TA2KigC150mmetaG_FD_148641 | JGI IMG/M metagenome (GOLD analysis project Ga0194126, IMG submission 148641) | Freshwater microbial communities from Lake Tanganyika, Tanzania - TA2015035 Kigoma Deep Cast 150m | ecosystem: Environmental > Aquatic > Freshwater > Lake | place: Tanzania: Lake...
GTCCGCAATATTGCCACCCTGGCCGGCAACATCTGCCACGCCTCGCCCGCGGCCAACGGCCCGATCCCCCTGCTGCTCCACGAGGCCGTTTGCCTGGTACAGGGAAGCAAGGGAGAGCGGATCGTCCCGGTGGGCAAGCTGTTCGCGGGGGTTCAAAAAAATTCCCTGACGCACGATGAAATTGTGACGGAGATCCGGCTCCCTCTGCCGCCGGCCGGCGGACAGGGTTCCTTCCACAAGTTTGCCCACCGAAAGGCCATGGAGCTGCCGGTGGTGGCGGTGGGCGCCCTTGCCTGGACGTCAAACGGCCTCTGGACCGAGGTGCGGTTGGCGCTGGGGGCAGTGGCCAAAAAGCCCCTCCGGGCCAGGAAAACCGAAAAATACCTCATGAACAAAAGGGGAGATGAAAAAACCCTGCGCCGGGCGGCGGAGATTGCCGCCGGCGAATGTGCGCCGATTACGGACCTGCGGGCTTCCAAGGAGTACCGGCTGGAACTGGTCAAGGAGCTGGTCTTTCGGTCATTGAAGGAAAGCCTGCCCGGATCCCTTCCCGTGCGGGACGGAGGAGAGGGAGGACGATCATGAAAAAAACAGTCAAACTGATCATCAACGGAGAGACCCATATTCTGGAGGTGGAGCATCGCAGGACGCTGCTGGAGGCGATCCGGGACGACCTTCGTCTCACCGGAACGAAAAAGATGTGCGGCCAGGGGGAATGCGGCTCCTGTACGGTCCTGATGGACGGTCTGGCGGTCAACTCCTGCCTGGTGCTCGCCCTGGACGCGGAAGGGAAACAGATCCAAACCATCGAAGGGTTGGCCCAGGGCGGGGCGCTTCACCCCATTCAAGAGGCCTTTATCGAAAAGGGGGCCATCCAGTGCGGTTTCTGCGCACCGGGCATGATTTTGACCACCAAGGCATTATTGGCCAAAAATCCCAGTCCCAATGATGTGGAGATCAAGACCGCCATTGCCGGTAACTTCTGCCGTTGCACGGGGTATGCGCGCATCGTGGATGCCATACAGTCAGCGGCCGTCCGATTAAGGGGGGAATAAACGATGGAAGAACTATCTTTTGTAGGCAAGGACGTCCCCAGGGTGGATGCCCGGACAAAGGCGACCGGCGAGGCGATCTACACCGTGGATCTCACCTTTCCCAACATGCTGTGGGGCCAGATGCTGCGCAGCCCTCATCCCCATGCCAAAATCCTCAATATCGATACCAGCCGCGCCGAGCGGCTCAGCGGCGTGAAGGCGGTGATCACCGGCAAGGAAACCCCTTATGTTTTTGGCGTTTCGCACATGGACCAGACCCCCCTGCAAACCGAAAAGGTGCGCTACGTGGGGGACCCGGTGGCGGCCGTGGCGGCCGTGGACCTGGAGACGGCCGAGGAGGCCTTGGGCCTGATCAGGGTGGATTACGAACCCCTGCCGGCGGTCTTCGATCCGGAAGAGGCAATGAAAGAAGGGGCGCCCGTCATCCACGAAGGGAAACTCAGAAATATCGCCGCCAACCCCATTTACAACATCGGCGATGTGGAGGCGGCCTTCAAAGAAGCGGATTACGTCTTCGAAGACCGGTTCGAGACCCAGCGGGTCGCCCATGTCTGCCCCGAGCCCCACAACTGCGTCGCCGTCTGGGACCACAGCGGAAAGCTCACCTTCTACTACTGCTCGCAGATGCCCTCGGTCAGCCGGGTCCAGCTCTCCAAGGCCTTCGGCATCCCGGAGAGCAAAATACGGGTCATCACCAACAATGTGGGCGGCGGGTTCGGCAGCCGGGCCACCAGCAAGTTCCCCATGGACTTTGTCGCTATCGTACTCGCAAAAAAATCCGGCAGGCCGGTCAAGATCGAATGCTCCCGGGCGGAAGAATTCATTTGGACCACTTTCCGGCATAAATTCATCATGACCGTGAAGACCGGGATCAAGAAGGACGGGACCATCACCGGACGGCACATCACGAATGTCTGCGACAACGGGGCTTACAGCGACTATGGTCCCGTGGTCACCAACGTGGGCGGGGCCATGCAGGGAACGCTTTACCGGTTCATGAATTACCGGTACGACGGCTACACTGTGTACACCAATCTGCCCTACGGCGGGGCCTTCCGCGGGATCGGAAACCCGCAGGTTCATTTCGCGGGCGAGGCACAGCTCAACATGATCGCCGACCGCATCGGGCTGGATCCCCTGGAGCTGCGCCTGAAAAACGCCGTCCGGACCGGCGACGAAACCGCATCCGGGGCTGTCCTGAAGAGCTGCGGGCTCATGGAGTGCCTCGAAGGCGTGGCCGACAAGATCGGGTGGAAGGAAAAAAGGGCCAACCCCAAACCCAACCGCGGATTGGGGATCGCATGCGGCGTCCACTTCACCGGCGTTCGCCTCTCTCCGGGAATCGACGCCGACTTCGCCGGGGCGACGATGACCGTCAACGACGACGGTTCGGTGAACCTCGCCACCTCCTGCGTGGACATCGGCAGCGGCTCCAGCACCGCCCTCACCCAGATCGCGGCGGAAACCCTGGGGATCGAGATCGAGAAGATCAACACCATTTTCGGCGATACGGAAACCTGCCCCATGGGCTGGGGCTCGCGCGCCAGCCGGAACACGGCGATCGGCGGCATGGCCGTTATGAAGGCGGCCGAAGACGCCCGGGCCCAGATCCTCAAAGCGGCCGGCGAGAAGATGGAGGTCCATCCGGACGACCTGGCCATCAAAAACAGCAGCGTCTTCGTGAAATCGGCCCCCAGCCGCTCCATGAGCGTCGCCGACGTGGTGCGCTTCAACCGGTACCGGAAAAACGGCCAGGCCGTCATGGCCAAGGCCCACTGGGACGCCCCAAGCACCCTGGCGGATAAAGTCACCGGGCGGGGTAATTTTTCCATGGCCTTCTCCTTCGGGGCCAAGGCGATCGAAACCGAAGTGGATCCGGGGACGGGGCAGATCCATATCGTCGAGGTGGCCGCCGCACAGGATCTGGGCAAGGCCATCAACCCACTGGGCGCCATCGGTCAGATCGAGGGCGGGGTGCACATGGGGCTGGGTTTTGCCATGTCCGAAGAGATCGTACTGGATGAAGTGGGGCGGATGCGCAACAATTACATGCTCGACTATCGGATTCCCACAGCGCTGGACATGCCCCCGGTCTCCTCGATCCTGGTCGAAACCAACGACCCGATCGGCCCCTTCGGGGCCAAAGGGGTGGGGGAGATGGCCATCATCAGCACCCCCGATGCCCTGATGGCCGCCGTGTATGACGCGGTCGGGGTCTGGATCCCGGATCTGCCCATCACGCCGGAAAAGATCCTTCTGGCGCTGAAAATGAAGAAAGCCGAAGAAAAAGAGGGGTAAAAGAGCCGCAAGATTCGCCTTCTGATTCGCAAAGGCATGTAATAGGTTGCTACTCTCTGTACTTTATCAGCGCCTTGGCTTATTTTGCCATGCCAATGAATATTTATTGGAGTCTACGCCGGAGGCCGATTCTTTTTTGTATCAGATTACGAATAAGCGTCATTCCGCAACTCCGCTGCCGAATGATGCCTATTCGAAAGGTTGGATCCCCGTGAAAAACACTGCACGCTTGACTGCATGACGTGAACGATACCAACGCGCCCACGAAAAATCACTCTGAAAGATGTGAGCCTGTCAACCCATTTTCATTAATCTGGTCCGATGAACCCTTGTAACGATAAGTATTTGCTGTCAATAAGACTGAACTTAAAGATATGAAATGGTTAATTCACACCTTATGACGAGTGGTTGCCATCATTTTTGATTTTATAATTTCACGGAGCAGATTGCTTCCCATTTCGATATTCTTTTTTGTTACTTTCATGCCGCTTATCTCGAGATAGTTCAACCAGAACAGGATAACGAGCCATAATTCATGGGATAGAAGATCCATTTCGCCATCATTCATCTTCATAAGAAGTCCGGCCTCGCTGTAACGTACCATCGAATCTCTCAGCATGAAAAGAATAACGTCATGACTTTTTTTAAACCGCACCTTGAGCGCGGGGTCGTTCATGATGAGCGACGGCAGTTCGCGCTTAAAAAACCTGAAACGCCAGTTAATCTCCTGAATCACCCTGAATTTATGTTCGATAGTTTCAAGAGACAGCGGCGCATTTTTGCTTTCGATACGCTTTATCGCCTCAAAGCCGCACTCATCCATCAGATCCAGAATGCCGTGGATGATGTCTTTCTTGCTTCTGAAGTGATAATACAAGTTGCCGGGACTTATGCCCACGGCCGCGGCGATGTGATTGGTGGTGACCGTTTTTGTCCCTTTCCCGTTAAACAACCGGATCGCTGTTTCCAGAATCCGGCGTCGCGTGTTGACTGACTTTTTCATCATATCGTCCTGCCATGGTCCAGATATCCTTTTCTGAGCTTTGCAAGGTAATAGGGATATTTTATCAGCAGCTTCAGCGCACGCATCCCCCCGTACTTTCTGAGAATGCCAAAGGTGTGACGGATCGGCAGAGCCTTTCCGAACAGTTGTGCCAGCTCAGCGTAGAACTTCTTTAAAGGCAAAGCCGTGGGTAAAACGGTATGCATGAAATCAAACATCTCGTGTTTTTTTGTCAATAGTTCCGGCTCTCGCTCATCGTACAACGCTGTTCCCGGCAGTGGAGTCAACACACTGAATGAAGCGTATTTGAGGTTCAGCGTTCGTATATACCGGACAAGCTCCCTGAAATCTTCGCGACGAAACGTCGGCTCAACGATAAAATTCGCATACAAGAGTATGCCTAACCCATCAAGAATTTTGACCGCCTGCGACTGCTGTTGCGTGGTAATGCCCTTGTTCAGGCCTTGAAGACGCCGGTCGGAAAAACTCTCCATGCCGACAAACACCTGCGTCAGGCCGATGTCTCGCCATTGCCTGAACAGTTCAGGGTGTCTGATAATAGTATCTACCCTCGCGTAAAGAAAATACTCCTTTTGCATCCCGGCTTCGCTTATCATGTCGCCAAGCCGCTTCATTCTCTGGACATCGCACAGAGATTCGTCATCGCAGAAAAATACTTTTTTCTCCCGGATAGTCCTGAGCTCCGCCACTACCAGTTCCGGGCTTCGCCGCAGATACTTCCCGTCGGTTATCGCCCAGAGGGCGCAGAAGTTGCACCGTGACGTGCACCCGAGGGAGGTTCGGATAGAGGCAAGCGGCTTCAGCCACTCGTTAAAATAATTGCTCCTGTATTTCTCGGTCAGTGTGCGATCCGGAAACGGAAGGGAATCAAGATCGGGATGAACCCGCTTCTCCGTAAAGCGCATTTCCGTGCCCGGAATTCCAAGCCCGGAAATGTCATCAAAATGCCTGCCCTGTTTCAGCCGCTCTGCTATCTCACGAATTGCCCCGACACCTTCGCCGATCACTACAAGGTCAATGAACGCCTCGTTGAAATCCTTCGGCCTGACGGTAGCATGGTGCCCGCCGACGATAATGAAAACATCCGGGTGTATGGCTTTGAGCCGCGTTGCAATATCTTTTATGATCGGCGCCTGATTTGTATAACCCGTGATGCCTGTCATCTGCGGGTTGAAACTTTCAAAGGCCCCCTCAATATCTGAATCTATTCTCGCGTCAACGACGGCAACTTCATGCCCGTCAAGCTTCAGACCCGCTCCCAGGTACTCCAGAGCCAGAGGCTCATGCATAAACACCTCTTCGCTAAGTTCTGCGCTGCACCGCGGCTGTATAAGCAATACTTTCAATATTTCCTCTCCTGTGCCGAATATGCATTTACAGGTATCATATAGAGTAATTACTCTAATTATGCAACAACATTTTTAATGTCGGCAAATCCTCTGATTACATATTTCCATCTGTATTCGAGAATCGGGGCGGATCGGCAAAGCTGAATAGGTGATGCAAACCACGCAGAACCTCTGTGCGGCAGCAAATGCTTAAATGTCGGTCAGTGCGCTAAGCGGAATTCCCCAGGCTTCCGACACGCCGGCGTGGGTTACCTTCCCATCCGCTATGTTAATGCCTGAGGCAATTTCCGGGTTGGTTCGGGCGGCCGTTTGCCATCCCTTATTGGCGATTTCCAGGGCGTAACGAAATGTGGCGTTCGTCAGGGCGAAAGTAGAGGTACGCGGTACCGCCCCGGGCATATTGGTCACACAGTAATGTATGACTCCATCGACAACATAGATAGGGTCGGAATGCGTTGTGGGACGGCAAGTTTCTGCGCATCCGCCCTGATCTATCGCGACGTCGACGAGCACGGCTCCCTGCTTCATGGAACTGACCATCGCTCGCGTCACGAGCCGCGGAGCCTTGGCGCCGGGAATCAGCACGGCCCCAATCAACAGGTCCGCCGAGGAGACCAATTTTTTCAGGTTGTAGGGATTGGACATCAGGGTTGTTACGTTGGGAGGCATGACGTCTGCGAGGTATCGCAGCCGGTTCAGATCGACATCGAGAATAAAGACATTCGCGCCCATGCCGGCGGCAATTCTCGCCGCACCGGTCCCGACCACGCCTCCCCCGATGATCACGACATCGGCCGGCGCCACTCCGGGCACTCCCGACAGGAGAATGCCCCTGCCCCCGCGGGGTTTCTCCAGATATTTTGCCCCCTCCTGGACGGCCATCCTGCCGGCGACTTCGCTCATCGGAATCAGCAGGGGAAGACTGCCGTCGGCGCTTTGCACGGTTTCGTATGCAATGGCTACAACCCGGCGCTCCTGCATCGCTTGGGTGAGCTTCAAATCGGCAGCAAAATGAAAGTAGCAAAAGAGCGCCTGTCCGGGACGAATCAGGTCATATTCCGGCGGCAGGGGTTCTTTGACCTTGATAATGAGTTCCGCCTCCCCATAAACTGAGGCCGCATCCTGCACGATGTGAGCTCCGGCACTCGTATAGTCCTCATCCCGTGCGCCGCTGGGAAGGCCGGCGCCTCTTTCCACGAGGACGCGATGGCCGGTCGCAACCATCTGCTCCGCCCCACCCGGCAAAAGACCCACCCGGTTCTCATCGCTCTTGATCTCCTTGGGAATGCCGATAATCATGGTCTTATCTCCTTTTCCCGCTTTTCTGTCGAATCCGACGTATGCCTTCCTGTCAAAGGCGTGGACAAATGATTATGGGTAACGAGGATTATGCCAAACAGGACTATAGTTTTACACCAATGTGACAATAATGCAACCGGCGTCAAGAGGAAAAAAATCCATTGATTATTTTGAAAAAAATCGTCATCGTTTTTATAATATTACAATATGCGTGCAGACGGGTCTATCTAAAAACGGAGGATACAGCCATGAAAGTTCTGGTGGAAAAAAAGGACAACATCTGTACGGTCATTCTCAATAGACCCGAGAGCAGAAATGCCGTAGACCGGGAAACGGCGACACAACTTGTCGCGGCCTTCGAAGAATTTGAGCGGGATTGCAGCCTGCTTGCGGCCGTGTTGTATGGTGAAGGGGGAAACTTTTGTGCCGGAGCCGATCTCAAAGCCATGTCCCGCGGTGATTTGAACGCAATCAACAGCCTTGATTCAGACATGTCAAAGCCGGGTCCGATGGGCCCAAGTCGAATGAGAACGTCGAAGCCTGTCATTGCCGCCGTATCCGGTCATGCCGTAGCCGGCGGACTGGAGCTGGCTTGCTGGTGTGACTTGCGTGTCGTCGAGCGGGACGCCGTTTTCGGGGTCTTTTGTCGGCGCTACGGCGTCCCTCTCATCGATGGCGGTACGCAGCGCCTCCCCCGATTGATCGGGATGAGCCGCGCATTGGACATGATCCTCACAGGACGGGCCGTGAGTGGCGAAGAGGCCTTTGTCATGGGATTGGCCAACAGGCTCGTTGACCGGGAAAAGGCGCGGGAGGAGGCGGAGGCTTTGGCTTTTCAGATCGCTGCTTACCCCCAGTCCTGTATGCGCAGTGACCGTCAATCGGCATATAGAGGCTTTGATCTGTCGATGGATGAGGCAATGGATCTGGAATTCCGTTTGGGCATGGAGGTGATTGCCGGTGGCGAGCTGCAGGCAGGGGTCAAAAAGTTTTCGCAGGGAATAGGGAAACACGGTCGTTTCTAGTCGGCATTACTGTTTTCTTGGGGGGGAGGAGAAATGAAAAGAGAAGCGATGAAGGATAAGGCCATACAATTGATGATGAAGCGGTTTCATTGAAGTCAGGCTATTCTTGCGGTCGGGCAAGAGAAACTCGGGAGGAAAGATGACGCGGTGATAAAAGCCATGGGGGCTTTCGGCGGAGGGCTGGGCGGCAACGGGGAAGTCTGTGGTGCTGTTGTCGGCGCGCTGGCAGTTATGGGGCTCAGGTTCAGCCGTGCCTCGGAGGAGGAGAGGGAGGACCCGAAGATGTGGTCCTGTACCCATGAAGTGCTGGATCGATTTCAGAAGGAAATCGTAAAAAATCATGCGGGGATGCTCTGCCGGGAAATCGCCCGGGTAGACTGGAAAGACCGTGAACAGGCGAAGGCTTTCTATAAAAGCGGCGCTGCATTGGAATGTGGGCGAATTGTGGGCGATACGGCAATGCTTGTCGGAGAGATTCTGGAACGGGAAAGCATTACAGAGATTAGATAGCAGAGGATCGCCAAGAATTTCAAACCATAGCGGGGTCGATCTGACCGGACAGCCGGTTGTGATAAAGTTAAGGCGGTGCAGCAATGAAATCCAGACGCGAGGGATGCCGGTTTCGGGTTAATAAAAGGGTTTTTCAATGGTTATAAAATGGCACGAATATTTCCGGCAGTGAATACTCCGGCGATAAAGTGAAGCAAATGGGCAAGATGACGCGATAATATTGTAAGCACTTGAAATAACTTGATATAGTCATTGCATGCATCTTGTGCAAAACGATGAATAATCGCAATATTTGAAGAGTTATAAAAGTTATCAACAATGATATCAACAGTCCTATCCACATCTCTGTGGATTCCATTTCCAAGTCACTGCATCGCTGAACATTTCCGCTGCGACCGGACCATCCTGGAATGCCACCGCTTCCCCAAACCAGCGCACGTTTCAAAAACCGTATTTTCAAAATCTTGCAATCAGGGATCAAATCATGCTTCTCTGATCCCTGCCGCCTTCGGAAACCTGTATAACTATTTCTTAAACCAATACTGCTTTATAAAAAAGGACCCGATTTGAGAATGCGTAACAGATACATGCACGGCCGGTGATGCTGACTTCTAAGACCAGATGGACAAGATTCGAGATTCCTGTTATCATTCAAGAAAACAAGGGAGATGAAAATGGAATACAGGCTGCTTGGAAACACCGGGGTGAAGGTATCGCGGTTGTGTATGGGGACCATGACCTTCGGCAGGGAGGCTGACAGAAACGCTTCAGCCGCTATCTTCGGGCGTTGCCGCGCAGCAGGGATCAATTTTTTCGATTGCGCCAACAGTTACGCCGGGGGTGAATCGGAGCGGATATTGGGGGAACTGATTCGGGATTGCCGCGATGACCTCGTCATCACGACAAAGGTATTCAACCGGATCGGCACGGACATCAACGCGGGCGGCGCCTCGCGCCGCCACATCATGGCCTCGGTCGAAGCGAGCCTCAACCGGCTGAAAACGGATCGTATCGACCTCTATTTCCTCCACCATTTCGATAAGGAAGTCGATATGGAGGATTCGCTGCGCGCCCTCGATGATCTGGTGAGGCAAGGGAAAATCCTCTATCCGGCCGCAAGCAATTACGCCGCCTGGCAGATCGTGAAGGCCCGGGCGATCTCAAAGTCAGAAGGGTGGAGCCCCTTTCGGTGCATTCAACCGATGTACAATCTTCTCAAGCGTCAGGCCGAGGTGGAGATTCTGCCGATGGCCGCTTCGGAAAAACTTGGTGTGATCACCTACGGCCCTTTGGCCGGGGGCTTGTTGACGGGCAAATATATGCGGAGCGTCTCGACCGGCAGATTTCTCGAGAACGCGACCTACCCGAGGCGTTACGAAGGCGCGCAGGTCCAGGAAACGGTGAGCAGGTTTACGGAACTTGCACAAGAGTACGGGTATCCTCCGGCTGCCCTGGCGGCAGCCTGGGCAGGCCATCATCCGGCGGTCACCGCCCCCATCATCGGCGCACGCAGCGCCGAACAACTGGATGATTCGCTCAAGGCGCTGGAGATCGATATGACTCCCGAGATGTACCGGCAGATAGGCGATCTCTCCATTGCCCCTCCATCGGCGTCCGAGCGTTAGCGACAGCCCCGCCGGGCGGCGGCGGGAGCCGCTTCCGAGATTCGCTGACCGTTGTCTGTTTCTGCGCTTTCGAAAGTGGAATCCCCATTGCCTTTGCGACCCCCCCTGCAGTAACCCGGATCGGCTTTTACGATGGGTATCAGGCAGCCGCACCTTTCATTGCCGCCGCGATACCCTTGCTGAATTCCGTCGGAACGGTCGTTATTCGGGCAGCAAGATCCTTGTC
>Ga0194126_10013132_pt1 | contig 10408 bp, 8 predicted proteins | sample TA2KigC150mmetaG_FD_148641 | JGI IMG/M metagenome (GOLD analysis project Ga0194126, IMG submission 148641) | Freshwater microbial communities from Lake Tanganyika, Tanzania - TA2015035 Kigoma Deep Cast 150m | ecosystem: Environmental > Aquatic > Freshwater > Lake | place: Tanzania: Lake...
TTCAAGCCCTGTTTTCTCACATAAACCAGGCAACCTTAAAATGGGCATTGGTGATTGCATTGATTCTGCCGGGCATCTACTGGAACGTTGAACTCCATCCCTACCAGTATACGTATTACAACTCTTCTACCGGAGGTTTGAGCGGCGCGTTTAGAAGCTACGAGAGCGATTACTGGGCGACCTCTTACCGTGAAGCTACCCTCTACTTGAACCAACATGCACCTCAAGGATCGCGCATTATTGTGTGGGGCGCAGAGGACCTGGTGAGCCTGTATGCTCGCCACGACCTGCAGATCGAAATCTATGATAAACGCCTCAAGCTAGAACAGGATACCCCCACGTATGCTGTACTTTCGACCCGGCAAGAGAAAGACCTGAATCTGTTTCCGGAATCCCAACCAGTGTTCCAGGTTGGGCGGGGGGGAGCGATATTTTGCGTGGTCAAACGGATAAAGTAAAGCACCCATGAATAAAACCTGACCGTTGGGTTGACTGTTACCATCAAAGGTTAGAAAGAATCATCACAGGGTGATCAAACGAGAGAAAGGACACGGGCAATAATATCGTGCCAGAGTCAAACAGCCCACGGCTTCAGCGGTGGGCTGCTTTACGATTGACTCATGAGCTATGGGGGGTCATCTACGCATAGCAGAAGATGGATTCCCATTCGCAGGCGGTTGAGCGCTCAGCGCCGCCGGTTGATAGGTGGGGTCTGGACGGTTATAGGAGCGCTCGGTGGATGCTGGCCTGGGTGCTGGCCGAAATGAAGCGGCTGTACTTGCAGTGCGGGCAGGTGCAGACACATTGGCTGAATAGGTTGAGCGCGGGCTAACACGGCGATCAGATTGGCTGAACAGCCGCTCGCCTGCCACCGAAAAAGTGCCAATAATCAACACCCGGATCAGCCATACCAGCACGGCTACGAAAACAGGCACTATCTTGATCATCGTCTGGCGGTTGATGACAGCATTTCCCAATGACTGGTGTTCCAGCAGAGCAATTGAAACGCCCCACCAGGTGAGCATAGCATTCATCGTGGCAGCCAGCAACCAGGCGCCAAACAGGTACCAGATTTCATTGGGTTCATTGGCACCGCTTTCAGGTGTGAACAGGCGGGCGATCCCGGCAAAATCGATGCCGCAAAAAGCAATTGCCAGAATCGTAGACCACTTGATGCCAACAAAACTTAGCTCGCCGAGCAGGTCTGCCAGGGCAAAATCGGTGGTGGAGTAATTGAATATCTCAAACGCCAGCAAGGCGCCAAGAATGATTGCACCAAACGCCAGACCACGTTGCGGGCGGACACGCCCAAACAGGGCATCCATAGAACGGGCACGCATTGTAACAGTACTCATAATACAACCTCCTCAAGGTTAAGAAATAAAAACATTAATTGGTTTTCCTTAAGCGCATCCATCTCGTGGTTATTACGGTGTCTATTGACAAACAAGCTTAATTACGTATAATATAGAACAAATGTTCGGTTTTGTCAAGAGTATTTTTAATCTTTAGCGAAGCAAATTATTTCTTAGCGAGGTGAATCAAATGGGACAACGATTGGTCATTCAAGGTGCAATTTTGGGATGCATACTGGTGAGTTTGCTGGGATATTTCATCACTGCTGGTGCTGCCCTGGCTGTAGATGAACCTGTTACATTTGCTGAACAACAGGAAGAACAAACTTTAGCCACCCACCAACCGGATGAGGCAAAACCACCCGAAAAAATTTCGGCTGACCAGGAATGCAAAATCAGCGCCAGGTATCCGGCAAAAATTCAAAAGTGGTGCCAAACCATCACCGCGTATGCCGAAAAACATCAGTTGCCACCCGACCTGGTAGCGGCGGTGATCTGGCAGGAGAGCGGCGGCAATCCGGAGGCTTACTCCCGAAGTGGTGCGGTTGGATTAATGCAGGTGATGCCGCGCGATGGTCTGGCTGCCAGTTTCCAGTGCGTTAATGGACCCTGTTTTGCCAACCGGCCGAGTATTGAGCAACTCAAGAATCCGGATTTCAATGTGAAATACGGTACGCGCATGCTGGCGAGCCTGGTGAAAAGAAATGGAAATTACCGGGACGCCTTGAAGGCATACGGTCCAATGGATCGCGGTTATTCCTATGCGGATATAGTGTTAAAAATTTACAAGCAACACAAGAAATAACTGGTTGGTTAAGTGATGACAGGAGCACGCCACTCGGCAACCTTTTCCAATCGACCATCCAAGAACAGGCTGTTACATTCGTGACGCATAATCTTGCCACTCGATGTTTTAGGAATTGAACCACGTCTGATTAATACAACCACCGAAGCCCGGATTCCATGCTCACGAGCAATGACCTGCCGGATGATCTTAATCACTTCGCTCAGATTGTCATTTTCCTCAAACTGGCGTCGAACTTCTTGAACCACCACCAGTTGTTCATAGCCATCCTGTTGAAGGTAAAAAGCCGCACCACCGCCAGGCTGCATCGCCGGGTGGCATTTTTCCACCGTAAACTCAATATCCTGAGGATAATAATTGCGTCCCCGGATAATGATCATGTCCTTTAATCTGCCTGTAACGTAAAGGTCTCCATCATACATAAACCCCAGGTCGCCTGTTCGCAAGAAAGGTCCTTCGTTGGTGTCTTTAATTTTCGCTTGAAGAATCTTTGCGGTCTCCTCAGGACGGTTCCAATATTCCCGGCTGATATGATCTCCAGAGATCCAAATTTCGCCAATCTTATCAGGCTCACAGCGCTCACAGGTTACAGGATCAACGATAGCGATCTCGCTCTCACCCAAAGGAGAACCGCAATTCACCAGGTGTTGGCAATTACCTTCATTCTCACAAGGTGAAATTATGCCTTCCTCCAGAGAGGTGCGGTCTGCTGGAAAAGTAAGCGTATGGTCTTCCCCTCCATAACTTGTCTCTAAGAGTGTAGCTTCTGCCAGCCCATAACAAGGTTGAAAAGACTGGTAACGAAAACCACAACCAGAAAATTTACGCACGAATTCATCCTGGGTTTCTTTACGCACCGGTTCTGCGCTGTTATAAGCCAATCTCCAATGGCTTAAATCCAGGCGAGAGTACTCCTCTTCGGTCACCTTGTTGATGCACAATGTGTAGCTAAAATTTGGACCGCCACTCGCCGTGCCACGGTAACGAGTAATGGCTTCTAACCAACGAGCCGGGCGCTGCATGAAGGCAATGGGAGACATCAAAACGCTTAGCTGGTTATCAAAAACCCCCTGCACAACCCCGACTAATAACCCCATATCGTGAAATTGCGGCACCCAGGTGACAATCACGGAATCGGTCGAGTTTTCACGTTGTCTTGCCTGGCGAATTATTTCTGTATTTACCAGCAAGTTATTATAGTTTATTACGACCCCCCTGGGCATTGCGGTAGATCCCGAGGTATATTGAATAAAGGCAATATCCTGTAAATGAACATCTCGGCGTTTCCATTGTTCCACAGTACCGTTTTGCAGCATATCGTGACTGAGCCACTGCATGGGTTTAAACTCCGGGAAGGCATCCGCTTGAGACTGAAAGATCGCCAACAACTCAGGTGTCGTGAGGCCAGCCTTGGCTTGCGAATCCTGCCCAATGGCTTGAAGACGCTGGATACTGCGGTTTCTTCCCGGAGCGTTGGTGGGAATTGGTACAATCCCCGCATAGAGACAGCCATAGAACGCACGCACAAAATCCAGACCTGGCGGGTAGATGAGCAGTACCCTTTCGCCTGGCTCTACGAATTCACCCAGGCTCATAGCTATCTTACGCGCTTCCAGGTCAAGTTCGGCAAATGTTAACCTATCGGTTTCTTGTTCTCCTTGCTCCAGGTACACAAAAGCCAGTTTCTCTGGATTGCGCTGGGCGCGATCCACTACCACATCCACCAGTAAGGACTCAGCTCGACTCATCAAACACCTTCCTCAGATTGCTTGAAGACCTTGAATAATTCGGTCTGTGATTTGAGTTACCGTATCCATATTTTCCACCGTCAACTCAGGATCAGGGATGTACAATTCAAATTCCGTCTCAATGAATACCCCTATTTGCGCCATGGCAAACGAATCAATTACGCCGGTTGAAAACAATGGCTCATCCTCTTGTAGAGCATAATCGGGTTTTTTTAATAATTCTGTGCAAACAAACTGTCTTACTTTTTCCACTATTTCACTTCGATCCATTTTGTTTTCTCCTCATAATGATCACGGGTAAACAAAGGTAGCCGGGGCAAGCTGCAAATTATAGACAACCATCATGGCTGCAACCGTGATAGCAACCAGAGAGACTTTAAGCCATCCAGACCACTTAATAAAAACGAACTCATCTCCGGAATGAAACTGAAACCAATCCAGCAGCAAAGAAACTCCCATCACGATCCAGGGTCGTACATCTGGTAAATCCCATTGATTCCACTTGACAATTCCATAAAGATAGACTTTGCTGGTGGGTAAATCCAAACGGAATGGGATCGCTGCCAGCAACGCCAGGCTCAATACTACCAAAGACCCCAGGAGTTTGCGCCACAAAACGACTTTACCCGATGGATTGGTAGATACAAACAGGTTCAGCAGATTCTCAACAAGAATAAAACCTCCATTGATAGCGCCCCACAACAGCAAGTTAAGGGTAGCTCCATGCCAGAACCCGCTGACCAGCATGGTAACCATTGGTGGAATAATCAGGTTGGGGATATTCTTCCGGCTTGGATTGCGCCGTAGAAAAGAACGCGATAACGGCATGAACACATAATCGCGCAGCCATTGCGACAGGCTGATATGCCAGCGCCGCCAAAAGTCCGAAAAATTCTGGGAAAAGAAAGGCGTGGAAAAATTGCGGGTAAGCTGGATGCCAAAAAATCCGGATATGCCCCGCATCAGATCAGTGTAACCAGCAAACTGGTTGTACAAATAGAACCCATAAATGATTAAACCAAACACAATCTGGGTACTGGAATAATCCAGCGGTTTAATGAAAATGCTGCGAGGAATCAACACCGTGAGCATTCCTGCCAGGACAATCGAACGCGTCAAACCCAGGATGATCAAAGTAATGCTGCGCTTAATCTGGTCATCATCGACGACTGCCTGTTTCACCAGTTGAGGGAGAAAGATACGCCCACGCTCCAATGGTCCCGAGACAAGTTTCGGAAAATATGCCATATAGGTGGCATAGTCCAGGAAATTTTTACTTGCCTTGGCGAGCTTTAGACGTATATCCACCAGGTACGAGATGCTCTCGAAAACACGGTAAGAAAAACCCAAAGGCAAAAGCAGAGAAAAGACAATTGTGGAAAAACCAGCTTGGCTGAGCAATTCGTTGAGCAGCTCCACCGCCCTGGCTCCTAATAGAAACACCAGCCAAAAAGTAATGTTCACTACCACGCCTGCCCTTAAAATCCACGGGTTCTTTTTGGCTAAGTTTTTCTCTAAAAATTGGGCATACCCATAATTGAAAACTGTCAGGATGAACAAAGCAGCAGCATAGCGCCAATCCCAACTGATATAAAAGAAATAAGAAGCCAGCAGAAGAAATAAATTCTGAAACTTACCGGGCAAAAGCAGAAAGATAAAAACGGAACTGATGACAAAAATAAAATAATTACTGGAATATATTTCCATCGCCAGCTACTCTGTATTGGGGGCGTGCAATTGCCCGCTTTCGACTGCAGAAGCGATTTTCTCCGCTAACCAGCGGCTAAAAGCCTGGCTGCCAGTTCGATTCAAGTGATACCGGTCTAACCAGGATTCGTCCGAGAGCTGCATTGAGTCAGGCAAGCGCCATAACAAACAACTTTGCTCCAGCGCGATGGAATTCAGTTGCACATCCAACTCACTGATTAGCCGGTGCATGGATTGCTTTTGTGGAAGGGGCTTACCCTGGTCATCCAGGAATTCTACCAACGATTGGTGGTAAGGCATATGAACCACCACCACCTGAACTTGATTCTGTTTTGCTAACCTGATCAGCGAATCCAATCCATTGATGTTTCTTCTGGAAAGCGAAAAATCACCGAAATCTTTCAAGAAAGACAGGTTTTTCTCCAGACGAACACGCTCATGGACATCATAAACTTTTTCTTCGTAACCATATCCCATCATTGTGAGTTGCTCAGACCATTTTATTGATTCTTTCCGGACCTCCTGATAATCCAGCCCGGCATAGGCGCCATAACTTAGCAATTTGACAATCCGGTAGGCATAAGAGTATTCAACCAACCAGCCATCCAGGTCAGCTCTGCCCAGTTGATAACGAAACCAGGAATTATCCACAAACCGGCTATCATCCGCTTTTTCTCTGGCTTCAGAAAAATCTAAAAAATTTGTGCCAACAATAAACAAGTCAGGCTGATAGTGTTGTATCAAAAACTCGGCGAAAACAGTGGTAGCAGAAATTGTGGCGCCAACCACGCTAAAGTTATAGCAGGCAAGAGACTCGCCCGTCAATTCTTGGTAAGCTTCCCCCAGTACCGCGGGATTTATCGCCCGTAGCGGCATGGAAGTCCCCAGGATAAAACAATCCGGTGCGCCATTACGATCGACATAAGCTTTCAGCGTACCGATCTGGTAATCAAACTGGATATGATTGGAGCCATACGCCTGAAAAGGAATTCTATGCTGCACCCACGGGCTGCGGCAAATCATTTCGCAAAGCAACAAAAACACCAAGATCAAAACAGCGGTTATGATGAGCCGAAGACCAAACCTGCCGCTGATCTGAAGATTAACCCGGCGCTCAATTTGAATGATTGCTTTGTTCATGCAGCTCTTTTTTCTCTAAGAAGTAAGCGAAGATTCTTGAAATTTTATCATGAGAGAAGCAATATACTTCACGAATCGATTTCCCCATAAGGCTCGTTTTTTTCTTTCAAGGTTTCTCTTAATTCTGTTAGCAATTCGTCCGCCATACCTGTCTTGACATGGTATAAATCCACAAGCTCTTCTGAATCGTTCGCAATGTTATAAAGCTCCACCAGGTCTTCATCATCATCTAATTCCGGATACCCCGAGTAAGATACAAGCTTATAATTCCCACGCAACATCATTGTTGAGTTCACTCTTATCGGTTTTTCTGGTTCATTTTGCTTCGCCTGGATGACAAAGATTCTACGATCAGGGTCAACTTTTTCTCCGGAATATGGCGGCAGCACCCTCCCCTCGCACCATCCAGGAATTGGCTTACCCATTTGAGCCAACAAGGTAGGGAATACGTCGATAGCACTGGTTGGTGAGTAGATATCGACCCTCTCCCTTCTGCCCGGTTCAAAGATTAACAAGGGAATTCGGACAATAGGATCAAAAAGAACCGATGTAGTATGCCCTATGATTCCACGCTCAAAAAGCTCACCGTGATCTGATGTGAGAATCAGCCAGGTATTCTCTAATAAGCCTGATCTATCCATTAACTGAAATAGTCGGTTAAATTCTAAGTCAACATAAGCCAGATATTTATCATATTTTAGCCTTGCTCTAGTTACATTGAAGTCAGATGATTTTTCTGATAATACATGAATGGGCTTCTCCGCAAGCGGTAAATCATTAAGGTCAAACCTTTTGTAGAAATCCCGATGGGTATTGTAAGGTGCATGCGGCGGTAAAAAATGAAAATAACCCAGATATGGTATCGGGGCGCTTAACAATCGTTCCATTAACCAATCCACTGCTTCATCTAAAACGAAATAGTTATCCTGATAAATGTTTGGTATTCCCCTTGGAAAATCCCTCTTATATTTACTGACCTTACGCTCAATATATTTTTCATACAGACTGGATATAAAGAGAGAATATGAATACCCTTCATCTTTCTTACCCATGGCACGTGTCCAGCTTAGATACGCATTGTCAGAATCATTGAAAAACAAGAAATCCAATACCGAATTGCTGGTAATGAATAGTTTTTGACGATGAGTATATTCATCAATATCTACTATAAATTGTTGGAGAAGCGTGTTGACTAACGGATTATGAGAGTACGCCATGCGGTGATATTCAGGAAAAGCATGGAATATATTCTTTTCAACAAACGAGCCTATCACCTCACCATTGTGTCTAAAGGCGCGGTGGGTCCAGGGCATAACACCGGTAAGTAAGGAAGCGGTGCCTGGTGTGGTAAAACTGCCCCCGGCATAATGATTATGGTACACAACCGCTCGATCAGCCAGCTTTTCAAGATAGGGCATCGTCTGCCGACCATAACCATACAGGGACATATTTTTCGCGGTAAGGGCATCGAATATTATTATTAAAATATTTTGATTGGAAGTATCAGCCTGCATTGGAGATTTCAAGAGACCTGAATCACGCAAAGCCATGCCCAGTGTGCATATACCCGACATTTTCAAAAAATCGCGACGATTAACTGTGTTTGCCATGTTTTACCCAATAATTTTTATACCAGCCGTTATCAACGAAACCTGCGCCTCTAGATTTTATCATGCATGCCACCATCCAATAATATATAGTTTTTCCCCTGAAAAAAACACGTCCCAAAAATTGAGATAATTTCGGTATACTATACATCATGAACAGGTCATGCGCTGTGCACCACCTGGGCTTAATGCCTTACCATGCTGCCTGGCAACTTCAGGAACACCTGGCGCAAGAAATTGGCGCCGGTAACCATCCGCCAACCTTGCTGCTGCTTGAACACCCGCATACCTACACCTTCGGTCGCCGCGGGCAGGCTGAACACCTGCTATGGGATGAAAGCGAATTGAGGCAGCGCGGGATCACCGTGGAATGGGTGGATCGCGGCGGGGATGTCACCTATCACGGACCAGGCCAACTGGTAGGATACCCCATCATCCCCCTGGATGTCAGCGGTTTGTTGGATCAAACGCATAACTCCCAGCCACCTCAAGCAGATTACGTGGGCTATGTTCGTAAACTGGAACAAACCCTGATCACCGCCCTGGCAAGATTGGGCGTGATGAGCGGGCAGATCGAGGGTATGACCGGTATATGGGTACAACCAGCCACGCTCAGCCGCAGACCAGGCTTCCGCCGCAGCCGGCGGCATCCCCCCGCCAAGATCGCCTCGATCGGCGTCAAGGTGGATGCTAAAGGCGTCACACGGCATGGATTTTCGCTCAATATCAACCCCGATATGTCTTACTGGGAGGGCATCATCGCCTGCGGTCTGGCTGGTTTTCCAGCCGCCAGCCTGGCAGACCTGGTAACGCCTTTGCCCTCCCGGGAGCATGTTAGCCAAACCATCATCCAGGCGTTTGGAAAAGTCTTTGACTTCCAGATGGTGGAAATGGAACTGGATACAGCGCTGGATAATTCGAACACGGCAACCCTATGACTAGGTGTTCTATCTCTCACGCAACCAGGCTGTTGATCAGCCTGCTATTGGTGGCAACCTTCGGGTATTTTGGCATCTCCAGCGCTGCTCCACCAGAACCGGCAGCCCTGGTACGGGTTGATCTTTCCAGTGAGAACCAACTTCAGGAACTTGCACCGCTCCAATTAACCGTATACGCCCAGCTTCACAACTCCGAGGGCGGTGTTACCCTGCTGCTGCCCGCCACCCTCAGCGACCAGGCTGCCCTCAACCGGTTGGGCTATGCTTACCAGGTCTTAGCAGCGGATGAGCGTGGTGAGCAGCTATTCCTTTTGGTTGGTTTACCCGAGGCACTAGAGAAAGCCCAACGAATTACTGGCTTGCTGTACATCGACGGGCGGCAAGCGGTTGCGCGCGCCAGTCCCAACCAGAAAGCCGGGTTGGCGGAGCTGGATATCAAGCTGCTGCCGCTGCCTTTGCGTGCCTTAACCGTTCCCACCTATCCAACGGAAGCCATTGCCTATCAAGCAGGCAGCCTGACAGCCTACCCGCGGGTGCAGGAAATGATCAACCAGGTTACCTCCGGCGATTTGTACCAACTGGTGGGAGACTTGAGCGGCGAGTGGAATACCACCATTGGCGGCAGCGCTTACCGCATTGCCACCCGTTATACCCTCACCGATACGCCCATCAAAAAAGCCACCCTCTACGCCCGTGATACCCTGCAATCCCTGGGGTTGCTCACCGATTTTGATTATTACATTTTTGAGTATTATGGCACCAATTACGAAAGAAGGAATGTCATCGCCCAACAAACCGGCCTGACCAACCCCAGCCGCATTGTGCTGCTCACCGCCCACATCGATTCAATATCCGGCTCATCCTGGAGCAATGCCCCCGGCGCTGATGACAATGCCAGCGGATCCGCCGCGGTGCTGCTGGCTGCCAATATCCTCAGCCAATATTCATTTGGCTGCACGCTGCGCTATGCGTTGTTTACCGGGGAAGAGCAGGGGTTATATGGCAGCCAGACGTATGCCGATGAAGTGAAAGCCCTGGGTGAAAATATCGTCGGCGTCTTGAACCTGGATATGCTGGCTTACAACACAGCCGGCAGCCCGCGTACGAT